>Ga0335081_10005471_pt1 | contig 20096 bp, 14 predicted proteins | sample Lox_Sample_35_FD_206713 | JGI IMG/M metagenome (GOLD analysis project Ga0335081, IMG submission 206713) | Soil microbial communities from Loxahatchee National Wildlife Refuge, Florida, United States - Lox_Sample_3.5 | ecosystem: Environmental > Terrestrial > Soil > Wetlands | place: USA... | reverse complement strand
GGGATCAGGAATATAGCTCATGCGCCGCAGACCTCGGCCAACGACTTGCTCGCTCAGTAACTGACTCCCAAAGGCACGAACACCCAGGATATGTGTCACGTTGTTTGCATCCCATCCTTCTGTAAGCATGGATACCGAGACCACGCATCGCACTTGTTCTCCTGATCCACCGCGTTTACCGACCGTGTCGATGAGTTCGCGCAACCTGATTGCAGCCTCGTCCTTTGTTTCATCTCCTTCTGATTCAATCTTCTTAATCAACTTCGAATCTATTCTGATCGTATGCTGAACGGCTTCTGTGTTCGAGAAGTCCGGCAAGATGCTGCTGTCATCATACCGTTTCTTGATAACTGCCTTTCCCTTCTCATCTACCGCCTCATATTCACTCTCGCCGCTAATCTTTTGATAGAAGATCTCAGATATTTCCGTATTGTCACAAACGACGATCAAAACCGGAGGAATGAATGACTTACCATCAGAATCGCTTTTGTATTTATCAAATTGCTTTTTCCACTGCGAAGCCAGTGTGACTAAAGCACCTTGAGCATATTTGTATATCGACTCAGGTTTCGGCCTTCCCTTGCTTATATAGTCTTTATCCTTCAGCTGTTTTTTAATATTCTCCCATAGTTTGAAGTAAACAGGGTCCGGCCTCCCAATCTCATCTACATTCTCACTCGTATCCTTGACCGGCAACCTCGGCACTTTCGTTATTCCGCTTTCGATAGCGTCTACAAGCCCGAAATCGCTTACGAGCCAAGGGAATGGACTCCCTTCCGGGTAGCCGCTGTTTGCAAGGTAGAATGGTGTAGCAGAAAGATCCACACAAGTAAGGATTCCTGGCCGTAGGTTGCCAGCGGTATCTTTCCCAAGCAGGCCGCAGTTATTGATCTTATCGAGCCCAGCAAGCCACACCCTAGCTTCTTCTTCCTCTTCTTGGAGCACATCCTTTTCTTCTTTTTCCTTATCTTTGAGGACTTTCTTTTTCTCATCCTCAGTCAGGCCCTTCCCACGCCAGCAGTGGTGACCTTCGTCATTTAGCACCAAGATCGGCAACCGGCTCGCAAGCTCGCCGAGCCGGTCAATAGTAAAGGCATCATTTGTTTCTACGCCTTTGTTGACAACAGCATAGCTGGTTCCACCTTCGCTATGCTCGCTCTTTGGAGCAAAGCCATGCCAATTCGTAACCAGCACTTTGCCGGAGTTCAGAGATTCACGGTATTTGGTTGGAACGAGGTCGAAGGCATCGTAGTAGTTATCTGCTTCCTCAGGCATGAGAACCTGCAAGCGTTTCTTGACGGTAAGATTCGGCGCACAGACAAGAACTGCGCTGGGGAATTGGGTAGACGATGGGTTTCTTCCTCGATTGCAAAAAGTCCAAGAGATAAGCATGGCCATAACAATGGTCTTGCCACTCCCTGTTGCCATCTTGCATCCCATCCGAAGCAGAGGAAGCAGGTCGCCGTCAGTCGGTATATCTACAATCCGTGGATAGAATTCCTCGTCTAATTTGTCAAACTTGGGTCTCTGCCCTTTTGAAAGAAGCTCATAGCTCTCAGCATCAACAGCAAATTTTTGAAAGCCCGTGGTCCGAAGCCTGCCGGGGATAACCAGTTCAAGCATATAGATAATAGTCTCAACGGCTTCACGCTGGCAGAAAAAAAGCCGCCTCGGCCGGTCGTCCCGGAGCCACCATTCGATAAGCTCTTTGGTAACTGCCGTCGCACCTCGGTAACCAGATTCTCTCCATCGTTTCACATCCTCACGAAGAAAGTTGACTAGAGGAAGCAGATCGCTATCTTCTTCTCGAAAGAGTCCTTCTTGAACCGTGCCGATCTTCTTAGTCTTGAACCAATAGCTTGCAGGCCGTCGGCCAGGAACCTTTGAAGGGATTCCGTCTTTATAGAACCAATGCTCCTTTGGTTCGTCGTATGGATTGTTTAGGATCGGATCGTCGACAGCCTGTGTCGGTTTCCAATCATCTGGGGGCATTTCGGTTTCTTTCGGTTTTCGCGGTCGTGCCATTCTAATCCCTCCAGACTATTTTGCATCCTTGAGGCTGGCGATGGCCATAACCTCGTTACCTCGGGGATCAATAACCTTTACGGCAATACGGTTAAACTTCCCAGCCTTGAATGGGATCGATTCGGTACCTTTGAATGCCTCAAAGGCCTCTGTATCTGCTTTTGAACCCAGACTCTTAGCGATCTTTTCCCAGGCATCTTGATCAGGGAAAAAAGCTTGTGTGATACAGAAACACCGACCATCATAATCACCATCAAGAAACCAGGCAGCAACTTTATCTGCGCCGGTAGATTTAACTTCACCTTTAAGGGGATCATAGATATCTACGCCCTTGAGCTTTACAATGTATACTTCACCCTTTAATTTAACGGATATTTCAGGAGTTCCGAAAATAGTAAAGAGTTGGCTATTCGGGGTATCTTTAAGAAGCCCTTCCATGCCAGGGCTCACGTCAGGACGAATATGCGCCATATGAACCTTCAGTTTCGGATGTTGACATTCCTGGATAGCAGCAACAGCCGCAGCATCAAAACTAAAACCAGCAATGACTAGTTCATCATATCGTTTACTCGCCCGAATTAGCTCCTCAACCTGTTGGGCTGTGACAGGACCGTATTGCGGACCGAAAGCAATAGCTATTTTATTTGGATCGCCTTCGCTAGTACCTTGCCATATTCCCTCAGCGTGAATGGCATTGCCTGGGCCATTATCAAAAAGAGGTTCAATGCGGCCGAATTTTGAATTCTTGTTATTCGGAAAGGTCACACCATCCATTCGCAGTAGCTTCACCATTTGCGTCAGGTATGAAACAATATTTTGAACTTCAACAACTGCACCAAACGCTTCACGTTCTCGTTCATTCGGCGTAGGATCAAAAGTACCTTTGTCGCCAAGAGAAAGTTCTTCCGGTCGAACACCCTCGACCGTAAACGGTCCCGACACTCGAACAATCCCCTTAGTCACCTCTGGTTGGTCAACGAGTTCCTCCTGCTCGGCGTTTGCTTTTATACAAGAATTCACCTCATCCATCTTGGCACGCCATGTTTTCCGGTATTCTATTACCTTCTTTTGAAGTTCACTCGGCCAATCAGGATCGGTATCGAAAGGAACCGTCCAATGCTCAAATTTAGACGGTAGTTGCCATCGCCGATAATCAGCCTCTGAAATAGCACGTTTTCCTTCTTTCGCCTGCTTATCTGCAATTTTATCTTTGAGTTTTTGTTTTATGGCGGCGGACACTTTGGTGAGCATTGAGGTACATGCTTTTAACTGTTCTTCGAGAACACGATCGTGCTTAGCAAAGATAGGATCAAGATTTTGATTCTGCGCTATAGACCTTAAAGTTATATGGGGTATTGTTCTACAACTCATGCCACCTATCGGCCCTCTCTTTTCATCTTTCAGTTCATAGTAATCATATTTTGCCGTAAGAATTCGCTGTCGCGCAATTGATAGGGCTACTCTACTCGTATCTATTGTAATCCATCGTCTACCCCACTGTTCAGCGATATACGCCGACGTTCCGCTTCCACAAGTAGGATCTATGACAAGATCACCAGGATCAGTGCTCATCAACATACAACGCTCGATAATCTTCGTTGCAGTCTGTACAGCATAAACTTTAACTTCGGTAAAATTGCCAGTTGCTGTGTCGTCCCAAAAGTTTGTGTATGGTATTGCTGGAAAATCATTTACGTATCTTACAAATCTTATGCTATTAGCGGCGGTATGTATTCTGTTACTGCTCGAAAGTCGGACCATACCATTATAATTTGTTTTCCAATGATCTCGATCAGATATTTCGTATACTTTGCCATTATATTCAAACTTAAAAGGACCTTCACCAGAACTACCTTGGGACGTTAAAGATGTTGCCGCATACAATAACGTCCCTGTCGGTATTTTTGCTTCTCCATTTTTTTCACTTTTATTAAGTCCGCGCATCTCTCCCGTTGGCAGCACTATCCAACCGTAATGCCCGGCATCCTCCGGAGAGGCTTCCTTCGGTCGGTAGATTTGCTTATATTTAACTAAATCTCTATTTTTTGCGTACCATAAAATATAATCACACACGTTTGACATTAATTCTGAACTCTGGCCTGCAGTTTTAACAATGGTTATCACGCTACAAACATTAGAAGCCCCGAATACTTCATCCAATACGGAACGAACGGAGTGCAAATTTTCATCACCTATTTGCACAAAGATGCTTCCCGTTTCAGAGAGAAGATCACGAGCCACCATCAGGCGAGCTCTTAAATACGAGAGATATGAATGAATGCCGAGCTGCCAGGTATCGCGGTAAGCTTTTACCATTTCTGGTTCGCGCGTAAGATCCTTTTCTTTATCTTTTACCTCGCGCTTTCTTACTTCTGGTTGAAAATTACTCCCATACTTGATTCCATAAGGCGGATCAACATATATCATTTGTACTTTGCCTGTAAGATTTTCACGCCTCGCAAGCGATGACATTACTTGCAATGAATCACCAAGAATAAGACGATTCGCCCAGTCTACATCGTGTTGGTAGAATTTTACTGCCTCTTTATATTCCATTTGCGGATCAGCAAAAAGATCCTTTTGCACATCTTCCCTCATGGCAGCATGCAAAATCGCCCGAGCACTGACTCGCTCATGTATATGAATAGCGACTGGATCTACTTCCATCATGCCGCTGTCATGCTGTTCCTTCTTGCCCGCCCACTCTAACCACGGTTGTTGAGCATTTAACGCACTCTTCAGCAATTCCAACTCATCATTTGACAATATACTTTTGGCCTTTACCGTAATGCCAATAAGGCGGTCAGTTTTTCCATCAGGATCGAACCGTAGTTGCGGCGAGAGGTGCGGACTAAAGGCATACTTTGCTTTCGACACATGCGGGATGGTCCCTTCGGCCGCAGTCATGGCTGTGGGAATATTCTTGCGGTGCTCCGCCTCGTGCCTATAATCAGCAGTCTTGATCTTTGACTCGTCCTTATTTTTTCCCTTTGCCATACCCTACCTCGCTTTACCCCTGAAGTTCACTCTAATCCTTCGCCAAACTATATTTACATACCAGCTTATAATCACAGTTCTGGCATTGTTCACCGACGTTACAGTGCTTATAAACACCGCTCCTAATGCCCTTGACTGACGCTGCAACCTTCTCTAGTGCCTTCTGCGTGACTGGCTCACTCACATCTACATTGTGCCGCGATCCGTCCTTTAGTTCATGAAGATACCCCGCGACAACATCCAATCCTTCGCCCCTACCAGCTACTGCATAAACCGCGAGTTGTTGCCGATACCTTTCATCTCGCATCGGATCTGTAGCTGACTTATAGTCTACAATAGCCAGTTTCCCGACTTTGCCTGTCTCTTGATCCAGTATGATATCGGCCCTGCCAGCAAGTATGCCGTCTTCCAGATGTACCTCAAAGGGCCTTTCGATCTCCCAGATCCGTTTGAGGTCATCAGAGTAGTGGTCCACATAGTTCTTGACGAGCATACCAGCTGCCCGGTGCATACGCTCGAAGGTCGGATTATCAGCAAAAGGAAGATAGAATTCTTCATCTACTGTAGCGGCAAGCTTTGGCACATCAGGTATCGTGCCTGTTCGTTTAGCATCTTCCGCGACCTGGCGAAGAACATGGTGTAAAGCCTTGCCATAACCTATTTCGATTGCCAGCTCTTGCTGAAATCCGTAAGCCTTAGCCAACCGATAGCGATACCCACAATCTTCATATGTCGCAATATCGGAAAAACTTACTTCCAGCGCCGGAGGTTCCTTTCCTTTTGCAGTTTCCGGTGCAGCGGGTAAAGGTAGCGAATCATATTTCCGGATCCCGCCATGAGACCGCGCGACTTCAGCCAGATAGGGCGATGGTTTAGCTGCGCGCGTGATCCTATCGAAGCAAGATAGATAAACAATGTCTCGTGCCCGAGTCATTGCTACATAGAACAGGCGGCGTTCTTCAGAATCTCCGCCTTCGTATCTTCTTTTTGCAGTAGAAGAAAATACCTGATCCGACAGTATCCAATCCTGTGATTGACCTGCATATTTTGATGGGAACCTCTGAGATGTAAGCGCTGGCATAAAGACAGTCGGCCATTCCAAGCCCTTGGCCTGATGTACGGTCAGGATATCAACTGCGTCGGTATCTACGACCTGTTCACCTTCAAAGTCCTCATATGCATCTCTGGCATAGTGATAGAGATAGTTATAGAGCTTCTCATAGTAAGTTCGGCCCCGATCACGGCCGCCACGGAAAACTCTTTTTCCATTCTCCTCAACGTAACGACCGCGTCGCGTTATATGCTCAAAATCGGCCAACAGCTCAGAGAAGCGGGCATAGGCTCCAAACCTGGCCGATCCTTCCGGTGTATCCACATTGATAGTATGGGCTTCAAGAAAATGCAGCAACTGATAGAAGTCACCCACAAGGCTGATTGGCCTGTTATTCCGCAGTCGGAAAGATCGCCAATCGGTAAGATAAGTCCTGAGTCGGGAACTTTTCGCACCGAGATTGAAATGCAGACTGAGGCCGCGCACAATACTATCAAGACTTGCTTGTCGACCAGTACCAAAACGCTCGTCTTTCCAATTGCCATCAACGAACCATGCCATAATCTCGCCGAACAAACTGATTTCTGGCTGCATGAAAAGCCCTGTCCTGCCACCGCACTGGAACGGGATATCATGGGCTTCAAGCTCCTGAACAAGCGCCGGCGCGGAGGTCCGGACTGATCGATAAAGTATTGCGATATCCCGATATTGGTAACCAAGTTCATGTAGTCGCTGAATTGTCTCTGCTATTTTGCGCGCCTCATCCGCCTGAACTGTTTCGCTCCAGGTGACTACTTCTACGGAGCCGGCTGGTCTGGTTGGATGCATAGTCTTATCAAGGCGAGTCGGGATAGACTGCGCAAACGTGTTCGCGGTATTTACAATTGCCGGACGGCTCCGGCGATTTGTCTCAAGCTTGATTGTCTCTACACTTTTTCTTTTTTGAGCAAACTGCAGTATGTTTTTAATATCCGAACCACGCCATTGGTAGATGGCCTGATCATCATCACCAACAACACAGAGCAAGGCGGGATCGGCCGAAAGAAGCTCAATAAGGCGTTCTTGAGCAGGGTTAATATCCTGGTATTCGTCGACAATAACGTGTTTGAGCTTGCTATGGACACGGTCATAAATAAAAGGATCCTGAAGCGATTCTATAGCTTTGACGATGATGAGACCGAATGTAAGGAGATGATATCGGTCAAGTATGCTCAGATAGGTTTGGTAACATCCGCCAAAAGGCGTACCAGCGAGGATTGCAGGATCCAGAAGCTCATTGCTTATAATATCAGCATGCTTGGCAAAATCCCGTACCGGCTCCCAGTGCCGTGCACCGAGATTCTGCAGACCTAAGCGCATGAACTCGCGGCTTAAGAGGCCAATGTGCCGGTGTTCATCCAGAACCTCATAGTTTCCATATTTCGGAACATAATCCTGCAACAGCCGGAAACAATATCCATGGATAGTGCCAATAAACATCGGCCCAAGGCGACCCAAGAATTCTTTGCCTTTTACTTCTGATACGCGCTCATAAATACGCTCTTTCAGTTCCGAAGCTGACTTATCAGTAAAAGTAAAAGCTATAATCGAGTCCGGCGAAGCACCATCTTGGATAAGCGATGCAACTCGGCGCGAGATTGATTCGGTCTTGCCGGATCCTGCGCACGCGATCACCTGGATGTCGCTACCGCGATGCTCAATTACCTTAAGTTGTTCAGGAGAAAGGATCATAAGCCTCAATGACATTAATGCAAGATATGGATTTCGCTATTTTGCATCAGGAAACTGTATCGTAATACTATGAATCTTATCTGCATATCTATCTGACAATCTTCCAAGAAAGCCTGTGAGGATTTGCCAATCATAGCCTGGCTTACGTGGGCACTTCACATTACAACTGACAATTCCTTTCTTATGGGCCCAGTTGATCCAGCCAGGATAGGATGTATGTACAATCTTCTTGCCTCTGTTCATTAGGCTGAATGTTTTCAGCGTGCCATCTTTCATATGTTTTTTCAACTCTTGGAATAATCCTGCTCTCGGTTTCTCGACGATCTGAAAGCTAACCATTGTCAGTCCTCCTTGTTTTCACTCTACTGCTTTTTGAGTTGAATTCACCTCGGCGATACACAGCCAGCCATGGTCGAAAGTGAATGTTTTAGTTTTGCCCGCTGGATCCTGAATCTTGACGATTCGAGCCGTATCTGTTCCTGATTGTTCAACCACATAAAGCCAATAGTGTTCCCTATGCTCACGAGCGTACTCAAACTGTGTATGAGATATCCCGACAGGCCGATTATGAAGAGTGCCAGACATTGCTTTTACTTCTATCCAGCGTATTGGAAGACCAGCCGAGTCTATTTCATACAAATCATAACCTTCATTTGATGGAGGTGTTCGCTGAAGCCGTGGCTCATGCTTGAGAATTAATTCTATTGCTTTATCCTCCAACGCCATACGTGCCTGACCATCTAATCCATCTGGGTCCGCCTCTTTATCATCATGATGCGCACCGACGTAGGAGATAAAAGGCCTGCTACCGGAGCTACCAGGTGTGCGTTTGCCTGAATTCCCTCCGCTGCCATGAGACCGGCCGCCACCGCTATGACCGTTTCCTGTACCCGGACTACCGCAACTGGATCCACTAGCACCATCGGCGCCCGAAGCTGTTGACGTTGTTTCTTTATCATCCGCGCTCGGCGTGTCTCCTGCCGGAGGCTGCTGTGCATTTTCAACTTCTCCAGTATTGGACTTTTCCTCAGGTTTTTGCGGATCTTCTTTGAACTTTAGATGCGTTCTTAACTCTGCCTCGGTGGTAACTCCAAGTCTCTTTAGCAAATCAAGAACACCGGCCTCAATGCCAGCCTCCTTGGCCAATGTCTCAAGAATCGGAGGCTTAAATCGGATTTTCGAGAGAAGAAAGGGATTCGCTTTCCAGCCAAGGGTCTCAAAGACTATAAACTCGGGTTTCTGCAGTGTGCCTCTGCTGTCAGGAACCCAGTCTGTCTTGTTCAGCTGATTCACAAAAGCTGCGTCGAATGCACAGCTGCGGTGGTCAAAGTAAAACCACTTGTACATACCGAGAAATATCCCGGTTCCACGCCTTTCAACATCACCGAGGGCATCCCAAAGAGCTGCTGCTTTTCGTGCCGATAGCTCCGCATTCAGACCTTTTAACGTTGTAAAAAACTTATCAAGTCCACGCAAACTGTAATTTTCAATGCTTTCTGTTCCGGTATTATTTGCCCATCCCGCACGTTTCCGCATTTCCGCTAACTCTTGCCATGTGAAGATAGAAGGAACTGAAATTGGTTGCAGATACCGACTAGCTCCGCAAGCTTCCAGCAGATCACGAATGTCCTCGCCGCGAAGACAGGAGTAGTCGTTATCGACGAGCAAAATTCCGTCTATTCCTTCGAACAAATCTTTAAGACGCTGAGTAGCAAGGTAAACGTCGCCCGGCTTCGATACCCTCTTTGACCCATTGCCGGCATCAACAGACATCACAAATTTGCTATCGCGCAAGGCTGCAATCAGTTTTTCGCGTTGGCTCTTTGAATCGGTTGTAAAGGCTGTGAGGATACGGTGGATGTCAGCCTCGTAATGCGCAGTATCAACAGCAACTTCGTCGGCGCAGTACTTGGGTAAGATATTCCTAACAACATCATCGACTGGATCCGGCGCGGTCAACCCAAGAGCAGTTAGAAGCGCTCTTGCGGACTCCGTCTTACACACTGCACTGCGTACGGTAGGAAAATCCGTCTTAATCGAGCCCGGAAGGAATGCTTGTGGTTGGCTGTTCCGCTTAGGCATCACGTGGCTGCCATCCTCAAGTCGGACAAGCGGTATCTCTTGCGGCCTACTATTCTTTAAAAGAGCAGGTTGTCCCTGCAGGAATTCATATAGGCGGAGAATCCATTCATCGGGTTGGGATTGCAGAAATGGTCCAGTGAGTTTCGAAAGTATTATCTCTGGTGCGATCTCCACGATGCCAAGTTCACGATTCAAGTACTGGCGGAGATCAGGTGTGCGATCCTGAGTAATCTCTTCACTTATCCAGAATACTTCGCTATCTGTTCCATAAAGAGAACCAAGTTGCGATGGGCTCACAAGCTCCCGCAGTTCCTGAGTTCTGGCAAGCTTTACACTTTTTGCCGAAGTGTATCCGCCTCCGTAACGTGGCAACAGTAACTCCGTGGAAAGCGCACTTCGTACCGCATTAAACATTGATGAAAACATTTGGCCTTCGCCAAACTTAGACCGGTCAAGCGGCAAGCTGCGCAAAGCGCCAATTCCTAAATAGCCTAAGTCACGCAGTAATTTAAGCGCTTCTACGAGAAGGGTCGTCGTCTCCCGTACCAAATGCAGGTTCCATGGATCAGTACGCGGCACATTATCGCGGCTTGGTGTCGTACGATAAGGACCCTGCACAAGGAAGCCGAGATATGTCTGAACGACGGTAGGAAAAAAAACGAAAAGAGAGGATTCGCTCACGGGCTGAACCAACCATCTTCCAGAATGATCCTCTTGCTTTATAGAAAATGCGATTTCGATGTGACCAGCAACAACACCAGTCTCAGTCTTAGCTTCACGAGAAAAGACCAACCACGTTTCCTCTATGTCTGGTTTACCTTCCTCCTGGCCGATAACCGTGATTTGTCCAGCGTTCGCACCGATTGGTTCCCTCTTGCTGCGCATATACAAACCAGATGGGCCACCTTCGACGCCCCAAGCAATCTCTTCGATTTGTCTTAGAAAAAGCAGCGTGCTTGGCCCAAGACGCCGTAGACCATTGGCGATCTCGTCATGCGCTTCTTTATCTCCAACTTTCAACGGCAGGACGATGATAGTTTCATCCGATGCACGTTTGGCACATGGTACAGCGGTGGGCCACACGAAATTCTCTATTGCAAAGTCTTCGTCACCCGAATAGATTTCAGGCCGATCCGTAAAGGCATACACTGATTTGAAGCCTATCCCAAAACGGCCGATCGATGTCAAATCCTTTGTACTTTCAGCAATACCGCAGATGCCTCGCACATCCCGTTCATCGAATGGTTTCCCACAATGCGTGACGCGAAGTTCCGTCGCGGTCAAATTAAAACTCACTGCATGCGATTCCTGCCAGTCAGCCCTACGAGCAAGTGCATCCTCAGCGTTCTGCAACAATTCAAAGATAAAGTGGGTTCGGTCATCGTAGCGTATAGCGAGTACATCGCGGCCCCAGCGTCCCACGCCCTTGCCGTATTCATCCTTATTATCGTTCTTTATCGCAGAATAATTAGATGGCATGCCTATATTAATCCATGCTACCCTTCTCTTTTTTACTGATTATAAGGCAGTATATTTCTTGCTAGATCCTTTTGATTTCTCGACAGGGTATTTAGCCGCATTGTGAGCAATCTTATTCCCGGCCTCTTTCAATAGATCTATTTTATATTCCTCACTGAGATAGGTAAGGAATATGAAAATGTCTGCTAATTCTTCTTTTACGTTCTTGAGTTCTTCAGGTGAGAGATTGCGGGACTGATCGGTTGTCTTCCACAGGAAGTTTTCAAGCAGCTCCCCCGCTTCGATGGAGAGGGCTTCGGCGAGGTTCTTAGGATCGTGGAATTGCGCCCAGTCACGCTCGTTCCGGAAGTCGAGGATTTTTTTCTGGATGGATTTTAGATCATACATATCGTTTTCAAATTTAAGAAACGCCTTGCTGTTTTTGATTCTTCCTTCGTCGTACACGTAAGCCCATCAGCCGGGCAAGATCGCAGAGTTCATCACGACTAAGCAGCAACGGGTCGGCATGATAATCGAGCGCTTCGATAACCATACGCTTCTTCTTTCTATACAGTTTGATTGACCAGGAACCATAATTTCGGACAATCGTACCTTTATCCAGCAGAGCTGCTTCCTGCGCGGCGGGACTTTTTTGCTCCATCGCAACCCCCTAACCACCGATGTTCTCATACAAGCGACGTTGCCAGTTGAAGAACGTTAGGATATTATAAGAATGAGACCGGCCACTGTTATAGGAGGAGAATATTACAAAAGGACAGAAAAATCAAGAAGATATGTTGGTGTTGCTGGATACAAGAAAGCAGATGAGTTGAAGTGCACTGTAGTCACGAATTGTGTGTGACATCAGCTAAGGTAGGTCATCTTTTGTATAACGGCATAATGGGCTTCTTTATTCACATCCACGAATCAACTTGATCAATGATAATTGTTGCTCGCATTACCCAACCAGACAACGTCGCGGATCCCACTTCTCAGAGCTTGGGTTCATATTGGATACTATTAGGAAGCTTTCCTCCCTGATTACGGACAAATCGTCACAAGAGAAGTTCCGTAGCAACTGACGCTAACTGGCCCTTGCACGAGAATATCACTTCTTTTTCTCAAGAATTTGCACAGTGAGCCCGTGAATGAACTTCACGTCGTCAGGTGAGCGGGTTTTCAGATAAACAGAAAAATCTTCGATCGCCCTGTTTAGTTTGTCGGTGGAAGCCTGTTTTTCAAGAGGAAGCAATTTTTCGACGGGAATTTTAATGCCGGTGGCAATCTTGTATAACGTATCAATGGTAGGAACCGTGTTCCCTCTTTCAATCTTGCCGACGCTGTCTTCACTGAGATTGACAAGCTCAGCAAACTGACTCTGTGTCAATTTCATAGACTTACGTATTTCGCGTATCCTTTCGCAAACCCTTTTCCCAAACTTCATCCCCTGCTCCTTCCCTATAACGCGTAGAGATTCTAAAGAATTCTATCCCCTTATGACAGTGATAGTAAGGCGGAATTAATTATTGACAACTATACGGTTTCATGATTTAATCAGTGATCAGCGAACAGGGGGGGATTATAATAGAAGCACGAAAGGCGGGAGCAGAAAGAAATTGGAGATGTTTCGGGTGAGGATATGACAGGAAAGAAAAAGGTCCTCCTCATTGAGGACGAAGAGGCGATCAGAGCGTTTATCTACGAGATGCTGACTTCGGACGGCTTCGAAGTGATCTGTTACGATAACGGGTTATCTGCCCTGAATCTCTCAACGGGAAAATGCTTTGACATCATCATTACCGACTACCGCATGCAAGGGATCGACGGAGTAGAAGCTGCGAGACGGCTGCGCATCAGATGCCCCGATGCTTTCATAATCGGCATAAGCGCCGAGAATAAGAAAGGGGATTTCCTTGCAGCTGGTGCCAACGCATTTTTCAAGAAGCCTTTCTCTTCCGGGGACCTCTTGACCGTGATAAAGAATCACAAGTACGATCACTGATATCCTTGTCTGCCAACGACTCGGTCATAAACATCACTTCTAAAGACGTTAAACGACATCGAGTTTGGCCCTCGCCTCAAGCGGTAGCCAGTACCAATAAGTCGCCGCAAAACCGTCTCTTTCGAATTCGGTAGCGAGGGCAAATCCGGTGGCCTGTTTACGGCCGGAATTTCTGACGTAGGTCTTCAGAATGTCGAGTCGGTCCGTATTCAATGTGATAACGACGGAAACGTCCCGCCAGGAATTGATTTTCTTTATCCAGTAGCTTTGACCTTTAGTTCCGAGATCCACTTCCACGTTTAATGCAATCGGGTTCTTGTACTTGGGCAGTATCTTCAGATGAATATCGGGATAGAAGACCTGTCCGTTTTCTTTCGAGCGGATCTTCTTTTTCATAATCCGGTCGTCATACATGTAATCTAAATTATAAGTTCCTTTTTCCACTTCTCTCCAGGCCACCCTGAATATTTCCGAAACCTGGAGCTCGTGCCCGAGAACATCTATATTCTCGGGGAAAATGTCCCGTACAAAGTCGCGCTCTATCCTGAAGGAATTGCAGACTTCATTCTTTCCCCGGTTGTCCAGCAGATAAACGATGCCGCCGGGGGTCCCGGCTTTGGCTCGGAGGCTTCGGTATTTTCTGACCTTGACATACCCCATTTCCACGAGCTTCTTCATTCTGTCATAGAATGTCTGCTTCGTCACCGGCTTTTCCTGAGTATTCTTGAAAAAATGCCTGTGGACATAGCCGCTCGTAGCCGGGCCTGCGGCCAATGCCTTTAAGATCCGGAGGTCCCTTTTCAACTGAAATTCATGATTAAGAACAGCTTTATTCTTCCGCGATGCCTCAGCCACTGCTCACCTCTTGGAACTTATGTTTCGCCATTTACTATGGAAGCTCTTTATGCATATGCCCCATACTTCTGTCATGATCCGCTGTCATTGCATCCACGATCGTATCTACATCTGACGACGGCCTTCCCCCGGTTTCGCCGCCATCATATTCCCGGTTAGTCGGAGCAAAAGGAGCGTTGAGTGCGGATTCACCGCGAACCAGGTCTTCAAAGGCCTTCTCTTTCATGACCTTCTTCACGTCAGTCAAATTATAGGTCGAGGGCATCGGCGACTCGTAGCAGACAACCGTTCCGTTCTTCTTATAAATCTCCACTTGCTGATTGGCATTCGCTTTAATCATTGATTTATAGCGCCAACTCTTGTACCACGGCACTGTCTTGACGAAGAACGGCCGGATGTTCGAATCAACGATGATGCTCTCATTCTCGCGCATATACCGGATGTTGTCAGGCGTCAGAAGCAACTTTTCTTCCCTGGTATTGGTGTAGCTGAAATCGATCGGGCTTTGCGTGCTTCGAATAGTTCTGCGTGCGCGAAACTCGCGTTTTCCGAACGAATCTGAGAAGTGCTTCGTTGTTTCGTGCTGAAGCCCCGGCAAAAGGATTTGTGTTCTAAAGTTCGCCAGTAGACCGTCCACGCTATTAATGCCGAGCTTCGCACGTATGATTTCCGCCAAGTCCGTCCTGTCCTGTACCGCGGCGATGATGCCCGTGCCGCTGGAACGTGCGGTTTTCGTGAATTGGTCGAATTTTGGAATACAGAGCGACTGTAGCTCGTCAAGATAGAAATAGACCTTGAAGTTCTCACCTCCCCCGTACGATAGCTTGTCGGGGACCCGAGTCATCAGCAGCCTTACGATGATAGATGAAATGGTGCTTGCCCCCGGCACTTTGAGGGGGGACTTTATACAGAAGAGCGTGGGCTCCTTGAAGATGATGTCGAGGTCAAGTTCGTCGTTGATCACGTGATCGCGAACCCTTGGATGAGAGAACACGGCCAACTTGCCGGCAAGACCGCGGAGAGTCGAGGCCTTGAGCTCCGGCCGACCGTTATCCATATCGGTGAACCAGAGGAGATTCTTACGGATCTCGCTGGCTATGTTTTGTCCGCTATTCTTAATATTTATGGTGCTGTTGATATATCCTATGACGTTCTCAAGGGTTCCATTCACCACTTCATAAATTGCCGCCAGGTTCCTCTGTCCTTCCGGCTTGAAAAGACTTATGGTGAGAAGCCCTTTCAGAAGTCCTTTTTCCTGGTCCCCGTAATATGCCGCATCCCCCGAGGGTGAGCCCTTTTCGGCTTCATAGGTCCGGTAAATGGCATCAACGATTTCTTCAATCGTGTCTCGCGTAACCGGATCGTCAAAAGACGCTTTCAAGCCTAACAATGGATTGAAACTCACGCCTCCTCCGCCCCAGGGGTCGTAAAGAACCACCTTTTTGCCAGCAGCGGCCCATGTGGGCGCTATCAACTTAAACATATCCTCCTGGGCTGATGCTTTTGCCTCAACGACTATAGCGGAACAGTTATTGTGAGCGTCCTCAAGTATGCCGGGGATAAAATATTTGGTCGTCTTCCCGCTTCCGGTGGGCCCCAGCACGATCATGTGGTTTTCCCTCCGCTCCTTGACTTTGCCGCGAAGATACGACAGTTTGTACCCTCCGATGAGATAGACCTTGAGCATTTTGTAGCTGCCAAGTGGGAAGGGTTGCGCGTTCTTCCTGATCTCTGAATATCGCCCCTTCCAGCTGCGGATGAGAGTGCCGAGTGCTACACCGATAGCAAGAAAAAGATAATTGTTGATCCGAACGCCGAGCGTTACAAGTATCACAAGCGGAAAAGCCAAACCAGATATGTAAGAAAATAATATGGTGCTGAAACGCGAAGGTATTGAATATTCCTTGAAAACCACAAGAAAGGTGGCAAACCGAGCATTCGCACCTGTCCCCTTCGTAGATATACGGGTCGCAACCATCCAGACATGAATGATCGCCCGTATCAAGAGCGGCAGAGAGAATGCCATCAGGATCATTGTGAACCTCGGGACCCATTCGTCCGCTTCATTCTGAAGGCCGAACATCTTAACAAGGATGTACGCGAGGTGGCTGAAGACGGGGACATGGCCGAAAAGATGGATAAAGTCATCAACGTATCCGGTTTCTCGGCCAATTATCTCGGATCCAAAACCTCTGGTGGCACTTGCACTCAATTTGATTCTCCTATATTAATGGTCCCCCATGCAATATCGCCCTTCTCTATTTCCGGCCGACAACGGCGACCTCGGGGAGATTGCAGGCAATATAATTAGTGAAGGCCTCAATCTCATAATTTCTGATCAATTTAATGAGACGGACCACTAACTCCTTCAACTCTGGAGTCATCTTCTTCCTGCTCGCCCGATAATAATCTTCGAGAAAACGAAGCATCTGTGGGTAATCTACTTCCTGTTTTATCATCGCGTTCAGTCGCAGAAGCAGTACACGCTTCATATCGCCCCTCTGCACAGGCTTCCTTTCCTGCGACTTTCCTGAGAATATGCGCTCCAGTTCTACCAGCTTTAAGCCCGCGCCCCTAGCAAGGCTTTTCAAGAATTGCCGTTTTTGTATGGAATCGATTATCTGCGAATATATCTCTTTCCCCTCTTCGAGGATCCGCAGCTTCTCCCGATCGCCGATCCCGAGCATCATAATTTTTCCGAGCCAGACCGGTCCGAACGATGCAGCTTTAAGACTCGCATCAATGATCTTCTTCCGCTTCTCCCTGTCCGTCTCCTTATTGATTTCACCAACGTCGTTGTAGGAGCAACTTACGACCAGGATCATCACTTTATTTTCGAGGAGAACCAATCTTACCGCTTTCATGGCTCCTTTCATGCCCGGGTCGTCGTTGTCCATCCACAGGAGAAAGCTTTTGGCGCCGTACTTAACACAATGAGCAATATGCTCCCGATTGAGGCTGTGTCCGCCCAAACAGACGACGTTCTCCAGGCCCATTGATATCAGGGCTAAAGCGTCCAGATGTCCTTCTACGATAACCACCTCTCCAGTTTTCTTTATTGACGGTGCGGCAAAATATATATTGAAGGGATAGTCCTTATTGTAAAGGGGCGTAAACTTGTACTTGCGGAAGGGCTTTCCGTCATGATCAGGCCCCTCGATGGTGAGCCGAAACGCGAATCCCACGATTATTCCTTCACTATTGTAGTGCGGGAAAATGATCCGATAATTGTATCCCTTGCCATACGACACAAGGCCGCTTTTTTCAACGATTTCCTTGCCGTAGTTGTTCCTGAAATACTCCCGGTGCTTCGGGAGGTACGCGCCGATCCGGAGCTTTTCCAGGTCCTCAATGCTGAAACCTCTTCCAGCCAGGTACCGGCGAACACCTTCTGCCTCCGCGCCGGTATCCTTGAGAAGCGCCGTTCTGGACATTTCGTAGGCCTGTTTGTACATCTCGAGAACGTCTTTGCCGGGTACCGGCTTCGGCTTGACTTCAGGTTTCCGCGGTACTCTGTGGTCGAGTTGAGGGGTGCAAACGATACCCTTGCTGAGTCGGGCGAGTATTTCCGGGAAGCTGTCTACGTTTTCAATCAGCCCGAAAAATTTTAATTGATCTCCGCCTACATCGCAGCCGAAACAATGGAAGCTCTGCGTTTCAGGATAAACGGTAAAAGACGGCGTATCCTCGCTGTGAAACGGGCAGAGTCCCTGGTAGACGTTGCCCACTTTCGCGAGCTTCACGTATCGGCTCGCAAGCCCCAGCATGTCAACGTTTCGTTTGACCGCCTCTTTGTCAATAGCTGCGTTCATCGCAGTGCCTAAAACCTCTTTTATGATTGGCCCGGTTGACGACTCAAAGTTTCATTTTTAGTTTTCTTAGTTTGCAATAGATATTCCAGGCATAGTTTATCCGTTTTGCTTCTTTTTCAACGCGACTGCCGGCGTGATAACATCCGATTGCGTTCCAATTATAACCGTATCGGTGAACGCACCGGGCCAGGATCCATGCACCAACTTTCGAACACTGGCACGGATTATCGAGTGAGTTCCAAAGATCCGGGCCCAGGGTCTTGTACCAGCTCGAGTTGATTTGCATGTGGCAGAAATCATAGGTTCCGTTCTTGTTCCAGTTGATTGCAAGTGAATTGTAACGGGATTCATAGCTCGATATGGCGACGAGAAGATCGGGAGGGACATCATACATCAACGCCGCTTCTTGAAAACAATAATCGACACAGAACCCCTGAGTAGGAGTGCATAGTAAAATGATGATAGAAACAATAAAACTGACAAATTTATTCATCATGAAAAACCCACCGCGAATTTTTCAGGGAGAGCATGGTGAAATTACGTGCTTACCTGCAGGGATCTCTGTTAGAACAGAGATCCCTGCTTCTAAGAATTACTCAATGGTACTAAGACGTGCCTTAAGGAAGATGGTGAGTTGCTCCCGGAATCCAGCAGATGTCTTATACAATTCAGAAGCAACAGAGATAAAAGGGTACTTTTTCGAAAGTTGAACATGGTTTATGGTCTTAAGCTCTTCTTCTGTCGGCGATCCCTTTTCATAAAACCCAAAGGTAACGCCATATTCCTCTTCAAATTCGGGACGAGAATAAGACTCTTTGACTTCAGAAATCCCCACGAGATTACCGTTATCATATCTACCTTCAAAATAGTAAATGCCGGGAGCAAGCTTTTTCCTGTACACCGCCAATAGTTCCTCGATGTTTGCAATGTCTCTCCATGTTTCCGATGTCATCCTGGTCTTGCCGGACTCCGTTTTTACCGCAACATAGGAAAAATCGGGCACTGATGATGAGACTCGTTTTCCCATGAGAAACAGGTGCGCCACAAACCTGATAAAAAACGGCGCCACAGCGATTATGAGTGCCATCATAATCAGAGATACTCTCGGAACGAGTTCCGCTGCGTCATTTCCCAAACCAACCCATTGCAAGAGAACAAAGGCCAGGTGACTGATGCCTGGGACGTGGCTGAAGAAACGAAAGAGGCCATCAAATAATGTTTGCATTTATGTGTACCCTCCCTTAAAAAATATTAGAGAAATCAGCTGCTGCCATAACCTTCATTTAATTCGGACCATTACAGTCGCCTCCATCCGGCCTATGCTCATAACATAAACCGGATGGAGGCATGAAAAGGGGGAAGGAGGACCCCTTTCGATAATAATTTATTAAAATTCTGATGGGAATAAAACGGGTTAAATGCTGCAAACAGGCCGATTTTTTTATAACAGTGATTGGAGATTTTCTATAGATGAGAAAAACATTAAGGGGAGAATTGCTGTATCAAATCCTCATTTTATGATATATTTTCATCGTGGTCCTTTCCTGCCCTGCATTTTTAATCGTCAATACATTCGACCTCAAAAAAATCTATGAGAGAAGGCCATGAAGCACACTATCAAGAAACTTAACTTACATGCATTAGAAATCACAGACAAAAACTTTGACGATCTGACGGAGCAAGAAAAAGATTGGCTCAAATATGTCTATAAGCTACGAGTCGAGGGCAGCCTCGATGAATATGTCCGGGAGGTGCAACGCGAATTTGTTTCGTTAGCACCCAGGGAAGGCAACATCGCTGATATGAGAAAGATTATCGACGTGGCAGAGTATATTCGATGGGTCGCAGCTCGAGTCACCCCAGATGGAAGACTAACTGCTATTCCCATTGATGAAATCAACAAAATGTTCGGAAAAGATACATGAGTAGCCGCTGGTTATAAACATATTCCGCTCAAGTCCCAGCTTTCAGAGACTCGTGAAGTCTCAATTACTTTATCAAATCTGTATTTTATGATATATTCTCATCGCTGAATTCCTTCCCGAACTTGAGTTTTCAGATTATTGCTTCGTATCGGTGAACA
>Ga0335081_10005470_pt1 | contig 20096 bp, 23 predicted proteins | sample Lox_Sample_35_FD_206713 | JGI IMG/M metagenome (GOLD analysis project Ga0335081, IMG submission 206713) | Soil microbial communities from Loxahatchee National Wildlife Refuge, Florida, United States - Lox_Sample_3.5 | ecosystem: Environmental > Terrestrial > Soil > Wetlands | place: USA... | reverse complement strand
GACCTGGCACCAGCCGCACAACCCGCCGCGCGTCGCCTGACCCCCGGCATCTGACCAGCACCCGAACTCAGATCACCCAGGCCAGCACAACCTACCCGCCAGTCACCTACATTCGCGTCCCACACCCACACGAGCGTGAGCACGCCCAAACTGTCACCGTGACCGCCTAACATCAGACCCACGAGAGGAACCCGCGCTCGCCGATTTACACCCAATTCCGGATGCCACCGGCGGGACGCGCCTGCCCGCCAGGGGGCGAGTTCCGTGACGTGGCCGTAGCCGCGGACTGGGGTCAGCTCATCAGTGTTCAGTCTCGGGATCCGCACCGCGCTCCGATAGATGCCGGTACAGCAATGGCAGTACCCGTAGGTCCTTCGGCCGGCCGGCGGACTCCTTCGACCGGATCACGTCGGTAAGGTCCGCGACCTCGACGTCGCCCACGCGCACGCAGTGTGCGCTGACCGCGAGCTGGGCGTAGCCGCCGGCAAAGCCGGACGGGCAGAACGAGATGTCGAACTCGCCGGCCGCGCAGTCGAGATTCCACGTCTCCGCCGCTGCCGGCGAGGTGGCGTCATGACTGAACGGCACTCCTTCCGGGACCGCCTCGGTACGGATCCGCGCACCCAGGTCGGTGAGTGCACGTGACAGCCGGGCCAGATTCTCCTGACCCGCCTCCGGGGTGATGTCGATGTCCCGCGGGGATCGGCGCCTGCTGGGCGATGGCCGCGAAGGCGCCGATGACGACGTACCGGACCTCGCGGCGTTTCAGCGCAGCCACGATCGCGGCCGGATCCAGGCTCGGTTCACCCGGCCCGACCCCGCTGATCACGCGACGCCCTCCACGGGCACTGCGTCACGCCACGCCTGGATCTGCGCATCGCGGCGGCTCCGCTCGGCTTCGGAGCGGCCGGCCTCCAGTTCGGCGAGGACTTTGTCATGCGGGTCGTGCGCCGCAAGCTGAAGGCGGAGGTCGAAGCCCGCGGCTCGCACCAGCCGGAGCAACGTGGATAGCGTGGGCTGCCGCTGATCCCGCTCGTACGCGGAGATCATGCTGACCGGTACCCCGGCCCGGTCGGCCAGTTCCCGCTGGGTCATCCCGGCCTTTAGCCTGGCTAGCTGCAAGAGCGCAAACCGTCAGCGCCAGGCGGCCAAGTCGTAACACGATCGTATTAAAAGTCGAGGCTGACAGCATGACGACCCGTCCCGACGGCCAAGCCGCCGGGGCCTGCCGCGCGTGCATGGCGGCGGACACGTCCGTGCACGACTATCCGGCGTGCGGCGCCACGTTCAGGTCCGTCCGAGACATCCCTGACCAGGCTAAACGCCAGGCGCCTCAGTAATGTCCAAGGTCGGTCCGTACCTGAATGAACATATGTGCATGGCTCGACTGAGCCACGAAATGAGACTGGGGCTGGGAAGCAGCGTCGCTAGCCAACTCGGCCGGATCGCGTCACCGCAGGTCAGGTGGCGGAGGATGCGAGATTCGAACTCGCGAGGGTTGCCCCAACACGCTTTCCAACACTGCTGGCCTGTTTTCACCGGAGGTTGCCATAGCCCGCGACCTGCAGGGACGAGCACGGAGTGGCCGTCAGCGAACGAGTGCGAACGGGGGTGAATGAGACAAGAACTGAGACAAGCGCCGGTCGGTCCCAGAGCAGGTCGTGCACCTCACGTGTCAGGCGAGCAGAAGGAAAATGGTCAGTGGTCGTCGTAATGGAAGCGGCAGGCGATGATGATGACCGCATCCCGCTGGATGTCATAGACCAGCCGGTCTTTATCGGTGATCCGCCGCGACCACACCTCGCCGGCTAGGTGCTTGAGGCGTTCGGGCTTGCCTGTGCCGGTCCGGGGCGTGCGCGTAGTCTCGGCGATCAGCCGGATGATCCGCGAGAGCACCTTGGGGTTAGTCGTTGACCAGGCCTCAAGGTCTTCTAGGGCGCCCGAGGTGATCGACAGCTTCACCCGCCCGCCTGGCGCTCGAACCGGGCCGCAAGTTCCTCAGGGTCGGTAGGCTCGGCCCTGCCCTCGCGGGCCTCGGCCAGCCCGCGCAGGATGTGGGCGGCGTTGGCGCGTGTGGAGAACAAGTGGAGCGTCTCTTGCAGCGACTCGTAATCCTCAGCGGACATCAGGACGGCGTTGCCGCCGTTACGGGCCACGATCTCGATGACGACGTGGTCCTCGCTGACCTGCCGCACGAGCGGGAACAGGTTCTCGCGAGCATGGCTGATGCTTACCGCAGTCAAGAACTGTCACCTCACTTGTACAAGAATCCTGTACAAGTGTACGAGTCGATCTTGGCCCTGGCAAGCAAGGGCGATGGCGACGATCATCGCCGACCAGCTCGCCTGCTACCAGCCCTGGTTCGGCAGCCACCGCCGCCTGCGCGAGCTGATCGCCGAACTCGAAGAACTCAGCCTCGCCATCGCCGAAGCCGACCCCCGCGGGCGGCGCTGACCACCAAGATCATGTGGCCGCAGCCCGCTTTACCCTGTGGCCACGACCCCCACCAGCACTCATCAGCCCAGCTCACGCCCAAACGTGAAGACCTGACCCGTAGTTCAAATCCTGGCTAATGGACAGGATCTCATCTCCGCATCGCTTTCTCGCGGCGGGCCGCGACCTTCGAGCCGGACTCTCGGCGCGCCATCCGGCGCAGCATTGCCGGTGCGAGCACGAGCCCGGCGAGTGCCCACGCGGACAGGACGCCGAACGTGGCCAGGTGGCGCCACGAGTGGCCGACCTCTGCCGCCGCCATCGCGTTCGGCAGCAGCGCGGAGCGCATCCCCAGCCCCAGCCAGTACATGGGGAACACCTGCCCGGTCCACTGCAGGAACGTCGGCAGGTGCGTGATCGGGTAGAAGATGCCGGAGATCGCGGCAAGTCCGGCCAGCAGCAGCACGATCAGCGCGGTGCTGCGCTCGCCGGGAAGCAGCGACCCGAGCACGGCGCCCAGCGGCAACGTGGCGAGCAGCCCGAGCACGAGCACCCAGGCCAGCGTCACCCAGCTGCCAGGGCTGCCGACCGCAAGGCCGGTGACCAGGAAAGCACCGGTGAGCAGCGTGATCGCGACAGCGAACGCTATCTGCCCGGAGATGTTGACGACCTTGCCAGCCAGGTAGCCGAGCATGCCGTTCGGGATGGCCTTGGCCCGCAGCAGCGTGCCGTCCTCGCGTTCGACCACGAGCAGGTCGCCCATGGCGACGACTCCGTATGCCCCGACGTCCAGGCCGAGGACGCTGACCAGCATCGTGGTGCCCAGCGAGAAGTGCGTCCCTGGCACGTGCGTGTGCCGGGTCCAGATCATCGCGGCGAGGAAGCCGCCGGTCATGATCAGGAACGCGATCAGGTCACCCGGCGTGGTCAGGGTCTGCTTGAGCTCGATCCAGCCGCGGGACAGTCCCGCTCGCGCCGCCGCCAGCGCGGGGTTCATGCCGCCACCGCCGTCAGCCTGCGCGGCACACCGTGCTCCGCCTGGCGGACCAGTTCCATGTACGTGTCCTCCAGGCTGGCCCGGCGCACCTCAAGATCCTCGACCGACTCGCCGTAGCGCCGGAGCAGCTCCCTGACGAACGCCGGTCCGCCAGGTTGCGGGCGCGAAGGGAGGGGCCGTGGCTGTCTGGTCGCTCGGCCGCCACGGGCATGCCGGTTACCCCTGAAGCGTTCGGGCTTCCGGAGAGAGAGTCCACAGTGCGGACATCGGCCAGGCGCGGAGCCGGTCGCCGAAGGCTAGGGGTGAGTGGCCGGCATAGAGGACGATTCCGGCAACGAGCTTGTCGCCGAGGCGGCGTCCTAGCCGCTCGATGCCGCGGAAGTCTTCAGAGCGGACGGTCTCGCCGGCCTTGACCTCGCAGGCGACGATCTGCCCGGATGCCGATTCAAGCACGGCATCGACTTCGTATTGATCCCGGTCGCGGTAGTGGTAGAGCCGGACCGGCTGGTTGGCGAACGTGAGCTGGCGGGTCAGCTCGCCTAGCACGAAGGTCTCCAGCAAAGGGCCGACAGGCGCGGTTGGGTGTCTGGCCTTCTTCAGGCTCATGCCGGTGAGATGCGCGGCAAGCCCCGAGTCGTTGAGCAGCAGTTTCGGAGTAGCCACTGCTCGGGTGACGAGATTACTGGACCAGGCCGGGATCCTGCGGGTGATGAAGACCAGGTCGAGCAGGTCCAGATAGCGCTTGACCGTGGTGGCAGGCACCTGCAGGCGGTTGGCCATGCTCGCCGGGTTCGCGAGCGTCCCGGTCGATGCGGCGATGAGGTTGATGAGCCGGCGCATGTCCCTGGCCCGCTCGATCTCGGCGAGCTGCCGTACGTCGCGATTGATGACGTCAGAGATGTACGACTCGAAGAAACGCGCACGACGACCAGGGTCATCACGGCGGACCGCCTCGGGGTAGCCGCCGCGCAGCGCACGCTCCACGTAGTCGTCGCGTCGCAGCGTCGAAGGCGGCACCCTGATCCCGGACCCATGCTCGAGTACCGCATCGATGAACCCGTCCGGCCGGTTATCGATCTCGCCTTGCGACAGCGGCGACAGCTCGATGGTCTCCGACCGTCCGGGCAGCAGGTCGGGGATGGCGCGCAGGCCAGCCAGACGCGCCGAACCGGTGAGCAAGAACCGCCCAGGCCGGGGATCGATGTCGACCTCGTGCTTGATCGCGAGGAAAAGGTCCGGCACGCGCTGGACCTCGTCGATGACGAGGAGCCCGTCGTGACGGACGAACAGGCCGGGGTCTGCCTGAGCGGCGTCCCGGAGTGGTGCCTCGTCGAGATAGCGCAGCTCGGATCCGGGGTACTCGGACATCACGAGCCTGGCGAGCGTGCTCTTGCCGGCCTGCCGGGCGCCGTTGATCACGACTACCCGGGTATCGTGCAGAGCGGCGTTGACGGCACGCCAGGCGTGCCGGGGGAACAGTTCCTGAGCTGGCTCCATGGGTAAGACGCTACTAGACCAGTGGCGGATCTGCCGACTGCAGCGTGGTCATTCTGCCGAAGCTGTTGTAGTAGATCTGCCGACGAGATTGCGGCGGAACTGCCGGGGTCGCGCATATGTGCCGCGAGCTAGTGTCGGAAAGCGTGTAGGGGGCAACCGCTCGCGAGTTCGAATCGGTGTGGCGGGTGATCGCACGGCTGGAAGCCGACGGCCACGTCGTGGTGCCTCACGTCGGCGGCGATCTGGCATGCTCAAGGCACGCCGTCAGGGCCGACTACTTACGCAACCCAGAGAACGCAACCGCTCCCGCCATCCGCCGATACCGGCGTACCGCGGTGCGCGGCGGCGCAGACGTGCACACCGGATCCGGCGTGCGCGCTCGCCGAGCCGTTTCGTGGACAGAAACTGAGACAAGTCTCGGCGTCAAGGCACTTCCGGCGGGCCTGTCCGACACGTTTCCGCAGGTCAGGGTGGCGGAGGATGCGAGATTCGAACTCGCGAGGGGTTGCCCCCAACACGCTTTCCAAGCGTGCGCCCTAGGCCACTAGGCGAATCCTCCGCCGGTAAGCCTACCGACTTGCGGCAGCGCTGCTGAACTGGATTCGGCACCGCGCGGACCATCGCCGCACCGGCCGTCGGCCCGGCTGACTAGACTGAACCGCAGACCCCTCGCACGGCGTTTACCCCGCCAACTCCCCCAGGGCCGGAAGGCAGCAAGGGTACGCGGGCTCTGACGGGTGTGCGAGGGGTCCCTTCCCCTCCCCGGTGAGGATGCGGTCATGGCAGGCGACGTCTCTGGCTCGGGCAGCAGCGCGGCCGATCGGGATCCGGCCCCCGGCTCCCTGCGGTCGGCGCCGCTCGCGCTCTACCGGCGCTACAGGCCCGCCACGTTTGCCGAGGTCAAAGGCCAAGAGCACGTGACCGAGCCGCTGCGGCAGGCGCTGCGCAGCGGCCGGGTCAACCACGCCTACCTGTTCAGCGGCCCGCGCGGCTGCGGCAAGACCTCAAGCGCCAGGATCCTGGCCAGGTCGCTCAACTGCGAGGAAGGCCCGACGCCCGACCCGTGCGGCAGGTGCGCGTCGTGCGTGGCGCTGGCGCCGATGGGGCCTGGCAGCATCGACGTGATCGAGATCGACGCGGCCTCGCACGGTGGCATCGACGACGCCAGGGAGCTGCGGGAGCGCGCGTTCTACTCGCCGGTGGCCGCGCGCTACAAGGTGTACATCATCGACGAGGCTCACATGGTGACCGGCGCTGGCTTCAACGCGCTGCTCAAGCTGGTCGAGGAGCCGCCGCCGCACCTGAAATTCGTGTTCGCCACGACCGAGCCTGAGAAGGTGATCGCGACCATCAGGTCGCGCACCCACCACTACCCGTTCCGGCTCGTGCCCCCCGGGGTGCTGCGCGAGCTGCTCGAGCACATACTCGCCGCCGAGGAGATCATCTACGAGCCCGCGGTGCTGCCCGTGGTGATCCGGGCCGGAGCCGGCTCGGTGCGCGACTCGCTCTCGGTGCTCGACCAGCTCATCGCGGGCGCGGATGAGGGCGGGCTGCGTTACGACCGCGCGATCGCGCTGCTCGGGTACACCGACGATGCGCTGCTTGACGAGATGGCGCTCGCATTCGGCGCGCACGACGGAGCGGCGGTGTTCCGCGCCATCGATCACGTCGTGGAGGCGGGTCACGATCCGCGCCGGTTCGCCATGGACCTGCTGGACCGGCTTCGCGACCTGATCGTGCTCGATGCGGTACCAGACGCCGGCAAGTCCGGCCTGCTCGACGTGCCCGAGGACTGGCTCGACCGGATGCGGGAGCAGGCGGCCAGTCTCGGCGGCGAGCGGCTCGTCCGGGCTGCAGAAACGATCAACGCGGGGCTGGTCGAGATGCGCGGCGCGACCTCGCCCAGGCTGCTGCTCGAGCTCATGTGCGCTCAGGTGCTGCTTCCGCCGACCGCCCCGGTGGCACCGCCCGCCGGCGAGGTCCCCGCGGTGGGCGACGCGGTCGACCTGGTGGCCAGGATCGAGCGGCTGGAACGGCGGCTGAGCGCCGGTGCCGCGGCAGGTCCACCGGCACCGTCCGCGCCACCCGTGCGATCAGCGTCGCCGGCAGCGGCGCGCCCCGAACGGAACGAGCAGCCGCGGCCACAACCCGAACGGCAGCCTGCACGGCAGCCCGAACGGCAGCCTGAACCGCAGCGTGAGCCGCCGCAGGCCAGGCCCGCTAGGCGGGATCAATCGGAGCCGGACCGGGACCGCCGGGCTGAGCGCGAGCCGTCGGCGCACGCCGGACCCGGACACTCCGCGGCGCCATCGGGCGCGGGCGGGGACCTGGACCTGGCCACGCTCCGGGCGCGCTGGCCGGATGTCCTCGACGCAGTACGCGAGGTGCGCAAGGTCGCCTGGATCCTGCTCAGCAACGCGGCGGCCGAGTCGGTCGAGGGCAACGTGGTGACCCTGGCGTTCGGCCGGGAGGGCGATGCCAAGGGATTCGGCGGCAGCGGCTGCGACCAGGACCTCGCCGGGGTGCTGACTACCATGTTCGGCGTCCGGCCGGTGATCAGGACGATCGTGATGCCCGGCGGCCCCAGCCCCGTGGCGGGCGTCGGCCGGGAGCGCCGTCAGCCGCCCCCATCCGCTGGTCCGGGCCCTAGCCCGGACCAGGGCCCGGACCAGAGCCGGCGGCCGGACAGGCGGCCGGGTCCCGTGGCCAACGGCGGCGCTCCGGCCGATCAGGAAACCGCAGATCAGGAAACCGCAGATCAGGAAGCCGCAGATCAGGAAACCGCAGATCAGGAAACGGCGGGGCCACCCGGCGCGGGCAACGGCGGTCACGGCGCCCATTCCGCTCGGCCGCCGGCCGTCGGCGCGCCCGGCACCGGCCAGTCGGGGGGACCTGGCAAGCGCACCGGCGCCGGCCGCCAGCCGGATCCCGGTCCGGCCGACGATCCGCGCCCGCTCACCGATCCGGACGCGTCCGACGAGGGCGACATGCTGTCAGGGAGCGACCTGGTCATGCGCGAGCTCGGCGGCCGCGTCGTCGAGGAGACCAGCGAGGTCTAGGGCAGGTCCAGGGCCGATCCCGCGGCGGGCAGCCTTTGGCCGCGAGGTCGGATCGTCGCGTCCCGGATCGTCGCGTCCCGGGTCGCCGCTTTCCGGACCGCCGCGTCCCGGATCGCCGCGTTCAGGACCGCCGCGGCCCGGATCGCCGCGTTCAGGATCGGCGCGGCGCGGGACCGGGCGTGGTGGTGCCATGCGGCCCGCCAGGTCGTAGGCTCGTTGCCATGGAACCCGGCGGGCAGATCGATTTCCAGCAGCTACTCCAGGCCGCGGCGCAGATGCAGAGCCAGCTCATGGACGCGCAGCAGCAGCTCACCGAGACCGAAGTGAACGGCCGCGCGGGCGGCGGTCTGGTGGAGGTGACGATCAACGGCCAGGGCGAGCTCGTCGACCTGACGATCGCCAAGGACGCCATCGACCCCGGCGATCCCGAGGAGACCGCGGCGACGCTGGCTGACCTGATCATCGCCGCCTGCCGCGACGCGTACCGGGCGCTCGGTGACATCCAGGAGCAGATGATGGGCCCGCTCGCGGCCGGCTTCGGCGCCGGCGCCGGCGGCGGGGGCTTCGGCGGTTTCGGCGGCGCGGATCCCGCCGGGATGCCCGCCTTCCCCGGCTTCGGCGGCATGCTCGGCCAGCCGCCGGTGCCCGGCGCCGTGCTGTCCGGCGACGACGACGAGGACGACCTGGACTACGAAGACGACGAGGACGACGAGGGCGACGACGACGAGCCAGGCCCGTCGGGCAGCGAGCAGCGCTGACGTGTACGAGGGAGTCGTTCAGGACCTCATCGACGAGCTCGGCCAGCTTCCCGGCATCGGCCCGAAGGGCGCCCAGCGGATCGCGTTCTACCTGCTGACCACCGATCATGAGGACGTACGTCGGCTCGCGGCCACGCTCATCGAGGTGACCGAGAAGGTCAAGTTCTGCCGCACCTGCGGCAATGTCGCAGAGAGCGACGAGTGCAGGATCTGCCTGGACGTCCGCCGCGATCCGACCGTCATCTGCGTCGTGGAGGAGCCCAAGGACGTCGCGGCGATCGAGAAGATACGCGAGTATCGCGGCAGGTACCACGTGCTCGGCGGCGCGATCAGCCCGATGGACGGCATCGGGCCCGAGGACCTGCGGGTCAGGGAGCTGATGGCCAGGCTCGCCGACGGGACCGTCACCGAGGTGATCCTGGCGACCGACCCGAACCTCGAGGGCGAGGCCACGGCGACCTACCTGGCCAGGATGGTCAAGCCGCTCGGGCTGCGGGTGACCAGGCCGGCCAGCGGCCTGCCGGTAGGCGGCGAACTCGAGTACGCGGACGAGGTCACGCTGGGGCGTGCCTTCGAAGGGCGGAGGACTCTCAATGTCTGACCAGGCGATGTCTGACCAGGCGATGTCTGACCAGGCCTGCGGGATGCCCGGCAGCGACGACGGGGCCGAAGGAGACTGGCGGCCGCTTGCCGACCGGATAGCCGGAAACGTCGGCGATTTCCTCGATGCCCTGGCGGCGCTGCGGCGCGGAGAGGGCGCGGACGAGATCGTTCCCTTCCTTCTTCTTGAGGTCGCCCAGGTCATGCTGGCCGGAGCGCAGCTCGGCGCCAGCAAGGACGTCATCCCGCCCGGCAACGCCGAGCCCTATGTCGGTGCCGATCCCGACCTGGACGCGCTACGCGCCACGCTGGCGCAGCGGCTGGCGGGCTGTGATGAGTACGCCGAGGTCTTCGATCCGTACCAGGACACCTCGCTGACCGCGTTCCGGCTCTCTGACGATCTCGCCGCCGTGGCGTCCGACCTGATCCACGGGCTCCGCCACTACCAGGCCGGGCGGCCGGCCGAGGCGCTGTGGTGGTGGCAGTACTCCTACGTGAACCACTGGGGCACGCAGGGCAGCGCCGCGCTCCGGGCGCTGCACGCCGTCGTCGCGCACGACCGGCTGGACGTCGCCGAGGAGCACATCCCCCGGTTACCGTGACCGGCGGCCGACGGCCGCGGCCGCGGCGCAGGTCAGCCGCCGCGCAGGTCAACGGTAGACTCTCGTACCGCGGTGGGCACCGGGTTAGTCGTTTGCCGGTGTATCGAATTCCGATATAGTTGTCGGCATGGAGACACGCGAGGAGCGGCGCGCCTTGTCCCTGGTGGTACAGAAGTACGGAGGTTCCTCGCTCGCCGACGCCGACGGGATCAAGCGGGTCGCCCAGCGGATCGTCGCCACCAGGAAGGCAGGCCACGGGGTCGTGGTCGTGGTCTCGGCGATGGGGGACACCACCGACGAGCTGCACGACCTGGCGCTCAAGGTCAGCCCGCTGCCACCCGGCCGCGAGCTCGACATGCTGCTGACCGCGGGCGAGCGGATCTCGATGGCGCTGGTCGCGATGGCGATCGCCAACCTCGGCTTCGAGGCGCGCTCGTTCACCGGCTCGCAGGCCGGGGTGATCACGGACTCCACCCACGGCAAGGCGCGGATCATCGACGTGACCCCGGGCCGGATCAGCGGCGCGCTGTCCGACGGCGCGATCCCGATCGTGGCCGGCTTCCAGGGAGTCTCGCAGGACAGCAAGGACATCACCACGCTCGGCCGCGGCGGGTCGGACACCACCGCGGTCGCGCTGGCCGCCGCGCTCGGGGCGCAGACCTGCGAGATCTACACCGACGTGGACGGGGTGTTCACCGCGGACCCGAGAATCGTGCCCGGGGCGCGGCGGATCCGGTGGATCTCGTATGAGGAGATGCTGGAGATGGCGGCATGCGGCGCGAAGGTGCTGCACCTGCGGTGCGTGGAGTACGCCAGGCACTACCACATGCCGATTCACGTCCGATCCTCGTTCAGCAGCAGGGAAGGCACCTGGGTGACCGAGGCACCCGACAGGCCCAAGGAGGACCCAGTGGACCAGCCGATCATCACCGGGGTCGCGCACGACAGCGGCGAGGCCACGATCACCGTGTCCGGCATCCCCGACAAGGTCGGCGTGGCGGCCAAGATCTTCCGGGTGATCGCCGAGGCCGACATCAACATCGACATGATCGTGCAGAGCACGTCCCGCGCCACGGGTCAGGCGGACATCTCGTTCACGCTGCCGCGGCAGGACGGCCAGGCGGCGATGACCGCGCTCGGCGGGGTCAGGGAGGCGGTCGGCTTCGAGTCCCTCGTCTTCGACGACAGCATCGGCAAGATCTCGCTGATCGGGGCCGGGATGCGGTCGCACCCCGGGGTCAGCGCCGACTTCTTCGGCGCGCTCGCCGACTCGGGCATCAACATCAGGATGATCTCCACATCGGAGATCAGGATCTCGGCGGTCGTGGACGCCGCGGACCTGGACGCCGCCGTGATCGCCACGCACCGCGCGTTCGGCCTGGAGGCCGACCAGTCCGAGGCGGTCGTCTACGGCGGGACCGGCCGGTGACGGCGGCAGCGGACGGCGCGGGGTTCGGCGAGCGCCCGGTCCTCGCGATCGTCGGCGCCACCGGGGCCGTCGGCACGGTCATGCGCGAGGTGGTGTCGACCAGGGCCGACGTGTGGGGCGAGATCCGGCTGATCGCCTCGGCCCGGTCAGCGGGCCGGATGATCCCGGTGCGCGGCGAGCCGGTCCGGGTGCGCGAGCTGACGGCCGAGGCCTTCGACGGCGTGGACATCGCCATGTTCGACGTGCCCGACGAGGTCTCCGCCGCGTGGGCGCCGGTCGCCGCCGCCCGCGGGGTGGTGGTGATCGACAAGTCGGGCGCGTTCCGGATGGACCCCGAGGTGCCGCTGGTCGTGCCCGAGGTGAACGGCGACCAGGCGTTCATCCGGCCCAAGGGCATCATCTCGGTGCCTAACTGCACCACGCTGTCGCTGATCGTGGTGATCGGCGTGCTGCACCAGGCCTACCGGCTGCGCGAGATGATCGCGGCGTCCTACCAGGCCGCCTCGGGGTCCGGCCAGGCGGGCAGCGAGTCGCTGTACGACCAGATCGCCGCCGTCGCCGGGGACCGGACGCTCGGCCAGCGCTCGGGTGACGTCCGGGCCGCGGTGGGGGCGGCGGCCGATCCGTTCCCCGCGCCGCTCGCGCTGAACGTGGTGCCGTGGGCAGGCTCGCTGCGCCCCGACGGCTGGTCGTCGGAGGAACTCAAGGTCAGGGATGAGACGCGGAAGATACTCGGCGTCCCCGACCTGCGGGTCTCCGCGACCTGCGTCAGGGTGCCGGTGATCACCGGGCACTCGCTCGCCGTCCACGCGATCTTCGATGCCGAGGTCGACGCCGACGAGGCGCGCAAGCTGCTGAGCGATGCGCCGGGCATCGCCGTGGTGGACCAGCCGGAGGCCGCGCGCTACCCGATGCCGGTCGACGTCGTCGGAACCGACCCGACGATGGTCGGCCGGATCAGGCGCAGCAAGGACGACAGCCACGCGCTCGACCTGTTCGTCTGCGGGGACAACCTGCGGAAGGGCGCCGCGCTCAACGCCGCCCAGATCGCCGAGCTGCTGATCGGCGCCAGCCCCGGACGGCAGTAAGCCGCTCCCCGGCGGCCCGCCGGGATCAGCCGAGGTGCCGGCCGAGGAACGCCAGCGACGGCGGCACCTGCGCGGCGAAGAACGACCCGTCGTGACAGCCGTCAGGGAAGACCACCTCGGCGCCCCGCGGCAGCGCGCGGCAGCGCATCGCCACGCCGGTGCCCGGGCGGGTAGGCGATCGTGTAGCCGACCCTGCGGCGCCTGGCACGGGAGTAGAACGTGCCGGAGAACGACGGCCCCGACGCGGAGAACGCCAGCGTCGGCTCAGGCACCGAGCACGCCCCGTCGATCTGGTCGAGCGTCTGCCGCCCCGGCAGCACCCCGTGGGCGACCAGCTCAAGGCTGCCGGCCCCGGCCACGACGACCCCGGCAAGCCCGCCGAGCCCGGCTCCGAGCAGCCGCCGCCGGCTCACCTGCCCCGTCACCTCAGCTTCGCACCCCGCCGGGATCGGCGCGGAATGCTCTGGACCCCGTCTTTGTGAAGGATTCGGCGAGCTCTATCGCGCGCCGATCCTTCACGCAACGGCCTTCGGAGCGCTGGCGGGACCGGCGGGAGTGGCGGAACCGGAAGGGGTCGGCCTGGGGCGCGCGTGGCGGGCAGCGGCCAGGCTGGCAAGGCCGGCCAGCGCGAGGACGGCGAGCCCGGCCCGGTCGATGGCGCCGGCGCGGAACAGCGTGCGCGTGCCCGGGCCGGCCGAGAGCAGCCAGCACAGCGCGCCGGCGGCGAACACGGCCATGCCGGCTCCGGCCAGGTTCGCCACCAATCTTTCATAACGGAGCGCTCGTGGCGAGATCTCGGCCCGCCGCATCAGCGTGGCCGCCCCGGTGACCAGAGCCATGGCGGCGGCCGGGCTCAGCGCCATCCACGCCAGCCGCGCCGCGGGGAACGCGGCCAGCATCGCCGGATGCGCCCAGTACGAGGTGACCCACATCGTGGTGGCCCAGAAGAACGCCGCCACGCCGCCGGGCACCAGGCCCTGATGGGCCAGCAGGTGGCCGCCGGTGCCTGGCCAGCCGTTCTGGAAGTGCCGGCCGCCGACGATGAGGAACAGCGCGCTCGCGCCGGTCAGCAGGGCCGGCCGCAGCAGCGGCCGGCCCTGCCCGCGGACGGCGGTCGCCACGGCGGACCAGGCCAGCGGCACGGCGGCCAGGACAGCGGCGGTCACCAGGATCGCCATCGCCGCCGTCATGAGGTCGAGCGCTTGCGTTAGGCCTGAGGCGCGTGGAACTGACCACTGCAGGCCGATCGCGAGCTGTGACCACATCGCCGCGCCGGTGAGGCCGAACGCCGCAGCCGAGCAGGCGATCGTGGCCAGGGCCGCGCGCGCCGCCGCGGCGGGGTCGATCGGGTGGCCGGCCAGGCCCGCTCCGGCCAGCCTGGCGCGCAGGCCGCAGGCGGCCACGTCGGCGGTGCGCCGCCAGGTCCAGGGCCGCTCGCCGAGCTCGTCAAGCAGCAGTTCGGCGAACTCCTCGCCGTAGCGGGCCCGCCAGCCCGGCGGATACCAGGCGAGCAGGCGCCCGACCCTGGCCCGGTCGGAGGCCGCCGTCACGCCAGCGTCCAGTTGACCGCCAGCCGGTCCAGCCCGACGTCGGCGACCTTGCGCTGTGCCTGCAGGTAGGTGCTCAGGGCCGCGGCACCGGTCGCGGTGAGCTGGTAGGGCCGGCGCCGGTCACGGCTCTCCAGCGCCTCGATCATGCCCTGGGCCTCAAGCCGGCTGAGCGCCTCGTAGAGCGTTCCGGGCGCCAGCCTGACCCCGGCGAAGGACTCGATGTCCTTGGTGAGCGCGTATCCGTGCTTGGGCCCGTCGGCCAGGCTGGACAGGATCAGGCTGGCCGGGCCCGACGACCTGCCGAGCGTTTCGAGCGCGCCGGCGGCGTCGGCGCCGGCCGGGTGCGGTGACCGTGTCATGGCGAGCATCCTATATCGGCTGACGATGGATCGGAAAGCGCAGTGGCTGGCCCGGCCGGAGGGCTGGCCCGGACGAGGTAGGGCAGGCCGCTGGCCAGGAACTGCCTGGCCAGCGGGTCGCGCATGCGCCAGAGGCCCGCGTCGATGACGAAGTGCGCCATCACCACGCCGAGGTAGGCGCCGAAGATCAGCCGGCCCGCCGGGCCGGCGTCGTGCAGGTGCGACGCGGCGCCGAGCGCGGCGCCGCCGATGAGGGCGATGTTGGCCAGCAGGCCGAGCCGGACCAGGCGGCCGGGCCGGTCCGGCCGGTCCGGCCGGTCCGGCCGGGTCGGACTCGCGCCCTGGCCGGACCCGGCGACCAGCGAGACGAGCAGCAGGTACTGAAGCCCGTGCGCCGCTGTCATGCCGCCGATCGCCGCGTACGGCGAGCCGAAGACGAACACGGGCAGGCTGAACAGCAGGCAGCTCAGGTAGGTGAGGCTGAAGCCGGCCGGCCGCTGCGCGGCCGGCCTCCCGACCAGCGCCGCGCACGCGCTCACGGCCGCCAGCGCGAAGCCCGCCGCGGCGAGGACGACCAGCGGCGACCGGCCGCCGTCCAGCGTCCAGCCAGGGAGCAGCGCCTGGACGGGATCGACCCGCAGGCCGATCAGCCTCGGCTCGGCGACCAGCGCGGCGATCGCCGCCCCGCCGGCCAGCAGCAGCGCCCGCCGCTCGGCGTGCAGGAGCGGGCGGACCCGTTGCGCCGACGCGGCGAGTGCGGCCATGCCGATGTTCTGCTTCTGATAGTGGAGGAACTGCCAGCAGAAGTACGGCAGCAGCAGCCAGCCGAACGCGCTCGGCGGCACCACGGCGGCCACGACCGCGCCGGTCACGATCAGCGCGGCAGGAACCCACAGGCACCGGACGGCGTGCGCCCGCGCGTAGCCGCGGACCTCGGGCACCGTGAACAGCCAGCCCGTGGACGCCACGTGCACCGACGAGCCGGCGAACAGCAGCCAGGACAGGGCCGCCACCGGCCGGGCACCCGCGGGCGGGGCCAGCGCGATCGCGGCCGCGATCGCGCCGCCGGTGAGCAGCACGCTGGCCCACAGCCACCCGTTCGCCGCCCGCGACCGCCGCGCGGCGGGGACGCTGGCCCGGCGGGCGAGCGCGCGGTCAGCCGCCGCCACAGCCGCCGGCCGCGCTGGCGAACGGCTGGAACACCAGGATCAGCGCCAGCATGACGCCGACCAGCGGCAGCAGGATTGCCGCCGTGGTCAGGAACCGCCTGCCCCGGCCCGCCGCGGCCGGCCGCCCGGCTCGCGGCACGTCACGCCGCTGGCCCCCGTCCGGCCCCTCGCTGATCAGCGACGCCATGCCTGTCACCCTAATTCGACAACCGATGTATCGTCAACCAGTAGATCGGATTCCGGGCTAGCGGTGGTCAGGCATCCGGTTCCGTGGCCGCTGACCGATACTGACGATCAAGGATGCATTTCAGGGCCGATCTGCTACTTTCGCTGTTCTTAGCAGTCAAACGTGCGGCAATGCCGCCTGAAGATCAGGAGCGGATGGCAATGGCGATTCGCCGAGCAACCCAGAAGCAGCAGGTGATGGAGCGGCTGGCCAGCGTGGCACCGCCGGGCGAGCAGTTCATCGCGTGCGTGCACTCCGAGACCGGGCCGAGCCCGTGGCTGAACGCGCTCTTCGACCGCATCCCCGGCCTTGGCCTTGCGATCGCCCTGACCCGCAAGTACTACTTCTTCACGCTCACCAACACCTCGGTCGTGGTGAACTCGGCGAGCCGATGGACCAACCGTCCCGGCGACGTCGTGGCCTCGTTCCCCCGGCACAACTTCCCGGTCACCAAGTACAACCGGGCCGCCGTCTGGAGCAAGTTCTACGTGCACTTCCCGAACGCATCCAAGCCGACCAGGCTGAACGTCCACCGGTACTGGCGCAACGAGCTTGACCAGCTTTCCTCGGCCTTCCCGGTCGCGGTGACCGCCCAGGCCGGCCAGGGCAGCCAGTACCCGGCAGCCTGACCCGACGACCGGCGGCTCCGTGCAGCCGACCTGGCCAGCGCCGACGTCGGCCGCTGCCCGGCTCAGCCGGGCAGCGGCTCGGCCAGCAGCAGGCAGTCCCCGGCCGCCACGACCGGGTCCTCGCCAATGCCGAGCCGAAACGTGCCGTCGTGCACCAGCCCGAGCACCAGGCCAGATCGCTCATCCCGGATCGCGCTCAGCGGCCGGCCGATCGCCGCGGTGTCCGCCTCGACCTCGGTGAGACTGTGGTTGTTCGACTCCACGAGCTGGGCGAGCATGTCGGCGGCGTGCGGCGCCTCTAGGCTCTTGGCCAGTATGTGCGCGATCATGGCGCTCGCCGAGATCGTCCGCCCGATGCCGAGCTCGCGCAGCGCCTCCCTGACCGATGGCGACCTGACCAGCGCGACGATCGGCAGGTCGGGCGCCTGCTTGCGCAGCAGGACGGCGCTGACCAGGACATCGCCGTCCGAGCGGCCGGTGATCAGCGCCTGCCTGGCGCCCTCCGGCCTGGCCGCGGCGATCGCCGCCGGCTGGGTGGGGTCGCCGCGGATCACGTGCACCTCGCCGCGCACGCTGGCCGGGTCGATGTCGGCGACCAGGACGATCCGCTCGTGCGCCTTCACCAGCTCGTCGAGGATCGCTGGGACCGACCCGTCGGAGCCGAGCACGATGCGGTAGGCACCGTCGGGGAACTGGTGTCTCATCGCGAGAATCCTCCGAATCCCGGCCGCCGCGGCGGCTCCGGTCAGCAGCGCGAACACCGAGGCAAGCAGCGGAATGGTGGTCAGCATGACGGCGTTGGCGATGATCTCGCCGGTGCCATTGCTCGGCGTCACGTCGCCATAGCCGACCGTCGTCGCCGTGGTGATCGCCCAGTACACCGCGCGGCCGAAGCCGATGTGCTGCGTGGCCGAGAACAGCGCGGCGCCGGCCAGCACGCAGCCGAGCGCGGCCGACAGCAGGATCGCGATGTGCTTGCGGTGGCCGGTGCCGAGCACGCGGACCAGGAGCGCGATCACCGTCCTATCTTCTCCCGCAGCAGCCGCCGCAGGCGTCAGTTTGCGCCCGGCCCAGGCGGGCGCCGACCGCGAATTGCCCGGGGCCGACCAGGATAAACGCCCCTTGCGCCCGCGCGACCAGCACGGCCGAGGCGAACCCCACCACCAGCCGACTTTGCATCCGCTAGCGTCATGATCACGTCCGTTTTACGGCTTATGTGAGACGCCAGCGGATGGAAAGTGGCGCCAGCGGATGGAAAGTGGGTCACGGCAGCGCGAGCAGGCGCTCGATCTCGGCGATGGTTTGGGCGTTGTTGTGGAAGCGGAAGGCGTGGATGCCTTTCCGCGCCCCGGTTACGCAGCGATCGGCGTCGTCGACGAAGACCATCTCCTGCGGCCGGACGCCGAGGCGGTCGCAGGCCAGGGCGTAGATCCGCGGGTCGGGCTTGCTCACGCCGGCCTCGTGCGAGTAGACGACCTCGTCAACGAGGTCGTCGAAGCCGTAGGCCTCCTGTTCGCGCTCCCTGGCGCCGACGAAGCTGTTGCTGACGATCCCGGTCAGGTACCTGGGCCGCAGCCCACGGGCGAACGCGATCAGCTCGGCGTTCCCGGTGCCCAGGTACTCGCGCCACAGGTCGGCCATGTACGACCCAAGCAGCCGGTCGTCGAGCCCGAGACGCTCACGCAGGGCCTGGTGCACGTCGTCCAGCGTGATCGCGCCCACGCCGCCGGCCAGCCAGATGTCTCTCATCCGGGCGTCGATCTCGCCGGCGGCCAGCCCGAGCCTGGTCTCCCAGCGGCTGGCGGTGCCGAGGTCGGGCGTGAACTCGAGCACGCCCCCGATGTCGAAGACCACCGCGCGGATAGGCACGGTCCCTCCTTGAGGTGCTCGGATCGGGCGGCGGGCTCTACCGTGCCCGGCAGGGGGCGCCAGGGCGGCGACGTGCACCAACCGCACCCCAGGATCCCGGCGGGTGACCAGGCTAGCCGCGCGAGGTGCGTTATGCCACTTGGGTGAATTGGCGGTAGGGAATGTGCTGGCTGCACGCGTTCGGGCAGATGCCGTGCGATCGGTGCGAAATCGGGCCTGTGAGTACGGCACTCGGCATCGCCGCCGCCCGTTGACGAAGTGAGCGGCGGGCGGGCTGTCCTCCTGGAGCTCGTCCGCCGTCACGTCGTGCCCCGCCGGGTCCGGCGCCAGGGTGAGCATGCCCGCTAGGCTCCGGAGGCGTGCGGAGCCTGCCGCCGGACCTGGTGCCTGACCGTCACGGTCGACGAGCGCGGGGCGCTAGCTGCCGGACGACTCGGGCGTTCCCTGGTGGGCGCGCGCGTGGCCGTCGGCCAGGTCGCCCTCGGTGCGCTCGGGCAGCAGCGCCAGGCTGCCAGCGAAGAAGCACAGGGCACCGGCGAGTGTGCCGAGGCTGGCCAGTCCCGCGTCGCTGACCCGGCCGGTCGTAGGGCTGATGTAGCCGGCCACGGCAGAGATGCCGAACGCTGCCGAACCCGCGAGATTGGCCAGCGTAATCCACCAGGCCCAGGACCAGGGCCGCCAGGCGGCCCATCCGTCGCAGGCCTCGGCCCAGGCGAGTGCGCTGGATGCCAGGAAGCACACCGAGCCGAGCGCGTCTGGCCGCCAGATGTGCTGGTGCGCGGCCCGCGCGCTGAGGTCCGTGCGCAGGGCGTTCCCGGTGCTCGCGTTGAAGAAGAGCGTCCCGGCGAGCTGGACGGCGGTTGCCCACCAGTCGATCCGCCGTCTCTGGACGACGAAGAAGCGCCTGCGGTGCCGGCCGTGGCCGGCGGTCTGGTCTTCGTCGGCACTGCCGGCCGGCGGCTGCTGGCCGGCATCGACAGCCTCGCGGTAGGCGAGGAACGCGGCGGCGGTAAAGAACAGCGAGCCGGTGAAGAACGTCAGCGAGTCCGCCCGCGTGCCGACGAGATCCGCGTACCCAGGCACAGCCCCGAGCGCGAACAGCGTCGATCCCACCGCGAACAGGACGCCGATCCACCAGCCGCGGGCACCCGGTGCCCACCAGGTGGAACCAGCCGCGGGCCCCCCTAGCTGGTGCTTGCGGCGGAACCGCGACTGCGAGCGTTCCCTGGCCACCGTCGGAGAGGCTTGCAGCCGCCGGTCCTGGTCGCATCACCCCAGACGGGCGATGGCCACGGCTGGGACGGGTCAGCCTGCTCAGGTAACGTGAGCCGCGTGATCGAGACAACCTGGCTGGACGCTACCGCACAGGCCGATCTGGTCAGGCGCGGCGAAGTAAGCGCGGCCGAACTCGTAGACGCCGCCATCGAGCGGATCGAGGCGGTCAACCCGCGGCTGGACGCCGTCATCAGGACCCGGTTCGCGCAGGCCGGGAACGAAGCCCGCGGCCAGCTGCCCGACGGCCCGTTCCGCGGGGTGCCGATCCTGTTCAAGGACCTCGGCTGCGTGGTCCAGGGCGAGACCACCGCGTTCGGCATCGGGCCGCTGCGCGACACCGTCATGCCGCTGACGTCCTACCTGGCCGAGCAGTTCCTGGCCGCCGGGTTCGTACCACTCGGCCGGACCAACGTGCCCGAGCTCGGCACGACGGTCACCACCGAGCCGAAGAGCTTCCCGCCCGCGCGCAACCCGTGGAATCCCGCGCACTCGACCGGCGGCTCGTCCGGCGGGTCGGCGGCCGCAGTGGCCAGCGGCATGGTGCCGGTCGCGCACG
>Ga0335081_10005469_pt1 | contig 20097 bp, 18 predicted proteins | sample Lox_Sample_35_FD_206713 | JGI IMG/M metagenome (GOLD analysis project Ga0335081, IMG submission 206713) | Soil microbial communities from Loxahatchee National Wildlife Refuge, Florida, United States - Lox_Sample_3.5 | ecosystem: Environmental > Terrestrial > Soil > Wetlands | place: USA... | reverse complement strand
TCGAAGCGCACAAAGAGAGACGATCGGCGAAGCGCGCGCTCAGCGCGCCTTCGGAATGAACCGCTCCATGCCGACGTCTTCCGCCCAGACGCTGCGGTGGGCCTCGCGCATGTGCGGCAGCGCGGCACGGCGCGATGCGACCACGGCATCGTAGTCGGCAATGAAATGGCGCATCAGGGCCGCGACTTCGCGGCGCAGCGCCTCCTCGTCGACCGTCTTGACCACGCGCTGCTCGACGACAAGACGGCCGTCGACCATGACGCTGTCCACGCCGCGGCCGGATTCGGTGTAGACGAGCTGCCGCGCCGCGCTGTTGTAGGGCAGATAGGCCGCGTCATTCAGATCGATCAGAATGAGGTCGGCCTTGTAGCCCGGCTTGATGGCGCCGAGGCAGTGACCGAGGCCGGCGGTGCGGGCGTTGCCGGCCGTGGCATGGCGCAGCATTTCGTGCGCCAGCGGCGCGCCGGGTTCGGGATCGCTCACCGCCGCGGTCAGGCATAGCATCTTCATTGCCTGGAACACGCTTTCCACGTCGGTGCCGCTGCAATTGTCGCAGCCGAGGCCGAGCCGCACGCCGGCCTGCCGCATGGCAAGGAGCGGCGCGATGCCGCTTTTCAGCTTCATGTTGGAGAGCGGATTGAGCACGATGCCGGCGTCGGCCGCGGCGAGCTGCTCGATCTCCTCGCGCGCGATCCAGACGCTGTGCACGATGTTGAGCCGCCGGTCGACGATCCCGCAATCGGCCATGTAGCCGATCAGCCCGCCATGCTTGCTGAACTGCTCGCGCCCGATCAGCCGCTGCGCGCGCGTCTCGTAGACGTGGGTGTAGACCGGTAGATCGTGTTTCGCGGCAAGCTCGCCGCAGGCGCGCAGCATCGCCGGCGAGCAGCGTTGCGGCGCGAACGGCGCTACCGCCCAATGCAGGGTGCCAGCCGCGGGATGCCGCGCGAGCTGATGTTCCAGATAATCGATCTGATCGCGGATCGGCCGCGGCTCGTTGCCGAGCATCTGCTGCACGGCGGACGGCAGGCTGTCGGCGTGCCGCATCATTGCGATCGGCGGGATGTCCCACACCATCGGCGAGAACACGACGCGGATGCCGGCCTCGCGATAGGCGTCGATGACCACATCGGTCTGCACGTCGGTAAGCGGGACGAGGCCGAGCATGTCCTGCACCGTGGTGATGCCGGCGCGCAGACACTCGATGGCGCCGACCAGGGTGCGCGCCCGCACTTCTTCGTTGCTGCGGTTGGCACCCATCGGCAGCGTGTAGAGCAGCCAGAATTCGAGCGGCAGCTCCTCGAACATGCCGCGGCACAAAACGTCGTGCGAATGATAGTGGGCGTTGATCAGGCCCGGCACGATCAGCTGCCGCGACGCATCGATCACCGTGTCGGCGCCGCCGGCAGCGATGCCGGAGCCGACCGCCGCGATGGTGTTGCCCTCGATCAGTATGTCGGCCACCGCCGGCTTATGCACATCGCCGTCGTGGTCGTAGACTTGCCCGCCCCGGATCAGAGTTCGCTTTGCCGCCATTTCCGCCCTCCCCGTCAACCACCATGCTGTCGGAGGAAACGCGTGACTTGCAAGCGGCGCGCCAGGCGCTTCGCGCATAGCGCTTTGCCCGGCCAGCCGGGCTTGAATGACTGTGGGCTATTTCCCATTTTATTGCCCATTGGCTGAGTGGGCTGATTTGTGGTTGACGCGCGGCCCACGTCTTGGTTCGCTTTGCGCCAATAGCAAGAGCGCCACAGGCGCCCGCATCGAGGAACAAGGGCAGAAAACGGCGAGGCTGCCATGAACGCCCAGCAACTGCTGCAGGAAATATCAGATTATTGCCGCCAAACCGGGCTTGCCGAATCGACCTTCGGCCGGCGGGCGGTCAACGACGGCAAGCTCGCGGCGCGGCTGCGCAACGGCGGCCGCATCACGACGGACACGCTCGATCGCATTCACGGTTTCATGGCTACCCACCCTGCCCATGATCGGCCCACGATCATTCAGCGGCCCCGTGAGCCGCACGCGGCCCCGGCACCGATCGTCGCGCCGGCTCATTCGGCGCCACCTGCACCCGGCGCCAAGCCGGGCGACCCGCAGCGCAATTTCCGCTTCTTCGACAACCGGCAAAAGTACCTGCTGTTCGTCAATACCTGCAGCGAGAAATGGGAAGTGGCTAACCGCGTGTCCGACGAGCTCGCCCACATCCATCCGCGCCCGCCGGCGGTTCGGGTTTTCGATGCCGGCGTCGGCGACGGCTCGGTGCTGACGCGCGTCATGCGCGCCATGCACGACCGCTTCGCCACCATGCCGTTCTATCTGGTCGGCAAGGAGATCAGTCTCGAAGACATCCGCCTAACCTTGCAGAAGATGCCTGACCGCTTCTTCGAGCATCCGTCGACGGTGCTGGTGCTGACCAATCTCGCCTACGCCGACGCGCCGTGGCTGCACGTCAAATCGCTCAACGCCGCATCGAGTCTCGTCTGGCACGAGCTGCCGTTGATCGGCAATTCGGCGCACCGCTTTGAACAGCAGATCATCGACCTCGAACCGTTCCTGGCGCAGAACTGGAAGGCCGGCGTCTCCGCGCGCACCGGCAATCCGATCTACGAGCGCCCGGTGGTGCTCGTGATCTATCGTGAGGATCACCGCTTCCTGCTCGATCCGATCATTCCCAAACCGGGCGGCACGCTCGCCAATTACGATCTCGTCATCGCTTCGCAGCCGTATCGGGCGCGCGCCTCGCTCGACTTCAAGGCGCAGCGCGTGATCGCGCCGCTGGCCCGCGCGCTCGGTCCCGGCGGGCGGCTCATCGGTATCCACTCGCACGGCCACGACCCGGGCATGGAAATCATTCAGAAAGTGTGGCCGGACGACCATCCGTTCATTCACGATCGCCATCAGATCATGAAGGCGGTGAAGCACGAACTCGGCGCCGCAGGGCGCGACCTGAATTTCAACGCCTATGCGGATAACCGCTCGCTGTTCCGTTATGTGATGCACACGCTGCCGTCGGAAATTTCCGAGTCAATCGGCACCTCAACCCTGTTCGCCGCCTGGAACGCGGCGATCTACGTGGCACAGGTCGAAGATGACCGCGTGGCGCAGGCCGCCGCCGACGGCAGCTACATCGATGCGACCCGCGCGGTTCTGCAAGAGCGCGGCGGGCTGTGGTTCTTCGACGAGAGCTACGTGATCTCGAAGCGGAGGGCGTAGCCAGAGCCGCGTATTTGAGCGCGGCGCCTGCATATCCACTTGGCCCAAAAGCCGACAAAATATCGTACGGCCGCAAACTCACGCGATGCGCCAACACGAGGAAAAGCGCATTGCAACAGAATTATCAGACGACCTTTCCAATCTCGAACTTGCAGGAATTTGCGCCTGCTTGCCGAGGATTGCGCTATTTTGCTGCAATCGATGCCGTTTCGATTGGTTGTCCGACAGCTCTATTTTACATAACGACAACCTGGTTGGCATAACTTTGTGCCTTCGGGCTTTTTATCGCTGGAACCTGTCCAGCAAGGAGACAAATAGCCCAGGAGAAAATTACATGAAGGCGATCGTGGTAACGGACCAGGCTGCGGGAACGCCCGGAATGGCGCTGGTGGAGCGGCCCGAGCCGCATGCAGCGATCAACGACGTCGTCGTTCAAGTCCATGCATCGGGATACGTCCCGACTGAGCTGACGTGGCCCTCGACCTGGACCGATCGCCGCGACCGTGACCGAACACCGTCGATCCCCGGCCACGAGCTGGCCGGAGTGGTCACCGCTCTCGGCTACGGCACGGCGGGACTGTCGGTAGGACAGCGCGTGTTCGGCCTCGCCGACTGGTATCGCGACGGCACCCTGTCGGAATATGTGGCCATCGAGGCACGCAATCTCGCGCCGCTGCCGGGCGACGTCGACTTCGCGGTGGGCGCGAGCCTGCCGATCTCGGGCCTCACCGCGTGGCAGGGACTGTTCCAGTTCGGTCGTCTTCAATCGGGGCAGAGCGTGCTCGCGCACGGCGCGGCCGGCGCAGTTGGATCAATTGTGACGCAGCTCGCGTGCAAGGCCGGCGGATATGTCATCGGTACCGGACGCGCCGCCGACCGCCAGAAGGCGCTTGAGTTCGGCGCGCAGGAGTTCGTCGACCTCGACAACGACGCGCTGGAAGACGTCGGCGGTGTCGATCTGGTGTTCGATGTCATTGGCGGCGACATCCAGAAGCGGTCCGCAGGCCTGATCCGGACCGGAGGAACGCTGGTGTCCGTTGTCGGGCCGCCGGAGGCGCGGCCCGCCGACGGTCTCGCGGTCGACTTCGTTGTCGAGTCCGACCATACCCAACTGAGCGAGATCGTGCAGCGGGTGCGGGACGGACGACTGCGGACGAACATCGGCAACGTCTCCGCCCTCGACGATGCCGTCGCCACCTTCAACACGAACGAGCGACGCACGGGGAAGACGGTCATCCGCGTTCGTCAGTGACACGTTTCCATTGATGGATGCAGCCGGCCGGCGTTGGGGAGGTCGGCCGGCCCCATGACGCAAGCGTCGCCCCTCGCCCGCTCGGCCTGACCGGACTAACATGGCGCCCTAACCCGGAGCCGCCCATGCTGTTCGTCGTCCACGCGCTCGATAAGAAAGACATCCTGCCGACGCGGGCGAAGCATTACCGCGATCACCGCATCCATCTTGATCGCGCCGGCGAGCACGGCGTCGATGTCATCACCGCGGGAACGCTGGTTGCCGACGACGGCGAGACGCCGGCCGGCTCCATCTTCGTCATCGACGCCAAGGATCGCGCGGCCGTGGATGCGTTCACACGCAGCGATCCGTATCACATCAATGGCGTGTGGGACCGCGTCGCCATCAACCGTTACAACAAGAAGCGCGGCACGCCGATTACCAGCCGGCGGTGACGTCATTCCGGGGCGCGCCACAGGCGCGAGCCCGGAATCCATAATCACAGGTCCGGCGGAATTAGCGCTGCGAACATCGCCTCTTGAAAGGTGGCTGTGGATCCCGGGCTCGCCGCCGCGCGCCGCCCCGGAATGACGGCTCAGGCCCGCACCTTCTCGCGCACCCCCGTACGCTCGAGCCGGCCGATCACCTCGTCGCAGAAATACGGCAGCTCGTCGATGTAATTGACAAGCGAAATGCCGATGCCGGTGAGGCCGGCCTTGGCGAGGTCGGCAAGCTGGCTGGCGACGTGATCGGGATCGCCGACGATCGGCAGGCCACCCATGCCCTGGGCGTACTGGTTGCGCTTTAAGATGTATTCCTGCATCGGCACGGTCTGCGGCGAGATGTTCTTCAGCGCCAGGATGCCGTCGACCGCCGACCAGTCGGCATGCTCGACGATCGAGTGGTGAAAATACTCCTCGGCTTGCTTCTGCGTCGGCCGGCAGGTGACGACGCCGACGGTGTAGCAGCCGATTTCGCGCCCCTGCGCGCGCGCGGCGTTCTGCGCGGCACGGACTTTCTGCTGCGTGTCCTCAAGCGAGGTGCGCGAGGCCTGCAGAAAGAAGGCGTCGCAATTCTTCACCGCAAATGCCTGACCGCTCGCCGAGGCGCCGGCGTTCATGATCACCGGCCGCGTGCCACCGTACGGCTTTGGCTTGCCGCGCACGCCCTTCATGTCGAGATACTTGCCCTTGTAGGCGAAGTCCTCGCGCTCGGACCAGATCATCTTGATGACGTCGATCCATTCCTGCGCGTAGTCGTAGCGGTCCTCGTGGGCGCGCTGCTCGACGCCGAACATGTCGAACTCGCCCTCGTTCCAGCCGACCACGATGTTGAGTCCGAAGCGGCCCTCGCCAATGTGATCGGCGGTGACCATTTCCTTGGCCGCCACCACCGGATTGAAGATCGGCGCGTGCACGGTGCCGAACACGGTGATGCGCTTGGTCGAGGCCAAGAGCCCGGTCGCCCAGGTGATGGTTTCGAGCGTAGTCCCCTGGTAGTCGGTATCGCCGCCATAGCCTTTCCAGCGCCCGATCGGCAGCAGAAAATCGATGCCGGCCTCATCCGACATCTGGGCGAGACGCTTGTTGTCCGGCCAGTTGCCCGACCAACGCTCCGGCACCAAGGTCACCGCGCGGCCCGACGAGCAATTGGGGCCGAACAGGCCGATCTGCAATTTATTGTTGCTGTGCATCGCGCGGCGAGCGGCAAGCGAGCCGTTGCGCGTCGGGGAGTCCTGAAGAGCGTGCTGCACCGTGGTTAGCCTCGATTGACCAATTCAGGCGGGTTTATAGCACGGCATTGCGAGGAGCGAAGCGACGAAGCAATCCAGGGCGGCGCCGCGCCCTGGCTTGCTTCGATTCAGCTCGCAATGACGCTTTCTTCACTTCTCATTGAGCGCCGACCGCACGCGGGCGACCACGGCGGGCGGCGTTTTGGCGAGGTCGGCGACCAGCTTCTGCACCTCTTCGCCGGTCAGCGGATCGAGGGTCAAGCCGAGCTTTTTCGCGTCCGCCAGAAAGCCCTCGTCCTTCATGGTGGCGTCGAATGCGCGCCGCAAAGTTTCGACGCGGTCCGCCGGCACGTCGGGCGGCAGAAAGAACGGCCGCCCAATATCGGTGCGCGAAAACAGCATCGCCAGCGCCTGCTGGTCCGCCGGCGTTTTGGCGAGATCGATCATCAGCGGCACATCGGGCAGTATGGCGCTGCGCTGCAGCCCGAACTGGGCGATCACCTTGACTTCCTTGTCGGCGAGGAAATGCGACAACTGCGCCTTGACGGCCTCCCAACCGAGCGCCGCAACGCCCTGGGTCTCGCCGCGCTCCATGGCCTCGTTCATCAGCGGCGTCGAGCCGTAACCGGGCACGATCTTGAACTTGGTGCCGAGGATCGCATTCGTCAGCTGCGGAAAGTCGACCATGGTCGAGCCCGGCGTGGTGCCGCCGACGACCAGCGGTTCGGTCAGGAGCTGGGAGAGACTCTGCACCGGCGCGGTATGCCAGACATAAGCCACATACGGCTCGCGCGTCGTGCTGCCGAGCCAGATCAACTTGCCGGCGTCGTAATGCGCGGCACTCGGTTTCAGGAGCGGCTCCGCCGGGATGCCGTTGAGCGGAACGCCGATGACCGTGCCGTCGTAGGGGCCGAGCGCGTAAAGCTGGTTGGTCATCACCACGCCGCTGGCGGTCGGCTGGTTCTGTACGATGATCGACGGGTTGCCGGGGATGTGCGCAGCCATGTGGCGCGCGACCGCCCGGGCGACGAGATCGTAGGTGCCGCCCGGCGCCGATCCGACGATGAAGCGGATTTGTTTGCCGCGATAAAAACTCGCTGCGTCCTCGGCGTGGGCAGGCGCGAAGGCAAGAGCCGAGAGCAGACATAGAAGCGCGAGGATAAAAGACCTGTCATTCCGGGGCCGCGCGCAGCGCGGAGCCCGGAATCCATAGCCCCGGCGTTCGTGATTATGGATTCCGGGCTCGCCGCTTCGCGGCGCCCCGGAATGACGAGTCATTTCCATAGCTGCTTCGTCGCCAGGTCCGCCCCCACGCGCAACGCCTTGAACTTCTCCCACACCACGGTCGGATGCACCTCGGTGCGATACAGCGCCTGCGAGGAGAAGCCGCAATCCGCCGCCGCCATGACGTTCTCGCGGCCGACCAGCTTGGCAAAGCGCACGATACGCTCGGCGATCAGCTCGGGATGTTCGACGATGTTGCTGGCATGCGTGATCATGCCGGGCGCGATCACCTTGCCGGGTGCGAGTTTGACCTTTTCGAACAGATGGTACTCGTGCTCGTGGCGCGGGTTGGCGGCTTCAAAGCTATAGGAACCGGCGTTGATCTTGAGCACATATTCGATGATGTCCGAAAGCGCCGCCTCGTAGAGGCGCGGGCCTTCGTTGATGCCGTAACAGGTGTGGAAACGCACCTTCTCGGGCGGAATGCCGGCAAGCGCCGCATTGGTCGCCTCGACGTAGATTTCGGCGCGGCGGCGCATCTGCGCGCGATCGAGGCCCGGCTCGAAGAAAATATCCGGCAGGAACGGATCGTCGATTTGAACCAGGATGCCGGCGTCGGTGATGGCGCGGTATTCCTTGGCGAGTTCGGCGGCGAGCGCGTGGAAATACTCCTCGTCGGATTTGTAATACTCGTTGATGCCGACGCCCGACGGCGCGGTCGCCGGCAGGAACACGTGGTGATCGGGCACGCCGGCCGCCGCCGCGGCGCGCTTGACGTTGGCGATGTCGCGCGCGACGAATTTCTCGCCGCGATATTTGATCGGACCGACACAGACCACCGGCGCGAGGCCGACGATCGCGCCGCCCATCATCGCCTGCTTGAAATACTCGGCATAATATTCCGGGAAGGCCGCCACTTCCTGCGCGAACAGTTTCATCTTCTGGTCGGGCCGCCGCTCGAAGCCTTCGAGCCGCTCATGCACGTAGGTGAAAAATCCGGGCTTCGAGAATTCGCCGTCGGTGACGATGTCGATGCCGCAATCGACCTGTCGGCGCACCACGTCGCGCACCGCATCGGCAATCGCCGCCTCGTATCTGCTCTCGTCGAAGGCCTGGCCCGAATATTTCGCCTTCATCACGTCGAGCAGGGCATGGGGGCGCGGCAGGCTGCCGATATGGGTGGTCTGAATGCGGTTGGTGTTCTGCTGGATGGTCATGGTTACGCGAGCGCCTTCTGCGCGGTCTGCGCCTTACCGAGCGTATCGAACAGCCGGCCGGGACAATTGCGCCGGTCGGTCGCACCGAGGAGCGACAGCGCTTCCCAGGTCAACGCCTGATTGCTGGTGATCACCGGCCGGCCGAGCTTCTGCTCGATCTCCTCGATGACCGGGAATGCCGAAATATTGGCGCAGCTCAGGAAATAGGCATCGGCCTCTGGCCGCGCCGCCTCGATCGCACGGTCGCGCCAGAACTGCGGCGGCGTCGCGCAATACTCGTCGCTGCCGTTGAGCGCAAACCCTCGCGCGTAGAGCACCTGGAAGCCGGCCATGTGCAGGAATTCGGCCTCCTCGTCGGTCACCTGCTCGCTGTAGGGCGTGAGCAAGATGATGCGGCGCGCCCGCAAGGCTTCGAACGCGTGTCGGAGGGCGGTCGCCGTCGTCGTCGCCAGCCGCGCGCCGGCCTGCCGCAGCGCGGCGATGAGCTTGGCTTCGCCGGCCGCGCCTTCCGAGGTCGAATTGGCGGTGCAATGAAAGGCGATCACATCGCAGCGCGCGTCGGTGAGCATCGCCGCCGCCTTCATCAAGCGCGGCACCAGGCCCTCGATGGCAACGCGATGAACACCGGTCATGCGCAGCCGCGCCACATGGGCGACAAAGCCCGGCGGCAGGTGCCGCACCATCTCGCCTTCCACCATCCGGTTGGACGACGGGATGATCAGTCCGATGCGTGCGGTCATGCGGGTTTCTCCGGCTGCGGCTCGGCTACCGTAGCCCGGATTGCGCAAATCGCAATCCGGGTATCACGCGGCAAGCGGCGCTCGAAATCCACTGTCGCTTCCGCCTGCGGACCCGTATCCTGACATCACGGGGAGCGGCGAGGAAGCGACCGGAGATAGCGATGACCATTTTGAGACTTGCGGCAGCGCTGCGCGTTGGCATGTTCGCGGCGGCTGCGATTGGCGTGCTCGCGACGCGCGCCGCGCTCGCCGATCCGTTCCCACCCGGCGCGCAGATGCATAATATGAAGCAGATCGGCTTTTCGGCGCTCGGCGGCCGCTTCGGCGGCTTCAAGATCGCCATCAAACATACCGCCAACGACAAGTGGTACCTCTACAGCGGCCATTCCTTCAATCAGGGCTGGAGCATCGTCGACGTCACCGACCCGGCCAATCCGCGCTATGTGAAATTCATGCCGTTCGTCACGAACGACAAGAGCATCATCACCGCGCAAGTCACCTCGCACGATAATCTGATGCTCACCTCGCTCAACAGCTTCCACCCGCAGAAGAACCCGCTGCCGGCGGTGCTGCTGTGGGACATTTCCGATCCGGAAAATCCCAAGCAGGTCGGCTCGTGGCAGGGCGGCGCCACCGGCGCACACCGCAATTCCTATCCGGGCGGCAAATACGCCTATCTGTCGACCAGCTATCCGGGCTTCAAGCTGCACATCATGGTGATTCTCGATGTCAGCGATCCGGCGCATCCGAAGGAAGTCGGCAAATATTGGCAGCCCGGCCAGAAGGACGGCGAGCCGCCGTCGCCCTACCCCGAAGGTTTTCACGGCCCGGTCAATGTCAGTCCCGACGGCAAGATGGCGTCGTTCGGCTATACGCCCGACGTGCTCAATCTCGACATTTCCGATCCGGCGCATCCGAAGCTGATCGGCAAGCTCCACATCACCGAGCCGTTCGCCAAGGTCGGCATGCAGTCGGTCCACACCGTGCTGCCGCTGTGGGATCGCAAGCTCCTCTATGTCAGCTCGGAGGCCAGCAAGGAACGCTGTCAGGACGACGGCTTGAACTTCGCCGGCATAATCGACAACTCCAATCCGGCCAAGCCGCGGCTGATTTCGATTTTCCCGCCGCCGGTGCCGCCGCCCGGCCTGCCCTACACCGATTACTGCGACAAGGGCGGCCGCTTCGGCCCGCACAATGTCAGCCAGGAGATTCATAATCCGGCGATCCAACAGCCCGGCAAGCTGATGACGGTCGCGTGGTTCAACGCCGGCGTCCGCGTGTTCGACATCAGCGATCCGCGCCAGCCGAAGGAATTCGGCTATTTCATGCCGCCGGAGCGGCCCGATGCGCCGAAGCAAACGGGCGCGCACGCCTCGCCGGTCGACTGGGCCGAGGAGATCGCCGTCGACGCGCGCGGCAACATTTTCATGAACGACGACAAGTGGGGCCTGTTCGTGCTGCGCTATACGGGACCTGAGCCGAAATAGCGGCGCATGATCGCAAGACCATAACGATCGACCAGCGGAGGAAGCCATGGGGGCCAGTCGCATAACTGCAATCGTGTTGCTGTCGGCGCTCGGCGTGGCGCCGGCCGCCGCGCAGGCACCCTACCCGACGCGGCCGATCCATATCGTGGTGCCGTTCCCGGCCGGCGGGCCGTCCGACGTGCTCAGCCGCATGATGGGCGAGCGCATGAGCAAGGACCTCGGCCAGGCGATCGTGGTCGACAACCGGCCGGGCGCCAACACGGTGATCGGCGCCGAGTTGGTCGCCAGGGCGGCGCCCGACGGCTACACGCTGTTGATGGCGATCGATTCGACGCTGGTGATGAACCAGTATCTCTACAGCCACCTGCCCTACGATCCGATCAAGGACTTCGCGCCGGTGTCGCTCGCGGCGAAGAACATGGGCTGGCTCGTGGTCAATGCGACGAGCCCCTACAAGACCGCAAAGGATCTGGTCGCCAAGGCCAAGGTCGCGCCGGGGAAACTCAATTGCGGCGCCGGCACCATCACGACGAAACTCACCTGCTTCCTGTTCAACGACAAGCTCGGCGTCGACACCGTGCTGATCTCGTTCAACGGCAGCGCCAACGTGGCGCAGGGCGTGCTGACCGGCGCCGCCGATTTCGTGTTCGACGGCACCGCGGCCGAGCTGTCGCTCGTTCGGGCCGGAAACTTGCGCGCGCTCGCCAAGCTCGACCGCCGCCCGTTCTCACCGCTGCCGCAGCTGCCGTCGCTGTTTGACGCGACCGGCGTCGATCTCGGCGATCTCGCGGTGTGGAACGGTCTGGTGGCGCCGCGCGGCACGCCGCCGGCAGTAATCGACAAGCTCTCGGCTGAAGTGCGCAAGGTCCTCGCCGAGCCGGACCTGAAGGCCAAGGCCGAGGGAGTCGGCATTTACGTGGTGAGTTCGACGCCCGCAGAATTTGCCGCCTTCATTCAACACGAGGCCGCGCGCTGGCCCGCGGTGGTGAAGAAAAGCGGGCTGCATTTTGATTGAGACCTGATGAAGCAGACAATTGACCTGTTCTCCCCCTTCCGCCTCGGCCCGCTGACGCTGCCCAACCGCATCGTGATGGCGCCGATGACGCGCAATCGCGCAGGAGCTGGCAATGCGCCGACCGCGCTCAATGCCACCTATTATGCGCAGCGCGCCAGCGCCGGACTGATCGTCGCCGAGGCAAGCCAGGTGTCGCCGCAGGGCATCGGCTATCCGGGCACGCCCGGTATCCACAGCGCCGAGCAGATTGCCGGCTGGAAACTCGTCACCGACGCGGTGCATGCGGCAGGGGGCCGGATTTTTCTGCAGCTTTGGCATGTCGGGCGCATTTCGCATCCGTCGCTGCAGCCCGACGGCGCGCTGCCGGTCGCGCCGTCGGCGATCGCGCCGGCCGGCCAAGCGTGGACGCTCGAAGGCATGAAACCTTACGTCACGCCGCGCGCGCTGGAGACCGCGGAAATCCCCGGCATCGTCGAGCAATACCGGCAGGGCGCCGTCAACGCCAAGGCAGCGAGCTTCGACGGCGTCGAGGTGCACGCCGCGCACGGCTATTTGCTCGATCAGTTTCTGCGCGACAAGACCAACCAGCGCGGCGACCGCTATGGCGGCAGCGCGACGAACCGCGCCCGCCTCGTCGTCGAGGTGATGGAAGCGGTGGCGGACGTGTGGGGCCCCGAGCGCACCGGCGTGCATCTATCGCCGACCAATCTGGCCTTCAATGATATTTCCGACAGCGACCCGGCCAGCACCTTCACGACGGCGGTGCGCGAACTCGACCATCTCGGACTCGGCTATCTGCACCTCGTCGAGCCGGGTCCGGCCGACCCGGTCGGCGACGGTCCGCGGCTTGACGCGAAATTCTTTCGACCCCTGTGGCGCAACGCGCTCATCGCCAACAAAGCCTACGATCTCCCGCGCGCCAACGCCGTTTTGCAAAGCGGCGATGCCGATCTCATCTCGTTCGCGACGTTGTTCATCGCCAACCCGGATCTGCCGGAGCGGCTGCGCCGCGGCGGCCCGTTCGCTACGGCCGAGCGCAAGACGTTCTACGGTGGAAGCGCGGGTGGTTACACCGATTATCCGGCGCTTGGAGGCTAACCGTATTCCGGATTCTGCGTCGAATTGCGTTCCACTCCGAACCACAAGGGCATGCCACCTGCCGCACAACGCCAGTTGCCGCGTCCGAACAGAAATTGGCGACTGGACCAGTCCTCGACCTCTATTATTATGGTTCACTCCCGATCCGTGCTAAGGAAAATTCAGAACGGGGAGATAGGTGGGGGCACCCATGACGCAATCGTCTCCGACGGCCGGACGCCGCGCGTTGATCACTGGTGCGTCCAGCGGCCTAGGAATGGCCTTTGCCGAGCGGCTCGCTCGCGACAGCTACCATCTGACCCTCGTTGCTCGTCGCCTGCCACGCCTTCAGGACTTGGCTCAACGGCTGCACAACGAGCACGGCGTACAAGTTGATACGATAAGCGCCGATCTTAACGATGCCGCCGCGCTTGGCGAGGTGGAGAATGTCCTACGCAATAGCGAAGACCTTTCGCTGCTCATCAACAGTGCCGGCTTCGCCGGCTATTATCCATTTGCAACAGTGCAGCCCTCGATCATAGACGAACTGATCGCCGTCCATGTTCGTGCCGTCAGTCGCATGGCACGCGCCGCCTTGCCGGGCATGATACGACGTCGCCAAGGCGGCATCATCAGTATTTCAGGGCTTCTTGCACTTGCGGCCAATCTGCCGCCAGCGCCGCTTCCGCCCCGCGCGGTCTATGCCGGAGCCAAAGCCTACATACTGGCCTTCACTCAGACCCTTGCGGGAGAAACCAAGGGTACGGGAGTACGCGTTCAGGTCTGCATTCCAGGCCGCATTGAAACGGATTTCCACGCCGCGCAAGGAATCGATACCAGCAAACAGCCACCCGCCATGAGCGCCGAAGACGTCGTTACCGCCTCATTGGCGGCTCTCGCGCGCGACGAGACCGTCTGCATTCCTGGCCTTGCCGATCCGGCACTGCTGGATGCGCTGAATAACGCTCAGCTCGCGGTATTCCGGACTGCAGCAATGCAATCGACCTGCGCCGAACGGTATCGGTCGACGCTCGGGTGATCGTGTTGCCTCAGTTGCGGGGCGCGGCTTGCTGAAGTTATTGCACCTTAAGACCCAGCGTCTTTATCAGCTGTCCCCACTTCTTGTAATCCGCCTGGATAATGCCGCGCATTTCAGCCGGGCTATTCGGGTCTGCCTCCAGGCCAGCGGTGGACAGGACCTTTTGCACATCCGGCATCGCCAAAACCTTGGCAATGTCGGCATTGAGCGTGGCGACATGGTCGTCCGGCGTGCCGCGCGGCGCGAACATTGCGAGCCACGACACGGCGGTGAAGCCCGAAACACCGGCTTCCAGCAGCGTCGGAATGTTCGGCATGGAGCGCGCGCGGACCGGGTCGGCAACGCCCAAGGCGACAAGCTGACCGTTGCGGATCATCGGCAGGACCGAACCCGAGTCGGTGAAGCCCAACGGGACCACGCCGGAGGCAATCGCCACTGCGGCCGGTGCGCCACCGCGATAGGGCACGGGCTGCAGAGTGATCCCGAGCGCACGCTGGAGCAATTCGCCCGCGAGATAGGACGACGAGCCGATCGCCGCGGTGCCGTAGCTCAAGGGCTTCGCCTTCGCGGCCGCGACGAGGTCGGGAATTGATCGGATTCCTGACTTGGCGCTGGCCGTCAGAATGAGAGGGCTGCTCACCAGCCTGCCGACCGGCACCAGGTCAGTGAGCGGATCGTAATTGACCTTGGACAGATGGACGTTGACGGTGACCGGGCTGTCCGAGAGAATCACAAGGGTGTGGCCGTCCGGCGCGCTACGCATCAGTTCGTCGATGCCGAGGGCGGCATTGCCGCCCGGCTTGTTCTCGACAATGACGCTTTGTCCGACGCTGTCCTGCAGGTGTTTCGCGATAACGCGCCCGGTCAGGTCGATGCTGCCGCCGGCCGCGTAGGGCACGATGATGCGGATCGTCCTGCTCGGAAATGTCTGCGCGCGCGCCGGCAGGGCGACGGCGACCACCGCCAGCAAAGCGATCATCCACCACTTGGCGTGAAGAACATTCATCATCGAATTTTCTCCTCGGTTTCCGGTCGAATTTTCGGCCCGTTGAAATTCACCTGAGCGCCAGGGCTCACAATCCGGCAACGGCCTTATCGTAATAGGACAGGTCGATGTATTTGCCTGGCGCAGGTACCTTGCCGCCCCACTGGCCTTCGATCTCGGCGCGCAGTTTCAGAACGTTCTTAAAACCCTCCAGATCGAACCTGCCGTCTTTGGCGAAACCGTCAGCTGGGCCGGTGACGATCGCGTAGGTTTTGGCGGCATAATCGTCGGAGAGCTTGAGCCGGTCCTTCATCAGCGCAATGACCGCGCCCTTGCTGGCCGGGTTGAGCAACCAGCGGTAACCCTCGACGATCGCCTTGAGATAGCGGACCAGGACATCGCTGTTGGCCTTGGCCCACGGCCGCATAACCACGATGCAGCCCGACTGATAAGCCCCCACACTTTTAGTAGCCGAGCCCATGTCTTTAAGTCCTTCGGCCGTGGCCTTGAAACTCATCGGTATGCCAATGACACCAGCCGCGGCATTGGCCTTGTCTGTCAGCATCGCGTTGATGCGCTGCGGCGTGCCGCCGACCGCGTGAACCTTGTAATCGCCCTTGTTCAGTCCGGCCTCCTGCAACGCCTTGTAGAGCAACAGCGCGAACGCCGTGTTGGGTGCGTCGACCACGACGGTCTTGCCGTGCAAATCTGCGAGCGTCCTGATGTCGGGCTGAGCCAAGATGCGGTTGAAGCCGTTGTCGCCCCCGGCCACGATGATGGCGTCCTGTTTGGCCAGCTCGACCATGGCGACGGCATTGTCAGCCGCCGTGTGAATGATCTGGGTTTCACCTTTGGCGAGCCCATCGCGCTGCGCCTGCGAGTTCGGCGTGTAGGCAAGCTCGACGGCAAGCTGATACTTGGCGAACAGGCCCTCCTTCTGCGCTGCGTAGATCGAAAGGTTGCTCAGTCCCGGGAATGACACGACCTTGAGCGTCGTCGCGCCCGGCGCCTGCGCAAGCGACGGCTTAGGGCCGATGGCACTTGCCGCCATCGCGGCGCCAGCCGACAACAAAACTATTCGCCGCGTCGATCGCGTGCCCATGGACGTTCTCCCTTTCAGTGCCGAAATTATACGCCGAGTTTTTCCGCCAGATCATCGAGGCTATTCGCCGCGATATCCATCGGCTCCGCGGGCGCGGCCTCACCCTTGCCCGGGCCGCGCTCGTTGGGGCGCGCGATGTGTGCGGTGCCCATGCCCAGCGCGGCCGCCGCCTTGAGATCGAAGGTGTGCGCGGCGACCATCATGCATTCGGATGGCGGTAAATCGAGCGCTTCCGCGCCGGCGAGATAGACGCGCGGCTTCGGCTTATAGTCGCCGGCGATCTCGGAGCCGAGAATGGCGTCCCACGGCAGATCGTTGCGGCGTGCGAGATCCACCATCAGCGAAATATTGCCGTTGGACAACGGCGCTACTCTGTAGCGGCGCTTGAGACGGTATAGCCCGCGCGATACGTCAGGCCATGCGTCGAGGCGGTGCCAGGCTAGATTGAGGTCGCGACGCTCCGCCTCGCTCAAGCCATCGACGTGAAAGCGCGGCAGGATGAGTTCGAGATTGCGCCGGTGCAATACGTCGAGCTTGCAGAACGGGATGCGGCCGGTCCGTACTTCGTCCATGGCGCCCTGGTATTCGCCCCGCCAGGCATCGGCGAAAGCGAGCCAGTCGAGGGAAAAACCCTTCGGCCGCAGCATCGCCTCGGCCTCACGCGCAATCGAACTGCGCCAGTCAACCAGGGTGCCAAACACATCGAAGAAAAGCGCTTTGACTGCGAGTGCCATGCGGAAGAGTCCTAGCGCATTTATTTCGGGAATGCCAAAAGGAGCCCCGCCGCGATCACGTTCAAGGACACAGATGCCCGACCAGCCGACATCGGAGCAGAGCCGCTGGGATACCCGGTTTCGCGCCCAGGATTACATCTTCGGCAAGGCGCCGAATGCGTTTTTGAAGGCGCAGGCGCATCGCCTGCCCTCCGCCGGGACTGCATTGTCGGTGGCGGACGGCGAGGGCCGCAACGGGGTGTGGCTCGCTGAGCAAGGCCTCGACGTGCTGACGATCGACTATTCGCCGGCGGCGCTCGCCAAGGCGCAAGTGCTGGCGGCCGAGCGCGGCGCAGGGCTGCGCACCGAGGTCACCGATGTATTTGCCTGGCGCTGGCCGAAGAACGCGTTCGACGTGGTGGCGGCGATTTTCATCTTTGCGGGACCGGCCGAGCGCCCAGCCTTTTTTGCCAACCTCAAGGGCGCGCTCAAGCCCGGAGGCCTCCTTCTGATGCAGGGCTATCGCCCCGAGCAGCTCAAATACCGCACCGGCGGCCCACCGGATGCCGAGCGGCTTCTCACCCGCGCAATGCTCGAGCAGGGTTTCGGCAACATGACCGAGCTCGACATCCGCGAACACGACAGCACGATCAGCGAAGGCACCGCCCATGTCGGCATGTCGGCGCTGATCGACCTTGTCGCGAAAAAATAACCCTGTCCCGCTCACAAAAATCAAAAACGGAGTCTTCGATGTCAGACGCGCTTGCTGAGTTGCTACACGAACTGATCGTCGCCACGCGCATCATGGCCAACGAAAGAATCCTCGACGCGTTCGGCCATGTCAGCGTGCGCCATCCGCACGATCCGCAGCGCTATTTCATCCCCCGCCATCGCGCGCCGGAACTGGCCGAAGTGTCCGATCTGGTCGAGCTGACGCTCGATTCCGAGCCGGTGCGGCCGACCGACTTTCGCCTCTACAGCGAGAAGGTGATTCACGGCGAGATCTACAAGGCGCGGCCCGACGTCAACGCCGTCGTGCATCACCACGCCCATACCGTGCTGCCGTTTGCCATTTCGGGCCAGCAGATCGTGCCGGTGTTTCATCTCGCGGCCGTGGTCGGCCACGTGCCGTTCTGGGACCAGCGCGACGAGTTCGGCGACACCAACATGCTGGTGGTCAAGCCGGAGGAAGGCGCTTCGCTGGCGCGCGCGCTCGGGCCGCACTGGATGGTGCTGATGCGCCGCCACGGCGCCACCGTCGCCGGCACCAGCATCCGCGAACTGACCTTCCGCACTGTGTTTGGCTCGGATAATTGCAAGCTGCTCAGTCAGGCCATGGCGATGGGCCACGTCGATTCGCTCTCCGCGGGCGAGGCCAAGCTGACCTCGGCGCACCAGCTGCGGCCACCATCGACCAACCGCGCCTGGGACTATTGGGTACGGCAGATCGAGAAGTCGGGGCTGATGCCGGCCAAAAGCGCAGTCAAGAACTCGGCAAAGAGCGCGGGCAAAAAGCCCGCGGCACCGGCCAAGCGCGCTGCGCCCAAATCTGCTAGCAAATCCGCCAAGAAGCCGGCCGCGAAGAGCCGCTCCAAAAAACGCCGTTGAACCGATCGCACAGAGGAAAAGTCATGCCCAAAGCTGCCAAACCCAAAAGTATGCAATCGCCTCGCCTTCCCAAACTCTCCGAGGCGACGCTTTCGTCCGAGCAGAAAGCGCTCGCAGAATCGATCAAGTCCGGCCCTCGCGGCCAGTTCAAGATGTCGGGCCCGTTCGCCATCTATCTGCACTCGCCATCCTTCGGAGAACTAGCGCAGAAGCTCGGCGGACACCTGCGCTTTCACACCAGCATCCCGCCGCGGCTGATGGAATTCGCCATCCTGTGCACGGCCTCGACGTGGAAGGCGCAGTATGAATGGGCGATGCACTCGCCGATGGCGGAGAAGCAGGGCGTGAAGCCGCAGACCATTCGCGATCTGCAGTCCGGCCGCGCGCCGAAATCCGCGCCGCGCGACGAGATGATAATCTACGCCTTCGTCAAGGAGCTTTACGCCAAGCGGCGGGTCGGCAAGGCGAATTTTAACCGGGCCTACAAGCTGCTCGGCGAAGCCGGTACCGTAGAGCTGGTTGGCTTGCTCGGCTACTACGCCATGGTGTCGATGACGCTCAACACCTTCATGGCGCCGCTGCCCGAAGGCATGAAGCCGCCGTTTAAGGAGCCGGGGAAGTAAGACCGTAGGATGAGTTGAGCAAAGCGAAACGCATCATGCAGCGCGAAAATTGCTGAAAGCGATGGGTTTCGCTGCCTCGCAACCCATACTACCTTACGCCACGCGCCCGACCGGCTTGCCGCCGGTTTGAATCGCCTCTCTGGACGAGGCGCCGCGCGCCCGGCTCATGCGCTGACGGAGCAGTTCTAAGAACCGCTCCTTCGGCATCGGCGGCGCGATAAGGACGCCCTGGCCGAAATCGCAGCCCATCACCATGAGCGCCTGCAGATCGGCTTGCGTCTCGATGCCTTCGGCCACTGCGGCGCTGCCGAAACGGTGCGCCAAGTCGATCGCCGTCTGGCAGATGGCAGCGTTGGTCGCGTCGGTTGCACAGCCCATGACGAAGGAGCGATCGACCTTTAGCTCCGCGAACGCCAATTCGCGCAGGCTTGAGAACGAGGAGTAGCCGGCGCCGAAATCGTCGATGGCGATCCTGATGCCGCTGACCTGCAGCTGGCTCGCGATCTTCTGCGCCAGCGCCAGATCGCGCACGATCTGATCCTCGGTGACTTCGACGAGCAGTCCGGGCCAGCGCTCCGACTGCGGACGAAATTCCTTGACCAGCGCTTCAACCGGCACCTTGAGCAGCACGCTCACCGGCACGTTGATGGCGAGGTGGAGATTGAATCCCGCCTCTTCGAACATCGACCAGTCGCACAGCGTCGCGACCAGTGCCTCCTGCGCGAGTTCGGCGACGCTCCCCTCGTCGACATCGGGTAGGAAGCTTCCCGGGAGCAACACGCCAAGTTGCGGATGGCGGATGCGCGCGAGCGCTTCGGCGCCAGCGAGGCATTTGCGCTTGAGATCGATCTTCGGCTGGTACCAGATTTCAAACCAGCGATTGCGCAACGCCTCGGCAATCGCGACCCGCGGCCGCGCTTCCGCGTTCATTGAATCGACCAAGGAGCGCCGTTCGTCCTCGGCCAGATTTTTGATCGGCCCGGACCAGTTCCGGACGTCTTTTGGATCCGAATCGCTCATGTGCCTTACGACCGTGAGGTGCCGTTCAGGTATACGACCACTCGCCTTAACCAATCGTAAGGTCCCGACTC
>Ga0335081_10005468_pt1 | contig 20098 bp, 14 predicted proteins | sample Lox_Sample_35_FD_206713 | JGI IMG/M metagenome (GOLD analysis project Ga0335081, IMG submission 206713) | Soil microbial communities from Loxahatchee National Wildlife Refuge, Florida, United States - Lox_Sample_3.5 | ecosystem: Environmental > Terrestrial > Soil > Wetlands | place: USA... | reverse complement strand
CTCGTGACAATTTTTTCATGTGCCTGCTTTAGGCTCTGGGCAATTATGAACGGGACACCGCTGCTGGCCCGTTCAGGGCGACTCAGTCCCGGGCTGGGTTGCGCTGCTCTGTCGGACGGAGACTGGCGGCCACCACAGGCCGCGGTCTCCAGTTCCGCGCTTGGATCCTTCCTGTGTGACTAGGCCTGCACACAGTTGGCGTTAATCTACGTGTTCACCTTCCTCAACGAAGCCGATTTCGGGGGGCGGCAGCTTATCGTGTGGGCGCGCCCAGAACACATACAATGCCGGCCAGAGCACAACGCTGATGAACAATTCCACGATCAGACCACCCACGATCACGATGGCGAACGGCCGCTGTGAATCGGAGCCGATGTCGTGCGACATCGCCGCCGGCAACAAGCCGAGCGTCGCCACCAGCATGGTCATCATGATCGGACGTAAGCGTAGGGAAGCCCCTTCTTTTGCCGCTTCGCGCGGATTCATTCCGCGGGTGCGCAGCTGATTGATGTACTCCACCATGATTACGCCGATTTCCACCGAAACTCCAATCAGCGCCAGAAAACCTAGGCCGGAGGAAACCGAAAAATGCGTTCCCGTGAGCAGCAGGCTGAAAAACCCGCCCAGCGGGGAAAGCGCCACCACCGCCAGAATCAGGGCCACCCACTTCCACGACTGAAACGCGCTGTAGAGGATGAACGCCATCAGCAAGATTGTGATGGGCACAATGATCGCGAGCCTGCGATTGGCGCGCTGCTGGCTTTCGTACTCGCCTGTCCAGTCCAGGCGATAGCCCTCGGGCAATTGCACCTTCTGCCGCACTTCCTCAATGGCCTGACGTACGGTGCTGCCCAGGTCGCGTCCGCGAACGCTGTATTTGATGGCGATGTAACGCGAATTCCCCTCGCGATAGATTGTGGAAGCCCCGTCCTCCAGCTTGATCTGACAGAGCTGGCCGAGCGAGACGCGCTCTCCGGAGGGAGCAAGCAGGCGGATCTTGGCGATATCGTCCACCGTCTTGCGATACGGTCCCTGATAGCGCACGGTGAGGTCGTAGCGCTGTTCCCCGATCAGAATCTGGCTCACTGCCTTGCCGCCGACCGCAGTTTCAACGGCATCCTGCACATCACTCACGTTAATTCCGTAGCGGTCCGCCGCGGCGCGGTCCACGATGAGATTGACATTCGGCTGGCCGCGCACCTGAAACGTGCCCAAATCCGCCACCCCCGGAATCTTTCCCATCACATCTTGAATTTCGTTGGCCTTCTGCTCGAGCACCTTCAGATCGCGCCCGAAAAGCTTCACCGCGAGTTCGCCTTTTACGCCGCTGACCGCCTCTTCCACGTTGTCGGAAATCGGCTGCGAGAAATTCCAATCCACCCCGGGAAGCTTGTTGAGCGCCTCATCCATGGCGCCAATCAGTTCGTCTTTGGTGTGAAACTGAGGCCGCCATTTGGAACGGGGCAGCAAATCCACGAAGAATTCGGTGTTGTAGAAGCCGCTGGCATCGCTGCCATCGTCTGGCCGCCCCACCTGGCTCACGACTTGCGTGGCCTCAGGAAAATTGGCGAGCAGCACTCTTGCCTGATTGGCCAGCGTGATGCCGGCCGAGGGCCCGGTGCTGGGCGCCAGCGTGCCGCGCACCCAGATGGCGCCTTCATCCAGGTGCGGCAAGAATTCTGAGCCGATGATCCCGCTGAACGCCAGGAACAACATCACCGCCAGCGCCGCCAGCCCCATGCCCAGCGTGAATCGCAGATGATCGAAGCACCAATCCAGCGTGCGGCTGTAGGCGTCCTGCAGAAAACGCAAAACCGGATTGCGCCACTCTTTGATCTCTCGCTGGAAGAACAGACTGCACAATACCGGGGCAATCAGCAGGGCAAAAATCAAAGCGCCCAGCAGAGCAAAGGCAACCGTCCACGCCATGGGACGAAATAGCCGCCCCTCCACGCGCTGCAACGTAAAAATCGGCAGATACGCCACGATGATGATGATGCGAGCGAAAAATACCGGCTTCTGCACCTCGTGCGCCGCCGTGCCGATCATCTCCAGAAACGTTTTCCGCTGCGCGCCGAACTCCGCGTGGCGCAGGATGTTTTCCACCATCACCACTGAGCCATCCACAACCATGCCAAAGTCGAGCGCACCCAAAGACAGCAGGTTGGCCGGAATATGCTGCAAGTCCAGGAGAATCGCGGCAAACAACAAAGAAAACGGAATCGTGATGGTCACGATCAGCGCGCTGCGCACATTGCCCAGGAAGAGAAACAAAATAATCGTGACCAGCAGCACGCCATCAGTCAGATTGCGCAGCACGGTGTGGGTGGTGTAATGCACCAGATCGCTGCGATCGAGGTGCGGAACTAATTTCACCCCCGCCGGCAGCAGGCCGCCATTCAGTTGTGCGATCTTTGCGTGCAGGGCCTCGAGCGTAGCGTCCGCTTCCGCTCCTTTGCGCAACAGAACGATCCCTTCGACCACGTCGTCATCGTTGATCAGAGTGCCGTCTTCGCGGCGGATCGTCTTTCCCAGCTGCCCTAATCGCACCTTGGGCGCCTGCACCACGGTGGCCAGGTCGCGCACTCTGACCGGCGTGCCGTTCTGCACCTTCAGCACCGTGGCGGCGACATCATTCGTCGTCTGCATCAAGCCCACGGCGCGTACATTCAGCGCCTGTTGGCCGCGCTCAATGAAACCTCCGCCGGCATTCGTGTTATTGGCGGCCAAGGCCTGCTCCACCTGGGTGAGCGACAGGCCATAGGAAACCAGCTTGTCCGGATCTATCTGCACCTGGTATTCGCGAGTCGGCCCGCCAAAGGGATTCACATCCACCACATTCGGCACCGACTTGAGCTGGTTCACCACGAACCAATCGTTCAGCGCCTTGAGCTCCATCACGTCATATTTCGGGTTCGTGCTTTGCAGCGTATAAAACATGATCTGCCCGGTCGGGCTGTAATCCGGCCCCAGAACCGGATTGACCGAATTCGGCAGCGTGACCTCCTGCAGCCGCTGCATGACCTCCTGGCGCGCATCGAAGGTCGTGATGTCATCGTCGTAAATAATGGTGATAACCGATAGGCCGGAAAGCGAAACCGAGCGCAGATGAGTGAGATGGGCCACACCGTTCAGCTCAACCTCCAGCGGCACCGTGATCTGCTGCTCGATCTCTTCCGCGGCATGGCCCGGCCATTGCGTGATGATTTGCGTGTAAGTGTCGGCGACGTCGGGATAGGCTTCGATGGGAAGATTGTGAAAGGAAACAATGCCCCAGATGAACAGCAGCACGGCAACGCTCAACACCAGAATGCGGTTGCGCAGAGAAAAATCAATCAGCGAACGAATCATTTCCCCTGCTCCGCCATGGCTGAAGAGAAATCCAGCGCATTGGCGATGATCTGATCGCCCGGCTGCACGCCGCTGGCAATCTCCTGCATGCCGTCCGGTGTCACGCCTGCGGCCTGCACCTGCACACGACGGAACCGGTTTTCCCCTTCTTTCCGGAAAATCCAGTCCTTATCCTGCAATCGCATAACGGCGCTTCCGGGAACGACGGTGTAAGGCCGCCACCGGCGCGAGCGAAATGCCGCGACGGCAAACATGCCCGGACGCAGCGAGCCATCGCGATTGGGCAACACAATGCGCACCTTGGCCGAACGCGTGTTGGGATCGAGCACTCGCGAAATATCGGCGACCTTGCCGTGAAACAGCTTGTCGGGAAATGCGTTCAGACGAACGTCGGCTGGGTCGCCCAGGTGAACTTCGCCCAAATCGTTCTCATACACGTCGCACACCACCCAGACCTGCGAGAGATCGGCGAGAGTGAAAAGATTGGGCGTATTGTCGAGACTCTTGACTCCCTCAAAGCCAGCAACATTCTGCTCGACAATCGTGCCCGAGACCGGGGCGCGCAGCTCGATCAAGGGACTGGGATGCGCCGGATCGCCTCCCAGCACGCGCACATGCTGTTCGGCGGTCTGCAAGTCCACTTTGGCTTTGTCTTCCGTGTCCTGCGCAAGTTCCAGATCTTTCGCCGCCGCTGCGCCATGCGAATAAAGCAACTGTTCGCGCTCCAGCGCTCTTTGCGAGAGCACTTCATCCGCGTTGGCTTTCTGGTAATCGGCCGTGGCCGAGGCCAGATCGGGGCTGGAAATGACCAACAGCAGCTGCCCCTTCTTCACCGCATCCCCCAGCCGCACCTTCACATCAACCACGCGGCCCGATCCCAGCGAGGTGACGTGAATCGTCCGCGTAACATCGGGATTCACCGTGCCGTTGGCGTCAAGCTGCGTCGGCAGCTCGCGGGTTTGCACCGTGGCCAGTTTGAAGACTTCGGGATGCTCCGCTTCAAACACCCCCGGCTCGCGATTGATCTCCGCTTTCGTGGGCGCAGCCTGCGTGTCGTGCGAGCAGGAGACCGTGAGCGCGATCATGGCCGCAAGCACAGCCGTAAAGGCCCGGTGCGCCCACGTTCCAGCCCTCGCTGCGTTTCTCGCACTATTGGAGCGTGGTCTCATGGGATCACCTCTCGCCCGACCGCCAGATTCAACTGGTTCGCCGCATTCAAATACGCCCCGACCAGATTCACGTAGCTCAGCTCCACTGTCCGGTAATCACTCTGCGCGTTCAAGAAATCGAGCAGAGAAGCCCCTCCATGCTGATAGGCGAAGGTCACCGTTTCGCGGACGCGTACCGCCTGCTCCAGATATCTCGCCTTGTACGGGCGCAGCAAGACGAGATTGCCGTTGAGCGTGGCGTAGGCCGAATCCACGTCGCTGAAAACCTGGGCCTGTGCCGCGGCCAGCAATCTTTGATTGCGGTCAATATCCAGTTGCGTGCGCAGCTTCTCGCCCTGGTTTTTGTCAAAAATCCGCAAAGGAAAATTCACGCTTACCCCGATGTACTCATCAATCGGCGGATTGCGCCCAACATCAAGGCCAAAAGTAGGATCTGTCGAGCCATTCGCAATGGCGAGTCTATGGTCGGTCTGCGCTTTGCTTACCGACTCGGTTGCCGCTTTCAAGTCCGGGCGAGTGTCCACTGCGATGCGGCGAAACTCATCCAGCGGAAGAATCTGCTCGGAAAAATCGAATATTCCAGTCACCTCGAATTGCTCAACGGGGGTGTGATCATTCAGCAGCATGAGCAGCTGGATTTTCGCCGTTCGCAGGTCCACTTCCGCGCTTTGCAGATCGGATTCGTACTGCACCCGCTGCAGCTCCAGCCGGTCGAGATCAATTTGCGCGATGTCGCCTGCCTTGTAGCGCTCGCGGCTGATTCCCAGCAGGTGGTCGTAGTAATCCAGGTTGTCCTTCGCCAATCGGAAGACGGCCTTGGCCTGCAAAATCTGTACGAATGCGTTGCGCACGTTGAACAGAAGGCTTCGCTCTAAGTCTGCCTGGTTTGAACTCGCAATCGCGGTCGCTTTCTGCGCGCTCTCCAGCCGCAGTTCGCGCTTGTGATCGCGCTCATGCAGGTAGCTGATGCTAGCCAGCGGAAGCAGGTAAGCGAACGGCCCGTGCGGCGGCCCTCCCGGGAATGGATCAATCTGGTCGGCGGCGAAAGTGAGGCTCGGATTCGGACGCAGATCGGCCGTAATCTCCTGCGCCTTGGATTGACTCACATTGAGCTGGCCAGCCAGCAACGTGGGATTGTTTTGCTCAAAACGCTGACGCACCTGTTCCCAGGTCAACGCTGCCTGCGCTCGGGCCTGCACAGTCCAGGCGAGCAGTAAAGGGACCAAGCACAGAAGTCTAGGTCTTTGCATACCCTGCCTCGCAAATTCCATACACCACGTCGCCACTCTCCTGATTTCGCAGTTTTGTCTCGCAGTTTCGCAGTTGTTCCTCGGCTACGCGGACACCGCGTGCATACTGCGCGCAGTTTGTTGTCACTGCGCGAATACGCGGCGCTATCTGAATCTCTAGCCGATGTGGGACGAGGGAGGAGCGCGGCTGCTGACCACCGCCGAGAAGCACGTTTGCGTGCGCGTCGAGAAGGGCGCCAAAACCAAAGGTTCCTGAAGATTCGAGCTGAAGAACCAGAAAGCGGCAGAGGCGAGCGCCGCCGGAGACGGGACGACCCCATTCAAAGTTGTGAATCTGTGTGTCGCCCCTTGCCGCGCCAGGCGCTTGCCAGGCGTCGCCTCTTCTGCCTCCTGGCATACGGGATGCAAATCATCCGATGCTGAGATCGCCGGAAAAAGGACGAGCAGCAAACTTCCCAGAAGCAGAGCGAAACTCAGGCGGGTTAGGTGGCGCGAATTCTGCGCCTGGGCGCGCTCGTGCCGCCATAACCAGAAAGCGGGCAACACCATCGCCAGCCACAGCAGATTCAGCAACAGTTCCATTGTTGTTTAGCAACTCGAGCCGGTCCGAAAAATGCTATGCACCATCGGAATCACACAACTCGCCATCGGTTGCCTGGATGTTTACATGGAGAATACCAAATCTCATTCAACGGCGCGCGAATTGACCCTACTGAAACCACCTGTTGCAGGATGAAGAAAAGCCGGCCTGATGCTTCAGACCGGCGCCAACAGACGATTGCGATGGCACATGGCGACTATTTTTCTGACATAACGAAATCTACTTCCGCCGTGCCGCGAGCGTTCACGTTTACGCTCTTCTGCCAGGTCCGAGGCTCGCTGAAGATGGGCCGCTGCACTCTGCGCTCGGTTAACACATCGTAGCTGCCTTCCTGCCGTTCTATTTTCCATCCCTCGTGCCAGGCCACGATTTGATAGTCACCGGGTGGAACGTCGTCCAGCTCGAACCGCCCGCTCTGGTCCGTGACCGTGTAGTAGGGATGCGACACCACCAGGATTTCCGCGTTCATCCAGGTGTGTCCGCCGTTGCACTTGATGTTGATAATGCCGGGCGTACTCATGTTACGCGAGATGACCTGATTGGGGAATGGAAAGGGCAGGTTATAGCTTGCCGCGCCGTCCATGTGAATGGTATGCAATACAGCGTCGGAACTCTTCATCTGCAATGTACCGCTAGCCGGAACCAGCAGAATGTGGGGTTCATAGCGGCAGTGCTTTTGGTCGAGGAAACGGCGCTGTTCGGGCAATTGCATCGGTTTGCCGCTCGAGATATTCCTGAGGTAAACGACCGTGTTGGCGACGCCGCCCTCCGGCCCCACGATCAGTCGTTCCAGGTCGCGCGTCTTTTGCGCATCCGGATCGCAGATTTGGGGGTCCTTGTTGATCGGCAATGTAGCCAGGTGTGGCAGTGGCCCTGTCCACTTCACCGTACCGACAATAGTTCCCGGATTTGTCAGCGTAATTGCTCGGTATTCCTGAGCTGCAGCGCTGCAGGCAAGGGATCCAACGCTCACCACCCAAAGAAAGACACGAAGTACTCTATACATAAAATCCACCTAATCTATTGATCGTAGGAGGGGTGATTAGATCACTCAAATGACGAAGGTAATTGGCCAAACTCTGAAACGGCAGCCAACTGCCTCAGCGAACTCAGCGCAAAAAGTATCGCAATCGCGCGCCACGCATAGGGCCCTGCCTTACTCTGCGGGATACGGAACATTACTGAACCTGCGGGAGTGATAGCCCTTCGAGCCGACTGCCTGGGCAAGTGGGCTGCGCGGGTCCGCGCCAGCCTTCAGCCGCTCAAGAACGTAGCGAAAATCGTATCGCGGCCACCAGCCCAACTCATTCCGCGCCCGCTCGTTCACATAGACCCGGTCAATGCCGGGAAACATCTTCCATCCCCGTCGCGCATACTCTGCCTCGTGCTCCGGGACCCTTCGCTTTAGCACGGCGGGGGCGTTCTCGCGCAACTCGGGCAGGTCTTCGCGCGTAAACGGCGTGGTCGCGCTGATGATGTAACGTCCGAAGCCAAGGTCGGCCGCCCTCCGCAGCGCGACCAGATGCGCGCCGGCTACATCTTCAAGATCAGCCCGCCGGTAGAGAAATTCGTTGGCCTTGGCATTGCCATCCTCATATGCCAGCCGCATCTCTTCGCGGTCGTCTTCTTCCGGGAAGAAACGCGAAGTTCGCAGGATGAGACACGCCAATCCGAACTTCCGGTGAAAGAGCTCGCACAGCTCCTCCGCCGCGGTTTTGGTCACGCCATAAATATTTCTCGGAACCGGCCTAACTTCTTCCGTCACCCACGCCGCCGGACTGCCGGGCGGAGGAGTCAAGGCGCTGCCGAAGGCGCTGGTGGTGCTAGTGAACACAAATGAACGGCCGCCCCCGTTCACGGCCTCCTCCAGCAGATTCAGTGTCCCTGTGATGTTTGTGTCCACAAAACTCTGGCGGCTGTGCGTGACCACGTGCGGCTTGTGCAGGGTTGCGGTATGGAGCACGGCATCCACGCCCCGCATACATCGCCGCACAAAATCCCGATCCACAATAGATCCCACCTGGTCGGTGAATTCCGAGGGCACAATATCCAGTCCGAGAATTTCATGCTCGCCGTTTTTCAGCGTACGCATCAACGCTTCGCCTAAGTGACCACTGCTGCCTGTGATTAGAATCTTCATCTTCTCTTCCCGAATTTCTCCCTATCCGGTGATCCCTGCTGGGGGCGCTGTTCGCGGCGAAGCAGACCAGCGCTCTCATGCTTCTCCCACTTTACAAATCTTTACTCTATTTGACCGATTTATTACCCCTGCGTCCTGGGGCCGGTGTTCCAATAAATAAAACCGAATAAAATTCAGCATACAGTCAGGAGGAATTCCCCCATGCGCAGAGCAAGCATGATCCTCAGTTTTCTTTTGGCGTCGGCCTGGTGCCTGGCGCAGAACAGTCCTCCGCTCGCTGGTCAGGCGCCGCCTTCTGCTGAGGGGCAAGGCCCGCGCCATCGCGGCATGGGCCCGGGGGTAGCGGGCACGATCACCGCGATTAATTCCGGGTCGTTCACCGTCAAAACCATGGACGGCCGCACCGTGCAGGTGAACCTCAGTTCGAACACGCAGTTCCGCAAGAACCGTCAGCCCGCGGCGCTCTCCGATTTTAAGCTTGGCGATGAGATTTTCGTGCGCGGCTCGGCTGCCGGCGACAATGCGTGGCAAGCCGAGGTCGTTGCCGCTCGTCCCGCCGGAGCGCCCGGCGAGGGCATGCGCGAAGCCATGGGCAAACGCTTCATTGTGGGCGAAGTGAAGGCCGTCAACGGCACCCAGCTCACCATCCAGCGGCCTGACGGCGTAAGCCAGACTGTCGCTGTGGATGAAAGCACCTCATTTCAGAAACAGGGCGAGAGCATCACTCTGGCTGACATAAAGCCGGGAGATCATGTCTTCGGCCGCGGCGAATTGAAGAACAACGTTTTCGTGCCTGTGGTGCTGAACGTCGGCGAGGTGCCGATGGGCCATGGCCCCGGACGCGGTCAGTGGCAAGGCCAGGGACAGGGAATGGGAGCAGGGAAGCCGCCAGCACAAACTCCGCCTCCGCCTGTGAATCAGCAGTGATTGCTGGGCGAGCGGATCAAGAATGAACTACCCGAGCAGAAATCCTGGGTAAGTGGGACCGAAGAAAAATTTGTCATTCCGAGCGAAGCAAGGAATCTCCTGCCCGAGCGAATCCTTGATGGCAACCGGCAGTTACGTTGGATTACCTGACTACAGTGGCGCGCCACATGAGACGGGGTACCATTAGAAATGCGGTAATGCCTCGCGCGACCACGGAGGCGCCTGCGCCCTTCCAGCTTTTGTTCATGAGATTACAGCTCCATTTGCGCCGCCCCCGGCCGATGTGTACCGCAATGGCCGTGGCAGTGTGGATCGTCGTTCTAAGCGCTTCACTTTCCGCGCAAACCGGCCCGCAAACATCGCCAGCGCAGCCGCCAGCCCCAGCAACTACTCCGCCCGCTACTTCTGCCGTTGCCGGCGGCGTCATCCATGGACTGGTCAAGTCCGGAAACATGCCGCTGCCCGGCGTCACCGTGACGGCCATGAACACGCTCACCGGCCAGAAGGCCACTGCCTGGACCGACGTGGATGGCACTTACAGCCTGCAGGTCCCCGCCGACGGCCGTTATGTCGTCCGGGCGCAGATGGCTGCATTTGCGCCGCTCACGCACGAAGCCGTGATCAACTCAACTGCCGGTCGCGACGCCAGGGTGGATCTCGAAATGGTTCTGCTCTCGCGCGCCCAGCAAGCTGCGCCAACGCAGGCGCAAACGCAACTGCAGCGGCAAATTGCCAGCGCGCTCGAAGGGAACAACGCAGCGGCCGGGCGTGGCTTTCAGAGCCTTTCGCTTCTGCAGAGTGAAGGCTCGGAGGGCGTGAACACCGCCGGCGCCGATCAGATTGTGCCCTCGGGTATGCCGGTTCCGGGGATGTCTTCGGAAAGCGCGACGGAGTCTGTGGCTTTCTCTGGAAACAGTTCGAATCCCATGGGCAACATGAGCGGCGACGAGTTCCGCCAGCGCATCATGGATGCGCGCGACCAGATGGGCGGTTTCGGCGCCGGAGGCGGTGGTTTCGGGGGCCCCGGCGGAGGACTCGGCGGCGGCGGTTTTGGCGGCGGCGGAGGCGGGATTTTTCTTGCCGGTGCGCGGAGCCGTTTCGATATTAATCGCCCGCACGGCTCGATCTACTACACGATCGGCGACTCCGCCCTGAATGCCGCGCCCTTCGCGTTGCGCGGAGTCTCCACCAAACCGCAGTATCTGCAGAATGGCTTCGGCGCTTCCATCGGCGGGCCGCTGAATATTCCCCACATCTACAACGGCGGCACGAAGACTTTTTATTTTGTGAACTACAACGGCAAGCGCGGGGAAAATCCTTTCGATCAGTTCTCCACCGTGCCGACCGAAGCCGAGCGGACGGGAGACTTTTCCGCCCTGCTCAATCCCACCTCGCCGCGCCAGTCGTCTATTCAGCTTTACGATCCATACACCGGCATGCCGATTCCGGGCAACATGCTGCAGAATGCGGGACTCGCCATCAATCCGGTGGCGCAAGGACTGCTCAAATATATTCCGCTGCCCAATGTTCCGGGCGGGACGCAGCAGAATTTTCACTTCATCACTGCGGCGACCAGCGACAGTGACGATTTGAATGTCCGTGTGAACCGCACTTTCGGCGCAGCTCCCACGCCGGGCTCGCGCGGCGGTCGTGGCGGTGGAGGTGGCCGTGGCGGATCGCGCGCGCCGCGCAACAATCTGACTTTTGGTCTGCACTATCACGGCGCCAGCTCGAACCTGACCAATCCTTTTCCCAGCGTCGGCGGCTCAACGAATACGCGCGGCATTGATGTGAACCTCGCCTACATTCGCAGCATCGGCAAACTAACCAACGTCGCCCGCGTGGACTTCAACCGCCTGCGCGCGCGGACTCAGAATCTTTACGCGAATTCCCAGAACGTTGCAGGCGCTCTTGGCATCACCGGCGTCTCCGAGAATCCCTTCGACTGGGGCTTGCCTAACCTTTCTTTCAGCGACTTCGCCTCGCTTGGCGACATCAACCCGCTGCTGCAGCGCAACCAGACCTGGACTTTTTCCGACAACATGATCTGGAACCATGGCAAGCACACCTGGCGCTGGGGCGGCGATTTCCGGCGTATCGAACTGAATCAGGAGACCGACAACAACGCCCGCGGCTCTTTTGTCTTCAACGGTCTGAATACCGCGCTGATCGGCTCGAACGGCCAAGCCGCGCCCAACACAGGTTTTGACTTCGCCGATTTTCTGCTCGGCCTTCCCGAGCAGACTTCACTGCAGCGCAACACCGACATTTTCGGCACCAACAACTACCACTTCCGCGGAAATTCCTGGGATGTTTACGGGCAGGATGAATGGAAGCTACGCGGCAATCTGACTTTCAACCTCGGCGTGCGCTACGAATATGTTTCGCCGTTCACCGAGCTCAACGATCGCATTGCCAACCTGATTCTTTCACCCGGCGTGTTGAGTCCCGGCGTCGGCGCGCCCGCCGTCACGCCCGTCCTCCCCAACCAGGGATACCCCGCCACTCTGGTTCGCCCCGATCGCAACAACTTCGCGCCGCGCGTGGGCTTCGCTTGGAAGCCGTTTTCCAAAACCGTGGTTCGCGGCGGCTACGGCATCAACTACAACACCGGCGCTTATCAGTCCATCGTGCAGAATCTCGCCTTTCAGCCGCCCTTCGCGCTGACCGAGACTAACGTCCAAACCGGTCCAGGTTCGCTCAGTTTGCAGAATGGCTTTGTCACGCCGACCGGAATCACGAACAGCTACGCGGTGAATCCCAACTACCGGATGGGGTATGTGCAAATTCGTAATCTCGACATTCAGCAGCAGATTCGGCCGACTTTGCTCGTGAACGTGGATTACACCGGAACCAAGGGCACCGATCTCGACGACGTTCTCGTGCCGAACGGCGGCACGGTTGGATTTCGCATTCCCAACACGCAAGCCTTCACCTACCAGACTTCGCTGGCTGACTCGGCTGCCAACGCCGGCTCGATTCGCGTGCGCAAGCGCCTGCAGCACGGGGTTTCCATCGGCGGTACGTACACTTACTCGAAGTCCATTGATGATGCTTCCTCGATCGGTAACGGAGTGGGCATCGTGCTTGCAAATCGCGGCGGTAGTGGCGGCGGCGGAGGTGGTGGTGGCGCAACTTCCGGCACCACCGTCGTCGCGCAGAATCCCTTCAATCTGGCCGCCGAGCGCGGGCTTTCCAGCTTCGACCAGCGTCACAAGTTCAGCGCCGATTATTTGTGGGAGCTGCCTTTCGGCTCCGACCGGCGCTGGCTCACGCGCAATTCGCCCTGGCGCGCCATCTTCGGCGACTGGCAGTGGAGCGGAAATTGGACCATCGCATCCGGCCTGCCCTTCACTCCCCGTGTGCTCGGCGACGAAGAAGATGTTCTGCACGGCACCAACGGTACCATCCGCGCAGATGTGACCGGCGCGCCGCTCTTTCCCGGCAATCTGTCGTTTCCGTTCTGGTTCAATCCCGCCGCCTTCGCGCTGCCCACTGGGCAATTCGGCGACGCCCGCCGCAACAGCATCGCAGGCCCGGGCGAAATCGTGTTCGACATGGCCATCACGAAGATGATTCCAATGAAGGAAACCCGCAACCTGGAGGTGCGCGCCTCGGCGTCGAACGTTTTCAATCATCCGCAGTTCACGACGATTGACACGAACTTGAATTCGCCGACTTTTGGGCAAATCATTACGGCAGGCGCGATGCGGACGATCCAGATGACCGCCCGCTTCCGCTTCTGAATTGCGGCCTCTGTGTGGCGCGGGCGGTTCTGCCCGCGAAGTGCTGGAAATAGAGCAAGCTTATGAAGCCTTATCCCGCTCGGCTCGCGCAAAAATCGCTGGCTCTTTTTGTCGCTTTCGTCTGCCTTTGCCCATCCCTGCCCTCGCAGGACGAGGACTACACCTTCCGCTCCATCAGCGAGCTCGTTTTGGTCAACGTCACCGTGCGCGATAAAAACGGCAATTTCGTTCGCGGCCTCAAGCCGGAAGACTTCACCGTGCTCGAAGACGGCAAGCCACAGAAGGTCGTCTCGTTCGATATCGAAAGCACCGACGTTGTCCCCACAACCGACGTTGCTCAGGTCAAGCTGCTCAAGCCGCAGCCCGCGGCGCCCGCGCCGGCCGCGGTTCCGCCCAGCGAAGTTACGAACGCGCTCGGCCCCCTGAAAGACCGCCGCCTCATCGTTCTTTTCTTCGATCTCACCTCCATGCAGCCGGATGAGATTGACCACGCCGCCACCGCCGCCCAGAACTACGTTGACCACCAGATGGCGCCCGCCGATCTCGTCTCCGTTGTCTCTCTGGGAAGTTCGCTGCAGATCAACCAGGATTTCACCACCGACAAAACCCAGCTCAAGCGGGTCCTCGATTCCTTCAACGCGGGCGGCGGCCAGGGATTCGAAGAAGGCCTTACTGGCACAACCGAAGGCACCGCCGATACCGGCGGCTCTTTCACCGCTGACGATACCGAATACAACATTTTCAACACCGATCGCCGTCTCGAAGCTTTGCGTTCCATCTCCGCCGAACTCGCCCACGTCGAGCAGAAAAAGTCGCTGATCTACTTTTCCAGTGGCATGGACCGCACCGGCATTGAGAACCAGTCTGAGCTGCGCGCGGCCGTCAACGCTGCCGTACGCGCCAATCTTTCCATTTACACTCTGGACATTCGCGGCCTGCAGGCGCTCGTCCCCGGCGGCGAAGCCCAGAACGCCAGCCTGCGCGGCACTTCGCCCTACTCCGGAGGTTCTACGCTCTCGGCCCTGAATTCCAATTTCACCACGCAGGAGACGCTCGTCACTCTCGCCGGCGATACTGGCGGCCGCGCCTATCTCGACTCCAACGACTTCAGCCAGGTCTTCAAAGGCGTGCAGAACGATACAGCGAACTACTACATGCTCGGCTACCACAGCACGAACCCCGCGCGCGATGGCCGTTACCGCCGCATCACCGTCAAGCTCAACCGCTCCGGCCTGAAAATGGACTACCGCCGCGGCTACTACGCGCCCGCCGACTTCAAGCACTCTAATCAGGAAGACCGCGAACGCCAGCTCGATGAAGAGCTTGCCTCCGATCTGCCCAACACCGATTTGCCGGTGTATCTTTCCGCCGGATACTTCCGCATCGCCGAAAACAAATTCTATTTACCGGTTTCGATCGTCGTGCCCGGCTCCGAAATCCCCTTCACCCGCAACAGCGACAAAGACAAAGCCACGCTGGATGTTCTCGGCGTCGCCACCGATAACACCAGCAAGCGCTCGCTCGGCGAGATTCGCGACACGGTGAAGCTTTCCGTCAGCAGTGCTACCGGAGTGCAGCGCAAAAACGTTCAGTACGACACCGGTTTCGTTCTGCCTGCCGGCCAATATCACCTCAAATTCGTTGTGCGGGAAAATCAGAGCGGCCGCATGGGATCGTTCGAAACCGATGTGACCGTGCCTGATCTCAAGAACCAGCCGCTCAAGATGAGTTCGGTCATTCTGGCCAGCCAGATTCAGCCGGCGGGCAAGAAAGGTGTCGCCAACAACCCTCTCGCGCGCAACGGATCGGAAATTATTCCCAGCGTCACCCACGTTTTCACCAGCGGCCAGCACCTCTACCTGTACTACGAGGTTTATGATCCCGGCCGTGAAGCGGGCAAGAGTAAGAACGAAGGCAAATCCGGCGACTCGGGCATCCGCATTCTCTCGAATGTCGCTTTCTTTCAGGGAAAAGTGAAAACGTATGAGACTCCGCTGGTCGAAACCAGCCAGCTCAACGCGCAGGACCGTCACGCCGCAGTTTTCCAGCTTGATGTCCCGCTCACCCAACTCAAGCCCGGCTTCTACACCTGCCAGGTCAACGTGATTGATGACGCCGCGGGCCACTTCCTGTTCCCGCGCCTTGCCCTGCTCGTGCGTCAGCCGCCGGCTTTCGCTCCCGCAGCACCTGCCAGCACAACCGGCGGCCAGTAATCGCCGCGCATCCTGCCGCCCGTCCACTGCGGCTACTTCTCTGGCTCTTTCCCCCTCCCTACGCGTATATTCTTCGGCTTACCCATCATGCCGGCCGCGAAACCTTCCATCGCCATCCGCGACCTTCAAACCATCGCCGACCTCGCCCAGGTCGAGCCCGTCGAGCGTGAAGTCTGGGGACTCTCCGACCGCGACCTCACCCCGCTCACTCTTGCCCTCGCCAGCAGGGCCGCGGGCAGCCTCTGGATCGGCGCCTTCGACGGCCCGCAACTCATCGGTTTCGCCTTCGCCCTGCCCGGCATCGAAGAGGGGCGGCTGATTCTTCACTCCCACATGCTGGCCGTGCTGCCTGCCTATCGCGATCTCGATCTCGGCTACAAACTCAAGCTCGCCCAGCGTGAACGCGCGCTTGCCCTGGGCCGTCCCAATCTTCGCATTGAAGAAATCACCTGGACCTTCGATCCGCTTCAGAGCAAGAATGCGCACCTCAATTTCGCCAAGCTCGGCGTGGTTTGTCAGCGTTATGAAGTGGATTTCTACGGCCCGGAAACTTCCAGCGTTCTTCACCGCAACGGCACGGATCGCTTGTGGGTTCGCTGGCTGCTGAGCAGCCGGCGCGTCGCCACACGGATCCAGAAGGCGTCGCCTACTCCCGTGCAAAATCAGGGCAACCGCGCCGAAATGCTCGACGCGCTTTCCGTCCTGACCCCGCTCGTGCAATTCAATGGTGAAGGCAAACCCATGCGCGCCGATCTCGCCGCCGCCCTCGCGCGCCAGCGCATCGCCATCGAAATCCCCAGCGACATTGCCGCGGTCGAGCAACAGGATCCCGCGCTCGCCCACGAGTGGCGCCTCGCCACGCGCTGGGCCTTCACCGAAGCCCTCAAATCAGGTTTTTTCGTTGCTGAATTCTGCCGCGCGGTGCGGGGCCACCAGGGTCCCGGCGTTTACCTGCTGGAAAAGGCAAGTCTGGAAGAGTTCATCCCCGAGCTCGTTCATTGAGAATACTCGTTCACTGAAAATAACCTGAGCTCTTCGTGACGGCGGCATCCTTCTGTCATGCTGAGCAGCCGAACCATCCAGCGGCAATTCGTCTCTGCTACACGCCGCTTTCCGATTCCTGTTCGACCGCTATACAATTCCGCTGCTCGGATTAAGCCAAATTTCTGGCTCAACGCTTGGAGGAAATTATGCCTGGTCTCAGAAAGATACTTCCGGTCGCAATCTCGCTCCTGATGGTCATCGCCGCAGCTCGGGCCCAGAAAGAGCCCTCTGACGCCGAATACACCCGGCAGGCGCTCTCCGCCGCGCCCAGTGCCGTGGCCGAAGGCGCCGCGGTGGTTCGTATGGGACCGGAGGGCAGCATGCGAACGTTGCGCGCCGGTAAGAACGGCTTCACCTGCATGGTCCTCGGCAGCGACAAAATGTGCGGCGATGCCAACAGCATGGAATTCATGCACGCCGTCATGTCCCATGGCACCCCGCCCGATAAGATGGGCGTCGCCTACATGCTGGCGGGCGATGAGGGCGCCAGCAACACCGATCCCTACGCCACTGCGAAAACCGCCGACAATCACTGGGTGCAGACCGGCCCGCACATCATGATCTTCGGCGCCGGCGTGAAATCCTTCGGCCTTACCGAAGAAAAGGACCCCGACCCCGGCCAACCGTATCTGATGTGGGCGGGCACGCCGTATGCGCACGCTATGATTCCCGTCGGCTCTTCCAAGTAAAGCCGTCGCCAAGCACTCCACCTCTCTCCGGCTCTCCCGGGCCTCGCCCTCCGCGGCGCCCGGGAAACCGCTTGCGGCCCTGCACTCCCTGTGGTAAACCTTTCCGGCCTGTTCGGGACGCCTGCGAGCCCCCGCAAGCCCCTGCAAGAAACTTCGCGTCGCGCGAGCCGCCCTTCGTATCCCCAGCGCTCGCCAAAAGGGGAGAACCATGTCGCATCGAGCTATGTCGCCGGCCGTTGCAGCCTCCAACTCGGACAATTTGGAATACGGCATCTGGCGCGTGATTCTGGCCTCCGCGGTCGGCACCATGATCGAGTGGTATGACTTCTACATCTTTGGCAGCCTCGCGACCGTGCTGGCAGTGAAGTTCTATCCGCCGGGCAACGACACATTTGCCTATATCGCATACCTCGCGACGTTCGCCGTCGGCTTCGTCGTGCGTCCCTTCGGGGCGCTCTTCTTTGGCCGCATCGGCGACCTCGCTGGCCGCAAGTACGCTTTTCTCATCACGCTCTCCATCATGGGACTTGCCACTGCTGCCATTGGCCTCATGCCTTCTTTTGCCACCGCTGGCTGGCTGGCGCCGGTTCTGCTCATCGCCATTCGCGTGCTGCAGGGGTTGGCCCTCGGCGGCGAATACGGCGGGGCCGCAGTTTACGTCGGCGAACACGTCCCCGACCATCAGCGCGGTTTTTACACCAGCTTCATCCAGATCACCGCCACGCTCGGCCTGTTCGTCTCCCTCATCGTGATTCTTGCCACGCAATCCTCCATGACTCCGAAACACTTCCAGGCCTACGGCTGGCGCATTCCATTCCTGATCTCTCTTATCCTCGTCGCCATTTCCCTCTACATCCGCCTCAAGATGAAAGAATCGCCCATCTTCGCCCAGATCAAAAGCGCTGGGTTGACCTCCACCGCGCCGCTTAAAGAAGCCTTCACCAAATGGACTAACCTCAAGCAAGTCCTGATCTCTCTTTTCGGCGCGACCGCCGGCCAGGGCGTCGTTTGGTACACCGGCCAGTTCTACGCCCTCTTCTACATGCAGGCTATCCTCAAGGTGAACCCCCGGACCGCAAACATTGTGATCGCGATCGCGCTGCTGCTCGGCATGCCTTTCTTCACCGTTGTGGGCTCGCTTTCCGATCGCCTGGGCCGCAAAAAGCTGATGATGGCTGGCTGCCTGCTCGCGGTTCTCACCTACGTTCCTATCTATAAAGCCATGCAGCGCGCCGCCGGCAACAATGTGGTCACGGTGAAATCCACCCGCAACAAAGTCACCGGCGCCATCAGCCTCACGGCGCTCACCCCGGACCCGACCGGCGCGCTCGTTCCCGCCAAGGAAGCCCTCAATCCGAATCTCACGGCTCTGGTGCTGCTGGTGTTCGTGCAGGTGCTGTTTGTGTGCCTGGTTTATGGGCCTATCGCCGCTTACCTGATTGAGGCTTTCCCGGCTAAGGTGCGCTATACCTCGCTCTCTTTGCCCTACCACATCGGCAATGGGGTCTTCGGCGGACTTTTGCCGCTAATCGGACTTTCTTCCTGCGCCGCCACCGGCAATATTTACGCCGGCCTGTATTACCCGATGATCGTCGCCAGCATGACGTTCATCGTGGGCAGCCTGCTGCTGCGTGAAACCCACGGCCACCGTATCTGGGATGAAGTCGCTGCCGTGCCACAGCAGCCCTGATTCAGCGGTCCACCAGTCGTTACCCCACTGTTCCGCGTGCTTTTCGCGCAAGGGTAGGAACTGTCCCTTTCCGTGCGGTCGCGCATCCAACCTTCTACAGGAGACCGAACATGAACCTCGATCTCGCCCGTCAGTTACTCGATGAATTTCTGCCCGCGATGGAGGCGTCCGAAACGCAGTGCGCCGCCATTCGCCAGTTGCTCAAAGACCGCGGTCTCGCCACCGATGAAGAGCTCACGCCCTACCTGGAACAGGCGGGCAACGCCGCCTACGTGCGCTGGCGGGCGGTGCGCGTGCGAATCGAGTACCTCCTGGCGTCAGCCGGGCAGGAATCCGAGAGTTCTGATGCTGAGGCGAAGGTCGAGGTCGCCGACGAGCCCGGCGAACCCGGGGAACCGGAAAGCGGCGATGCAGAAGCGGAAAAGTCCGGCGGTCAAGCGGAAAAAAACACTTCTGCCGAAGCCAAAGAAGCTGAGGATAATGAGAGTAGTCAGGAAAAAAGCGCCCCCGCCGGCAGGAATCCGGCTCGACCGGATTCCGCGCAAAACGCGGCGTAGTATCGTTCCTTAACATTTGCTAGTCCAGCGAAATTGCGGTTCGCGCAGGCGATCCTTCGGCTGCCCTCGGGGGCGCCGGTGAAGTATGTCCCAGAGACATCTACAGCAACTTCCCGGTTGGCTCCTGCGGGGCCGGGTGTTACCGTTAAGGTTTGGAGGTGAACTCATGAAACTCAGTTCGTTCCTTGCAGGAATCGGGGTAGGGGCGACCGTCGCTCTGCTTTTTGCTCCCAAGTCAGGCGACGAGACCCGCGAAATGCTTTCTGAGAAAGCCGAGGAGGGCCGCCGTTACGCCGCAGCGCGGGTGCAGGACCTTCGCGACCAGGCGCAGGACCTTCGTGACCAAGCTAATGACGTCGCTGAGCGGGGCAAGAAGGCAGTCGCACGGCAAGCGGATGCCGTGACCGCGGCCGCCCACGCCGCAAAGGACACCTACAAGCGCGAGTCGCACGCTTCGTAACCGGCTTCTCAAACAATAAGAAGTGGGTCAGTTTGGTTTGTCAGGGGCTACGAGAATTGCAAACTGACCCGCTCCAGCCGAGGCTTAACGTTGCCATCCTGAAGCGAGCTTGCCGTTTGAGTAGCGAACAGTAACAGGGCCGCGACAAGGCCACCCCCCGAACCCGTTTGTCATCGTGAGCGAAGTCGCCTGTTCGCACAGCAAACGACAACGCAGTCGCAGGATCCCTACGCCGCCAGATGTACGAGGTCAGCGTCAGGG
>Ga0335081_10005467_pt1 | contig 20098 bp, 14 predicted proteins | sample Lox_Sample_35_FD_206713 | JGI IMG/M metagenome (GOLD analysis project Ga0335081, IMG submission 206713) | Soil microbial communities from Loxahatchee National Wildlife Refuge, Florida, United States - Lox_Sample_3.5 | ecosystem: Environmental > Terrestrial > Soil > Wetlands | place: USA... | reverse complement strand
GCGGCGATACTCGAACTTGTCGACCGCCTTCATGAGGCCGATGTTGCCTTCCTGGATCAAGTCCAGGAACTGCAAGCCGCGATTGGTATATTTCTTGGCGATCGAGATGACGAGGCGAAGATTGGCCTCGACCATCTCTTTCTTGGCGCGACCCGCCTCGCGCTCGCCGCGCTGTACGGTCGAGACGATACGGCGGAACTCGAGCGGCTGCAGGCCCGCCTCCTCGGAGACGATCGTCACCTCGCCGCGCAGCGCCTTCACCTCGTTGCCGTGCTTGTTGACGAGCGAGCCCCAGCCCTTGCCGTGGAGCCGCTTCACCCGCGCCACCCAGTCCGGCGCCAGTTCCTGGCCCATGTGGTGGTTGAGGAAGTCCTGGCGCTTCACGCCGCAGGCCTCGGCGAGGCGGAGCAGCTTGCCCTCTGCGCTCACCAGGCGGCGATTGAGCGCGTAGAGCTGCTCCACCAGATGCTCGATGCGCATATTGTTGAGGCGAACGCTCTTCATCGCCTCGATCATCTGCGACTTGTGCTTGTCGTATTTGCGCTCGAGCTGCTTGGTGATCTCCTCGCCTTCTTGCAGCGCCGTCAAGCGCTGCTCCTGCATCTTGTGCAGCTTCTTGTAGAGCTGCGCGATGGTGTCGAGCGTCGCCAGCACACTGGGCTTCAGCTCCGCTTCCATGGCGGCAAGCGAGATCGAGGTGTCCTCGCCCTCCTCGCCTTCCTCGCCGGGGAGCGGAACGCCGGGAACGACGCCGGGCGGCGGCGCCGCCGCCTCGACCTCTTCCGTCGTCTCCTCGGCCTCGACGATGACGACCTCGACCACGTCCACCGTCTCGGCGGCGGCGGGGCCGTCGGCGAAGGCGTTGCCGTAGGTCGCGTCGAGATCGATCACGTCGCGCAGCAACATCTTCCCTTCATTGAGCGCGTCGCGCCAGCCGATGAGCGCGCGCATGGTAAGGGGGCTCTCGCAGAGGCCGCCGATCATCATCTCGCGGCCGGCCTCGATGCGCTTGGCGATGGCGATCTCGCCCTCGCGCGAAAGGAGTTCGACCGAGCCCATCTCGCGCAGATACATGCGCACCGGATCGTCGGTGCGGCCGATGTCCTCATCATCGAGATTGCCGCCGGCGGGCGTCTCCGCCTCGCCGTCCTCGCTCGCGGCCGCTTCCTCGGTCTCCTCGCTCTCGACGACGTTGATGCCGCGCTCGGACAGGCTCGCCAGCACGTCCTCGATCAATTCCGAGGAGACGCGCTCCATCGGCAGCGCCGCATTCACCTCATCGGTGGTGACGTAGCCGCGCTCCTGGCCGCGCGCGATCATCTTCTTGATCGAGGCTTGCGTGCTGTCGAGCAACGGCGATTCCGCCGCCTCTTCGCGCGCCTCCGGCGCCTCCACGGTGTTCGCCGACTTGCTCGCCATCGCTGATCCCGCCCTGCCTGACGCTACGCCCAACGCAACCATGGGAGGATGCTTGGGCTACCGCCCACATCTCCCGTTCAGTCGGTCTTCCCCGTCCCCCCGTTCGGCCCGTGGCCGCCGCTCAACGGAATCTCCCGTCCGTTGCGCCGTCGTCTTCTTTTTGCGCTTCGAGGACCGTCTGCTGCAACCGCGTCCAGTTCTCCTCGCTGCTGTCAGCGGCGAAGTCGCGCACCGCGTCAGCCATCTCACGCCTCAACTGCGGACGTTGTTGTAGCCGGTCTCGCGCGTCCGTCCAACCCATCCGAACCATTTCGGCGTCGGCCCCCGGGCGGGCGAATGCGGCATGTTCGAGCACTTGTGGCGACAAAACCCCCTGCACGACCCTGTCGTACCCCCGCTCCGTCAAGTGGAGCCTGAGGGTCGCAGCGTCAAGATCCGCATTAAGGTGATGAAGTCTTAAGATTTCGTGGCGGAGCTTGTCAAGCAAGGGGTCCTTCAGCTGCAGCTCCGCCAATTCATCGGCAAGATCATGCAGAACAAGGGGATGATTGAGGTAGGCCGCGAGCATCACTTCGGCCTTGCGGCGGTGCAGCAGCGCCGGATCGGCGGCCGGGGGCAGGTCGGGTAGGCTCGGGCGCAGCCATTCCGGGGATCGGCCGGCGCCTCGGCGCCTCATCGGCCTTTTGCCGCGGCGACCGCCGAAAACCGCAGAAAATCGCTCGCGGAAGAAACCGCGATACTCCTCCTGCACGGTGCGATCGGCGATCGCCCGGACGCGCGCATCGAGCCGCTGCTTCAACCCGGCGCGGCGCTCCGGGGTATCGGCGGGTTGCGTCGTCTCGACCTCCCACAACACCTCCGCCAGAGGCCGCGCCCGCGCCAGCACCGTCTCCATCGCGTCGCGGCCGTGATGGAGAATGAGCGTGTCGGGGTCCTCGCCCGCGGGCAAGGTGGCAAATTTAAGGCTGTGTCCGGGCTTCAGCATTGGCAGCGCGCGTTCCAACGCGCGACCCGCCGCGCGAAGACCCGCCGCATCGCCGTCAAAACAGAGCACCGGCTCGGGTGCAAGGCGCCAGAGCGCCTCGATCTGCGTCTCGGTGAGCGCCGTGCCAAGCGGCGCCACCGCCGTCTCGAAGCCGGCGCGGTGCAGCGCGATCACGTCCATATAGCCTTCGGTGACGATGGCCGAGGGCGCCCGCGCCGCCGCCGCGCGCGCCGCGGCCCAGCCATAGAGCACGGCGCCTTTGTGAAAGAGCGGCGTCTGCGGCGAGTTGAGGTATTTCGGCTGTCCGTCTCCCAGCACGCGCCCGCCGAAGGCGATGATGCGGCCCTCGCGATCGCAGATGGGAAAGATGACGCGGTTGCGAAAATAATCGTAGCTGCCGCCGCCGTCGCGCGGACGCAGCAGCCCCGCCTCGATCAGCAGCGGCTCAGGGAACGTCTTCTCGAGCGCGCGCTTCAGCGCGTCGTTGCGCTCCGCCGCATAGCCCAGGCGGAAGCGGCGGATGGTGACGAGATCGAGACCGCGGCGCTCGAGATAAATCCTGGCGTCGCGCCCCTCGACGCCGTGCAGCGTCTCCTCGAAATAGCGGCAAGCGGCTTCGACCGCGCCGTGAAGCGTCGCCTGGTACTGGGATTTCTCGCGCTCCTCGGGGCTTTGCCGCGGCATCTCGAGTCCGGCCTCGCGCGCCAGCTGCTCCACCGCGTCGAGGAATCCGAGATTGGCGTCCTGCATGGTGAAGCTGATGACGTCGCCATGCGCGCCGCAGCCGAAGCAGTGATAAAACTCCTTGTCCTCGACGACGCAGAAGGACGGCGTCTTCTCTTTATGGAAGGGACAGAGGCCCACATATTCGCGACCGCGGCGAATGAGCCGCACACGGCGACCGACGACCCCGGCAAGCGAAACGCGCTGACGCAACTCGTCGAGGAAGCCGGACGGAAATGTCATATGCGCTAAGCCCGTGAGCCGGTCGAGCGGGGCGTCGTCAGTTCTGGCGACACTGAGGACGGTCCAAGTGTAGCGTGCGCTGGGGATGGGCGAAAGACCGGCTCCGCCGATAGCGAGTGCCTATCATGAAAATGCGAGCATGCCATCGGCATCGTTCTTGGCGCAGAGCGCGCGGAGGTTCTCTACGCCGGCGCGCCGGCGGCGCTGGCTGCGACGAGCGTCACCGGAACGCGAAGCGTGAAGCGCGAGCCGCAGCTAGGTTCGCTCTCGGCGGTGATCTCACCGCCCATAAGGCGCGCGAGCTTTTGGCTCAAGGCGAGGCCGAGACCGGTGCCGCCGTATTTGCCGGCGATCGCCGGATCGGCCTGGCTGAAATCGGTGAAGAGCCGGGCTAGGCTCTCGGCGTTGATGCCGATGCCGGTGTCGGCGACGGAGATCGCGAGCCAGTTCGTCGCTCCGCTCTGCTCGGCGGCAGCGGTGAGCGTGATGCGGCCGTTCTCGGTGAACTTGGCCGCATTGCCGAGAAGGTTCAGCAGCACCTGGCGGAGCTTCGCGGCGTCGGCGACCACGATCCCGACATCGGCAGCGCGCTCGATCGCCAGCGTATTGCGGTTGCGCTCGATCAGCGGGCGCACCGTGTCGACGACGTCGTCGATGAGCGTCGCCAGCTCGAAGCGATCGGCGGTCAAATCCATGCGGCCGGCTTCGACCTTGGCGAGATCGAGCACCCCGTTGACGAGCGACAGCAGCTGGCGGCCGGCCGTGTTGATCTTCTCGAGATCCGCCGTCTCCTCGCCGCGGCCGGCGGCCTTGGCGTCCTCGAGCATCATCTCGCTATAGCCGATGACCGCGTTCAAGGGCGTGCGCAGCTCGTGGCTCATATTGGCGAGGAAGCGCGACTTCGCCTCGCTCGCCCCCTCGGCGCGCTCGATCGCCTCCTTCAGATTCGCGATGAGGTCGGCATTGGCGATGCGCAGCTTGAGCGACACCAGCATGATCTCGCCGAGACGACGGCCGATCAGCAGGCCGATGAGCGCGATGAGCGCGCTGAACGCCGCGAGCTCGCGCCCGGTATCGTCGCCGCGCACCAGCAACGCCGCGACGAGGGGAACCGTCAGCGCCAGGCTGTAGCCTGGATAGGCCCACGGATAGACCGCGTTGCTGGCTCCGGCGATGACGGTCACCGTGGCGACACCGATCATGAGAGCGAGCGCATGCGGCGGCGCGTCGAGCGCCAGATAGCCCATGGCCAAACCCCAGCACAGGCCGAGCGCGACGCTGCAGAGCGTGTAGAGCGCTCCCCAGCGCCGCGGCGAGTGCGGACCCGAGGCGGCCTCGCGGTAGAACCAGAAAAGCGCGCCGCGCAACAGGGTCAACGCCGCGAGCGCACCCAGCCAGACGATGACGAGCCCGAGGGGCGCAACGTCGCCCACCATGACGAGGACGAGGAGCGCCGCGACGATATTGCCGACCGTCATCAGCCAGCCCGTGGCGTAGAGCGTGCTCACCCGGTCGCGCAGGAGGCGGGCGTCAGAAGTCGACGGGCCTGTTTCACCGGCGGATGTCATGTCGCGCACGAATAGTATCGCCCCGGCGCCCACCGCGGAAGGGCGCCGAGCCCGAACGATGGGGCCGAGCGCTTAGCCCAGCAGGCGCTTCACGATCTGGCTCGCCTTGGCGCCGTCGATCTCGCCGGCGTGACGCTCGCGCAGCGCGGCCATGGTACGGCCCATGTCCTTCATGCCCGTGGCGCCGAGCTCGGCGATGAGCGCTTTGGCCGCCGCCTCGAGCTCGGCGTCGCCCATTTGCTTCGGGAGGAAGCGCTCGATGATGGCGATCTCGCCGCGCTCCTTCTCGGCGAGCTCGGGGCGTTTGCCTTGCTCGTAGAGAGCGATCGATTCGCGGCGCTGTTTGATCATGCCCTGCAGCATCTGTTGGATGTCGGCGTCGGCGAGAGCTTCCTTGCCTTTGCCGCGCGCCTCGATGTCCTGCTCCTTGAGCTTGGCAATGATGAGCCGCGTCGTCGACACCGCGAGCTCGTCCTTGCCTTTCATCGCCTTTTTCAGCGTCTCGGTGAACCGCTGCCGCAACATGGCCGCTCCCGCGGGGTGTTCTTCTCGAGTCGGCGCGGACCTTACCCGAGACGGGACGCTGTGGCAATTCCGTACGGCGAATCTAACGGCTTGAATCCGCTGTGATTTCCTCCGGGCGGCTTGACGCAGCGGCCGGCAAAAGCTATGTCCGGGCGCGTTGTCCGAACGCAGCTTGCTGGCGCGGACGGTCCATCACCACAAGCATCGAGGTTCCGCGACCCGCATGATCGACGCGCCGATGTCGCATGTCTCGCCGCGCCCGCCCGGTGCCACGGCGGCGCTCGTTCTCGGCGACGGCAGCGTCTTTTGGGGCACCGGCGTCGGCCCTGCCGGCGTCGCGGTCGGCGAAGTCTGCTTCAATACCAGCATGACCGGCTATCAGGAGATCATGACCGATCCTTCCTATGCCGGTCAGATCATCACCTTCACCTTCCCGCATATCGGCAATGTCGGCGCCAATGCCGAGGACATCGAGACGGCGACCCCGGCCGCACGCGGCGTGGTGCTGCGCGCCGACATCACCGCCCCCTCGAGCTGGCGCGCGGCGCAGCCGCTCGACGCCTGGCTCAAGTCGCATCGCCTGGTCGGCATCGCCGGCATCGACACGCGGCGCTTGACGCGGCGTATCCGCGACGGCGGCGCGCCCAACGGCGCGCTCTGCCATGCGCCCGACGGCAAGCTCGATCCCGCCTCTCTCTCGGCGATGGCACGCCAATGGCCGGGGCTCGAGGGGATGGATCTCGCCAAAGAGGTCACCTGCCGTCAGACTTATAACTGGGACGAGACGCGCTGGGTGCTGGGAAGCGGCTACGGCCGACTGGAAGCGCCCCGCTTTCACGTGGTCGCCGTGGATTACGGCGCCAAGCGCAATATCCTGCGCATGCTGGCGTCCCATGCTTGCCGCGTCACCGTGGTGCCGGCCACCGCCAGCGGCGACGAGATCCTCCGCCACCGGCCCGATGGCATCTTCCTCTCCAACGGACCCGGCGATCCCGCCGCCACGGGGGAGTATGCGGTGCCGGTGATCCGTGATCTGCTGGCGGCGGAGAAGCCGCTTTTCGGTATCTGCCTCGGTCATCAGATGCTGGCGCTCGCCCTGGGCGGTCGCACGCGCAAGATGCCGATCGGCCATCGCGGCGCCAACCATCCGGTGAAAGACCTCGCCACCGGTAAGGTCGAGATCACCAGCCAGAATCACGGCTTCTGCGTGCTGGGCGAGACGCTTCCCGCCAGCGCCGAGGTGACGCATGTCTCGCTCTTCGACGGCAGCAACGAGGGTTTGCGCCTCAAGGATAAGCCGGTCTTCTCCGTGCAATACCATCCCGAAGCGAGCCCCGGCCCGCAGGACAGCCACTATCTCTTCCGGCGCTTCACCGACATGATGGAGCGCGGGCGGTGAGCCTGCGGCCGATAGCAGCAATTTCCGCCTCCCCCCCTGAGGGGGAGGTCGGCAGCGCGCAGCACTGCCGGGAGGGCGGTGGCCACAGGCGGGGCGCTGGCTGCGAGAAGTTTTCTGTGCTCCGTGCGTACCCCCCACCCCAACCCTCCCCCTCAACGGGGGAAGGGGTTTTTGTTGCGTGCCGCCGGCGTCGCCATGCCCAAGCGCGCTGACATCCGCAGCATCCTCATCATCGGCGCCGGGCCCATCGTCATCGGTCAGGCTTGCGAGTTCGACTATTCCGGGGCGCAAGCCTGCAAGGCGCTCAAAGAGGAAGGCTATCGCATCGTCCTCGTCAATTCGAACCCGGCGACGATCATGACCGATCCCGGGCTCGCCGATGCGACATATATCGAGCCGATCACGCCCGAGGTGGTCGAGCGCATCATCGAAAAGGAGCGCCCCGACGCGCTGCTGCCGACCATGGGCGGGCAGACCGCACTCAACACGGCGATGGCGCTGGCGCGCTCTGGCGCCTTGAAGCGCCTCGGCGTTGAGCTCATCGGCGCCAAGGAAGGGGCCATCGCCAAGGCCGAGGATCGCCTGCTCTTCCGCGAGGCGATGGACCGCATCGGGCTGAGCTCGCCCAAGAGTCGGATGGTACGCTCCTTCGACGAAGCGTTGGCGAGCCTCGCCGTCGTCGGCCTTCCCGCCGTCATCCGTCCCTCTTTCACCCTGGGCGGCACCGGCGGCGGCATCGCCTACAACAACGCCGAGTTCGAGGAGATCGTGCGCGGCGGCTTGCGCGCATCGCCCACCCACGAGGTGCTGATCGAGGAGTCGGTGCTGGGGTGGAAGGAATACGAGATGGAAGTCGTGCGCGACCGCGCCGACAATTGCATCATCGTCTGCTCGATCGAGAACGTCGATCCGATGGGCGTCCACACCGGCGACAGCGTCACCGTGGCGCCGGCGCTGACGCTCACCGACAAGGAATACCAGGTGATGCGCAACGCGTCGATCGCGGTGCTGCGCGAAATCGGCGTCGATACCGGCGGATCCAATGTGCAGTTCGCGGTCAATCCCAATGATGGGCGCCTCGTCGTCATCGAGATGAATCCGCGCGTGTCGCGGAGCTCGGCGCTGGCCTCGAAGGCGACGGGATTTCCCATCGCCAAGGTCGCGGCGAAGCTCGCCGTGGGATATACGCTGGACGAGCTCAAGAACGAGATCACCCGCGTGACGCCGGCGAGCTTCGAGCCGACCATCGATTACGTCGTCACCAAAATGCCGCGCTTCACCTTCGAGAAATTCCCTGGCGCCGAAGCGATCCTGTCGACCTCGATGAAATCCGTCGGCGAGGCCATGTCGATCGGTCGGAGCTTCGCCGAGTCCGTGCAGAAGGCGCTGCGCTCGATGGAGACCGGGCTCACTGGCTTCAACGAGGTCGAGATCCCCGGCGCCGCCAGCGGCGACCGCAACGCTATCCGCGCCGCGTTGGCGCGGCCGACGCCCGATCGCCTGTTGGTGATCGCCGAGGCCTATCGTCAGGGCCTTACCACCGAGGAAATCCACGCCGCCTGCAAATACGACCCCTGGTTCCTCGAGGAGGTCCGCGCCGTCGTCGCCGCCGAGGGCGAGGTGCGCCGGAGCGGCCTGCCCTCCGACGCACCGGGTCTGCTGCGCTTGAAGCAGATGGGCTTCTCCGACGCGCGTTTGGCCGAGCTCGCGGGTATCGAGGAGAGCGCCGTCGCGGCGCAGCGATCGCGGCGCGGCGTTCATCCCGTCTTCAAGCGCATCGACACCTGCGCCGCCGAGTTCCCGTCGCTCACGCCCTACATGTATTCGACCTATGAGGGCGACGGGCTCTCGCCGCCCGAAGACGAGGCCGAGCCCAGCGAGCGGCACAAGGTGGTGATCCTGGGCGGCGGCCCCAACCGCATCGGCCAAGGCATCGAGTTCGACTATTGCTGCGTCCATGCCGCCTACAGCCTCAAAGAGGCCGGCATCGAGACGATCATGGTCAACTGCAATCCCGAAACCGTCTCGACCGATTACGACACCTCCGACCGGCTCTATTTCGAGCCGCTCACCGCTGAAGACGTGATCGAGCTGGTGCGTGCCGAGCAGCGAAGCGGCGAAGTCCTGGGCGTCATCGTGCAGCTCGGCGGGCAGACGCCGCTGAAGCTCGCGCAGGCGCTGGAGGCCGCGCATATCCCCATCCTCGGCACCTCGCCCGACGCCATCGACCTCGCCGAGGACCGCCGGCGCTTCCAGGAATTGCTGCAGCGCCTCGACCTGTTGCAGCCCGAGAACGGCACAGCGACCTCGGCCCAAGAGGCGGAGACGGTCGCGCGCCGCATCGGCTACCCCGTGGTCATTCGCCCCTCTTATGTGCTCGGCGGGCGCGCCATGGAGATCGTGCACGAGCCGCAAGGAATCTTGCGCTACATGGCGACGGCGGTCAAAGCGTCGGGCAAGAATCCGGTGCTGATCGACCGCTATCTGCAGGACGCGATCGAGGTCGATGTCGACGCGCTCGCCGACGGCGAAGACGTCGCTATCGCCGGTATCATGGAGCACATCGAGGAAGCCGGCATCCACAGCGGCGACAGCGCCTGCTCGCTGCCGCCCTATTCGCTGCCGCCGGGCGTCATCGCCGAGATCGAGCGGCAAACGACGGCGCTCGCCAAGGCGCTCGGCGTCGTCGGCCTCATGAACGTGCAATACGCCGTCAAGGACAGCACCGTCTATGTGCTCGAGGTGAACCCGCGCGCGTCCCGCACCGTGCCATTCGTCGCTAAGGCGACCGGTGTACCCGTCGCCAAGATCGCGGCGCGGCTGATGGCGGGCGAGCGGCTTGCGGGATTTGCTCTGAGCCGGAAGCGCCGCCCGGCGGTGGCGGTCAAGGAAGCGGTCTTCCCCTTCGCCCGCTTCCCCGGCGTCGATCTCATTCTCGGACCCGAGATGAAATCGACCGGCGAGGTGATGGGCATCGACGGCGATTTCGGCCGCGCTTTCGCCAAGGCGCAGCTCGGCGCCGGCGTCGAGCTGCCGTTGCAGGGCGCGGTCTTCGTCTCGGTGCGCGACCGCGACAAGCCCGCCATGGTCGAGCCTTGCCGGCGCCTCGTCGAGATGGGCTTCGCGCTCATCGCGACGCGCGGCACCGCGACGCTGCTGCGCCAGAAGGGCCTGCCGGTGGAGGAGATCAACAAGGTGCTGGAAGGCCGCCCGCATATCGTCGACCGTATGCTCTCGGGCGGTGTGCAGCTTGTCTTCAACACGACCGAGGGCGCGCAAGCGATCGCCGACAGCTTCAGTCTCCGCCGCAACGCGCTGACGCTCAACATTCCCTATTACACGACCGTCGCGGGTGTGCGAGCGGCCGTCCAGGCGATCGCCGCCCTCAAAACCGGCAGTCTTGAAGTCGCATCCCTGCAATCCTATTTTGAGGGGTCGTTCTAACCATCCCGGCTCGGAGGCGCAGCCGCGAGGGAAGGCTTTTGTCACTTTGGTTTGTCTACATCTCCGGGGGTAGTGAGTCCTCCCATGACGAAGGTCCCGATGACCGCAGGCGGGTATGACCGACTGCAGGAAGAGTTGAAGCGACTGAAGACCGTCGATCGGCCGGCGATCATCCGTGCCATCGCCGAGGCGCGCGATCACGGCGACCTCTCTGAGAACGCCGAGTACCATGCCGCGCGCGAGCGGCAGGGTTTCATCGAGGGGCGCGTGCTGGAGCTCGAGGACAAGATCGCCCGCGCCGAGGTGATCGACGTCTCCAAGCTCTCGGGCAAAGTGGTGAAGTTCGGCGCGACCGTCACGCTCGAGGACGAGGAGACGGAGGAAAAGGTCGTCTACCAGATCGTCGGCGAGGACGAGGCCGATATCGCGCAGCGCCGGCTCTCGGTCACGTCGCCGCTGGCGCGCGCGCTCATCGGCAAAACGATCGGCGAGAGCGTCGAAGTCTCGACGCCGCGCGGCGCCCGCTCCTACGAGGTGGTGAAGGTCGCGTTCCGCTGAGCGATCAGCTCCGGCAATAGGCTCATCTCGGCAAAGACCCGCTCGGCGCCGGCCGCGGCGAGGCGCTCGCCGTGGCCCGGGCGGCAATGGCTGCCGCCGGTGAAGCCGAAGACGGTCATTCCCGCGGCCTTGGCGGCGGCGATGCCGGGAAGGCTGTCCTCGATCACCAGCGCACGCGCCGGGGCCACGCCCAGGCGTTTGGCGACATGAAGGAAAATGTCGGGCGCGGGCTTGCCGCGTGCGACCGCGGCAGTGCTGAAGACGGCGTCGGTGAACCAGCCGGCAAGCCCCGTCCATTCGAGCTTCCGCGCCAGCCCCTCGGGCGTGCTGCTGCTGGCGACGCAGGCGCGCATGGTGAGGCCCGCAAGCACCGCTTCCACCCCCGCCATCGCCTTGAGCTCGCGGGCGAAGATCGCCGCCGCGCGCCGGTTCATCGCGGCGTCGAATGCCGTGGGGAGCGTGCCGAACTCGCGCTCCAAGAGCGCGTACATGTCCTTGTTGCTCATGCCGGCGAAGCGTTCCGCCACCCATTCCGGCGCGATCGCATGGCCGATCGCCTGCAGCGTCTCCGCGACGGCGCGGCTGGCGATGACCTCGCTGTCGACGAGCACGCCATCGCAATCGAAGATGACGAGATCGATGGCGCGGCTATTCCTTGGCGTCGACATCGATCGGCACGCCCGGCTCGTATTTGGAGGCGCGAATGGCGAGCGCCGAGCGCACATGCGCGACATTGGGCGCCGCCGTGAGCCGCGTCGTCAAGAAACGCTGGTAGCTGTCCCAATCGATGGCGACGATCTTCAGGAGAAAATCGGTCTCGCCCGCCAGCATGTGCGCCTCGCGCACCTCGGGCCAGGTCAGCGCTAATTCCTCGAAGGCCTTGAGATCGGGCTCGGCCTGGCTCGAGAGGCCGACCTGGGCGAAGACGGTGACGCCATACCCCAGCGCCTCCGGATTGACGTCGGCATGATATCCCCGGATGAAGTCTGCCTCCTCCAGCGCCCGGACGCGGCGCAGGCAAGGCGGCGCCGAGATGCCCGCGCGCTGCGCCAGCTCCACATTGGTCATGCGACCATTGGCTTGGAGGTCGCGCAGGATGCGACGATCGATCTTGTCGAGTTTGATGCGGCGCATCCCGTGTCTCTGAAAGGTAGCGTATGCGCCGGGCCGCGCCCGGCATGCGAGCAGTCACGACGCTTTAGGGCGGCGGCATGGTATTACACGGTAATATTATTGCAAGTCCGCGGCGCCCCGGCTAACACCCCCGGCGCTGTAGCGAAAACGAGGCGAGAATGGCCAGCCCCAGCGTCTGGGCGGTGCATGACGGCAAGGTCGGCATGGCCAACCAGGTGATCGGGTTGGCCGAGGCGCTGGGCTACCCCTTCGTCGAGAAGCGCTTGGCGATCCGCGGACCTTGGCGACATCTGACCCCCCCGCTCTGGATCCAGCCGCTCGCGGCGCTGGGTCCGGAAGGCGATCGCCTGGCGCCGCCTTGGCCCGACGTGCTGATCGCCGTCGGGCGGCTCACCACCGCGCCGGCGCTTGCGGCCAAGCGCGCCAGCGGCGGGCGCATTTTCTGGGTCGAGGTGCAAGACCCCCGCTACGCCCGCCGCGAGGTCGATCTCATCGTCGCGCCCGCGCATGATCCGGCGACCGGGGACAATGTCTTCCCCACCTTGGGCGCCGTCCATCGTGTCACCGCCGCGCGCCTCAGCGCTGGTGCCGCCGCGCTGACGCCGCGGCTCCAGGCGTTGCCGCGGCCGCTGGTGACGGTGCTGCTGGGCGGGGCCAACCGGGTTTACCGCGCGACCGAGGCGCTGTTTGCGACGCTGCTCGACCAGCTCGCGGCGCTGGCCGAGGCCGGCTATGGGCTGGCGATCACGCCGTCGCGGCGCACCGGGCCCGCCCATGAAGCGCTGCTCCGTCAACGCCTCGCCGGGTACCCCGCCTATATCTGGGACGGCGCCGGCGACAACCCTTATTTCGGCCTGCTCGGGTTGGCCGATGCCGTGCTCGTCACCGCCGATTCCATCTCGATGGTGAGCGAGGCCGCCGCCACCGGAAAGCCCGTCCATGTCATCGACCTCGAGGGCGGCTCGGCGAAGTTCAGCCGCTTCCATCGCGCGCTACGCGACGCCGGGATCACCCGCCCCTTCACCGGCGCGATCGAGAGCTGGCGCTATGACCCGCCCGATGACACAGCGCGCGCCGCCGCCGAGATCCGGCGCCGCCTTGCGCTCCGGCTCGCCGAGGTCGCCTGAGATGCGCCGCACCCTCGCCGCCTATGCCGCGGCGCTGGTGCTGACGACGGCGCTGTTCCTGCGCTTTCCCGGCAATGCCTGGCCAGTGCGCGTCATTTATGTCGGCCTCCCCTATCTCACCGATGCCGCGGTGGTGGGCATCGCGGCGCTCTACCTGCTCTCCCTGCGCCGGGGCCGCGCGGCCGCCGGCATCGACGGCCGCGTCGCCGTCTATCTGCTGCTGTCGCTCGCGCTGGGACCTGGGCTCGTCGTCAACACCGTGCTGAAGGACCATTGGGGCCGGGCGCGGCCGTCGCAGATCGAGGCCTTCGGCGGTACGCGGCAGTTCACTCCGGCACTGCTCCCCGCCCATCAATGCCCACGCAATTGCTCCTTCCCTGCCGGCCATCCCGCGATGGGCTTCTATCTCGTCTCCTTCGCCCTTCTCATCCCCGAGCGCCGGCGGCGCCGGGCGGCGATCGGCGCGACGGTGGCCGCGGGCTCGCTCATCGGCCTCGCGCGCATGGCGCAAGGCGCGCATTTTCTCTCCGACGTCGTCTTCTCCGGCCTTATCGTCACCGGCATCAGTTTACTGCTCCATCGCGCCATCATCGCCAACGACGCGCTCGCCCACTGGGCGGCGCGCCACCGACCGTCGCCCCAGGTGGCGCTCCCGGCGTTGGGATTTTTGGGTCTCTTGCTGCTGTCGATGGCCTTCGTCGATCGCCCGGTCGCCCGCTACTTCCATGAGAGCGACCCGGGTTTCCGCAATGTCTTCCAATTCATCACTCAGTTCGGGCTCGCCAAGGGCTATCTCATCGTCGCGGCGCTGCTGTTCGTCGCGTTGCGTCTTGCCGCGCTCGGCGCCGCGAGCGCAGGGCTGCGCGCCCTGCTCCGCCTCAATGCCCAGCGCGCGCTCTACATCCTGCTGGTGCTGCTCTCATCCGGGTTCGTCGCCGATATCGTCAAGGTCATCTTCGGCCGCGCCCGGCCGAAGCTGCTCTTCGCCGACGGCGTCTACGGCTTCACTTGGGGCGCGCTACAGGCGGATCACTGGTCCTTTCCTTCGGGCCATGCCAGCAACATCGTGGGGCTGGCGGTGGCGCTTTATCTTCTCTGGCCGCGCGGCGTCGCGCTCTATGCCGTGGCGGCGCTGCTAGTGACGGCCAGCCGCGTCATCATTGGCGCGCATTATCCGAGCGACGTGCTGGCCGGCGCGGCCCTCGGCGCGAGCTTTGCTTGGCTCGTCTGGCGAGGGTTCGCCCGCCGCGGTATTGTGCTCGGAACGGCCGCGCCTCAGCTCTTGGGCGACGCGACGGGCGTGCAGGAGCGATACCCCTTGAAACCGGAGAGCCAGTAGATCCGGTAGCGGCGCCCGGTCTTGCGGTCGAGCGGGATGTAAATGTCCTGCTGCAGCGGATCGACATGCGCGAAACGCGAGAGTATGCGCTCGACATTGTCGGGCGACTTCGCCACCAGCATGAAATCGTCGCCGATATAGCGCTCGGGATGGACGGTGAGATCGAACTCGTCATGCGGGAGCCGCCGGCCGTCGGGCGTGCAGTCGCCGTTCCATTTGAGCGCGTTCAGCGGATGCGGCTCGACATAGTAGACGAGCGCCGCCATCACCTCGCGGTCGTCCGACATGAGGATGGTGCCGGGATGGCGCGCCAGCAGCCCGGCGACCGAGCGGCCGAGCGGCCCCCACCCGCGCAGCCGATGCAGCGGATCGAGCCGCGCCGGCAGCTCGACGCCAAAGGCGGGAGCTGCGTCATGCGCGCCGAACGCGACGACGGCAATCACCACGTCCAGCACCACCGAGACGATGACGACGCTGCGCCGGTTGTGCGCGAGAAGCCACGCCACCACCAGCACCACCGCCGAGACGAAGGTCGGTGCGGACCAGTTGGCCTGGGCGCGCGAGAGGAAGCTCACCACCAGCATGATGGCGAGGCTCGGCAAGGCGAAGGTCGCGAGCAACGCGGCACGGCGGTCGGCGAGCGAGCGGCGCGCCAGCGCCACGATGGCGATAAGGCTGGCGAAGAAGATCGGCCCGAAGACGCCGCACTGCTCGCCCAGGAACTCGAAGAACTGCGCGGGATGAAAAAGCGGGCCGCCGAAATCGCCGTTGTCGCGCGTATGGCGGTAGCTGGCGAAGTCGTGCGCCCAGTTCCAGAGGAAGTTGGGCGAATAGATCACCAGCGCCAGCAGCATGGCACCAAGAAAATACCGCACGTGGCGCCGCTCGTCGCGGAAGAGCAGCAGATAGAGGAGCGCCGAAGGCGGCCAAAAAGCCATCGTGTATCTGCTGAGGAGGCCGACCCCGGCGGCGATGCCGACCATGATCCACCAGCGCCCGCCGGCGGGCTCGCGCGCGCGGACGAAGGCGTAGAGCGCCACCGCCCAGCAAAAAAGCATCGGCGCATCCGTCGAGATGATCACGGCCGAAGCCGAGACTCCCGGCAAGGTGGCGTAGGCGATGGCCGACCATTGCCCCGTCCGCGCATCGTAGAGCCGCTCCGCCAGCTGGTAGACGATGAGGCTGGTGCCGAAATGAAGGAGCGGCGCGGCGATGCGGACCGCCGCCGGATCCCCGCCGAAGAGCGCGGTGGTGGCGGCAATCAGCCAGGCAACCACCGGCGGCTTCGAGTAGTAGCCGAAGGCCGGGTGCAACGACCAGATCCAGTATTGCGCCTCGTCGGGATAGAGGTCGGCGCGATCGAGCATAAGCCAAGCGCACCGCACCAGGGTAACCATGAGGACGACGAAGAGCGTGACCTGCCGCGCGCGATCGTCGGCAGCCGAGTCCCGCCGCGTCACCCTGTCGCTGCGCACGGTCATGGCCGCCGAACCTAGCGGCGGGCAGCCCCTTTCGCCACCCTCTTTTGGGTCGCCGGCCGGGGCGCACACTGGTAATAGGCGCCCCTCCTTGCTAAGTCAGAGCATGGTCCGCACATGCCCTTGAGAATCGAGACTTTCAGCAACAGCCGGGGCGGCAACGCCTTTTTCAAAGCCGTGACCCACCCGCTGGCGGCACGCGCCATGCCGCCGCTGCTCGATCGGCTGGGCCGGGGCAAGGTCGCGCTTTACGACCCCGAGGGCTGCGCCGACGCTCTTGCCGACCTTTACGACCTCGCCTCGCTCGACCTTGCCGGTTGCTATGTCCAGGACGTGGCGGCGATCGGCCGGCCGGTGCTGGGGCGCGCGGCGCAGCCGGTGACGGAGATCGGCGAAGCCAAGGCGGACACCCTCTTCGTTGCCGCCTTCGAGGCGGGGCGCGCCATCGACCACATCCGCCATCTTCTGCCCAAAGGCGCCGAGGTGGCGAGCCTCGATGCCATACGTCTGCCGGCGGCGCTGCTGTCCAATCAGCGGCGCTACCTCGATCCGCTCAACTTCGCCACCAACTTCGTCTTCTTCCGTGACGCGGACGGGCTGCACACGCGTCTCGTCACGGCGAATTACTGGGCGGGCTACGGTGCCAGCGCGATCGGCCTGTGGCTGCTGCTGCTCGACGAGCGAGGCGAGGCGCTGGCGGAATGGCGCGAGGCCGTGGCGCCGGGCGCCGCCTCCATCATTCTCGACAGCCGCGAGATTCGCCGGCGCTTCGCGCTTCCCGAATTCACTGGCCAACTCTTCCTCCAGGTGATCGGCGCCGCTGGTCACGACGTGGTGAAATACGCGCTCGACATTTTCGGCGACGACGCCCGGACCTGCTTCTCCTGCACCCATGACGCCAATTCCTGGCCGGCCGATTTCTACGCCGGCCTGCCGGCGCCGGCGGCCGGCGAACGGGTCACGCTTTGGCTGCAGAACAGCCAGCCTTGCGCCATTCCGCCGGGTGCGATCGGCCTCAACCTCATGGGCGACGTCCGCGTCGAGAGCATCGCGCGCGAGATCGCTCCCTTCGCCACATACGCTCTCGATCTCGCCGAGGCGCTGCCCGAGGCGCGCTGGCCGCAACAGATCGAGATGCGCGCCGGCAAGTACATGGTGCGGCCGCGCTACGAGGTGGTGCGCGAGGGCAAGCGCCGCATCGCGCATGTCAATGTCGAGCGCGACGATCTCGTCCCCGATCCACGCATTCCCGAGCTCGGCAACCTGCTGGGAAAAGGCTATCTGCTGCCGGCGCCGGTGCTGCCGCGCGATACCTGGCGCTCGCTGGCCCTGCCGACGCCCATGGCGACGACGCAACAGGACCTGCCGGTCGGCATCGTCGTCTATGACGGCTCCGGACGCGAGGCGGCGCGTCATCGCTTCGGCCGCCTGCTGCGTCGGCAATCCATCGCGGTCGATCTCGACGAGATCATCAACGGCGCCGAGCTTCCCGCCGGCTACGGGCATTTGGAGCTCGTCTACGATTTCAGCGAGGGCGGCGACGCCGATGGCTGGCTGCATGCTCTCTTCCGCTACGAGGACCGCGCCAGCGGCCACAGCGCCGAGACCAGCTTCGGTGCGCACGTATTCAACACCGTGCTGACTTACCGCGGCGAGCCCCAGTCCTATGTCGGCCGTCCGCCGGGCCTATCGACCCGGCTCTTCCTGCGCCTTGGCGAAGCGCCGCATGACACGCTTTGCCATCTCATCTATCCCGCTTCGACGCCCTGGCACGCAACGAGCGCCACCGACCTGGTGCTGCACGATTCGTCGGGAAGCGAGGTGGCGCGGCGGCGAGTCGCGATCCCCTGCTCGGGCTCGCTCTTCTGGCGCTACCACGCGACCTTCGATGAATCCGAGCGCGCGCGCGCCGGTGCCGGCGCCTATATGATTATCCGCGACGTGACCTGCCGGCTTTTCGGCTATCATGGGCTCATCGCCGGGCGGGGCGCGTTCAGCCTCGATCACATGTTCGGCTTCTGAGGACCGGGATCGCATCGGATGACGCAACGCCACCACACGAAGTTCCTCGTCATCGGTTCGGGACCGGCCGGCTATACCGCGGCGATCTATGCCGCGCGCGCCAATCTGCAGCCGATTCTAGTGAAGGGACTGCAGGCTGGCGGCCAGCTCACCATCACCACCGACGTCGAGAACTATCCCGGCTTCGCCAAGGTGATCCAGGGCCCGTGGCTCATGGAGCAGATGCAGGAGCAGGCCGAGCATGTCGGCACGCGCGTCGTCGACGACATGATCCTCAAGGCCGATCTCTCGCAGCGCCCGTTCGCTTGCGTCGGCGACTCCGGCGACATCTATGTCGCCGAGACAGTGGCGATCTGCACCGGCGCGCAGGCGCGCTGGCTCGGTATTCCCAGCGAGGAGCGGTTCCGCGGCTTCGGCGTCTCGGCTTGCGCCACCTGCGACGGCTTCTTCTTCCGCGGCAAGGAAGTTGTCGTGATCGGCGGCGGCAACACCGCGGTCGAGGAGGCGATCTACCTCACGAACCACACGACGCGGGTCACCCTCATCCATCGCCGCGACCGGCTCCGCGCCGAGAAGATCCTGCAAGCGCGGCTCTTCGCCAATCCCAAGATTCGCGTCGTCTGGGACAGCGTCGTCGAGGAGGTTCTCGGCGACCTCGGCCCGCCGCCTCGCGTCACCGGTGTCCGTATCGCTGATGTGCGGACGGGCGCCAGTAGCGTCATTCGCTGCGACGGCTTCTTCGTCGCCATCGGGCATACGCCGGTAACCGAGCTCTTCCAGGGGCAGCTTTCGCTCGACAAGGAAGGCTACATCCTGACGCAGGCCGATTCGACCGCGACCAACATCCCCGGCGTCTATGCCGCGGGCGACGTCAAGGACAAGGTCTTCCGCCAGGCCGTGACCGCCGCCGGGATGGGCTGCATGGCCGCGCTCGAGGCCGAGAAATTTCTCGCCGCCGAGGAAGCGACAGCGGCGATCAAGGCCGCGGAGTAACGCCCTTGTCCGCCATGGACTGGGACAAGCTCAGGGTCTTTCATGCGGTCGCCGAGGCCGGCAGCTTCACGCATGCCGGCGAAGCCCTCAATCTCAGCCAATCGGCGGTGAGCCGGCAGATCAGCGCGCTCGAGGAGAGCCTTTCGGTGCCGCTCTTCCACCGCCATGCCCGCGGCCTCATCCTCACCGAGCAAGGCGAGCTTCTCTACCGCACCGCGCGCGAGGTGTTCTCGAAGCTCGCCATGACCGAGGCGATGCTGTCGGAATCGAAGGATCGCCCCAAGGGGCCGCTCAAGGTGACGACGACGGTCTCCTTCGGCGCCGCTTGGCTTGCGCCGCGCATTCGCGAATTCACCGATCTCTATCCCGAGATCCAGGTCAGCGTCATTGTCGAGGACACCGAGCTCGACCTCTCCATGCGCGAGGCGGATGTGGCGATCCGCATGTCGCCGCCGCGCCAGCCCGATCTGGTGCAACGCCATCTCATGACCGTGCGCTACCACATCTACGCTTCCTCGGAGTATCTGAAGCGCTTCGGCACGCCGCAGAAACCCGAGGATCTCGACAAGCACCGCATCGTTATCTTCGGCGAGGAGATCCGCCCGCCGGTTCGCGCCATCAACTGGCTGTGGGAAGCCGGTGCGCGCCCCGGTTACGATCGTCGGCCCATTTTCTCGATCAACAACGTCCACGGCCTCTTGCATGCCGTCGAGAGCGGCCTCGGCATCGCCGCGTTGCCGGATTTGATGGCGCAAGAGACTGTCGACCTCATCCGCATTCTGCCGGAGCTCAGCGGCCCCGAGGTCGAAGCCTACTTCGTCTATCCCGAAGAGCTGCGCAACTCCAAACGCATCGCCGTGTTCCGCGACTTCCTCCTGCGCAAAGTCGCCGAAGGCCGCAACAGCTGAGCGCGCCTCGTCCGTCGCGGCGGCGAAAAAAGAAGATGGAGATGAGGGGGATGAGGCACAAATGGATTGTTTCACCGCGTTGTCGGCATGGTGAAACGCTCGGTGGCGCAGAGCTCCCCCGCAATCCCCGGCAATTCCCCTGATCCCCCTCAATCCCCCCGTCCCCAAACTCTACTGTCGCGAGCGCGGCTACCGCCGAAGGATGCGCGCGGCGTTGCGACGGCTCACTTGTA
>Ga0335081_10005466_pt1 | contig 20100 bp, 15 predicted proteins | sample Lox_Sample_35_FD_206713 | JGI IMG/M metagenome (GOLD analysis project Ga0335081, IMG submission 206713) | Soil microbial communities from Loxahatchee National Wildlife Refuge, Florida, United States - Lox_Sample_3.5 | ecosystem: Environmental > Terrestrial > Soil > Wetlands | place: USA... | reverse complement strand
ACAAGGCCGGCTTCCTGCACACCACCTTCCATCTGACCCCGAAGCTGGATGCGATCTTCGGCGCTCGCTACACGAGCCAGGACAAGACCTACAACTACGTGCGCCTCAACCCGGAGGGCACCACGGGCGGCTCGGCGACGCTGGTGAGCCCGCTGAACGGCGCCTCGTCGCACTACTCGGCGACCCGCTGGGACTGGCGCGCGGACCTCGACTACAAGATCAGCCCCGCCGCGATGGTCTACGGGCAGTTCTCGACCGGGTTCAAGGGTGGCGGTGTCGACCCGCGGCCGTTTTACGTGCAGCAGGCGGTCCAGTTCGCCCCCGAGACGCTCACCACCTACGAGCTCGGCCTGAAGAGCAACTGGTTCGACAACCATCTGCATGCCAACATCGATGCCTACTTCTCGCAGTACCGCGACATTCAGCTCACCCTCGCCAACTGCAGCCAGGTGCCCTCCATCCTGGCGGCGAGTCAGGCGGCGGGCTTCAACTTCGGCTCACCGTGCGCGCTGCCCTACAATGCCGGCACGGCGCATCAGAAGGGCGTCGAGTTCGAGTCCCAGGCGCGCTTTGGCGGCTTCCAGATCGACCTGAACGCGGGCTACCTGAAGTTCGAATACGTGGCCCTGAACCCGGCCGCCGGGATACCGCTGAGCGATGTGACGCCGTACACCTCGGAGTGGACGGGCGGTGGCGGTGTGCAGTACACGGCGATGGTCGGCAACGCCGGCGCGCTCACGGCGCGCCTCGACGCCACCACGCGCAGCGGCTACTTCACCGGTGCGCAGAACAGCGCCTACAACGCGACGGGCGGCTACACCGTCTACAACGCGCACCTGACCTGGGAGCCGCCGAAGGGTAACTGGCAGGCGATCCTGCAGGTGAAGAACCTGACCGACAAGCGCTACGTCTACGGGGACTTCGACCTCGTGGGGGCGGGGCAGGGCACGCAGGTACTCACGCCGGCGCCGCCGATCGAGATCGACTTCCAGATCAAGCACCAGATGTGATGTAAGCCGACAAACCGCCACCGGACGGCGGGGTACCTACCTCTGCACGACCGTCGGTTGCCGGACCGACTGGAGGGAGATCATGAAAAGGCTGCTCGCGCCGGTGACGCCGGCGCTGTTCGTCGCACTCGCGCTCGGCACGACGAGCGCGTTTGCACAGGCGCAGACACAGACCCAGACGACCCCGAGCGCCACCACCGCTCCGAGCGGCGGTGGACTCGAGGAAGTGGTCGTCACCGCGCGCTATCGTCAGGAGAACCTGCAAAGCACGCCGATTGCGATCAGCGCCATCACCGCCGAGGACATCCAGGAGCGCGGCTTCACCAACGCGACCGACATTGCCTACACCGTGCCGAACGCCAGCTTCCGGCAGGCACAGGCGGCCTTCGGCAACACCGTCACGGCGTTCATCCGCGGCATCGGTCAGAACGACTTCAACTTCGCCTTCGAGCCGGGTGTCGCGATCTACATCGACGACGTCTACTTCCCAACGACCATGGGCTCCCAGTTCGATCTGATGGATCTGCAGCGCGTGGAAGTGCTGCGCGGTCCGCAGGGCACGCTGTTCGGCCGCGGCGCCATCGGCGGCGCCGAGCGCTTCATCTCCAAGCCCGCAAGCGGAGACAACTCCGGCTATGCCACGGTAACCGTCGGTGACCTGCACCGCGTCGACCTGCGCGCGGGCTACGACTTCGCGATCGTCCCCGACAAGCTGTTCATGCGCGTCACGGCGATGTCCAAGAAGCAGGACGGCTATCAGCGCGACATGGATTTCGTGTGCCTGTTTCCGGCGCTCTCCGGCACGCTCCCGGCGGTGACGCACAATCGCAATTCCGGCTGCCAGATCGGCACGCTCGGCGGCATCGACATGAACGGCGCCCGCGGCACGCTGCGCTTCGTCGCAAGCGATGCCCTCGAATTCAACCTGATCATGGACTACCAGCGCGACGACTCCGAGTCGCGAGCCGATTCGATCACCGCGATCGGGCCGTTCATTCCGCCGGTGGCGGCGTGGAACAACTTCCAGATGAACGGCACCCTGACCGGCACGGGGCTCGTGGCCGATCGGCCCAACCCCAATTTCGGCGGCTTCGGCGTCTCCTACGACAGCCGCTTCATTCCGAAGAGTCCCTACATCAGCTACGAGACGTTCCAGGATCCGTATACCGGCCTGCAGCTTCCCAGGCAGGAGAACCTGGATCAGAAGGGCATCTCGCTGACCACTGACTGGAAGATCAACGATGCGCTCAATGCAAAGCTGATCCTCGCGTGGCGCAACTGGAACAGCCTCTTCGGCACCGACCAGGACGGCTCGCCGCTCGGGTTTGCCGGCGCGGATGGCATCCAGCACTTCACCTACCGTACGGCGGAGTTCCGCATCAGCGGCGACCTGCTCGACAAGAAGCTCAACTGGACCGCCGGGGCCTTCCTGTATGACGCCAACAGCAGCAGCGCGCAGGAAGTTCCGCTGCCGGCCTTCGGCGGACCGGCCTACTATTCCGATCCCACCGGGTTCACCGGCTCGCTGCCGAATGCGCTGCTCGTCAACGGCAAGGACACGGGGCATTTCGAGAACCACTCGGGGTTCCTGCACGGCGTCTACAGCATCACGGACCAGTTCCACTTCACGGCCGGGGTGCGCTATTCGACCGACAAGAAGCACGACCTGAACGACAACACCATCGTGGTGCTGCCGGTGGAGAGCGATCAGAACAGCTTCGACTGGCTCGCGGGACTCGACTACCAGATCACGCCCGAGGTCCTGGCATACGTCTCGGCGGCGACCGGGTATCGCCCGCCGGCCTTCAATCCGCGACCCTTCCAGCCCACGCAGTTCGTGCCGGTGTCGGGCGAGAAGGCGACCTCGTACGAGCTCGGCGAGAAGGCCGATCTGTTCGACCGGCGGCTGCGCCTCAATACGGCGCTGTTCTACATCGACTACAAGCAACGCATCATTCCGGCCGCCGGGGTGGAGTGCGTCAAGGACAACGCCGGCAATTGCATCGGTCCCGTCGTCGTGCCGCTCACCGCGTACGTCAATGCGCCCGCGAAGATCAGCGGCGCCGAGGTGGAGCTGGACCTGCGACCGGTCGATGCGCTGCTGATCACGAGCTCCGCCGGCTACACCCACTACAACGCCAGCTCCACCATCTTCCAGGGCGCGCCTTTCAGCGGGGTCACGCCGAATGGCATGGCGGCATACGTGCCCAAGTGGAATGCCGCGATATCGGCGCTGTATACCTTCGATCTGCCGAACGGCGGCACCATCTCACCGCGGTGGGATTCCTACCTGCAGACCGACATCTGCTCCGGGCAGCTGCAGACCTCGTGCACCGGAGGGTACGTGCTCAACAACGCCCGCATCGAGTACGCGAGCCAGGGTCGCGAGTGGAGCATCGCGCTCGGTGCCGACAACATCACCAACAAGGTCTACTACTGGAACATCTTCGACCTCACGCCCTTCGGTGAGCCGACCATCGAGGCGCAGGTCGCTCCGCCGCGCACCTGGTTCCTGCAGGTGAGCCGCAGCTTCACCTCCAAGTAGCAAACCGACCGGCGGCGCGCTTGGGCGCCGCCGGTCCCTTCGCGGGCTAGCCCACGGCGTAGTAGCGGAAGAGGCTGTGGTCGGGGTTCGACTTGCGCTCCCCGCCGCCCACGACCACGGTGCGATTGAGCCAGTCGTGCGGGCCCTCCGGCACGCGAAAATAGGGCGTGCAGCGGAAGTAGGCCGGACGCCCCTTCGCGGCGTCCGCGCCGTACACGTAGCCCAGGTTGCGGATGTAGATCAGCGTGCCATCGCTCGCCTCGAGCAGATAGTGCGCATTGAGCTCGACGATGCCATCGGTGCGCACGCTCGCCCAGTCGGCGCCGCTGTACTCGACCACGCGGCCGTTCAGGCGCGGCCCCTCGACCAGCCCGCTCTTGACCGAGGTATAGCCCTGCTTGGCCCCGCCGGACACCGGGCCGAAGATGCGCCGCTCGTGAAAGTCGATACGCACGTCGAAGATGTGCTCGAGCTTCAGTGCAACGGATGTTTCCATGACGACCTCATCGCGTGGTGCACCGCTATAGTAGCCCCGTGAGCACGCTCGACTACATCATCGTCGGTGCGGGATCCGCGGGCTGCGTGCTCGCGAGCCGCCTCTCGGAGGACCCGAGCGTACACGTGCTGCTCCTCGAGGCGGGGGGCAGCGAGCTCGGGCACAAGCGCATGCCGATGCCGCTCGCCTGGCGCGATACCTTCATGGACCGCGAGCTCAGCTGGGGCTACTCGAGCGAGCCTGAGCCACATGCGGACGGACGCCGCATTCCGGTACCGCGCGGCAAGGTCCTGGGGGGCTCCTCCTCGGTGAACGGGATGATGTACTCGCGCGGTCATCCGGCCGACTACGATCACTGGCGGGCGCTTGGCCTGCCGGGGTGGAGCTATGCCGAGGTCCTGCCGTACTTCCGCCGCTCCGAGGCCAACTGGCGCGGCGAGTCGCTCTATCACGGCGCCTCCGGCCCGCTCACCGTTGCCCGCCACCGCACCGACGAGGTGATCTATCCGCGCCTCATCGCCGCGGCCGAGCAGCTCGGCTTCCGGCACCTGGAGGATTTCCATGGTGCCGAGGTCGAGGGCTTCAGCGCGCCGGACTTCAATGTGCATCGCGGGCGGCGCGCGAGCACGGCGGCACGCTATCTGCGGCCGGCGATGTCGCGGGCGAATCTCAAGGTCGAGACCGGGGCGCTCGCCCATCGCGTGCTCCTCGAGCGCGGGCGCGCCGTCGGCGTCGAGTACCGGCGCGGTGGCGAGCTCGTGCAGGCGCGTGCCGCCCGCGAGGTCATCCTCGCGGGCGGCACGTTCAACTCGGCGCAGCTGCTGCTCCTGTCCGGAATCGGCCCCGGCGCAGAGCTGGCCGCCCACGGCATCCCGCTGCGGCATGAGCTGCCCGGGGTGGGGCGCAACCTGCAGGATCATCAATCGGTCGGCGCCGTGTATGCGGCGCGCGGTCCGATCACCTTCGAGTCGGAGCTGCGGCTCGATCGGCTCGCGCTCGCGGTGCTGCGCTGGCGGCTCCTCGGATCGGGACCGATCGCCGACCTGCCGGTCGGCGCGCAGGGCTTCATCAAGCTCGCGCACGACTCTCCCTGGCCCGATGTGCAGTTCCTGGTGAGCCCGGTCTCGATGCAGGCGCGCTCGTGGTTCCCCGGCTGGCGCGCCGGGGCCGGGCACGTGTTCTCAATGGCCAATGTCGTGCTGCATCCGCGCACGCGCGGCACGGTCACGCTGCGCTCGGCGGACCCGGCCGACCCACCGCGCATTCTCTTCAATCTGCTCGGCGCGGCGGAGGATCGGGCGACGCTGCGGCACATGCTGCGCTTCGTGCGCGAGTTCTTCGCGACCGAGCCTGCGGCCGGCCTGGTGAGCGGGGAGCGTGCTCCCGGCTCCGCGCTGCAGAGCGATGCGGAGCTCGATGCCTATGTGCGCCGCTCAGCCGGCACCGCCATGCACCCGACGAGCACCTGCGCGATGGGCAGCGGCCCCGAGGCGGTCGTCGATCACGAGCTGCGCGTGCGTGGCGTGTCCGGGCTGCGGGTCGCCGATGCGTCGGTGATGCCGAGCATCATCGGCGGCAACACCAACGCACCGGTGATCATGATCGCCGAGAAGGCGGCCGACATGATTCTCGGGCGGCCCGCGCTGGCGCCCGCCGTTCTCGCGCCTCAGGTGCCGCCGGCCGCGGCGGCCACCAGCGCATCCAGATCGTCCCCGAGCTCCATGTAGCGGCCCGACAGCGCATCGTAGCGTCCCGAGGCGAGATCCAGGCAGCGCTGCGCGCAGCGGGCGAGATCGGTATCCCGTCCGGGGGAGTCCTTCTTCTCGCGCAGACGGGACACCATCCCGGGGAGCCAGCGCTGCGCATCCGGGGAGTTCATGGTCTCCTCGGCAATGCCCGTGAACACGAATCCGGGGTCGATGGCGAAGATGCTCACGCCCGCATCCTTGGTCTCCGCGGCGACCTCGGCAGTGAGCCTCGTCTGCGCGATCTTGCCGACGCAGTAGGCCGACAGATACGCAGCGACGAGCCGGCTGGCGATCGCGGAGACGATGATGATCCGGCCGGCGCGCCGCTCGAGCATGCGCGGCATCACCCGCTGCAGATACAGGAACGGCGCGCGGATGTGCACCTGCTGCGCGGCCCACCAGGCATCCGGGTCGACGCTCCACAGCGGCCCGAACGGACCCGGCACGCCGGCATTGCTCACCAGCAGGCTCACCGCTCCGAAGCGCTGTTCGGTCGCAGCGACCACCCGCGCCACATCGTCGGGCGCCGTCACATCGCCCTCCACCGCGAGCGCGCGGCCTCCCTGCGCCTCGATCTCCGCCGCGACGGCATCGAGCTGGCCGCGGCTGCGTGAGGTGACGGTCACCGCCGCGCCCTCGGCGGCGAACCGTACCGCGATGGCCCGGCCGAATCCCCGGCCCGCGCCGGTGACGATCGCGACCTGCCGCTCGAGCGCGCGAGTCATGAGCGGCTCCCCTCGCTCATCCCGGTCCTGCCCCAGTGCTTGGCAACAAACTGCCGGATCTCCGCCGTGACCTCCGTGTCCTCGGGGGCATTGCCGCCGAAGCCCCCGTGCGGCATGCCCTCCCACACGTGCAGCTCCGTCTCGATCCCGGCGCGGCGCAGCGCGCGGTGCAGGCGCACGGCGTTCGACAGGAACAGATCGCGTGTGCCGGTCTGAATCAGCGAGGGCGGAAAGCCGCGGGTGAAGTCGGCGAACAGCGGCGACAGATACGGATCCTTGAGGTCGTGTCCGCCGGCATAGAGCAGATTGACCTGCATGAGGCTGTGCTTGAGCACGTTGTCGAGTCCGGCCATCGTCTGAAACGTGTCGCCGCTCTCGGTCAGATCGACCTCGGGAGTCAGCAGGACGAGCGCGGCCGGCGCGGGAAGCCCCGCATCGCGCAGGCGCAGCGCGAGCGCGGCCGCGAGGTTACCGCCGGCGGAGCTGCCGGCGACGATGACGTTGCGCGGCTCGTGCCGCTCGATGATGGCCCGATAGGCCGCCACGCAGTCATCGACCGGCGCCGGATAGGGGTGGTCGGGCGGCATGCGATAGTCCACCGCATACGAGCGGCACTCGAACTGCAGCGCGCTCTCCGCGGCGGTGCCGCGCACCAGTTCCCCGCCGAAGACGATCATTCCGCCGCCGTGCAGGAATACCACCGCCTGGTCACGCCGCCCCGCGGCGAGCCTGCGTGGAACGCCGGTATAGACCGGGACGCCGTTCATGCGTTGCACCGCGACCTCGACGGGCAGGCTTGCCAACGCCTGCGCGCGCGCGGCGGCGAACCCCGCATCCACCTCCGCGATCTGCTTGCGATACGCAGCGACCTCCGACACGGGAGGCCAGTCGGCGATCGGAAACGGTGTCGCGAGATAGCGGCGCGCGGTGTCGCTGATGCCGCGGGGCGGCGGCACGCTGCGCGCGGGCAGGTGCACCGTGCCGTCGGCCGCGACGGTGACTGGATCGTTCGGCATCGGCTTCTCCGTCTGTCCGTTGCTCGGTCGCGAGCGAGTCTATGCCAGCGGGGCCCGCGGAAGCGATCTGGTACAGTGGCGCCCCCATCCCGCGCGCAAGCCACCGGCTCGAGGAGGTCAGCGTGAGCGCCACAGAACTCGAGGCACTGCGACGAGACATCGAGCGGTTGAGGCAGCAGGTGGCCCTGCTCGAGGACGCGGCGGCGATCCGCAAGCTGCAGTTCTCCTACGGCTATTACATGGACAAGGGCCTCTATCAGGAGGTGGTCGACCTGTTCGCCGAGGACGGCGAAGTGCGCTTCATGGGCGGCATCTTCCGGGGCAAGAGCGCCGGCGTGAGGCGCCTGTACATCGAGCGTTTCCGGACGCTCTTCACGCACGGCCGGAACGGCCCCGTATACGGGCTGCTGCTCGACCACATGCAGCTGCAGGACATCGTCGAGGTGGCGCCCGATCGCTCGCTCGCCCGCGGCCGGTTCCGCGCGCTGCTGCAGGGGGGGAGCCATCGATCCAAGACGAACGTGCCGCCCATGCTGCCGCGGCAGTGGTGGGAGGCCGGCGTCTACGAGAACACCTACGTGAGGGAGGGCGGCGTCTGGAAGATCAAGGTCCTCAACTACAACCTCACCTGGCAGGCGGATTTTGACAAGGGCTGGGCCGAGAGCACCCCGTACGAGGGCCCGTTCTTCAAGCAGGTCTATCCGGATGACCCGGGCGGACCTGATGAGATCACCGCGGAGCGCCCGGCGTTCTGGCCTGACACGGGCGTCGTACCCTTTCACTATCCCCATCCCGTGACCGGGCGCTGGTGCAAACCGGAGTGACGTGCGGATGCAACCCGGGCTCGAGCTCATCTTCCAGCTAGACGGGGTGCTTGCGCCCGCCATCGGCGTCGGTGCGACGCCGCAGGGCACGCGTCGCGTGGTGCCGATCACGGGCGGGCGGTTCGAAGGGCCGCAGCTGCGCGGTGAGATCGTCCCTGGCGGCGCCGATTGGCAATTCGACCGTGCGGACGGCGTCACCCAGGTCGAGGCCCTGTATCTGCTGCGCACCGAGGATGGCGTGCACATCCAGGTGCACAACCGCGGCCTGCGGCATGGGCCGCCCGCGGTGATGGCACGACTCGCGGCGGGCGAGCCGGTGAGCCCTGCGGAGTACTACTTTCGCGCCGCCCCCGAGTTCTCGGCCCCGGCGGGGCGCTACGAATGGTTGAACCGCAGCCTGTTCGTCTGCTGCGGTGAGCGCCGCGCCGGCTCGATCCGGCTGTGGGTGCATCGGGTCACGTAGGAGCTCTTATGTACACGACCAGCACGGCCCTGCTCGAGGCGATGCGCGAGGCGGGAATCGATTACCTGTTCGCGAACCTCGGCAGTGATCACAGCGGCTTCGTCGAGACGCTCGCCGAGGCGCGCGCCGCCGGTCGTGAGGGCGAGTTCCCGCAGCTCATCACCTGTCCGAACGAGATGGTCGCACTCGCGGCAGCGCACGGTCATGCGGCGGTGTCGGGACGCGCTCAGGCCGTGCTGGTGCACGTCGAGTGCGGCACGCAGGCCCTCGGCGGCGCCGTGCACAACGCCGCCAAGGGACGGGCGCCCGTGCTGATTCTCGCCGGACTGTCGCCCGTGACGCTGGAAGGCGAGGCGCGCGGCAGCCGCAACGAGTTCATTCACTGGGTTCAGGACGTGTTCGACCAGCGCGGCATCGTGCGCGGTTACATGCGCTACGAGAACGAGATTCGCATTGGCGCGAATGCCAAGCAGATCCTGCACCGCGCACTGCAGTTCGCCTACAGCGATCCGCAGGGGCCGGTGTACCTCACGGCCGCACGCGAGGTGCTGGAGGCGGAAGTTCCCAAGGTCAGCATCGACACCGCGCAGTGGCCGCGCGTTGCGGCAAGCGCGCTGCGCCGCGCCGACGCGGCGCTCGTGGCGCGCGAGCTGGCCGGGGCGCGGCGCCCGCTCATCGTCACCTCCTACGTGGGGCGCAATCCGGCCGCACTCCCGGAGCTCGCGAAGCTTGCGCAGCAGCTGGGCGCGGGCCTACTGGAGTCGGTGCCGAGCCGCGTCAACCTGCCCTGCACCGATCCGCTGCATCAGGGCACGCAGTGGAACGAGAAGCGGCAGCATCCCGCGCTCGCCGAGGCGGACACGATTCTCGTGCTCGACAGCGACATTCCCTGGATTCCGCAGATCAATCGCCCGGCTGCGAGCGCACGCATTCTGCATATCGACATCGATCCGCTGAAGCAGCAGATGCCGCTGTGGTACATCCACGCACGGCACTCCTTCCAGGCGGATGCGGCCACGGCGCTCGCGCAGATCAACGAGGAGCTCGCGCGGCTGCCGCTCGATGCGGCGGGGGTGCGCGAGCGCACGGCCCACTACGCCGCGCGCCATGCGGCGATGCGCGCCGAGCTCGAGCGACGCGAGCGTCCGAGCGGGGCGACGATCTCCGCCGAGTATCTGACGGCGTGCGTGCGCCGGGCGATCGGTCCCGAGGCGATCGTGATGAGCGAGGGCGTGACGAACTTCGATGTGATCGTGAACCACGGCGGGCGGGTCACGCCGGGAACGATGTTCGCGGCCGGCGGCGGCTCGCTCGGCTGGAACGGCGGCGCGGCGATCGGCGCCAAGCTCGCGCGCCCCGACTCGCTGATCGTGGCGCTCACCGGCGACGGCTCGTACATGTTCTCGATTCCCTCGACGGTGCATTGGATCGCCAAGCGCTACCGCACGCCGTTCCTCACGGTGATCTACAACAATCAGGGCTGGCGCGCGCCGCGGTTCTCGACGCTGGGCGTGCATCCGGAGGGGTTTGCGAGCCGCGCACCCTCGCAGGAGCTCGGCGTGAGCTTCGATCCGACGCCCGACTATGCGGGTATCGCCGCCGCGGCCGGCGGGGCGCTCGCGCTCACGGTCAAGAAGCCCGACGAGGTGGAGCCAGCGCTACAGCGCGCGCTGCGGGCGGTACGCGAAGAGGGGCGCTGCGCCGTGATCGACGCCTGGCTCGCCCATCTCTAGGCGAGGGAGAAGACCCGCTCGGCGTTCGTCTGGAACAGCGCCTGCTTGTCGGCGGCGCTGATCGGCACGTTGTCCGTTGCGATGACCTCGTCGGCGTTGAACTGGTACGGGTAGTCCATCGCGTACAGCACCCGATCGACACCGAGCACCTGCTGCGAGAACTGGATGGCCGGGCCCCAGGCGACCCCGCTCGTGGTGATGTAGAGGTTCTCGCGGAGGTAGTCGCTCGGCAGCTTGCGGTTGGCCTTCCAGTGCGGGTAGCGCTGCGAGGCAAGTGTCGCGCGGTACATGTAGTCGAGTCGGTACAGCCAGAACGGCAGCGCCTCCCCCATGTGCCCGATGACGATCTTGAGCTTCGGGAAGCGGTCGAAGACCCCGGCGACGATGATTCTGAGGACGTGCAGGCCCGTCTCGACGCCGAAGCCGTAGATGGCACCGTCCAGCCCGGCCTCGAGGAACGGCGCGATCATGCTCGCCGGAGGGGTGTTTGGGTGGATGTAGATCGGCGCGTTGAACGCCTCGGCGGCGGCGAATACGTCCCAGAACTTCTCCTTGTCGAGATACTCGCCGTAGACGTGTGAGTTGACGACGACGCCCTTGAGCTTGAGTTGCGTCATCGCACGCTCGATCTCCTGGGCCGCCGCCCGCGGATCCTGGGGCGCCACCGCGGCGAGTCCGGCGAAGCGCTGCGGAAACTTGCGCACCGCCGCCGCGAGCTGATCGTTGCTCGAGCGCGCGAGCGCCGTCCCCGTCGGCGGATCGAACACCTGCACGCCCGGTGAGGTGAGCAGCAGCAGCTGCCGGTCGATACCGGTCTCGTCCATGTCGTGAATGCGGCGCTCATCCAGCCACTGCAGCCGCTCGATGATCCCGGTGGCGCGCGCGCTCCTGCTGCCCAGGTAGAATCCCCACATCGAGTTGAAGCCGATGTCGGGCACGGACTTGCGCGCGAGCGCTTCGCGATACATCTGCATCATTTCCGGCGGCGACCAGGCCTCCTCGGTCGCGATGCGGCGATAGCCCTGCGCCTTGGGTATGCTCATGCGCGCCCCCGGGTCTTGGACCATTCCGCGAACGTGCCGCCGCTCCTCGCCAGCCGCTCGAGCAGCGGTGCGGGCTCCCAGTAGCGGCCGTGCAGGGCATGCAGGCGCCGGATCTCCTCGTAGACGTTCTTCAGTCCGAGCGAGTCCGCATAGAACATCGGGCCGCCACGAAAGCGCGGGAAGCCGTAGCCCGTCGTCCAGATCACATCGATATCCCCTGAGCGGTAGGCGATGCCTTCCTCGAGGATGCGCGCCCCTTCGTTGATCAGCGGATACACGCATCTCAATTGAACCTCGGCGTCGCTGATCGAGCCGCGGCGCTTCACGCCGAAGCGCCGCGCCACCTGCTCGATGATCTCATCGGTCTTGGCGTCGTGCAGCGGGGTGCGGCTGCCGGACTCGTACCGATAGAAGCCGATGCCGGTCTTCTGGCCGAGACGCCCGAGCCGCGCCATCTCATCGATGGTCTCGTTGTAGGGACTGGGGCGGTGGGCGCGAATGCCCGTGGTCTCGCGCGCGCGCAGCGCCACGTCGTTGCCGCCCATGTCGTTCATCTTGAACGGGCCCATGGCGAAGCCGAAGTCCTCGATGACCCGATCCACCTGCTCGGGGGTTGCGCCCTCGAGCAGCAGCTGGTCGGCCTCGCGCACATAGCCGTCGAGCATCATGCGGTTGCCCACGAAGCCATAACACACGCCGACGGCAACGCCCACCTTGCGCAGCCGCTTGGCGACCGCCATGGCCGTGGCGAGGGTCTCCGGGGAGGTGCGCCGTCCGCGGACGATCTCCAGCAGCCGCATGATGTTCGCCGGGCTGAAGAAATGCAGCCCGACCACCGATTCGGGGCGACCGGATTCGGCGGCGATCTCATCCAGGTCGAGCGTGGAGGTATTGCTCGCGAGGATCGCGTCCGCACAGCGCGAGCTGCCGAGCTTCCTGAAGATGTCCTTCTTCAGCTGCAGGTCCTCGAAGACGGCCTCGATGACGAGATCGACGTCGCTCACCTCATCGAACGAGGTCTTGCCGTGGATGAGCGCCAGGCGCTGCTCGAGCTGCGCGGCGGTGATGCGTCCGCGGGCGACCGAGCTCTCGTACCCCTTGCGGATGTTGCCGAGTCCCCGGCTCAGGGCCTCGGGGCTGGCATCGACGATCTGCACGGTCAGGCCGGCGTCGGCGCAGGCGATGGCGATACCGCTGCCCATCGTGCCGGCGCCAATGATGGCGACGCGATTGAGCGCGCGGGGCTGCACCGAGTCGGGGAGCCCGGGAATGCGCGCCACCTCGCGCTCGGCGAAGAACAGGTGCCGGAGCGCCTTCGATTCCAGCGAGTCGAGCGTCAGCTGCGCGATCTCAGTCTCGCGATCGAGGCCCTGCTCGAACGGCAGCTCGACCGCCGCCTTCACCGCATCGACCGCATGGTCGGGGGCGTGCTGACCTCTCATCTTCTTACGCACCGCGGCGAGACTCTGCTGGATCGAGGCCTCATCGAACCCGGCCGTATTGGCGTGCATCGCGCTCGTGGGGCGCGGCTGCGCCCCTGCCGTGATGAGTTCGTGCGCGTAGGCGATCGCTCCTGCAGTGAGCTCGCCGCTCACGATGCGATCGATGAGTCCAAGATCCTTCGCCTGTGCCGCCGCGACCGGCGCCGCGTTGAGAATGAAATCGAGCGCAGCCCGCGCGCCGATGAGGCGGGGCAGGCGCTGGGTGCCGCCGGCGCCGGGGATGATTCCCAGTGTGAGCTCGGGCAGCCCGAGCTTGGCTTCCGCCACCGCGCAGCGGTAATGACAGGCGAGGGCCAGCTCGGTGCCGGCGCCGAGGGCCGTGCCGTGCACGGCCGCGATCACCGGGCGGTCGAACTGCTCGATCGCGGCAAACACCTCCCGCATGCCCGGCTCGGCCATGCCGGTATCGAACTCTTTCAGATCCGCGCCCGCGACGAACGTGCGCCCGGCACACACGATCACCACCGCGCGCACGTCGGCCGCACTCTTGAGCTGACGCACGCCGTTCAGCAGTCCGAGGCGCACGCCATGCGACATCGCATTCACCGGCGGGTTGTCGACGGTGAATACCGCGACGGGGCCCTCGCGGCGCAAGCTGACTACATCGCCCATAGAAAATGTCTCCGGGTGCTTTGGCGGGTCATGATAACGGACGCTCGAGGCCGCTCGCGATCTTGTCGAGCAGCGCCAGGGCCACGGCGCGCTCGCGCCTCGACAGCATGGCCGTCGAGGCTCGATCGACCGCGCGCACTTCGCGCATGACGCGCGCGATGCGCCGCTCGCCCCGCCCGGTGAGATGCAGCGCAACACCGCGCCCGTCGCCGGCCTGGTGGCGGCGCTCGATCCAGCCGCCGCGCGCCAGCGCATCGAGCAGCTTGGTCATGTTCGGCCGCTTCACCGTGAGGGCGTCCGCAAGCCGCCCCGGGCTCACTCCCGGGTTGCCGCCGATCGCCGCGAGCGCCGCGAAGGCTCCGGGGTGCAGGTGATGGCGGCGCCACAGCTGCCGGTGAAAACGCTCGTAGAGCCGCAGCTGCGCCATGCGCACGGTGAAGCCGAACATCGCCCGCAGGCTCGACAGGTCGAGAGCCGGCGGCCGCGGGGATTTCGCGCGCATTGCTCGCCTTGGGAGATCGTTCACTTATATAATTATCTCATCTGACGGAAAAGCGCGCCTATGGGAAAGTATCACGCTAACCTGAACCTTGACCAGCTGGTGGCCATCGACGTCCACACGCACGCCAACATCTCGGGGCGCGCGCCGCGCGATCCGTGCGCCAGGGCCTTCGACGAGGCGATGGCCAAGTACTTCCGCTCCGGCAAGGCGCCCACGCCCACGGAGGTTGCGCAGTACTACCGCGAGCGACACATGGCGGCGGTGATCTTCACGGTGGACGCCGAGGCGGAGTCCGGCCACTGGCGCATCGCCAACGAGGAGGTCGCGGAGGTCGCCGCCGAGAACAACGACGCGCTGATCCCGTTCGCGAGCATCGATCCGGCGCGCGGCAAGATGGGGGTGCGCGAGGCACGCCGCCTGATCGATGAATACGGCGTGCGCGGCTTCAAATTCCATCCCTCGTTCCAGGGCTTCTATCCGAACGACACCAAGGTCTACCCGCTGTACGAGGTGATCGCGGAAGCCGGGCTGCCGGCCCTGTTCCATACCGGTCAGACCGGCGTCGGCGCGGGGCTCCCGGGCGGCATGGGGGTCAAGCTCAAGTACTCGAATCCGATCTATCTCGACGATGTCGCGGCGGACTTCCCGACACTGACGATCATCATGGCGCACCCTTCCTTCCCCTGGCAGGACGAGGCGCTGTCGATCGCCACGCACAAGCCGAACACGTACATCGACCTGTCCGGGTGGTCACCGAAGTACTTCCCGCAGAACCTGGTGCAGTATTCCAACACGCTGCTCAAGGATCGGGTCGTGTTCGGCTCGGACTACCCGGCGCTGACACCGGAGCGCTGGCTCGCCGACTTCGAGAAGATTCAGATCAAGCCCGAGGTGCGTCCCCTCATCCTCAAAGACAACGCGATCAAGCTGCTGAAGCTGCGCGGCTGAACGCCGCGTTATGTCGGGATCCCGAGACGGGCAACTGCGAATGGTTCGCATTGGACACCTTGCCGCGATGCAAGGCCGCACTTGACGGGCGGTCATCAATTTCGAGCTTCGTTGACGCAAGGAATCGTTGTATCCTCCCCGGCCCCATTTACTACCGCCAGCCGGATAGCGCCTTAACTTTTACAGGAGCAGTCATGAGTCGCCAGAGCCTGGAGAATTTGTTATCGACCGCAGGCAATCCGGTCAAGATGCTGCGCAATTCGCAGCTCGGAGCCTACGTCTATCCGGTCGTGCCCAGCGAGTTCAGCAACTGGCGCGATGAGCAGCGCGCGTGGCGGGAGTCGGCGGTGCTCTTCGACCAGTCCCATCACATGGCGGAGCTCACCGTCACCGGTCCGGACGCGATGAAGCTGATGTCGTACACGACCATCAACAGCTTCAACAACTTCACGCCGAACAAGGCGAAGCAGATGGTCCCGGTCAGCTATGACGGCTACGTCATCGGCGACGGCATCCTGTTCCACCTCGCGCAGAACGAGCTGCTGTTCGTCGGCCGCGCGCCGACCGTCAACTGGCTGCAGTTCCATGCCGAGACCGGCGGCTTCAAGATCGACATCATCCGCGACGACCGCTCGCCCTCGCACCCGAGAGGCAAGGCGGTCACGCGCCGGCACTACCGCTTCCAGGTGCAGGGTCCGAACGCCTCGAAGGTTCTGGAGAAGCTCAACGGCGGGCCGATCCCCGACGTGAAGTTCTTCACCATGGATGCGATCAACATCAAGGGCCGCAAGGTGCGGGCGCTGCGCCACGGCATGGCGGGCGCGCCGGGACTGGAGATCTGGGGCCCGTACGCCGAGTACGATGAGATTCGCGACGCGATCGTCGAGGCGGGCAAGGACTTCGGCCTCGTGCAGGTCGGCTCACGCGCCTACGCGAGCAACACGCTCGAGTCGGGGTGGATTCCCTCGCCGCTGCCGGCGGTCTACACCGGCGCATCCATGAAGAAGTACCGCGAGTGGCTGCCGGCGGCAGGCTACGAGGGCACCGGCTCGATTGGCGGCAGCTTCGTCTCCGACAACATCGAGGATTACTACACCACGCCCTACGAGCTCGGCTACGGTCCGTTCGTGAAGTTCGACCACGACTTCATCGGCCGCCAGGCGCTCGAGAAGATGGCCGACAGGCCACACCGCAAGAAGGTCACCTTCCAGTGGAACAACGAGGACATGGCCAAGATCTACGCCTCGCTGTTCGCCGAGCCGGGCGCCGATCACTACAAGTTCTTCGACATTCCGATCGCCAACTACGCCTCCTCGTCGTTCGACAAGGTGACGATGGGTGGCAAGACGGTCGGCTTCTCGATGTTCGGCGGCTACAGCTACAACGAGCGCAGCGGGCTGTCGCTCGGCATCGTCGACCCCAGCATCAATGTGGGCGATGTACTCACGCTGGTGTGGGGCGAGGAGAACGGTGGCACGAAGAAGACCACGGTCGAGCGCCACAAGCAGCTCGAGGTGCGTGTCAAGGTCGCACCGGTGCCCTTCGCGCGCGGTGCCCGCGACAGCTACCACGCCGGCTGGCGCACGCGGCAGGTATAGCGGCTCACAGCCCAAGCGAGCAACGAGGGGGGCGGAGCGATCCGCCCCTTTCGCGTTTGTGGGGCCATCACAGCTGCAGGGGATCGGCGCCGAGAATCGGCGCTGCGCCGCTTGCAAGGAGCGTCGCGCAGGTGCGGGCGCGCGGCAGGATTTGCGCGGCGTAGAAGGCTGCGCAGTTCACCACGGTGCGCGCATGGGCATCGGTCAAGATACGCGGGGCGGCCTCGAGCGCACTGAGCGCCCACTGCCAGCCCCCGGCCGTCACCGCGAGCCACTGCAGGAACGCACCGGCGACCGCCGACGATGACTCGTGCTCCGCGGTCGCGGCGCTGAGCAGTCCTCGGGCGGCGAGGCGCAGCTCCGCGACTTCCACGAGCAGCCGCTCGCGAAGCAGTGACAGCGCCGGATAGGTGGGCAGCGCGAGGGCGGTCGCACGGATGTCCGCGAGCAGCTCCTCGAGCGTCGCGCCGTCGTCGCGCAGCACGCGGCGCGTCAGCAGATCGTGTGCCTGGATGTAGTTGGTGCCCTCGTAGATCGAGCCAATACGACTGTCCCTGAAGACCTGAGAGATCTCGCAGTCCTCCATGTAGCCCATGCCGCCGTGGACCTGGATGCCGAGCGAGGCGACCTCGTGAGCGACGTCCGAGCACCAGGCCTTGGCGAGCGGGGTGAGGAGGGCAAGGCGGCGCTGCGCCGGCTCCCGCTGCGAGGCATCTGCCTGCGCATCGTGCGCGGCATCGAGGGTCGCAGCCGCCGTATAGGCGAGCGCCCGCGCTGCCTGAGTGAGCACGCTCATGCTGAGGAGCATGCGCCGCACGTCGGTATGCTCGATGATCGGACGCTGCGCGCCGGCGGCATTGCGCCCCTGGCGCCGCTCCTGCGCATAGCCCAGAGCCAGCTGCCGTGCACGCTCGGCGAGGCCCGTCGAGTGCAATGCCACTCCGAGCCGCATGTGATTCATCATCGTGAACATGCACTCGAGGCCGCCGTGCAGTGCGCCGATGAGCCAGCCGCGCGCACCACCGCGCTCGCCGAGCGCCATGGCGCACGTCGGGCTCGCCCGGATGCCCATCTTGTGCTCGAGCGCGATGGCGCGGATGTCGTTGTCGTCGTGCGCGCCGCCGCCGGGAAGGCGCTTCGGCACCAGGAACAGCGACAGGCCCTTGGCCCCGGCCGGGGCCTGCGGCGTGCGCGCGAGGACCAGGTGCACGATGTTCTCGGTCAGATCGTGATCACCCCAGGAGATGAAGGTCTTGCGGCCGCTCAGGCGCCAGTGCTCGCCCTCCGGCTCCGCACTGGTACGCACGGTCGACAGGTCCGAGCCAGCCTGCGGCTCGGTGAGGCACATCGAGGCGGTCCAGGCGCCGCTCACGAGCGGCGGAAGGTACTCGCGCCGCAAGGACGCCGCGGCGTGCGCGGCGAGCGCCTCGATCGCCCCGCTCGCCGCCTCGGGGCACATGGCGAACGAAAGATTGGCGCCACCCCACATCTCGGTTGCAGCGGCCGCGAGCAGCATCGGCAGACCCTGGCCACCGAACTCGGTGGGTGCCGCAAGCGCGGGCCAGCCATCCTCGCAGAATCGCGTGTAGGCGGACCGGAACCCCGTGGGCGTGACGACCGAGCCGTTCTCGAGCCGGCAACCGGCGGCATCGCCGGCGCGATTGAGCGGGGAGAGCACCTCGCGTGCCAGTCGCGCGGCGCTCTCGAGCACCGCGGGGCCCACCTCCTCGAGCGTCTCGGCATAAGAGACGCGCGCGTACAGATGCGCGGCGCGCGCCGCCTGCCCGAGCGTCAGGCGCATGAGCGGCAGCGGGGCTTCGTACGGCATCGGCGGCGTGAGAGTGTTACGGGTGATTTGTCAGCATGGTAGCGAAAATTGCGTTGCGGCATTCGCCGGGGCGGAGCCACAATTCGCCTCCACAACGTAAGAAGCGCGCCGCCAAGCCGTCCGCAGGAGCAGCAACGATGAAAGCCAAAGCCGCCGTCGCGTATGCCGCAGGCAAGCCCCTCGAGGTAACCACCGTGGATCTCGCGGGCCCGAAGGCCGGCGAGGTGCTGGTCGAGATCAAGGCCTCCGGCGTGTGCCACACGGATGAGTTCACCCGCTCGGGCGCGGACCCCGAAGGACTGTTCCCGGTGATCTTCGGTCACGAGGGCGCGGGTGTGGTGGTGGATGTCGGCGCCGGGGTGACTTCGGTGAAAAAAGGCGATCACGTCATCCCGCTCTACACGCCCGAGTGCCGGCAGTGCAAGTCGTGCACGTCGCGCAAGACCAACTTGTGCACGGCCATTCGCGCCACCCAGGGCAAGGGCGTGATGCCCGATGGCACGAGCCGCTTCTCGATCGGCACGCAGATGGTGCACCACTACATGGGCTGCTCGACGTTCTCGAACTTCACGGTGCTGCCGGAGATCGCGCTGGCGAAGATCCGCGAGGACGCGCCGTTCGAGAAGGTCTGCTACATCGGTTGCGGGGTCACGACCGGGATCGGGGCCGTGATCAACACGGCGAAGGTCGAGGCCGGAGCGAACGTCGTGGTGTTCGGCCTGGGCGGCATCGGGCTGAACGTGATCCAGGGCGCGCGCCTGGTCGGCGCCAACAAGATCGTCGGCGTCGACATCAATCCGGCGCGCAAGGCGCTCGCCGAGAAGTTCGGCATGACGCACTTCGTGAATCCGAAGGAGGTAGGCGGTGATCTGGTCGCGCACCTCGTGGCGCTCACCGACGGCGGTGCCGATTACAGCTTCGAGTGCGTCGGTAACGTCGATCTGATGCGCCAGGCGCTCGAGTGCTGCCATCGCGGCTGGGGCGTCTCGGTCATCATCGGCGTCGCGGGGGCGGGCCAGGAGATCAAAACGCGTCCCTTCCAGCTGGTCACGGGCCGTGTGTGGAAGGGCACGGCCTTCGGCGGGGCGCGCGGCCGCACGGACGTGCCGAAGATCGTCGACTGGTACATGGACAAGAAGATCTCGATCGACCCGCTCATCACCCACGTCATGCCGCTCGAGAAGATCAACGACGCCTTCGACCTGATGCATCGCGGCGAGTCGATCCGCAGCGTGGTGCGGTTCTAGGACGCGCGCAGATCCCCGCGCCGCGCGCTCTAGGGAAGCTCTGCACAGGTGACGGTAGCTGATGGATACTGCGTGCAGCCGACAGTAGCCCTCAGGGCTCGAGGGGAGCGATGAAGCAGACCACGTTTGCATCGGCGGCCTGGGCCAAGAAGGGCAAGGTGACGCGACGGGAGCGTTTTCTTGCGGAGATGGACGCCGTTATCCCCTGGAAGCACCTGAACCGGCTGATCGAGCCGCATTACCCCAAGGCGGGCAACGGT
>Ga0335081_10005463_pt1 | contig 20107 bp, 13 predicted proteins | sample Lox_Sample_35_FD_206713 | JGI IMG/M metagenome (GOLD analysis project Ga0335081, IMG submission 206713) | Soil microbial communities from Loxahatchee National Wildlife Refuge, Florida, United States - Lox_Sample_3.5 | ecosystem: Environmental > Terrestrial > Soil > Wetlands | place: USA... | reverse complement strand
ACACCGTGCGCTTCCTCCCCTGCCTCGGAGGGTTTGTCGGGAGCGACATACTGGCGGGGATACTCGCCGTAAACCTTCACAGGAGCCCGGAGCCAGCATGCCTGATTGACCTGGGCACGAACGGCGAGATCGTCATAGCCTCCCCGAAGGGGCTTATCTGCTGTTCCACCGCTGCGGGTCCCGCCTTTGAAGGGGCGCGCATCTACATGGGGATGAGAGCCGCGACAGGAGCGATCGCAGAGGTGGACATTTCAGGCGGAGAGATCATCGCACGGACGCTCGGCGACGTCGCTCCCCGCGGGATCTGCGGCAGCGGGCTTGTCGACGCGGCGGCCGCGTTTCTCGAAAAAGGGATACTTCTCCCTTCCGGGAGATTTGCCGGCGGGGAACAATCGGTGATCGTGGCACCCCCGGTGACACTTTCGCAGACCGATATCCGGGAGCTGCAGCTCGCCAAGGGGGCCATCGCCGCAGGCATCCGGATACTTCTCAGGCTCTCCGGTCTCACCGCCGCCGACATTGCGCGCGTCTACCTGGCAGGAGCGTTCGGCAACTACGTGAATACCGCGAGCGCGCGGCGGATCGGGCTTGTCGGGTTTCCCGCGGAGAGAATCCACCCTGCCGGGAACACGGCCCTCCGCGGGGCCAAGCGTGCCCTTTTCGATGATGCCGCCTCACACGCCGCTCTCGCCGAAGGCGTCAGGCATATCATGCTCGACAGGGAACCGGACTTCCAGGACGTCTACGTTGAAGAAATGAGCTTTCCCGACACGATGCCATGACAACACTCTCGCAGCTCGTCAGATCCTCGACCGCACCTGTCGCAATGCCTGTGGCCACGTTCCCCGGCGCGGGCTTGCAGGGCACAACTGTCCGCGCGCTCGTCACGGACGCCCGGACACAGGCGGAGACGCAAATCGCATTTCACCGCCGGTTCAGGACCGCTGTCCTGCTGACGTGCATGGACCTCAGCGTCGAAGCCGAAGCCTTCGGTGCACATGTCGTCTTCTCTGATTCGGAGGTGCCGACGGTGACCGGGCGCCTCGTGACCGATGAGGCCGGTGTCGCGGCGCTTCGCATTCCCGCCGTGGGAACGGGCCGGACCGGCGTCTACCTCGAGGCAGCCCGAAGGCTCGCAGTGGCTGGAACGGGCGCCCCCGTCATCGCCGGCATGATCGGCCCGTTCTCGCTTGCCGGGCGACTCTTCGGCGTCGGAGAGGCGCTCCAGGCGACTGCCGAGGAGCCCGATGTGATCGAAATGCTCGTCGAAAAGACGACCGAGTTTCTCAAGGCGTACAGCCGGGCGTTCAGGGAGGCGGGAGCACAGGGGGTCATTATCGCCGAGCCGAGCGCAGGACTGCTCTCACCGCGGGGGCTCGGCAAGTTCTCATCCCCCTACGTCAGGCAAATTATCGAGGCCGTGGAGTCAGCGGAATTCGAGGTCGTGCTTCACAACTGCGCCGCAAAGGCGCTCCACCTGGACGCAGTCGCATCATCGGGGGCACATATCGTCCATTTCGGCGCCCCCATGGATATCCCGCAGGCTCTCGCAAAACTCCCCCCGTCCACGATCGTCTGCGGCAACATTGATCCGGCGTCCGTGTTCGTCCACGGCTCAGCAGAACTCGTCGCCGCAAAGACGCGCGAGCTGCTTTCGGCTGCAAAGGGACATACGAATTTTGTCATCTCATCCGGTTGCGACGTTCCTGCGGCAACGCCTGTGGAAAATATCGAGGCGTTTTTCAGGGAGGTCCTTGCGACTGCCGGCTAGGGATTCAAAGAGCCCTCCCCCCGCGGATTGGGCTCTTGATCCCCATTGTCGTTTATACCTTATGGGTCACTTCAAAACCAACATCTTTTTCACAGCCGTGAATGTCTTCCCCCCTCTTGCGGGCTCAGCCTGAACTCGGTAGAAATAAGTCCCACTGGCTATGCCCTGCACGTCAAACCGAATTTTCTGATATCCCGCCGGCTCCTCTTCATCAACGAGCCTCCTGACTTCGCGTCCAAGGATGTCGTACACCATGATCTTAACGTGACTGTCGAAAGGCAGGTCATAGTAGATCATGGTCGATGGATTAAAAGGGTTGGGAAAGTTTTGTTCCAACTTGTAGACCTGAGGACCGGCGTAAGAGATGATAATCGACTTCTGCCACCAACTGCCAGTATTGTCGCTTACCACAAAGATCAAGGTGTCTCGAGAGCCGAGCTTGGCATCGCGACTCACGTCGAACTTGAATGTCACGTCGGTTTGCTTCTGCGCCTGAACCACCTTTACGAGGCTGCTTGTTTGAGCAAAGGATATAGCCGAATTGCTCCTCCGGAGTTGCACCAGGAGCCCTTGCGCATCGAGGGTTTTCGATTCGTTGGCAACGGTTAGGACAATCTGATTCCCCTTTGTGTCGGGAGTGACCTGATAAACCGTTTGCGCATTTGCAACCCTCACCAAGCTGAGTGCAAGCAATACAGCAATGGTCCTTCTCATGATTGCCTCACGATCATTGTTTGCGTGTTACGTAAACATCGCCCACCCCAATTGTGACAGGTTCTGTTGCAGTAACCGGGGCAGTTCCTGTCATTCGGAGGATTATCGATTGGCCAGCCTGTCCGGACACGTCAACCACTTTGCTTCCCGTTGCTGATGGCTGGGTTGCCAGGAGCGGAATCGTCTGAGTTCCCTTGATACCATCTACCCTAAATGAACTGACGGTAAAAACGTTGGTCCCGGACGTGCCGAGTGAGTCCTTACGGGCCTGCGATGAGATTTGAGCATCAAGGAGAAGGGACTTGGCATTCCCCGGCAAAGCAATTGAGTCAGTTCCCAGATAGTCCCACGCATTCGACAGCGTTGCGGTCAAAGGGCTCTTGAAGCTGAGCTTTTTGAATGGTACTACCACAGTGTCACCCGAGGTAGTAACTACCTTAAGCGGGCCGAGGTCAAACCAGATCGTGGACCCGGTGCGCACACTCTCAAGGACTATTCGCCGGTGCAGGTCAAATGCCCCCTGCGTTTGAATCTGAGGCTTTGAGAGGTTATAAGTCCCGTCAGTTTGCAGAGTTACTTGATATGGATTCGCTGACTGGTCGGTCCATACTCGAACCGGATATTGTGGAGTGCCCGACTCCTCCTGCAATGTCGTGTTCGTCCAATAACCTGACGAACTGAGCACTCGTCCAACTGTCTGCCAATTGCCATTCACACACTGGTTTAGCTTCACTGCGTTGCTGGTATTGTTATAGATGATATCGATGTTGTCTGGCCCCCAGCCAGTAGTCGAAGGGTACAAATCAGATATCCCTGATCCGCTTACAACTGGGAACTGGACAAATTGGCCTCCCCAGGTATTGCCAAACCCTCCTATGCGAAACAGTATCGCGTATTCATTGTAAAGGTAACTGATCCTCGCAGACCATGCTGCGTACAGATTGCCGAGATCCCAGTCAAACGCAATCGATGAATATGCGTCAGAGTTGGTACCAGTTCCGAGATTGACTTGAGCTTCAGATGACCAGGAAGTCCCATTGTACTTCTGCGACCACACCCCATTGTAGCGTGCATCATAGGTCAGTATGAGACAATTCGCAGTCACAATGTTTGCAAGGCTTGGATGCCAGAGATACCACCCGTGGTTGGTTGCACCCGTTGATGCGAGGGGACTCCAGTTGTTGCCGAGATCAGTTGATTTGGTGTAGTACATTCCGCCGCTGTAATCGCAAGCCACAACTAACTGGCTAGATCCCAGTTCGGCAAAAACTGGATGTATATTCCACTGCTGATTGAAGATGACGTAGATGCTATCTGTGGAAAAGGCGAGACGTTTTGCTGCTCGCCACGTGTTGCCTCCGTCTGTACTGGAACTGTAATAGAGGGCGTAGTAGTTCGATGGCAGAAGCTGCTGCCACACGGCGTGAATTGAACCATCGTGGGCAACGAGGATCGAGGCGTCATTGTTGTTCCCCAGAGAATCTGGGCTAATCCGCTGAGTCACCTCCCAGCCTCCGGTCAAGCTCTTGCGCCTGTAGACGATTGCACCTCCACTATTGTAAACCTCGTGAAGCTTGGTGCTGGTTATCGCCATGTGGCGCTCGCCACTATAGGCGGTCGGCCCCCAGTTGTCGGCTTTGTTCTGAGAGGTTAGGCCGGTGCAGGTCGCAACCGGCTGATAGAATACGCTATCAGTCTTGTCAAGGTAATCGATATCAACGAACCACTGACCCCCCGATAGAGCATTGGTGAGCGTGAAGTCCTCGACTCCTGCACTTCCATTCACAGGGACCGTGAAGAGCTCATATTCGGTACCTGCAGTCCAGTTGAGCGGAACATGCGTGGTCGTCTTGAACGTCTGGTACTTGTAGTTTCCCTGGGTCACTACTGAGCCAGAAGCTGTGAATCCATAGTTAGGAGAAGAAACTGTGCCAAGTGAGATGGCTGAGTACCTCGATTGCCAACGGATGGTCGCTGTCAGGGCGATGAGGGTGTCAGTGCCCGTAAAGTTGGAGTCGGCTTTTGCACGAACTGAAAGCGTCGATGTTCCCGAAGGGTTGAAAACCCCGCCCTTCACCTGAAGAGAGGGCTGCAACTGAGCAATCAAGTATTGGGTGTTAAATCGAATGAGAGCGTAGGCTTCTGGGCTTAGTAGAAGCGTACTATCTGCAATCGTTGAAGCTATCACTGTCTGAAGAATAGCTTGCGCGCCTGAGACATTTGCGCTTATTAGCGAGGATTTCGCACTGGAGAAATAGTTCGAGTACTTGTCGGCCGTCTGTTGGGACATGACCCATCCGAGAGAGCGAGATTGAGATACAATCGACACCATGGTGTCAAGAAAACCTAGTGGCTGAAAATTTCCAGGTGGGGCCCAAGGACCGACTGTGGATCCCCAGAAATCGGATGCATCAAGGATAGAGTCAATTTGATCAACTGTGAAGGTATTACTTGGATCGTCCATACTGGGAAAATACAAGTCAACGTTGAAGTGTGGCTTTACCATACATTGTCTTATGCAAGGTGGGCACTTACTCATGAGAACTATCCCAGAGACGTTGTTCCCAGGGGATGCAAAACTCTTGTTTGTACTGACACTCGCAACTTTGAGGTTGCCCCACAAGCCAAGCCAATTCGGAGGAAGAGAGCGAAACCCTGTCGGTACAACTGCGGGGCCAAAGCTCGAATAGTTTCTTCTATAATTCCGTTCCATGAAGGAGTTCCCCGCAAACGTCAATCCTACGGTGTCAAAAGGAACTGAGTTCGGTTGACGGCTTATGTCAACTTGAAACCCTTTAATACTCCCCACGTTGCGTATGTCATTTGAAAGTGAATATGAAAAGTAGAAGAACTTTGCGACACTATCATAAGTAACTCGAGCGCTCACTCCCACCGACGTGAGCGAAGGATAGCTCTGTCCGAACGCGATTGGATTGCAGACAAAGAGGCCCAGGCCCAAAAGCGCAATTTTTGAATGCATATCATGACCTCCTACTGTCTTTTCCGTGGGACGTATCCATATTCAAAATGGATAGTTGGCTCAGGAGTTTGCGCAAGCTTGTGCGTCGCCATGATATCAACTAGCTGTTCCCGCAGCGAGGAAAGTCCTGTTGAATCTTTCAAGACCACTCCCTCCACCGTAGCACGATTGATGTCTATGCTGAGCCCCGCACGATGCAGCATATGTGATGTGTCTGTGCTAGTCTCGCACCAATGCCCTTTGATATCAAACCTTCCCCCGGTTTGTAGCGACATATCGTTTGCATAGAGCGTAAGTGCACGCGATCCCCCGGAATCGGTTTGACAATAATCGTAAAAATCCGCCATCCCTGCCAACAAGCTGTCTTTGAAGTACTGCATGCACCAGTGACTGCTGGAGTGATTGGCTCCCTGGCCACTAATGTTTCCCGTCTGCCTCCAGTAGGTGCCTGTTCCTAAGTCGACGAGGCTGTCAGCTTGAACGTTGAGAAGAAGCGTGTCGTAGACGGTCGTGTCTGCAGCCAGCATGATTCTCACAGTGAAAAGTCCCGCGAATTGGGAGGATCGGATTGAGTCTATGATAATTCGCCCCACGGCGTTGGTGCACATATTCGTCAACGGATTTCCCATCCAATATTGCCAAAAGACCGTCCCCTTTGAGCTATCAGGCATGAGCGTATCTGCAGAAGTGCTGTGATTGTGCCCGCCGGTCTTGGGGGAGTATGAAATGGATGTGGAGACTAATGCGTTTGAAACTGTTCGGCCCGTCGGCTTACGAAGCTCGAGGGTATCTTGTCGTGTAGGAAGATATCCTGTGCGAAATTTCCTGGCCGAGGGAGGCTTGATGTAGGGCCATATCCGACGGGGGTCTTTGTGTAAGAACCGCAAGGATAGTCTGCAAAAGCAAAGGGTTCTTGTGCCGGTTCCTTGAGGCGCGGTAACGCTAATCGTGGCCCATTTGAGTGACGCTGTGTCTGGTACTATATTGCGAAGGACGCGTATTTTACCTCCCCGAGCATCGCCGTATTTCACATTTGCGAGCGGCGATGGAACGAGACTTCCCGAGGCATCAATGAACTTAGCCAATCTGGAACTGTCAATACTAATGGTAACGAGTGTATTGGAATCGAGGTAGACCTCGGAGCTGTCGGACCTGATGGCTATCGGACGTATGGTCGCTGTATCTACAGTGCTCAATGTGTCCAAGCTACACGAAATTCTGAAACCACAAATCCGCTAGGTGCAGGCTGCAGATCGACCGAACCCACTTCACCAACGACGTAGTAGTAGTCACTCGGGTAGCAGTAGTTGCTGGGGTCGGGCGCAAATGAATAGAGTACAGCTTCCTGCGGATAGGCATCCACATAGTTTTGTGGGACCACTGAACTGCCATAGTAGACCGACATAATAGTGTCCCCTTCTCCCACATTTGGAATGAAGCTCCTCAGTTGAAGCTTGGAATCGCACCGGAAAACAAATGTCGTGTCAATTTCTTGGGTATTGCCGGTGCAGTAGTCAGGCAGAATATCGGAGGTCTGAATCGTCAGTGGAGCATAATTGAGCCGAGTAAGCATGTACGATGTGTCATGATGAATGACAACCACTCTTTTCTCTTATTGTGATCTGCCCAGCTGCGAAATTGTGGACAAGAAAGAATACAGCGACAATAAGCATTGCCCAAAATGATCGGGGAGTGAGACAGTCTTCTTCCATTGGGGGAATACTCCAACATGAGGTGGTGGCTCGTGTCAGTTTCAAGAGTGCTTGGCTTCCAGGCGATCGCCAGGCTTGATCTCAATGGTTTTGCTCAAATTCGACTTAAGAGGCGCGACTCCAAGGCTATTGTCGAGCGAAGAGGATAGCAAATTGCGCCACGACCAAGGAGTACATGGAGAAAGTCTCTTCCCATGCAAGGAATGCCTACCTACCAAATTGGTCTAGTCAAGTATGACTCGGGCCTAGCGCAATTCCCGCAAGCTCAAAAGTCGGCCTCAAAACGAAAGAACCCTCTCTGCATCTGTGCTCGAGGCCTCGATTTTGTAGATTTCCGACAAGGCAATTGTCGCCGCCAAATCTGATAGTTGAGCGGATAGCAGGATTCGTTTTGCTTCTGCATCTGACATCCATAAATTGTGTATTGGCACGGCGACCACGACGCTGAAACGTAGCCCGATAATAGTCAACCTGTAAATTGAGATGGAAGGGATACTGCTTGTTTCTCGTCTGCGAGAAGTTTCTCTCGATATCGGTGAGAATGGGAAATGGCCACGGTGCCATCTATTGGTGAGATCGCGATGGAGAATTACGTAGAAGATCCGGAGAGAAATGGGCCAAGATAACGCGCGGGGAGGCTAGGGATGAGAGGATTACTTCATTTATCAAGCGGTCATCGCGTTCTTCTAGGGAGGTGTGTTGGTGATATCATTGTAAACAACCAAATTAGGTTACTACTTCCAGATACTTCTCTACTTCCATCCGGATTTTGCCAGATGCATGCACAGCCGGCAGCGAATGGTTATTAGTGCCGCAGAGACGATACGCCCCGATTGTTTCAGGAAATGGAAAAGAATGGAAATCTGGAATGTGCGCGGGAACCACGGAGAAATGGATCGTACCAAAAGGCAAACTTCCAGAAGGTGGCAATCAAGCTGACGTATGCCCCTCGCCATTTCCACCGTCTCGGTGTCTGACATATGTCCCTTCAAAAGCCCCGTCGGTGATCACGGAGCCTCTGTCAGACGATGACAAGACCTCTCTGTTCGGAACTCAATTCCTGGATTCGGGGCTTGATTCTCCTCCGGTCCGCATACCGAAAGAGCCTGCCCATATTGACGCGATTGTCAAAGATGATGTTCTCAAAGATCCGACGGAATTCCGCCGGATCGAGCAAAAGGAGCCGCTCCTTCTCGAGAGACAGGTCAATGAGAGTTTTTTCGATAGTCGCAAAGTGACCATCGACAGGTTCTTCGGTGATGCGCAAACGGACTATGATGCGCAGGCGGGACGATGGAACGTACTTCTGCACCTTTGATTGGATGGGGTTGGGGAAGGCAGCGAGGTTCTGGTCTTGCAGGAAGTCGGAAACGGGGGCTATCGCGTCGGATTCCGTGTAGAGAAACGTGGTGACTTTGCCCATGAGGTGATGAGCGAACGGCTGGAGCTGTTCCGTGCTCCAGGCTGAGAACTGGAGCTGCGGGAACTGCCCTTCAACGGCTCGGACTAATGATCGGACGGGTTGGTATTGAGGCACAAATGGCCTCGGTATGACGGAGTACCATCCCCTCCCGGCGTCAAAGAGTACTCTGGATTCCACCAATCGGAACAATGTGGTATAGAATGAGGAGACAGGCATTCTGTCCCTGGTTTGGACCTTCTTCTTGAGCCCTTCGACGCTTGCGTACTTTGCAGCTCCGAATGCTCGAACCAGTGATTCCTTGATGGTTTTCGAGGCCATGTCATTGTGTAACTACGGCACATTGATTTATATGTGCCGTAATTATACACACAATGCCTTGAAATTGCAGGCGGCGTGAGGATTGTCCGGGCTAGTGCGCTGCCCCGCCGATCGTGAGCCTGTCACCCTCCAGTTTGAGCGGCGCGAATTCGACATCACCCAGGACATCGAGACCCCGCACGATGGGGTTGTAGCTATCGGTGAGGAGATTGAGGAGGCTTGCAGGCAGGGGGAGCCGCCCGATGCGTGCATGTGTGAACGCGAAGCGGAGATTGCGCCTGCCGGCGGGAGAGAGCCGGACTCCAAGCTCTATGGGCATGTCGTACCGCACGACACGGGCCGAAAGCGAGAGCACACCCTGATTCATGGACACGCCGGTGATTTGCAGATCCCTGGATTGCCCTTTTGACAAGTATGAGGCTATGTCGGAAGCCCGAATGCAGAATCCATTTACCGACAGGCCCCGGATCGCGAATATCTGGAGCGTCGTGTCACTGAGAAGACGCCCCGGATCGATGAGCACGTCGCGGATTTCGATATCAAGGCCGGATACGGCAATGCCGCGCTCATTGAATGCAAAGTCGCCAAAGGCGGCGCTGTCCATCCGGATACGAATTGCGGCAATGTGCCCCCTTGCGGTCTCGACGCCGTCGTATCCCTGCACGTCGATTTGATATCCGCTCACCGGCCTGAAATATCGTCTGATCATTGAACCTGCGGCAGTCCTCACACCTGCAATAACTCTCCCTGTATCTTCCAAAGGGACCTGGATGGGCAACACGCTCACCACGAACGCGCTCGAACCGTCCGGCAGAGAGAGACTGTCGATCAGATGGTAGGCGGTCGACCCGCTCCTTGCCGCCAGCAGTATCTGGCCGGTGAGGCCGGCACGGTGCCTGTCGGGTGAATCGATCCCGATCTCACCGGATTTCAAGAGAATGTAGTCGGTGAACATCGGGAACCCGCTCGTTCCCGTGATGCGGAGCGGATACCGGTGAACCTGCGCATAATACGAAACGGTGGAATTGTTGAAGTATGGAAAATCCGGTATCACACGCACCACAGCGGAGGACCTCCCGGAAGTATGCATGTCGCTCATAATGGCTGCGAGCGCCGGAGTGTTGTCCCAATTCCTCCCATCTGCCCCCTCCACACTGAGTATGGGGACGCCAAGAACCTCCGTCGACAGGAGCCTGCCGAGCCGGGAGAGAGAGGGGACAAACAACACCAGGAGGAGCTGCAAGAGAACCACTGCCAGCACTCCCCAGCCGATATTCTTCAGGGAACTGACACGGGTTTTGAATCTGCCGAATATGGCCTCAGCCCCCCTGGCGCTCATAAGCGAGGCTGGAATGAGCAACGGGATCGCGAGCCGGGGAGCCTTTATCCCCGCTATGCTGATCAGCGCGTATGCGCTGAGGAACCAGGCGCCCAAATAGAGCCTCTTCTCCTTCTCCAGGCGAAAGAACCCGATTACTCCGATTGCCATGAGCGCGGCTCCCCACCAGGATACCTCACCGGAGATCTCATGGAGATAAAGAAAGACACTTTGAAAGAGCGTGTAATCCCCCCGTGAGAGCTCACCTCCCCGGCTCGTGAGGATCTGGACAATGTGCACGGCGTACCATGGCCCGCAGACTGCGATGGCGAGAAGCATCGACAGGACCATCGTCAGAATCCCCTTCCCCCGGCGCGATTTCCCCCTGAATGCCTCAATGCATGAGAAGAGGAGAGGAGCGATGACGAAGGCCACAAATGTCCACTTGGTGAGTTCGCCGAGCCCGAGCGACCCTCCCGCCGCCAGGCCCCACCACGGCCTCTGAAATCCCTCGGACTCGATCAAACAGAGTGTGCAGAGGGCGGCCATGGCGGCAACGGGGAGATCAAGCATGAACACTCGTGAGTACTCAATCACGATCGGAAATGAGGAGACGAGGAGAGCGGCGAGAAATCCCGTACGGGTTCCCCATAACCGCTTCCCGATCAGGGATACGCACGCGACCAGGACCAGGAGGAAAAATGTTTCGACGATGTAACCCGTGGATTCGGATTCGCCGAAGAGACGATAGAAGGGAACCGCGGCGTACGATACGAGTGGCGGGTAATACCAGGAGACGTTCAGGAGAGACCTGAGCGAGAGCCCCCCATCGCCGTCGAACACGCGGTTGGCACCCAGGCTCTCAGAGAGGTGTATGGCGGAATCCCAGTGCTGCGGGCCTCCGCCCCCGACGAAAACCCACCACATGTTTGCCGCCGCGAGGAAGAGCAGAAGCGCAAGGAAGTACCATCCTGCACGGTACGGCCCACCTTCTGGCTCCCGGTCGGCGTGAGGCATCAGGTCAGAAGAATCTGTAGTACGTTCCATTTTCGCCGATTCTCTTCACCAGGAGCGCCAGCTCTCGCGCGTGATAATCACCCCACATGGAGGATTCACCCGAGGGGATCTTCCGTCCCTGCGGGATCCGATCCCAACCGTTTGGCCTGTGATACACAGAATGAAGAATGAGTCCCTGGTGCCGCTCCCCGGTCGAAATATACGGCTCGCCAAAGAGCGTCCTCGCAACGGTCAGCCCGGCCCTGTAGTAGCGATCGCCGTTCCCGCCTGTAGACCTGAGATGCATGCCGAGACGGATGAGCCCCTGCGCCGCAATGGCAGCCGCTGAGCTATCGACGGGCTCAAACTCGTTGAATGGATCGGCCGGACGGCCGAGATAGTCTCCCATGCATGAGAGCCCCGGGGCCCCCGTGTCCCAGTACGGGACGCCGTCGACAGGCGTGTTCTCAATATAGAAGTCCGCTGTCGCTGTCGCCGTCCTGAGGAACGCCGCCAGGACGCTCTCCTTGCCGCCGAACGGCGCGAGCTGATCGGCAGGGAGCGACGAGAGGAATTCAAGCTCCTCCGCGTAACCGCAGATGATCCAGGCGAGGCCCCTCGTCCACGTGGAGAACGGGGAATAGCCCTGCTGCGACGATGGGCAGCGGTACGATCCGTCGCGGACGTTGAATATCGACTCGTGCGCCACGCGTCCGCGAACGTCATATGCGTCGCGCCCCTCGCCGAAATAGACGTTGTACTTCGACGTCGCCTCCGCGTGCCGGATAAGGCGTACGAGGAGGGAGATCTTCTCGTCCCTCTCGCCCATCAGGACGTGACCGAGCCGGTGCGACAGGGCGAGGGAGCGGAGCGAGCGGATCGTGTCAGCAAAGAGCGAATGGGGCCCGTTGAAGGAGCAGATGAACCCGGAGTCTCCCCCGAGCGACGTCCAGCGGGAAGCCTGCACAGCCCCGCTCACTTTGAGGGCGATCTCGTAGAAATCGTTCTCCGCATCGCTGCGGGGGATCGCCCCCTCCTTCATCAGCCGGTGCAGGTAGCCGTACGTGCTGACATTGTTGAACCCGTGATCGTGCACTCCCGTCGCGCTCACGTGGGGCGCCATGAACCCGATCGTGCCGCGCCGACCGGTCTCCAGGAACTCCTTCTCGCCCGTCGCATCGTACTGCAGAAGCGATGAACCGAACATGAACCCCTGAGTCCACTCCGTCCACCCCCGCGACGTGTACGTCCCGTCCACCGTGAACACGGGTGCGCCGCGGGCGGGATCCCAGCTGCGGGCGATAGAGCGGATTTTCCCCGCCGAGAGGGAGAAGATCCTCCCTACCGCGGGCGCAAGATCACGCGCTTCGAGCCTGGCGTCAATAGCGATCATTGTCCCTCACAGTCTCGGCAGGTGAAGCCCGCCGTCGATATAAATAATCTCCCCGGTCGAATAGGGAAAATCGCCCGAGAGTATGGATCCTACCGCGCTTCCCACGTCTTCGGGCGTCCCCCATCGCCGCATTGGAACGGCGCCGGAGGCAATCATCGCATCGTACTTCTCCTTCACCCCCGCGGTCATATCGGTCGCCATGATCCCGGGACGGAGCTCGAAGACGCCGATCCCTTCGCCGGCCAGCCGGAGCGCCCAGAGGTGCGCGCCCATTGAAAGACCTGCCTTGGAGACGCAGTATTCCCCCCGGTTGAGCGAGGCGGTGAGCGCCGATATGGAGGTATTGAAAATCACCGTGAACCCCCGCTTCAGGAGGGGGTGCGGCTTCTCCCTGAGCCAGTACCGCACGACGGACTGCGTGAGAAAATACGGACCTTCCAGGTTTGTCGCCACTACTTCGCGGAAAGACCCGACGGTCGCCTCCGTGATGTCGGACCTCACGCGGGGACCCATGCCGGCGTTGTTGACCAGCGCATCGATGCGGCCGAACTGGCCCAAGGTGTCGTTCACCAGGGATTCCCTCTCGGCCTCGGAGCCCACGTCGCACTTGAGCGGAATGAACCTCTGCGCCCCGGAGGGAGCTCGCGAAGCGCACGCCGTCGCGGTCTCCGTGGCGGCCGCCCTGTTCCCTGCATAATTAATCGCGACGGAAAACCCTAGCTCCGCGAGCCTGAGCGCGATGCCGCGTCCCAGGCCCCGGCTGGCTCCCGTGACGAGTATGACGGGTGTGGAAGTGTCCATCGTCCGTTCCCTTATCGTTCAGTTTTGACTTCCTGACCGCGGAAGTAGAGCAGCATCCCCCCGCCAAGCGCCATTGTCGCAAGTCCCGTGATGCAGGTGAGCGTACGGACTTCGATCCCCGCCGGGACTGTCAATAGCAGGAGAAGCGCTATCCCGATGATGATTGTCAGTATGCCGACCACGAGATACGACCGCAGGGCGTTCCTGTCCCATGTGGCGCTCCGGTCGAGCGCGGGCGTGTCGAGATCGCGACCGAACGCCGCCATGCGCTCACGCGCCTCCGTGTTCTTCTCCTGCCAGAGCGCCGAGAGAAAGAAGACGGCGGCCGAGACGAGGATCCCGCCGAATATGTTGACCTCGTACTGGTAGGGCCTGACGTCGATGACGGTGTTACAGGCGAGGACGACCGCCAGGCTCACGGTGGCCGCAGCGCCCGCCGACCAGGAGGGAGTCTTCCGGTAGAGGAACCCGAGCATGACGGGCGTCATCATCGACGGGCTGAACCAGGAGTAGTAGAGCAGGGCGAAGTCGAACACTCCCTTCGTCCGCTGGACGATGATCGCCGTGGCGATCGCCAGGAACCCGAGCGTGAACGTGGTGATGCGCGCGACCAGGAGCTGCCGCCGCTCACCCGGGACAGGGAGCGAGAACGTCCTGCGGATCTTCAGGTAGACGTCCCTCACGAGTATCGATGCGAGGTAGTTGAGCGCAGTGTCCGTGTGCGTCATCGTGGCGGCGAGTATCGCCGAGACGGTCAGCCCGATGAGCCCGTTGGGAAGGAGTGCGAGCGCCAGCGTGACGAACGACGCCTCCGAGGGCTCGGCCAGCTGCGGCCAGAGCGCGCGCATGTCGGGAAACAGGATCCTTCCGGCCATCGTCGGTGCGATCCAGAGCAGGGGCACCAGGAGCGAAAGGGCGGCGCAGAGCACCGCCATCTTCCGTGAATCCTTTTCCGTCGGCACGCTGTAGTAGCGCTGCCCGATATGCCAGGCGGCGTTATAGCCGATAAACGTGTTGAACAGGTACGCCAGGTAAAACGAGGGGTGCGCGAAGACGTCGCCGAACCGGAGGTAGCCGGGCGGCGCCTCCGCGGCAAGCCGGGCGAACCCGTGGAAGAACCCCCCGCTCCCTCCAAGCGCGAAAAAGGCGAGAGGGAATATCAGTATCGTCACGATCAGTATGATGAACGACTGCATGACGTCCGTGATCATGACCGCCCAGAGGCCCCCGGCGCTGGTATAGACGAGCAGTACGACACCGGTCACGATCATCGAAAGCTCGATCCCGCTCAGCGTTATGAACCCGAACGACACCGTCAGATTCATGATGTTCAGCGCGGTCGCAACGAATATGCAGAGTATGTAGATTCCCAGGCCGAGACCCAGGATGGCAGGCACTATGGAAAGGAGCGTATAATAGTAGGTCGTCCCCTGGGAGAAACGGCGCGTCAGGAACTCCATCGGCGATGAGAGGCGGGCCCGCTTCCACCTGGCGGCGTAGACGAAGTACCCGAGCACGTACCCCCAGCCGGCGCTCGTGAAGAGGGCCGCGGAACCGAGGCCGTTCCTGTAGGAGTACCCCGCGGCGCCAACGAACATGAACGCGGAAAACCCCGCAACGAACGTCGAGAGACCCGAGATCCACCAGGGGATCTTCCCGCCACCCTTGAAGAAGTCGTCCGCGTTCTTGTTGAAGCGCGTGACGTAGATGCCGGTCCCGGTGAGCATCAGGAGGTACCCGGCGATCACCAGGAAGTCGATGAGGTTGACGTGCTTGATCTGGTCTACCATGTTCTCCCGCGCACGAATGTCGACAGGAGCTCAGCCGTCCGCTCTTCAAGCAGGCGTGCGGAATCGCGCATCGCATCCTCTACCGGCGTATTCCCCCGCGCGATGGCCGCGAGCGCGGCAAACCCGCCGGTCCCGGTAAAGACCGATTCCCTCCCCTCGGCGGCGCCGACGACGGCGAGCACAGGGATCCCCTTTGCGCCGGCGCGACGCAGTATCCCTGAGAGCGCCTTCCCGGAGCGCGTCTGGGAATCGATCCTCCCTTCGCCCGTCATCACAAGATCGGCCTGATCGAGCGCGGCATCGAACCCGATCGCATCAAGGACGAGGTCGATCCCCGGGACGAGTTTCGCACCGCAAAAGGCAATGAGCGCCGCGCCAAGTCCCCCCGCAGCACCGCTCCCCGGGAGCGACGCGATGTCCGATCCAAGGGTCGCCCGCAGGACCTCACCGTATCTCGAAAGGGCCCTATCGAGTAGCGCCGCTGTCGCCCGGTCCGCCCCTTTTTGCGGCCCGAACACGAACGATGCTCCCGAGGGACCCGTGAGGGGATTGGTGACGTCGGTGGCGACCGTAAACGAGCATTCCCGGAGACGCACGTCCAGATCGTCGAGCACGATCCGCGAGAGGCGCTCAAGCGCCGCACCGCCCTGAGGAAGCGGTGCTCGCGACGCATCCAGGAACCTTGCCCCGAGTGCGGAGGCCATTCCCGCACCGCCGTCATTTGTGCCGGTGCCGCCGATGCCGACAAGAAAGCGACGAGCGCCACGGCCGAGTGCGCCGGAGATCAACTCTCCGAGACCGAACGTGGTCGTCACGCGCGGGTCCCGCTTCCCGGGAGGGATCAGCGTGAGGCCGGCTGCTGAAGCCGATTCGATCACGGCCAGGGCTCCCGCTTCCGCCAGGCCCCAGCGGGCCGTGACGCGCTGGCCGGGGAGGGGCCCGGAGACCCCAGCGCTCATGATATTCCCGTGGAGCCCGGGGAGAATCACATCAAGGAACCCCTCTCCCCCGTCCGAGACCGGCATGAGCCGGGTACCGGCGTCGGGGAGACCCCGGAGGATCCCTCTCTGCATAGCCTCCGCGGCCTCAGCAGCGCTCAGCGTCCCCTTGAACGAATCCGGGGCGATCAGCACCCGGGGCCGCGCATCCCTCACGCCGGGCGGCGGCTGAAGCCGGGGACTCGCCACTGGAAATCGGGATCGACGTACGGTTCGTCGTTTTCGTGTCCCTGCATAAGCGCGACTTTCCTTTTCATCAGCTCTCCCATGTTCGTATAGTAGACGAACGTGGTCTCGCCGACGTCGGAGACCATCATCCACCGGGTCGTCGCCGTCTCCCAGAGCCTGATCAGGTCCTTCGTGTTCGCGATCTCATCGAGCACCATCTCCTTCAGCGTGGCTCGGCATTTGCTTCTGAAGGCCGGGTCTTTCGACTCCATGTAGCCGTGCACGCCCGCCACCCATGCCGTCACGTTGCGCTCCGTGCGGTACCAGCACATAAGCGCGATCATCCTCTCGCGCTGGTCGCGCGCGACGGCCTTCTCTGCGGCGCCCGACGCCTTTTTCTCCATCTGCTCGGCGTGCGCGAGGATTTTTCTCATAGCCGGGATGAGGTCGTCGTCCATGTGCTTCAGCGCCGACCAGGCGCGCTCGGGCTCGATCAGGTCGAACCCGACGTCGTACCGGAAATCGACGCGCGTCCTGTTGTGCGTCGTGGCCAGGAGGAAGTCCTCGTAGTACTCCCGCTCCTTCTCCGGGATTGCCTCGATGTTCGGGACGATGGGGCGGACGAAGAGGCGGTACCAGACGCCCCAGCCGGCGTAGATCCAGATCGGGATCGGGAAGCAGCGGAATGCCTCGTCGGACATCTCCCAGAGGCGGACGAGGTCGTCGCGCATGGCGGGGCCGATCCACTCTTCGGCCTTGCGCCTCATGAACGAGGCAAGGTCCATCGCAGGCTCCAGCTGGAACGCGCGGACCACCTCCTGGTTGATGTTGTACGGGACGAATGACGGCGGCGTGGGTCCTCCCTGGTACGCCGCGGCTTCGACGCCCACGTGCGCCATCGCGGCAAGCTTCTCGTGGACAAGCCGCGGGAACGGGATCCCCATGAGCGGTTCGTGGTTGCCGAGAATCTCGGGGACGAAGTAGTAGTCCGCACGGGACCCCTTCGCCGCAAGCTCCTGCATCACGGGCTTTTCTGTGTCCGCGAACCTGTTGAAGAGGGCGGTGCCGTGGATCTGGGGGACTTCCTCGTACTTCGGGTGCTTGTACGAAAGCTCCCAGCCCCGCGTCAGGAGCGAGGAGACTTCCACGTCGAGCCCGTCCCCGAGAAGCTTCCAGATATGGTCCAGCTCCTCCCAGAACGGCTCGAGCCTGATGAGCGTGCGGAACTTCGGGTTCATCCTGCGCCCGGCGTCGCGAAGCGTTGTCATGAAGCGGACCAGGTTGAACGCCGCGGCCGCGGCGATGTCTTTCGCCGCAAGCCATTCGCGGACCAGGTACCCGCCGCCGTTCCTGCCGACGTACAGTGAGCTGGTGTACTCGAATCCCGCGCCGCTGTCGTTGGACCAGATGGACATGAACCCGAGACGCGGGACTTCGCGCATCAGGTTCTCCATCATCTCGGCATAGTGTTCGAGCACGACGGGATGCGCGACAGAGAGGTTGTACCGAGGATGGAAACTTCTCATCGGGTGATCGACGCGCGCGCCGCGGAGAACAGGGTAACGTTCCAGGAGCCCGTCGGGGACAGACCGGGGCTCGAAGCAGACAATCCCGGGCGTCAGCCCGTATTTCTCCGCAAGTGCGGAGTTCGTCTTGAGGTAGTTCAGGTTCGCCTGGAGGTAGTCCGCGTCGTAGAACCCCTTGTTCAACCGGCTCGTCACGAACTGGTCCAGCGCCGGCGCGTACGTGTAGAAGCGGTGGAGAAGCTCTCCCTGCGGCCCTCTCTCGAACGGGACGTGATAGGCGAGGCCGTTGACCTCAACGTGCGAATTCCCCATCCGCGCCATCGTCCGGATGTGTTCCTCACGGTCGAATTTCCCGACTGTGCGCCCCCACTGCGTGAGAAAGATATCGAAAACCGGCCGGACCTCGGGGAACGCGCTGACGTAGATTTTTCCATCGCGCAGCGACGCCACGTCGGAAGCGGCCAGCTCTTCCGTCACGAGCGTATAGAGGGCGTACAGGAGATGTTCGCTGTCAGTCAGCAGCTCCAGCCCCGCGGCGGCGCGGACCATCATCCAGTGTTTCTTCCCATGGAGCCCCTTGTGAAGCGAGGAGGGCTCGACATTCTTCGGGACGACCGCAACGCGGACAGTACCGGCGGGCGCAGCCAGTCCGGGGCTGGTGAATATGCCGGAGCCGGGCGCGATCGCGTGGAGGGCCCCCGCGACAGTTTTTTCGACGAGCGGTCCGGCGGGGGAATGCTCAATTCTCTTGACCGTGGTGATGAATTCGCGGAGTGTGGGCATGATGGACCTGATGTGGATATTCGATGAAATTCAGATTGCTTCGTCGCTGAAAAGCGCTCCTCGCAATGACAGGGGATCAGACTTTCTTGATCTTCACTGCCGGAACGAGAGAGTGGATCTCTTCGGCGGTCGAGGACGCGACGTCCCAGACGCGGGCGTTGGCTGCACCGGCGGCCGCACCGAATGCAATGCAGTCGGGAAACGGCCAGGAACGGATGAGGCCATGGAGTATCCCCGCGACCATGCTGTCGCCCGAGCCGGTCGGGTTGACCGCCTCGACGGCAGGGGGAGTCACAAGCCACGCCCCTTCGGCGTTTGCCGCGGCAAATGGTCTCGGGCCGTCTGTTACGAGCGCATAACGGGCGCCGCGCGAAACCAGCGTGCGGGCCGCCGCGACTATCTCCTTTTCCCCCCGGACGGGAGAGCCGAACGTCTGCTCGAATTCTTCCCTGTTCGGCTTCAGAAAATCCGGGAGAGATTCCACTCCCCGCTCAAGCGCCCTCCCGTATGAATCCAGGGCGACGTTGATGCCCCGGGATTTGCAGAAAGCCACGAGCGTCCTGAAGACGTCGTCCGACACCGGAGACGGAGAGCTGCCGCTGCAGACCACCCACGCGCTCCGTGAGGCAAGCGCCATGCAGTCCTCGAGAAGCTTCCCCACATCGGCCTCCGACACCTCGCCGGGGGGCTCGAAAACTGACGTCATCGTCCCGTCGGGCTCGAGGTACGTCACACCTTCGCGCGTCATGCCGTTTGTACGGACAAAGGCGTGCGCGATCCCCTCTCCGTCGAGGAGCCGCTCGATCAGCGTCCCGATTTCTCCCCCCAGGAAGCCGGCCGCCACAGTTTCCTCGCCGAGAAGGCGGAGCTGCCGTGAGACGTTCACACCCTTTCCACCGACGATAATGCCGACACGGTCGGCCCTGGTGATCGCCCCTCGCCGTATCGACGGCACGCTCACAGTCTTGTCGAGCATGGGGTTGAGCGTGACGGTCGTAATCATCGGAGCAGCTTCCGCGCGGTGTCGAGCATCGGATTGGACGTGACGGTCGTGATCATCGGAGCAGCTTCCGCGCGGCGTCGACTCCCTCATCTTCGTGAACGATCGCGCAGAGGGCAGCGATGAGCCTCTCCATCTTCGGGTGGTGCCAGACATTCCTGCCGAAAATGATTCCCGCCGCGCCCGCGTGCATGCAGTCGTGGGCAAGCCTGAGGAGCGCCTCGTCCGTCCCGTCAAGCTTCGGTCCCCCGGCCACGATCACGGGCGCCCCGCACGTCTCGACGACGGAGCGGAACGATGCGACGTCACCCGTGTAGCGCGTCTTGATGATGTCCGCCCCGGTCTCCACGGCGACGCGCGCGACATTCCTGGTGTCCACGACGATGTCCGCGTTCTTCCTTCCTTTCGGCCAGATG
>Ga0335081_10005462_pt1 | contig 20111 bp, 17 predicted proteins | sample Lox_Sample_35_FD_206713 | JGI IMG/M metagenome (GOLD analysis project Ga0335081, IMG submission 206713) | Soil microbial communities from Loxahatchee National Wildlife Refuge, Florida, United States - Lox_Sample_3.5 | ecosystem: Environmental > Terrestrial > Soil > Wetlands | place: USA... | reverse complement strand
GTCCCTCATCGAAACCCCCGAGATCTACCCGTCCCTCACCCCGAAGGAGGCCCTGATGATGCTCTGCGAAATCAGGGGCGTCCCCAAGGAAGAGAGGAACAAGCGGATCGACGAGGCCCTCGCCCAGGTGAAGATGCAGGAGTGGGAGAACAAGAGGGTGGGAAGCTTCTCAAAGGGAATGAAGCAGCGAGTCAACGTCGCGTCGACGCTGGTGAACGACCCGGACGTAGTCATCCTGGACGAACCGACGACTGGCCTCGACCCGAGAGGCATGAGCGAGGTCCGGGACATTGTGAAATCGCTTGGAAACAGGCTGGTATTCATGAGCTCGCACCTTCTCGCAGAGGTCACCGAGGTCTGCCAGGAGGTGGCGCTGATCGACCACGGCAAGCTGCTCGTTTACGATACAATCGAGAACGTTACGGCCAACTTCGCCGGCGACGGGAACGCGGTGGAGGTGGGCTTCTCCAGGGACGTCGACGAGTCCATCAGGGCAAAGGTGGCCAGCATCGCGGGCGTAACCGCGGTCAGCATCTCCAATCCGAGGCAGCTAAGGGTGAAGTTCGCGCCCGGCAAAGGTGTGCAGGAGGGACTCTTCGAGAAGGTGGGGTCGATGAAGCTCGGAGTGGTCAGTTTCAAAGAGACGACGTCTGGTCTCGAGGACGCCTATCTGAGCCTGGTCAAGGAGACGCTCTAGCATGGATGAGGCGAGTGCCATGACCAAGTCCAGAGTGAGCACGCTGTCTCATATAGGGATCATAGCGAAGTACAACTTCGTCAACTACTTCCGGGCGAGGCGCTTCTACGCGATGCTCATCATCGTGCTCCTCGTCGGAGGGCTCCTGACGTTCGCGATCGGGTACTACAAGCCGCCGGCCCTGCTCCAGGGAGACGCCCTGGGCTTCTACGCGGCCGGCTGGGGGAGCTTCGCGACCCTCCTGGTCATCCTGTCGACCGCGTTCTTCGGAGGCGACGCCGTCTCGGCCGAGTTCCAGAACAAGACGGGCTACTTCCTGGTGCCGAACCCGATCAGGAGGTCGTCGATCTACGTGGGCAAGTGGATAGCAGCCCTGGCCGCCTCAACCATCATCCTCGCCCTGTACGTGCTGATGATTCTGGGCAACGCCATCTACTACTTCGGGACAACGATCCCGTCGGAATTCCTCCAGTCCGTTCTGTTCGGCTGGATATACCTGATCGCCGCCCTGTCCCTGGCATTCGCCTTCAGCTCCCTCTTCAGGAGCAGCGCCATATCCATCCTCATGAGCGTCATCATGCTCCTCTTCGTCTTCGACATCATCGACACCGTGGCGTCCACGCTGGCAGGTATCGAGCCGTGGTTCTCGATTACCTACGGCGCCGGCATAATCTCCAACGTGCTCACTACGCCATACCCCATGCACGAAGTCATGGAGAAGCTCGGGCCCAGATTCAGCCTGACCACCTTCAACGCGACCATCCCCGAAGGCTTGGCTATCCTCGGCGTCTACTTCGTGGTCACGGCGGTCATAGGGCTCCTGCTCTTCCAAAGAAAGGAATTCACGTAGGCGTAGGTAAGACCGTGGCATCCCGCACGGGCCAGCCGACTCTCCGTTAGTGTGGCTGATCTCCCCATCGGTACGCTCCCATTCCCAGCTTCAGCGCCCTGACGTTGGTCTCCACGCTCTTCGCGGGGAACATCTCCACGATCGCCCCCTCGAGGTCGCTGACCTGGGCTGGGACGAATCCGGCCGAGCAGGCGGCGCCGACCAGCACGACGTTCGAGGACAGCAGGTTACCCGCCTCCATCGCCAGCTTCTGCGCGTCGACCAGGCTAAGCTTGATCCCGTCGCCCCTCAGTCTGGATATTACAGGCTCCACGTCGGGGTAGACCGCGTCCCCGATGCTCACCGTGAACGGGACGATCCTTTCGGTGCTCATGATCACGGTCGTGTTCCTCCCCGCCCGCCGTAGGGCTCTCAGGGTCTCGACGGTCTCGAACCCCAGCAGAAGATCCGCGGCACCGTCTGGGATAATCGGCCCGTACACGTCTCCTATCCTGAGCTCGGCCACGACGACTCCCCCCCTCTGGGACATCCCGTGGATCTCAGACATCACCGCGTTCGTGCCCGCGGCCGTGACCGCGTTGCCGATCAGGATTCCAGCGGTGACGACGCCCTGCCCTCCCACGCCTGCCAGCAGTATGTTCGTCTGGCTCAGGGCGCTCGCACCTCGATCGCCCGGGGGCCGCAGACGAGCGGCTGGGCGCAGACTCCGCAACCGTCGCACAGGTCGGGGTCTATCCTCACCAGGCCAGCGGCATCGACGTAGAACGACGGGCAGGAGAAGTTGGACACGCAGTTCAGGCACTGAGTGCACCTGTCCTGGTCGACGGCGTAGGCCTTGCGCGAGCCCGTCCTTCGGTTCCTTGCATCCATGAGGAGGGCGCACTCCCTCCTCGAGACTATCACCGCGACGCCGTCGTGGCCCAGTGCCTCCCGGACTGCGATCATCGTGCTCCTCGTGTCGTAGGGGTCGACCGTCCGGACGAAACTCACTCCCAGTCCCTTCACCACGTCTTCAATGGGGACGTCTGGTGCGACCTCTCCCATCCCGTTCAGCGGAACGCCGGGGTTGGGCTGGGACCCTGTCATGGCCGTGGTCCTGTTGTCGAGGATGAACAGGACGAACCTGTGACCGTTGTGCACCGCGTTCACAAGGCCCGGCATTCCTCCGTGGAAGAACGTCGAGTCGCCGATGAAGGCGATTATCGGCTGGTCGGTGGTCTTTGAGAAGCCGCCCGATGTGCCGAGCGACGACCCCATGCAGAGCAAGTAGTCCGCCGCCCCGAAGGGCTTCTGGACTCCGAGGGTGTAGCAGCCGATGTCGCTGGGATAGACCGCGTTCTTCAGCCTCAGCTGCTTCGCCACCAGTTCGACCGCATAGAAAGTCGCCCTGTGAGGGCACCCCGGGCAAAGGACGGGCGGCCTCGGAGGGAGCGGCTCTTCGATCACGACGGTGTCCCTCACGTGGAGCCTGAAGCCCATCGCCTTCGCGAGCGAGGCTGCGACAACGTCGGGATTGTATTCGTAGGTCTGAGGGAAGCATCCGTCCATCTTGCCCCGGATGGCCGTCTTGATCTGCCTGAGCTGGGCGAGGCTCCGAACCTGGCCCTCGAGCACGGGATCCAGCTCCTCGACCACTACCGTCGTCCTGTGTTGTCCGAGGAAGCGGGCGACGAGCTCCGTGGGAAGCGGAAGCGGAAACCCGAGCTTGAGGACGTCGGCCTTCAGCCCGTATTCGCCGATGGCGTCCATGAGGGAGTTGTAGGCCGCTCCCGCTGTGATCATGCCTACGTCCGAGCCTCCCTGTCCCCCGGCGTTCAGCGGTGACTCCTCGGCCAGGGCTCTCAGAGCCTCGTAGCGACCCGCCAGCTCTGACCTCATCTTGTAGGCGGTGGCGGGGAGCAGGAGCAGGTTCGCGGGATCCTTGGCGAACTCTCCCTTCTGCCTTGGGGGCAGCTTCGGCCCAAACCTCACCAGCGTGCGCATGTGGCTGGTCCTGGTGGTGGTCCGGAAGATCACGGGGCTGTGAGTCTTCTCAGACAGCTCGAAAGCATAGACCAGGTAGTCCTTTGCCTCCTGGGGATTGGACGGCTCAACCAGGGGCAGCTTCGCCATCTCCGCGTACCGGCGGTTGTCCTGCTCGTTCTGGGACGAGAACATCGAGGGGTCGTCGGCGCTCATGATGACCAGCCCCGCCCGGGTGCCGGTGTAGGCGGTGCTCATCAGCGCGTCAGCGGCGACGTTCAACCCCACGTGCTTCATGAAAGCGAAGGAGCGCACCCCGGACATGGCCGCAGCCGCGGCGACTTCGACCGCGACTATCTCGTTCACCGAGATCTCGAAGTAGAAACCCGCTTCCTTGGCGATATCAGACAGAGCGTCTCCGACCTCGCTGGACGGGGTCCCCGGGTAGGTGGCCGCAACCCCGACTCCGGCTTCGACCAGCCCCCTGACCACCGCCTCGTTGCCGAGGATGAAGTGGGCCCCTCCGGCTTCCGCAAGGAGCTCGCGCTCTCTGGTCAAGCCGGGCCACTCCTTGCCTCAGTGCAGATTCTACGCTTCACCGAGGACGGTCTCCCGAGGCTCATCGTCGGACGTCCGAACGGGTTCGGGTATTTATCGTAGGGATTCGATTCTCATGGTTGAAAACAACCCGGGGAAGACCGACCCGTGTCGGGTCAGGGACTGACTGGAGCGGGCTCAGCCAATTTCTGCTTCTTCTTGGCCTTCGAGGTGCCCGATATCAGAAGGTCCCTGAGGGCCCGTTCGGCGCCCAGCATCTCCTCGAACTGCTTGTCTGTCATCGTCACGAGCTGCGCGTACTTGTAAGCGTCCTGCTTCGTCATGAATCCCACGTCCTCCATCCTCGATATCTTCTCCTCGAGCTCGGGCTTCAGTCCGAGCGTGTGCGACTTCTGCTTGATGACGAGGGCCGCGTCGACGAACTCCTGGTCGACCACGATTACGATCCCCACCCTCGAGAGGGCCTCTATGCTCTCCCGCAGCTCGGCCTCCGATTCGTGGCGGCTGGTCTCCCCGTGGTGGAACTCGAACACCTCTGCCGTCGCCCTGTAGTAGGTCTCGATGAAGTGGCCAATCCGCTCCTCTCGTGAGACCTCGATCAGGCCCACCTCCAACAGTTTGCCGATCTGGTGATAGATGGCCTGGGGGGTCTTGCCCAGAGACTCGGCGATCTGGCTCACGCTGTGTTCCTTTGCCCTAAGCAGATAGATTATCTGTCGCCTCGTCGGGTCAGCGATCACTTCGAACGCTCGGGGGTCCCGAATGTACTTGAACGCCCTCAGTTGGGGCATATATACAAACCATAGTTTCACTGAAGTATATAATCTCTTTGATAATGCAAACGCAAGTTTTATTAACCATTAAAATGCGCGTTTGATTGAACAAAATTGGCATCGAATAGCGCACCTACGAGTGGCGACGGGACGTACTACGTGCGGGGCAGCGGCTGGGTGTCCATATCCGGGGCTCGGACAAGGGAGATTCACAACATCATTCAAGAGTTCCATCAGCAGGAGAGCGATACGGCTCTCGTCCTGATGCGGCACCGGATCATGGTCTAGGTCCGGACATAGCAGATCGATTCACCCCCTCAGATTCAGGCGTGGAGCCCTCGCGGCTCCCGCTGGCCCCAATCCGAGGTCCAGGGAACGGCTTTCACAAAGTATTTTGTCGTCCATAGTCAGGGTGCCCTCGGCCATGCAAGCAGATGCAGGTTCCATGGGCGTTCACAGGGTTCCCAAGCTGGGTTTCGTGAATGCCTACGCGGTCGAAGTGGACGCGGGAAGGGTGGTCATCGTGGACACAGGCACTCCTGGCAGCCTCCCAAAGTTTGAAGCTCTCCTTCAGTCCATCAACAGGAAACCGGCCGACGTATCGCACATCATCCTGACTCACGCGGACGCCGACCACTCGGGCAGCGCGGCCAGGCTGAAGGCGGCCACCGGCGCGACCCTGGCGATCCACGAGCTGGACGCCCCAAGAATCGCGGGGGAGGAGAAGCTGAAGGAGGCGAGCGGGGCGGGCGCCCTCCTGCTCGGGCTCTTCGGCCTGTTCATGAGGGTCGAGAGGGTGAAGCCGGATCTGCTGCTCCGGGACGGCTCGGCAATCGGCCCTCTTACGGTGATACACACGCCCGGGCACACCGACGGGAGCGTCTGCGTCCACCTGCCGGGGACGGCCCTCTTCGCGGGAGACCTGCTCAGAACCAGCAAGTCAGGGGAACTCGAGCTGGCCTCTCCTAGGATGAGCAGGGACATGGACCAGGTCAGACGCTCAGTCGAGAAGGTATCGAGGCTGGAGTTCAAGATGCTGCTTCCGGGCCACGGAGAGCCGATAATGGACGAGGCGGCGGCACGATTGCGTACCTTCGTCGCAAACGGCTTTCGATAGGTGAGAGAGCCAGGCTACCGTGCGCGCGGAGCCTATTGCGTCTCGTGCACGACCGGCCGACCACGGTTTAACTACGTCGAGGGGAGGCATCGAGAGCGTTGCAGGGACAAGGATCCTCCAGCCGGTCCGGGAACGGGCTGATGCATTGAACGCGTCCGACGCCATAGTCCGCGCCCTCAAGAGCGAGGGCGTCGACACCGTCTTCACGGTCCCGGGCGAGCACACCCTTCCGCTGCTGAGGGCGGCTGGACGCGAGGTGAGGGTGATAAACGCCAAGCTGGAGATCTCCGCTGCCTTCATGGCGCTTGCCCACGCGAGGCTGCGGCGGAGCGTCGGTATCCTCATAGCCATCTCGGGCCCGGGGCTGATTGGCTCCGCGTCACCCATAGCCGAGGCCCTGGTCGAGGGCGACTCGCTGGTTGTCCTGGCCACGTCTCCCTCCTACGAGCAGGGGTCCGGGGAGTCGATGCACAAGCTCCTGAGGAAGGACGACCAACGGGACGTCGTCAGGCCACTTACGAAGGCCCAGTTCGCGCTTTCCGACCCCGCGCAGGTCTGGAGCACCCTTGCCCAGGCGTTCGGGGTCGCGCGAAGCGGGAAGCCGGGGCCGGTTTACGTCGAAGTGCCGGTGAGCCTGCTTCAATCCGAGGCCACGGTGCCTGCGAAGTACGTCCCAGCAAGGGTGGCGAAGGACGCCCCCTCGGCAAAGGTGGTGGAGCGGATCGGACAGATGCTGGCCGAGTCCAAGAGGCCGTCGATCATAGCGGGCCGGGGCGTCTACCTATCCGGCGCGGAGGAGCAGATCCTCCGACTCTCGGGAATCCTGAAGGCGCCGGTCATGACCACCATCATGGGAAAGGGCATCGTTCCGCAGGACAGCCCCTGGTACGGCGGGGTGGCCGCCGGACTCTCGGGAGACAAGGTGGCCAGGGATATTCTCGCAGGGAGCGACGTCGTGCTTTCCGTGGGGAACAGATTCAGCGAGATGGGCACCGGAAGGTTCACCATCGAGGTACCCGCCAAGCTGATCCACGTCAACGTATCAGAAGCCGACATGGGGACCCGATACAGGCCGCTCCTCGGCGTGAGATCGGACGCGGCGGAGTTCCTGAAGATGCTGATTCCGAGGCTCGAGGCCAGGACTTCCCTGCGCTCCGAATGGAGCCAAGTCTGGGTGAAGGCAGCGTGGCAGAGCGAGCTCAACAGGCGCCGCCCGACATACACCAGGGCCGAGGAATCGAGCCAAATCGAGCCCTGGCTGGTCGTCAGGGAGATAGAGAGGAACCTCAGCGGCGGGGGGATCGTGATCGGGGACGTTGGGGCCCACAGGATAGAGACCTTCCTGATGAGGACCGGGTCTCCGGGTTCGTACATGACGACCACGAGCTACGTGTCAATGGGGCTCGCGGTCCCTTCGGCGGTCGCCGCCTGCCTCGCGTTCCCTCGCCGCCAGGTTGTTGCAGTGGTGGGGGACGGCGCCTTCCTCATGACCGGCTTCGAGATTTCCACGGCGGTGCAGTACGGCCTGAGCCCCAAGGTCGTGGTGTTCAACGATTCGTCATACAAGGTCCTCAAGGTGTACGAGATGCGGAACTACGGCGAAGCCTCCGCGACAATATGCGACCTCCCTCGGACGGACTTCGCCCAGATAGCAAAGGGCCTGGGGGCGGCTTCCTTCAGGGTGGAGGACCGAAGCGAGCTGCGAGCCGTGTTCGCGAAGGCGTTCCGCGTCCGTGGCGCGCCGGTCGTGATCGAAGTGATCGTCGACCCTGACGCAGTGCCGCTCCCGTTTCACGACCTTTACGGCGCCGAAAAGATACAGGACATCAAGAAGGCACAGTGAGCGTTCGGAGCTGATCCAGATATTCGACTACTGTCGTAGGTCAAGTGGCGGTGCTGAGTCAATCAACGAACAAACAGTTTTTATACGCCACTTCCCCATGTAGGCCTGCCAAAGTAGGATAATCAGAACAGTCCGCCCCATAGGGGAGAACGTCCGTAAAATCGGGCGCTTGGCATTCTTCCGCTTACAAACGAAGCAGGGCAGGCTCTAGCGGTCATTCGATTCGACAATCGCGGACATCTCGGCCTTCCAGAAGCAGGCGCGGCCGTCCTCACGAGGGCTCAGGGTTTCTCTTGAATTCCTGAGAGGCTAGCCTGAAGACTTGCTCTTCACAGTCGGACTTGCAGCGGAGTCCGAGATCCCCTTCAGAGCTATTCCAGCCGAGAAGGCTGCGACTATCACCTGGAGGCTGACGGTGGTCGGGACCGCTGTCCCCGAGGTGGCGCCCAACGTCAAGAGGCCGGCCGCGCCCCCCAAGATGACGCCTACCAGCCCTCCGAGGTAGTCTTCTCCCTTGCCGCCGCTGTCCGCTTTGCCCTTCGGCGGCGCTCCGCCGGCGCTGGGTGCAGGGGTCCCCTGCCCGGCCGGGTTGTTCGGCTGCGTCCCCTGGCCCGGAAGGAAGGCGGTTCCCTTGCTCTGGGCGATCTCGTGGACCAGCCCTCCCAACGCTCCAACTGACACCACCGCCCAGAGAACGTTGCTGGCCTTGTCGGCCCACAGCGCAATGAACGCCACGAGCACCGTAGTGACGATGGTGGCGAGCACGGACCACTTTGCCCCCGTCGAGAGCTGTTCCGCGGGCCACTCCTTGTTGGTCCAGCCGAGTCCGAAGACGCCGCACCCGACGACCAGCAGCGCGAGGCCGACAAGAACCAGCGCGTCAGACTCCAAAGCGGTCGCAGTCAGCTGTCCGATGATCGTCAGCCCTCCGATTACCAAGACGATGAAGCCTACAACGCCCAGGGTTGCTCCGTACCACTTGTAGCTGCTGTTTGACTTCGCGTCCTTCGCGTCGACTTCCGTCTTTGGACCGACAGCGCCGCCCTCGGCAACAAGAGCCATGGGGGACTTGAAGCTGACTTTGCCTTAAAGAGGTTGTGCCGGAAACCCGCCGTGAGAGGAGGCACAGTTTCTGATGAGTGCCCTGGGGTCAGAGACACGTGCCCGCTCCAGGTGAGACGAGCCATCAGGCGCTGGTTTCGGAGTATCCGCTCGTGGCGTTCTGGTAGTAGGCGATGTCCCAGCTCGGCGGCGCGTCGAGGCTGAACGGGAGCATGTAGCTCGCCGGAAGGGTCTGGGTCTGTCCGCCGGCGGTGACTATCCTCATGTCGAAGAGCTGGCCCTTCAGCGCGTAGTCGGAGATCGGGGACTTCGCGCAGCAGGGCTGGAACTCCATCTGGGTGTACGCTCCGTAGAATGCGCTGCCGTCGTAGGGGATGGAGGCGGAGAAGGTCTGAGAGGTGGAGCTGTCCACTATGGTGAAGACAATCTGCCCCTTCGAAGGATTGATGACTATGGAGAGCACCAGCCGGGTGTGGCTCGGCGAAGGAATTCCCAGGCGGCCGACGAAGTAGCTCGGGACGCAGTTGATCCCGGGAACGTACCACGGTGAGATGTACCCGTTCTGGTTTAGGTCGACGCCCAGCTGGAAGAACCCGCGGCAGGTCGACTTATCCGTGCCCGTGCTGTTCATCGCGTTGATCTGGAAGCTCAGTATGCTGTTCTGGGGCGTGGACCAGGAATCGAGCGTCATCTTAGCGGTCAGGGTGTAGTATGCCGGGAGCCGCTTGACGACGAGTCCGCTGCCCTGTCCGTAGCCTTCCATGTTGTTGTAGCCAGGAATCAACGTCGCAAGCTGATAGGTCGAGACGATGATGTCCGTGTAGTGGGCCGTCCCCGCCCTGGTGTCTATCATGGCGCCCACGTAGCTCCCTGCGTTGGGGACCGACACCTGTGCCGCCTGGACATCCGTCCTGTCGACGAACACCTGCATCACCCAGCTTCCGCTGCTCTGGTAGACGTTGGCGATGATTGAGACCCAGCCGTTCGGGAAGGCCGTCCCGGTTGGAACCGGCTCGACGACGACGAGGCTGCCGAGGTCCGCCCCCGCAACGACGTTCCCGCCGCTCACCCCCACAACCGCCACGAAGTCGGTCTGCGATGACGCCAGGCCGAGAAAGCCGCTCGAGTTGGGCCGCACCCGCATCGCAACCTGGAACGAGAGTGAGCTGGCTCCCGCTACGAACCCCTCGTTGGCGAAGTCGACCTGAGTCCCGCCCCGTGCCGTGGACTGCAGCGATGGCTCGCCGGAGTAGTTGGGAGACGCAACCACTTCTGGCGCCGTTCCGTAGATGCTCTGCCACCCCTCGAGCGTCATCGTTTCGAAGTTGGACACGAAGGCGAAGGCGCCCTTCGTTGAAGCGCTCGCGACTCTGGGAAGGACTGCGGGGGGCGCCGATCGCGGAACGGCTGCCTGAGCCGGGACAGTCGACACTGCCGCCGCCATCGACGGCAAGAACATGAGCACCACCGCGCAGGCAAGCAGACCTCTAATCCGGGTATTCAACTTAGAGAGTTTCGCCCGAGCCGCGGCGGGCATAAAAGACTTCCCAGCCTATTGGCTAAGATTTGCGATTGTCGAATCCCAGTCAGCGCCCATTCAGGCTCCAACGAACGCTGCAATCGGCCGTCCCTCCCCCGTAGATCCACCTTGCCGGACACCCAATTTCTCCCGCGCCCGGGGAGACCGTCAACCGGCAGACGATGGCTGGCGCCGCCTACACCTTCGACTCCTCGACCAGAGCTCCTCTCAGCGCGCTTACGAGCACCAACGCCCAGGGCGGCGGATGGTTTTGGCGCTTCAGCGGGACCTCGGTGCTACGAGACCCGCTCTCTGATCCGCCGTGAGGTCGAACCTGTCGAGGTTCATCACCTTGTTCCACGCCGCGACAAAGTCGTGCAGGAACTTCTCCGACGAGTCTTGGCACGCGTAGACTTCGCACAGGGCCCGGAGTTGGGAGTTCGAACCGAAGACGAGGTCGACGCGGGTGCCCGTCCACCTGAGCTGGCCGCTTGCGCGGTCGCGACCCTCGAACGCGTCTCTGGCGTCCGAAGTCGGACTCCAGACCGTGCCCATGTCCAGCAGGTTAACGAAGAAGTCGTTGGTCAGCGTCCCTGGGTGCTTCGTGAAGACGCCGTTCTGGGACTGTCCGAAGTTCGTGTTCAGCACTCTCATGCCGCCGATGAGGACAGTCATCTCCGGCGCGGTGAGGGTCAGCAGCTGCGCCCGGTTGACCAGCAGTTCTTCGGCCGAGGTGGAGAACTTCGTCTTCAGGTAGTTCCGGAACCCGTCTGCGACCGGCTCGAGCACGGCAAAGGATGCCGCGTCGGTCTGCTCCTGCAGCGCGTCCATCCGTCCCGGCGTGAAGGGTACGGTCACCTCGTGACCGGCGCTCTTCGCAGCCTGCTCGACGCCGGCGCAGCCCGCCAGCACGATCAGGTCTGCCAGAGACACCTTCTTCCCGCCTGACTGCGCTCTGTTGAACTCGCTCTGGATCCCCTCGAGGGCCTTTAGCACCTTCGCCAGCTGTGCGGGCTGGTTGACCTCCCAATCCTTCTGCGGCGCCAGGCGAATGCGGGCGCCGTTGGCACCGCCTCGCTTGTCCGAGCCGCGGAAGGTGGACGCCGACGCCCACGCTGTCGAAACCAGCTCCGGGACCGACAGGCCCGAAGCAAGGACCTTGCTCTTGAGGGAGGCGATGTCAGATTCGTCGATCAGCCTGTGGTTGACCGCGGGGATGGGGTCCTGCCAGATGAGTTCCTCCGCCGGAACCTCGGGACCGAGGTATCGGGTGCGCGGGCCCATGTCGCGGTGGGTGAGCTTGAACCAGGCCCGGGCGAACGCGTCCGCAAGCTGTTCCGGATGCTCCATGAAGCGCCGGGAGATCTTCTCGTAGGCAGGGTCGAACCGCAGAGACAGGTCCGTGGTAAGCATGGACGGTGCGCGACGCTTCGACGGGTCGTGCGGGTCCGGCACGGTTCCTTCGCCCGCGGCTCCCTTCGGCTTCCACTGGTACGCGCCGGCAGGACTCTTCGTCAGCTCCCACTCGTACTCGAACAGGTTCCGGAGGAAGTTGTCGCTCCATTTCGTAGGCGTCTGGGACCAGATGACCTCCGGGCCCCCTCCAATCGTATCATCTCCCTTGCCCGTGCCGAACTTGCTCTTCCAGCCAAGACCCTGTTCTTCTATCGGCGCGGCTTCGGGCGGCGGGCCCACGAGCGACACGTCGCCCGCGCCGTGGGTCTTGCCGAAGCTATGGCCGCCGGCAATCAGCGCGACCGTCTCCTCGTCGTTCATCGCCATTCGCGCGAACGTCTCTCGAATGTCCTTGGCCGCGGCGAGCGGATCCGGGTTGCGGTTCGGCCCCTCCGGGTTCACATAGATCAGGCCCATCTGCACGGCTGCCAGCGGGTTCTCCAGGTCCCTGTCGCCGGAGTAGCGCTTGTCGCCGAGCCACTCCCTCTCGCTCCCCCAGTAGACGTCTTCCTCCGGCTCCCAGACGTCCACGCGCCCCCCGCCGAAGCCGAATGTCTTGAAACCCATCGACTCCAGGGCGACGTTGCCGGCGAGGATCATCAGGTCGGCCCAGGAAATCTTCGAGCCGTACTTCTGCTTGACCGGCCACAGAAGCCTGCGCGCCTTGTCGAGGTTGACGTTGTCGGGCCAGCTGTTAAGCGGCGGGAATCGCTGGCTGCCGGACCCTGCGCCCCCCCGGCCGTCGCCGATGCGGTAGGTGCCCGCGCTGTGCCAGGCCATTCGGATCAGGAGCGGTCCGTAGTGACCAAAGTCTGCGGGCCACCAGTCCTGCGACTTCGTCATGACTTCGCGGAGGTCATTCTTCACGGCCTTCAAGTCAAGGCTCTTGAACTCCTTGGCGTAGTCGAAACCTTCGCCCATCGGGTTGGACTTCGCGGAGTGTTGGCGCAGAATCTCGAGCCTCAACTGATTCGGCCACCAGTCTCGGTTAGTCGCGGCCACTTTCTTCTCCAAGAAACATGCCCTCTATGTTCGACGACGCCGCTATCGACCAATATACGTTTTGCGTGGTCGGCGTCCCGCGACTATTCTCGGTTATCTATCTGGGGAGAGGCCGTCAGATGGCTCCGATCCCGAATTCGCGGGACCGAGGAAACAGACGACACAATGCCACACAACACGGTTGCGCCATGATGTTGCCCGGGGCGAGGTAGACCTAGAACGGGCGGGGGCTCGTGGTGCCGTCTCGCTCCGCCCACTGGTGGACGACGTTCAGGGGCCAACGGCCGGCGGGGGCAATAGACGTATTACGCATTGCAACGACGCTTTTCTGTAATGTCCGTGCCGGAGAGCATGTCGTGGTTGGGAAGGTATCAAGGCGCCGTGAACGCGCAACTTGAGGAGCTTTTCCCTCCGCCCCAATCTACGACCCTCGAGACCGTGGCGGCAGACGCGCTGTCCGGCAACGGCAAGAGGGTCAGAGCGACTCTGGCGCTGCTCTGGTGCGAGGCGTTCTCGGGGGATTACCTGCCCGCGATCCCGCTTGCGGTCGCGTACGAGCTCGCCCACGCGAGCGCCCTCGTTCAAGACGACATCATAGACCGGTCCGACATGAGGCGGGGGAGGGAGTCAGTCGTGGCCAAGTACGGCCTGTCGAACGCGATTCTCGCGTCTGACCTTCTGCTCTTCAACGTTCCGAAGATGGTCGCGAAGTACGACCACCTGGAGAGCGTGCGGCTTGCGCGGATATTCGACCTCGTCGGTGAAGCTTGCAGGGCCACGACCTGGGGGGAGTTCCTCGATCTTGAAATCGCCCGAGGAACCGAGGTCACCGAGCAAGAGTACGAGGAGATGATCAGGCTGAAGACCTCGACTCTCCTCAGCGCGCCGTGCGAAAGCGGGGCGATAGTCGGCGGCGCATCGAACGAGCAATCGGAAGTGGCCAGCAGGTTTGGCGAAGCGCTCGGCATGGCGTATCAGGTCCAGGATGACTCGCTCGACGTGATAGGGGATGAGCTGACGCTGGGCAAACCCGTCTTCACAGACCTGAGGGGAGGGAAGAAGAGCATCCTCCTGATTCACTGCGCGGCCCACTGCTCGAACGACGATAGGAAGTTCATCATGGGCCTCTTCAACCGGTCGGGCCCCTATGCCGACTCCGAAGTATCAAGGCTTAGGGGATTGCTCGAGAAGCACCACTCGCTCGAGTACGCGCACGAAAGGGTCTTGCGTTATACGAGGGAGGCCAAGGGTGCTCTCGGCTCGGTTCCGGAGAGCGGGGCCAGGTCGTCGCTATTGGAGCTGACGGACTACCTTTCCACGAGGTACTACTGAAGTTGGACCGACAGGAGAAGCTCGCGTCGCTTCTCGGCTTGCTTGGGTTGGCCACGGCCGGGAGGGCGACAGTCACCGTTGGCGGACGCCCTCTCCTGGCCATCAACTCTGACGAGAAGGTCCTTGAAGTCGAAGCAGACGGAGTCAAGGAGGCCGGAATGCGCCTTGGGGAACTGGTCAAGCTGGAGGACTCGGTGAGCGTGCTGGAAGGGTCGCGGGAGGCCGCCGACGCGCTTTCGCGCGTTGGGTGGAAGCTCACGCTCTCCGCGGATGGAGACCGGGTGCTCTCGATGGGGAGCGGCGTGTCCAGGTTGACCGCCCGGATCAGCGTGAACCCTCTGAAGCTCAGGAAGCTGCAGGACGCGCTGAAGTAGCCGGCTGGCCCGGGAGCCTATCTCGACATCAGCGCAACGTTCTTGGCGGCTGAGGCCTTCTTCTCGTCATCGGTCATGTCCCTGATGTGACTGGTCACTCTTACCATTCCGTCGAACTCCAGGCTAACCCCGATTTTTGGGAGCCGGATGTTCATGCCTTCGAGGCTTATCTCCAGTTGGGCGTGCTTGTCCGAGAGAGCCTGCAGGACTCCTTCGAAAAGTGTCTTTTCGACGTCAGCCGCGTTCCTTTCTTGTGACATGACGAAATCAGTAGGACGCTCCATATTTAGGCGTTTGATGACCGAAGCAATCGAGGTCTTCCACTCTTCGCTGAATTGGTGGAAATCGGCCCAGGACTAGGTCGTACCTCGAGCCTCCAGCCAGTCCGCTGTCCTCGTCTACTTGTAGACATGCGGAGGATGCTTCTCATTGGAACCGAGTCGTAGCCTGTCCTTGTGGACCGGCAACCCCACTCCCGCGGGGTGCTGGGACTCTCAGTGGTGGACCGTGTTCCTTCCTGCCGACCACTGGAATTGAAGAACCAGGTCACTTGCCTCGCTTGGAGGCATTCCTGTTCTCGCATCCAACGCGAGCTATCCGAATACCAAATCGTTTGTCGCTACAAGACAGACCAGAAGAGTGAGGCCCTGCAGAAGTGCTCTCCGCCGTCATCTCCTCCACATTGGCCTTGAAGAGAGTTAAGGGATTCGGCTGTTCGCCTCAGCCTCCTGAGTCGTTTCGGATGCTCGAAATCCCTTACCGATATCTCGGTCTCTTCGGCTGTCATCTCTGGGGCAGCCGATTAGGCAAATTCTACCTACCCTCGGGCATCTAATCAAACATCGAAGTCAAAGTAGAAGTTGACTTCTACCTATCCGCATACTGGGCAGCATCCATCACCATCAAGCCCGGAATCCTTCGGAAGTGCTTTACGTTGTGAGTTAGGAGCGACAATCCTTCTTCTCTTGCGATGCACCCAATTAGGAGGTCGCGGATCTCAATTGCCTGGCCGGACTCTTGTGTCTGAGCCAGTACCTCTCCAGCTCTTTCGGCGGCCTTCACGCTCAATCCGACGAGTCTCAGGCTCCCAAGCAGACCCCGGGTGGCAGACAGATTTGCTGAAGACTCTTTGGACTTGTACGCGCCGTGGAATAACTCGAAGGCATTGACCACCGTAGTAGAGAGATCCTTGCCTTCCAGTTTTCTTAGAATGGAGGACTTGCCCCGAAGGTCAGAGACGAGAACATCCGTGTCTAGGACTACGCTTGTTTCCACTTCTTCCACGCCTCATGCAATTCGCCGAAGACTCGTTCCTCCTCCTCGTCGCTCATCTTCCACGACCCGACGTATTCCGACGCCTTTCCCTTGCTGAGGAGTTCCCGGATGACTTCGTCTATCGGGACCGGCCTCCCTCTCGATGCCCTCATATCCCCCGCAATACGATTAAGCTCGGCGTACGTCTTCTCATCCACTTTGACGGTAGCCATTAGTTACTAAGTGATTTAGTTAGCATATAACTCTTGCGGCCACTCGAACTAGGACCCAGAAGAAGGGATCTAGCAAGACCGGGATGTACCTTTGCGTAGACCTGAATCGCTCGAGAAATTCAAGCGAAGGGACCAGGATGGTATCCGTTCAGACCCTACTTGACATAGATAGTATCCTTTGGATACTGTCTTTGAAAGACCTTGCAACCAAAAGAAGTGGTCGGGTCGCAAGAACTGGTCCTCTACCATTTCTGCATACGCCTTTCGAGTCTTTGACCGTGTCTCCAGCCTGGCGGTCGTCAAGCCCCACGATACCGGCACATGTGCTTCAATTCTGCTCTGATTTTCACTACAAGTCGAAGTACATCTGTATCAAAAGGTCCACATATGATTTCTGACTACCTATTCCCATACGGTTAGAATTCGACTCGTCAAGGGCAGCGGCACCTGATAACCCACATGGCAACTCCGATGCAATGGGTTTGATCATACCCCAGAGGTCAAGGGTAGGTCCGGAAGGGACTCCCACGTATATCCGTTCGAATCCTTCGCCGTTAAAGCCCTTCAGGAGGTGGTTCGAGTCCCTGGAGAGGGAGTCTGTCTGCACCGCCTCGGTCTACTACCGGCGGATGGGGCACCTGTGCAAAGCGCTGGACGGCAAGCCGGCAGAGATAGCGGCGATGTCGGTCAATGAGGCCAGGGACTTCATCCCACGACCTCATCACGAGCTTGGAGAGGTCGGGGAACCTCGGCTCCGCCATAGAGGGGTACGTCCTGACCGAGGCCTGTAAGGACCCCTCAGAGCAGCCCTGAGGCGACATTGGTTGTTTCGCAACTTGAGCAGGTTGTAGAAGGACATTTGAAAGACATCGTCCTAATCACTGCTAAACATCTTGAACTAGGCGTGGAGAGAACCCTCGTTCTGGTAGGGCTGAAGGGGCCCATCAGAGCCTTTTCCTAGGTTTCTCCAGAGCCTTCTGAATAACAGCAGTGCTGCGACGTCGAAGACTAGGACCAGGGGTAGGAAGATCTGCACGGCCGCCCCGGCCACCATCGGGAAGGCGATCAGACCGAGGGAGTACGCGAGCAGCTGTTTCGTGTTGCCGCCCCTGCCCAGCGTCTCCAACGCCAGGAAGAGATAGAATGCCAGAAGGGCGACCATGGCCAGGGCCGTGACAGCGGCCGGGAGGTTGAGGGACACCCCGATCGGGCCCACAACATAGATGTAGGCGACGACCACCGCTCCAAGGACGAAACTGACGAGAGGCGAGACCCTGGGCCCATCCGTCCTAGGCTCCAAGATCCTGGCGGGCGCCAGACGGGCTGCGACCACCAGTGCTCCGATGGCGAGGGCGGACAGTCCAAGGAGCGGCCATCCTATCGACGTGTGGTGCAGGTGAACCGTCAACAGCAGGTAGATGAGAACGACGTCGGCGCCCAAGATCGCCCCCGCTGAGATGAGCGACCTCCTGGACCTAAGCAGACTCTTCCCGCGCGTGCTCGGCAGCGCGAGCCCCAGGAGGAGGATCGGGAGCGTGATGCTGAATATCATGTGCAGAGGTATGGCCTCGACCGCCCAGACCCAGCTCACGCCCAGCCATTGACCGTACGAAGTTGGATTCCCATAGGAGACGGGACTGGTGTTGAACAGGGTGCCCAGCGCTATCCCCTCTTCCAGTATCCCGTATGCGGCCCCTAGAAGCAGGACTGAAGCCCACCCCTTCTTCCACCGTATCATCGCCTCTCTGATCAGGAGCGCGCCCGGCAGGTAGAGGCCGGTGTTCAGGGCCAGCTGAAGGCCGAAGTAGAACGGGCTCAGCACCAGAAGGTACATGGGGCTGGAGCCGGAGAGGTACTCCGCGATCCCTGGAGTCAGGAGGAAGAGGCAGAGCTTCGGGTGAGTGCGCAGGAAACTCGTTATTCGGCCGGACTTCGATGGGCGGGCAGGCGACGAGACGATTGCGCCGGGAGCGTCGCCACCCGTTGAACCGGGTTGAGAAGAGCTGATACCACTCTCGACCCTTTCGCCGCTAGAGGCATTCGTTCGCACTACTTTGCACCTTAGTGTTTCGAGTAGTAGTCCGCCACGGCCCTGAAGGATTCTTTTGGCTCCCACGGCATGTCGGGGTAGGTCGTCCCCCGCCGCCCTCCTTCGAAGTACTTCACTAGACTAAAGCTCGCCATATCGAGGTCGTGCTTCGGGTCGTCGTTGTAGGGTTTGGTCTGTTCCATGAACGCCGAGACGAAGACACCGTCGACCCCGGCGTTGTCCAGCATCCGCAACGTCTCGACCAACATGCTCGCCTGCCACTTCTCGTCCCTCACATGGGAACCGTTCAGGTGCGGTCTGACGAGCCTGCCCACGACGGGAAAGCGGTAGTGGAAGAAACGCGACTTTTCATTGATGGTGCTCGCCTCTAGCCCTGCCGCGCTCTTGAGCATCCCCTCTTCGCCAGCCCCGGCGATGGTCGTGTGGCCGGTCTCGGTGACCACGACGGGCTTGCCGTGCTTGAAGGACGGAGCCAGCATCTCCAGATACTGCTCGCCCATCTTCTTCGTCCTATAGTGGTCGACTCCAACGAAGTCGAAATTGTCCCAGTTCACGGCCTCCCAGACCAGAGCGGCGTAGGTCACCCTTCCACGGTAGACTGACCTAACTGTCTGGTTTGCCTTGGTGAGGAACTCGTTCAACGGCTTGTTGTGCTCGCCAGCCTTCACCCTGGCGAAGAGGTTCGGGTTCGCCAATCGCGCCATGAAGCTCTTCCCCTCCAGTATTCCACGCATGAAGAGGGTCGACTCGCCCCCTGCGACGAAGACCACAGAGTCTTTCCCGCTCCCCCTCAGCGCTTCGGCTGCCTCCGCCGCCAGGCCAAGGTAGCGGCAGGTTTCTTCCGGGCTCCTGTCCCAGATGGTAGGACAGAACCAGACCTCTAGGCCCTGCTCCATCGCCAACTCTGCGGCCTTGGAAAGGCGGCCTATGTCCGAGCCGGAGATCCTAACCGCGTTGCAGTGGAGGTCTTCCTTGATTATCTCGAGCTCACGGCGGACGGAGTCCTTGCTGAAGTGAGGGCGCCAGTTGAACGCCATGTAGGTGCCCACGTCGTAGCAGACCCCCTTGCGGTTCATCGCAATCTGGGTCCCCTAGCTTCTACCGTCAGGCCTGAGCATCCGGAGAACGATCTTGGGGTCTGGGAAGTTCTTCCTGCTTTCCGCCTTACTCGTGTCTGTCATCCTGCTCACGAGCCCGTTGATGTAGTCGAGGATCGCCTCGAGCAGCTGGTCAGGGTCGTCTGCAGCGACGTCCCCACTGGCCTGAGCCTCAACGATGAGCCTCCGAATGGTGCTCCTGACGGCTCTGCCGTTTCTCGCGACCGCTTCGCGGAGCTCCGCCGGGACCTTTTCGTCCCTAAGGACCTGGTTGAGAAACTGGGAGTACTCTGGCTGCTGGCGCACCCCCAGAAGCACGTTGGTGAGGAGGAGCCGAAGGCGCTCGGCAGCGGTCCCTTGTGCCTTCCTGAATCGGCCCTCAAACCCTCCTCCGGATTCTGTCACCTGTTGCACAAGCTCCGTAAGGATCGCCTCCTTGCTCGGAAAGTAACGATATGCGAGGCCCTCGCTGACCCCCGCCTCTTTGGCCAAGTCTGCCATGGTGGCATGGCTTCCCTTGCTGGCGAAGACCCTCAGTGCCCCGTCGAGTATCTTCCTTCTGGAAGCGTCCCTCACCTGCTGAAACGCTGCTTCGGTCCGCGGCATGTCTCGGATTGAGTGAGCCATTCACTCACTTGATAAAGATATCATTTGCTACGAGAGAAGCGCGCCGTGGCTAAACTAAGTACACACGGTGGAGAGTGTTGGGCCTTTCCCCCGGAACCCTTTCCGATGTTGAGGAGAGAGGGCGCATATTTACAACGGCACAGATCATTCTGGTGTGATTTCCGTGCAAAAGGGGGATTCGCACGGATATGGGTGTGGGCCGGAAGGGATTCGTCCGGATATCCGGATGGAACCTGCCATTGAAGCGCGCAGGTTTCACCAATTCATTTCTAGCATTGCGCCCTGTATTTTAGCACCCCGTATGAT
>Ga0335081_10005461_pt1 | contig 20111 bp, 14 predicted proteins | sample Lox_Sample_35_FD_206713 | JGI IMG/M metagenome (GOLD analysis project Ga0335081, IMG submission 206713) | Soil microbial communities from Loxahatchee National Wildlife Refuge, Florida, United States - Lox_Sample_3.5 | ecosystem: Environmental > Terrestrial > Soil > Wetlands | place: USA... | reverse complement strand
CCACTACACTCACAGCTGGATCCACGAGACCCTGGTCGACCTGCTCGCCATCCAGAAGGAGATCCACCCCGGGATCTTCGCGGTCATGGACGGGACCACCGCCGGGAACGGGCCCGGTCCCCGCACCATGTACCCGGTGGTGAAGAACGTCATGCTCGCCTCCGCCGACCAGGTGGCCATCGACGCCGTCTCCGCCAGCATGATGGGGTTCGACCCCATGAAGCTCGACTACGTCCGGCTCGCCCACGAGGACGGGCTCGGGGTGGGCGACCTCTCGGAGATCGAGCTGGTGGGGGACGAGGACGCCGGAAGGGAGCGCTGGGGCTTCAGCGTCGGCGACAACGCCGCCTCCCTCGTGGGCGACCTCCTCTGGTTCGGGCCACTCCGCTCCATCCAGAACCTCTTCTTCCGCACCCCGCTCGTGAACCTCTTCATCCTGGGGAGCGAGGCCTACCACGACTACTACCGCTGGCCGCTCAAGGACCGCCGCGTCTTCGAGGGCTGGCTCGCCGGGACCCCCTGGGGAAAGCTCTTCCAGGTATACGCCCGCTCCTCGACGCCCGAGGCGACGCGCGAGGAGGAGCCCGCCGCGTAGGCGGACCGGCCGCGAAGGGCCGGGTCTGGCTGGAAGGTCCCTCCCGGGACTGGCCGCCCGGGCCCCCACCCGGAGAGCTCTCCTCTTGCTCGGCCGGGGCCCGGGGGTAGGCTCTCTCCCGGATGGAGATTCCGGTGCCGAGGGCGACCTACGGCGTGGCGGCGCTCCTGTTCTTCGCCACCCTCTCGGTGTTCACGCCCGCACTCGGAAACGGCTTCATCGACGTCTACGACGACGGGCCCTACGTCCTCGGGAACGAGATGGTGCGGCGCGGGCTCACGCCCTCCGGGGTCGCCTGGGCCTTCCGGAGCTTCGAGCTCCACAACTGGCACCCGCTCACCTGGCTCTCCCACATGGCCGACGTCGACCTCTTCGGGATCGCCCCGGCCGGGCACCACCTCACGAGCGTGCTCCTCCACTCGGCGAACGCCGCGCTCGCCGTCCTCCTCTTCGCCTCCCTCGGGGCCGGTCCCGCGCTCGCCGGGATCCTGGCGGCGCTCTTCGCCCTGCACCCGCTGCGCGTCCAGTCCGTCGCCTGGGTGGCCGAGCGGAAGGACGTCCTCGCGGCCTTCTTCGGGCTCCTCGCGCTCCTTGCCTACCTGCGCCACGCTCGGCGCCGCGGGGCGGGGGCGCTCGCCCTCGCGCTTTTCGCCTTCGCCCTGGGACTCCTCTCGAAGCCGTCGCTCGTGCCCCTCCCCATCGTGCTCCTGCTCCTCGACTACTGGCCGCTCGGGAGGCTCGGGCCGGGCGAGCGCCGCGGGGCGATCCGGGAGAAGATCCCCTTTGCCCTTCTCTCCGCAGCCTCCGCCGCCGTCACCCTGGCCGCCCAGTGGAGCACGGGCGCGGTGGTGGCGGGGAGCGAGATCCCCTTTGCGATCCGGCTCGGCAACGCGGCGGTGAGCGTCTGGGCGTACCTCGCGAAGCTCGTCTGGCCGGCCGGCCTCGCCGTCTACTACCCACACCCGGGCAGCTCCCTCTCGGTCCCGCTCGCGGTCGCGGCCGGAGTCGCGCTCGTGGGCGCGACCTCCGGCGTTCTCGCCGCCTCGCGCCGGGCGCCCTGGCTCGCGGTGGGATGGCTCTGGTACCTCGCGCTCCTCCTCCCGGTCCTGGGCGTCGTGCAGGTGGGGCGGCAGGCGATGGCGGACCGGTACACGTACCTCCCGACGCTGGGGATCCTCCTCGCGGCGGGCTTCACCGCCGCCGAGGTGGCTCGCCGCGCCCCGGCGCTCGCGTCCTGGGCCCTCTCGGGGGCCGGGGTGGCGGCCGCGGCGCTCCTCGCCGTGGCGACTCGCGGGGAGATCCGGATGTGGAAGGACAGCGCGACGCTCTTCGGGCGGGCCATGGCGGTGACGGAGCGGAACTCCGTGGCGGCGAATGCCCTCGGCGTCCTCGAGGCCCGCGAGGGGCGCGTCATCACCGCGGTCGCGCTCTACGAGCAGGCAGTGTCCTTCGATCCGCGCTCGGGGACCGCCCAGCAGAACCTGGCGGCCGCCCTGCTGGCGCTCGACCGGGACGTGGAGGCGTGGCCGCACGCGCTGGAGGCCGTGCAGCTGGAGCCCAGGAACCCACAGGCGAGGCTCGTCCTGGGGATGGCGCTCGAGTCGGTGGGACGAGCTGCGGAGGCCGAATCCGAGTACCAGGCCGCCCTCGCCATCGAGCCCAGGTACGGGGAGGCCCTCCGGCGCCTGGAGAGGCTGCGCAGCGCCCCTCCCGGCGCGGCACCCGCCCCCTGAGGTCCCCGAGGCCCGGCCGCCCTGCGCCCTGCGGGGGAGCGGGAGCCTACCTTCCCCGGCCGATGCCGTAGTAGGTGAAGCCGAGCGCCTCTGCCCTGCGGTGGTCCCAGATGTTCCGGCCGTCGAAGAGCACCGGCGTGCGCATCACGCGCTTCAACCGCTCGAAGTCGGGGCGGCGGAACTCGTTCCACTCGGTGACGAGGAAGAGCGCGTCGGCCCCCTCGGCGGCGGCGTAGGGCTCGGCGGCGAGGTCGATGCGATCGCCGAAGATGCCGGTCGCCACCGGGCCGGCGACCGGGTCGTGCGCCCGCACGCGCGCTCCCGCCCCGATGAGCCCCTCGACGACGGCGATGGCGGGCGCTTCCCGCATATCGTCGGTGCGGGGCTTGAAGGCGAGCCCCCACACTCCCATCACCTTCCCCTGCAGCGAGCCGAAGTGCCGGATCGCCTTGTCCACCAGGGCGCGCTTCTGCCGCTCGTTCACCCGCTCGACCGCCCGGAGGAGGTCGAAGTCGAGGCCGCTCCTGCGCGCCATCCCGAGGAGCGTGTGGAGGGTGGGCGGGAAGAAGGACCCGCCGAAACCCGCTCCCGGGAAGAGGAAGGGGTAGCCGATGCGCTTGTCGGACCCCATGCCGCGGCGCACCTCGTCGACGTCGGCGCCGACGCGCTCGCACAGGGAGGCGACGTCGTTCATGAAGGAGATGCGGGTCGCCAGCATGGCGTTCGAGGCGTACTTGGTGAGCTCCGCCGAGCGGGAGTCCATGAAGAGGATGGGCTGCTCGGTCCGGACGAAGGGTGCGTAGAGGTCGGCGAGCACCTGTCGGGCGCGCTCGGAGCTCGTGCCGACGACGATCCGGTCGGGCCGCATGAAGTCGTCGACGGCCGCGCCCTCCTTCAGGAACTCGGGGTTCGCGGCCGCGTCGAAGGGGACGCCGGTCACCCGGGCGATCGCCTCCGCCACCCGCTCGGTGCCGCCGACGGGGACCGTGCTCTTCGTCACCACCACGGTGTAGCGGCGGATCGAGCGGCCGATCGCCTCGGCGGCCGCGAGCACGTGGGAGAGGTCCGCCTCGCCCCCCGCGCCGGTGGAGGGGGTGTCGACGGCGATGATGGCGACGTCCGCGTCCTCCACGGCCTCCGCGACCGTCGTGGCGAAGGAGAGCCGCTTCTCGCGGACGTTGCGCCGGACGAGCTCCTCCAGCCCGGGCTCGTAGATGGGGATCCCGCCGGCGCGAAGGGTCTCGATCTTGTGGAGGTCGATGTCGGCGCAGCAGACGGCGTTGCCGTGCTCGGCGAGACAGGTTCCGGTGACGAGGCCGACGTAGCCCGTTCCGACGATGGCGACCTTCAAGCGACACCCCCGCGGAGCACTCCGGGGCGGTCGGAGCCCATCCCGGAATTCCTCGGGGAATCATGTTCCCGCGGTGGAGTTTACGCAACGCGCCCGAAGCCCTGGCGGCCCGGGGCCCCAAAGGGAGCGACGGGGAGTGGAGGGGCTCAGGCGCTCGGCGTGCGCGCGCCGCCCTTTCCCGGAACCTGGAGCAGGAGCGCCGCCACCTCGCGGATCACGATCGCCATCCTCTCCTTCACCTCGATCGCCTCGAGGATCCGCAGCCGCGCCCGGTCGTCGTTCACCACCGCGGCCGCGACCAGGTCCGCCATCCGGGCGGGGATGCGCATCCGCGCCACCGCCTCGGCGAGTTCCGGGGCGCCGGACTCGGAGGGGAGCCGGCGCGCGAGCTCCAGCACCACCTGCTCGAGCGCCTCCACCTCCGAGGAGAGCTCCGCCTGCCCGCCCGGGGGGTAGAGGTCGTCCAGGATCTCCGCCTTGAACTCCCGGTAGGGCTTGGGCGTGCCGAGGATCTCCTCCAGGAGCCGCACCCGCGCCACGCCCCGGAGCATGATGGTGTAGCGCCCGTCGGCGAGCTTCTCGTCGGCCTCGATGAAGCCGGCCCCGGCGATGCGGTGCACCGGGGCTCGCGCCATGGGGGCGTCGTCGGCCGAGCACAGGGCGGCGACCGCGAGCACCCGGTCCCCGCGGAGCGCGTCCTCGACCATGGCCCGGTAGCGGGGCTCGAAGATGTGGAAGGGCGCGGGCGTCCCGGGGAAGACGATCCCGCCCGGCAGGGGGAAGACCTTCAGGGCAGAGGCGGCCCCGCCGAGGAGCTCCCGGAGGCTCTCGGCGGCGGGGCTGTCGCCGCGCCTCGACATCTCCTCTTCCGGCGAGGCGCCTCGCCCGCGGGCTAGGCGCCCTCCTTCACGGCCTCGATGCGCATCGAGTAGAAGGAGCGCCACACGAAGACCAGCATCACCGCGAAGAAGGCGGCGAAGAGCGTCCAGCGGACGCCGCCGCCGAGCTGGAGCGCCAGCTCGACCGCCAGCAGGCCGAAGAGGGTGGTGAACTTGATGACGGGGTTCATGGCCACCGAGGAGGTGTCCTTGAAGGGGTCGCCGACGGTGTCGCCCACCACGGTGGCGGCGTGGAGCTCGGTGCCCTTCGCCTTGAGCTCGGTCTCCACCACCTTCTTGGCGTTGTCCCAGGCGCCGCCGGCGTTCGCCATGAAGAGGGCCTGGTAGAGGCCGAAGAGGGCGATGGCGATGAGGTAGCCGATGAAGAAGAACTCGTTCAGGAAGGCGAAGGCGAGGGTCCCGAAGAACACGGCGATGAAGATGTTGATCATGCCCTTCTGCGCGTACTGGGTGCAGATGGCCACCACCTTCTTCGAGTCCTCGACCGAGGCGCGCTCGGCCCCCTCCAGCTTGATGTTCCGCTTGATGAACTCGACGGCGCGGTAGGCGCCGGTGGAGACCGCCTGGGTAGAGGCGCCCGAGAACCAGTAGATGACCGCCCCGCCCATCATCAGGCCGAGGAGGAAGGGGGGGAAGAGGATGGAGATCTTGCGCACCTGGCCGGCGTCGGTGAGGCCGCCGGTGAGCAGCATCACGATGGAGAAGATCATGGTGGTGGCGCCCACCACCGCGGTGCCGATGAGCACCGGCTTGGCGGTGGCCTTGAAGGTGTTGCCGGCCCCGTCGTTCTCCTCCAGGTACTGCTTCGCCTTCTCGAAGTTGGGCTCGAAGCCGAAGTCCTTCTTCACCTCGGCCTTGACGTCGTGGACGTTCTCGATGAGGGAGAGCTCGTAGACCGACTGGGCGTTGTCGGTGACCGGTCCGTAGGAGTCGACGGCGATGGTCACCGGGCCCATGCCGAGGAACCCGAAGGCGATGAGGCCGAAGGCGAACACCTCCGGGGCCACCATGATGCCGCCCACCCCCATGGTGGAGACGCCGTAGCCCACGCCCATAAGGGCGATGAGCACCACGCCCATCCAGAAGGCGCTGAAGTTGCCGGCGGTGAGGCCGGCGAGGACGTTCAAGGAGGCGCCGCCCTCCTTGGAGGCGGTGACCACCTCGCGGACGTGACCGGAATTCACCGAGGTGAAGACCTTCACCACCTCGGGGATGATGGCGCCGGCGAGGGTGCCCATGGAGATGATGACGGAGAGCTTCCACCACAGCCCGTCGCCCAGGTCGGGGATGAGGAAGCGGCTCACCACGAAGGTGAGGGCCACCGAGACCACCGAGGTGAGCCAGACGAGCGAGGTGAGCGGCTGCTCGAAGTCCATGTGGGTGGCGTCGGCGTAACGGGCCCGGGCGATGGTCTCGTTGATGAAGTAGGAGAGGACCGAGGCGATCACCATCATGATGCGCATGGCGAACACCCAGACGAGGAGCTGCACCTGCGAGACGGTGTCGGGGACGGCGAGGGTGATGAAGGCGATGAGCGCCACGCCGGTGACGCCGTAGGTCTCGAAGCCGTCGGCGGAGGGGCCGACCGAGTCGCCGGCGTTGTCGCCGGTGCAGTCGGCGATGACGCCGGGGTTGCGGGCGTCGTCCTCCTTGATCTTGAAGACGATCTTCATCAGGTCCGAGCCGATGTCGGCGATCTTGGTGAAGATGCCGCCGGCGATGCGGAGCGCCGAGGCGCCGAGCGACTCGCCGATGGCGAAGCCGATGAAGCAGGCGCCGCCGAGCTCACCGGGGACGAAGAGCAGGATGAACAGCATGATGATGAGCTCGGTGGAGATGAGCATGGTGCCGATGCTCATCCCCGCCATGAGCGGGATGGCGTAGGTGGGGAAGGGCTTGCCCTCGAGCGAGGCGAAGGCGGTGCGGGAGTTCGCGTAGGTGTTCACCCGGATGCCGAACCAGGCGACCGCCGACGACCCCAGGATGCCGATCATGCTGAAGACGAGGATGATGAGGACGCGGGGGGCGCCCATCCCCTGCCCGCCGTTCGTCAGGAAGCCGAAGTAGGCGACGATGATGACGGCGATGAAGGCCCAGAGCACGGCCAGGAACTTCCCCTGGGTGACGAGGTAGGTCTTCGCCGTCTCGTAGATGAGCTCGGAGATCTCGAGCATGGAGCGGTGCACCGGCATCCGCTTGATGCGAGCCGACATGGTGAGCCCGAGCGCCAGGCCGGCCAGCGAGACGAGGATACCGACGAGGAGCAGCGAGCTCCCCTTCACTCCCAGGAAGGAGACCGACCCCAGGTCGGGAACCTTGATGTTGGCCTCGCCGCCGTGGGCGGCGAGCACGAGTGACTGGAGCGTGGCAGAGACGTTCATGGCGGGACCAGTTTCCTCCGAGGTTCTTTGGACAGGGGCGCGGACGCGACAGACGAGTCCGGGCCCCGGCGCGGCGCGGGCAAAAGCCCGAAACGGGCGTTCGGGAGGCGCGGGATACTACAGAACCGGTACCGCCCTCGCAAGGCGGACGAGCCCCCATGACGCCACGCGTCAACGACACCCGCGGAGCGAGTCCCGGGGAAGGACTCTTGATCGAGATCAGTCGGCCTTCGCCACCGCGGCGACGTTCGACTGGTCGAGGGTGGCGAAGTTCACGTTGAAGTACCCGGCCTGGCCGGCCGTGTACATGACGCGCTTCAGGATCCGGAAGGGGACCTTCTGGTCCGCCTGGATGTTCACGTCCCCCTTCCAGTTCTTCTCCCGGTCGGGGTCGTTCTGGTGGATGAAGTCCCAGCGCTTCTTCTCGTCGCGGAGCTTCTCCTCGAGCCCGGGGATGGCGAAGTCGTCCCCCCTCTCCACCTCCGCCACCTCGGCCACCTTCTGCCCCGAGACCACGATCTGCGAGGCGCTGATGGCCACCACCGGCGCCACCTCGATGGTCTGGCCGTGCTGCGCGTCCGGGAGCTTGATGTCCTTCTGCATGTAGAGGATCTCGCCGGTCGCCGAGAACTGCATGAGGAGGAAGATGACGAGCATCGTCATCATGTCGACCATGGGCACGACGTTGAGGTCGGCGTTCACCGACTTGTGGCCCTGCTGCATCTTGCCGCCGACGACCTTGGAGCCCTCGAAGCGCTTGGCGGGGCGCCGCCCTGGCAGGACGATGGGCATCGCTATCCCGCCGCCGTGACCGAGACCGCGGGGAGCCCGACGCCGACGGCGGCGTCGATGACCCGCACCAGGTCGACGTAGAGGATCCCGTCCTCGGCGGCCACGGTGAGCGCGGACTGGTCCGGGTACTCGTTCTTGATCTGCTTCAGCTTCTGGGAGAGCGTCTTCAGGTCCTGGACCGGCTGTCCCTCCGGGCTCTTTCCCAGAGCGGGGATCTCGACCGCCACGCCCGCCGAGGTGCTGAGGGTCATGCCGCGGTCGCCGAGGGTGACGGTGACCTGGATCTGGCGCTTCTCGTCGGCCGAGGCCGGGCCGCCGGTGCCGCCCGTCTGGACCTGGAGCCGGGAGATCTGCGTCCAGACCGCGGTGAAGAGGAGGAAGGAGATGGTGCAGGCGAGCAGGTCGATGGCGGGGACCACGTTGATCACCGCATCGAGCGGGCGCTTCTTCTTGCCCCCTCTGCCGCCGCTCTCCGGTACCGGGGCGCCGCCGCCAGCCATCGTCTCCTCCGCGCGCGGGTCCTAGGGAGACCCCTAGGCCTCGACCTCCTCGGGGATCTCCTGGCGGCTCGCCTGGAGCTTCATCTTGTCGCGGTTCGCGAGGATGAGGTTCAGGAGTCCGACGGCCGACTCGTTGATGTCGTCCATCATCCGCTGCGTCCGCCCCTGCAGGACCGAGTAGGCGATGAGGGCCGGGATGGCGACCGAGAGGCCGAAGGCGGTGCAGTTCATGGCCTCGGAGATGCCCTGGGAGAGGATGGTCGCCTTGTCCGCCGGGTTCGCCGCCGAGACCGCTCCGAAGGACTTGATGAGCCCGATGATGGTGCCGAGGAGGCCGAGGAGGGTAGCCACGTTGCCGATCATGGCGAGGTAGCCGGTGCGCCGCTCGATGACCGGCGCCTCGCGCAGGGTGGACTCGTCGAGCGCCGCCTGGACGTCCTCCTCGCCCTTCGGGACGGCGATGAGGCCGGCCTTGATGACCTGGGTGAGGGGGGCCTTCTTCTGACCGGCCACGTAGCTGATGGCCTTGTCGAGCTCGCCCGCGTAGACGAGCTTCTTCAGGCTCCGCATGAAGGCGTCCTTGTCGATCGCCGCCTTGAAGTAGAGCACCCAGATGCGGTCCACGATGATGGTGAGGGCGAAGATCATGGCGACGGCGATGGGGTACATCCCGAGGCCGCCGGCCTCGAACACCCTGGCAATGGCACCGAACAGTTCGCCCATCCGAGAAGACCTCCCTGAAATGCAGGGTGGGGGGTGACTCTAGCCCCGTTGGGGCATGGTACAGCGCACCGGCTTCTTTCGTGGGTACCACCCGCCCAAACCATCGTCAACTCCACGACTTACGCACCTTTGCCCACCTCGGGACCTCCGCTTCGGGCGGGTTAACTCGGAGCCATCCCCCCGGCAGCGAGCCTCCCCAAGCAACCGGTCCCGCCTCGGCCCGTCCGGAGCGGCTCGCCCACTCGGCAGCTCGCCCCGGCGCGTTGCCCTGCGATTGCCGGGCGGTGTACGGTCCCCCTCCCCGTGGCACTCGAAGCCTTCGCGCCCTTCCGGCTCCGGCCCGGCGACGCCCTGGCGGAGGTGGAGGCCTTCGCCGCCGAGACCGGAGGAGCTCCGCTCGTCATCGACCCGGCGGACAAGCTCGCCGAGGGGCTGCCGGAGAGGACCTGGGCGCGGCTGCCGGCGGGCCGGGCGCTCGTCCAGGACGAGGCCTGCCGGGCCGCGGACGGGAAGGTGTCGGGCGTCACGGGCTTCGAGCGCGCCTGCCTGAACAGCCCGGCGCACCGCCAAAGGGTGGCGGAGCAGGGGGTGGCCGCGCTCGACGCCGGCCACGCCGGCCTCCTCCTCGACCGCCCCGACGCGGTCCTCGCGCTCGGACTCCTCGGGGCCGGGTTCTCCGACGCCTGCCAGGCCGCCTTCCAGGCCGGGCTGCGGCGCGAGTACGGCCCCCAGTTCGGCGCCTTCGACTACCGGCGCATCGCCGGCGAGGCGCTCGCCTCCTCGCCCGGCGCCGTGACCTTCGAGCAGCTCCACTTCGGCCGCGACTTCTGGCGCTTCCGGAACGAGTCGCTCGCCGACGCGGTGAAGGCCTACGTGCGCCCGGTGCGCGACCGGGCCCGCACGGCCCGCCGCGAGTTCCCGGTCGGGGCCCGCTTCGACGCGGCGGGCCCGGCGCAGTTCGAGGCCTGCCGGACGCTCGACGCCGCCGTCTTCCCGCTCCGGGTGGCGGCCCACCAGACCGGGGTGGCGGCCGGCCGGCTGTGGCGGGCGGTGATGGGGCGGCGCTTCGTCGCGGCGGAGCTCTCGGAGGATGCCGACCCGGCGGAGGTGGCGCGCCTCGCCGCAGCGCTCGCGAGCTCGGGCGTGGAGGTGGCCTTCGAGGAGGGGGAGCGGGCGACGGCGCTCGCCGCGGTGCGGAGGCTCCACCACGCCCAGGTGGCGCGGCGCGATTCGCTCGCCTTCGGGGACCCGGTGGCGGAGTGCCTCGTCTACTACTCCCCGGAGGCCGACCTGTGGACGCGCGGTCTCCACCGCATGGCCGTGGAGGAGGCGGGAGAGACCCTCTCCCGCATGCACGTGCAGTGGGCGGCCTCCCTCTCCCCGGCCGCTCCCCGGGAGGGGACGGCCCTCGTGCTCGCCCAGGCGAGCGCGCTCTCGGCCTCGGAGGCTGCGGCGGTGACGCGCTTCCTCGAGACCGGGGGGAAGGTGCTCGCCTTCGGGGAGCCGGGCCTCGTGGACGAGTACGGGCAGCAGCTCCCCGGCTTCCTCCCCGAGGCGAAGAGCTCCGGGGCCAAGGTGGGCGAGGGAACCCTGGTGGTGCTGCCGCCCCTCGTCGCGAACCCCGCCGCCGGGCTGCCGGCAGAGCCGGCCGCCACGGAGCCCCTGGCGAAGGCGCTCGACCAGCTGCGCGGGCGCAAGCGGCGCGCGGTGGAGGTCCAGTCGCGCAAGCCCGTCCTCGCCTCCCTGTGGCGCTCCCCGAAGCGCCTCGACGTCCACCTCGTCTCCCTGGGCGCGGAGCCGGTCCGCGGCGCCACCCTGCTCCTCGGCGACGGGGTGGCGGGCTCGGCCCGCCGCGCCCGCTTCCGCGCCGTCACCGGCGACGACGAGAAGTTCGCCTTGAACCCCTCCGGATGGTCGGTCTCGACGGTCCTGCCGGCCTTCCAGGGCTACGCGGTCCTGTCGCTCGTCCCGTGAGCCGCCCGCGGGCGGCGGGCCCGCGGCCCGTGGGGGGGCCTTCCGACCCTAGTTCGCGGCCGCCGAGGTGGCGGTGCTCGCCGCGCAGACCTCGTTCGAGCGCGGCGACTCCCTTCCCTCGGAGTCGACCGCCGCCACCCGGAAGCAGTTGGGCTTGGCGCTCAGTCGCCCCAGCGGGGTGAAGGTGTTGTCCTTCGTGAGTCCCTGCGTGCTCTCCTTCATGATCCCCTGCGCGGTGCCCGCCTTGGCGTAGACGCGGTAGAGGACGCCCCCCTGCTCCGAGGGCTCCCACTGCAAGAGGATCGAGGTCGGCGAGGTGCGGACCACGCGCAGGTCGGACGGGCTCGCGAGCTGCGAGGGGTCGGCGGTGGTGGAGCAGGCGGGCGGCGAGGCCGGGGAGCGGTTCCCGGCGGCGTCGAGGGCCACCACCGAATAGCAGTACTCTTGGTTCGGCAGGAGCGCGCGCTCGCGGGCGCGCGTCACCGCGACCTTGGCGATGAGGCTCGAGCCGCGCATCACCTCGTAGCCGACCACCCCCACGTCGTCGGTGGACGGATCCCAGGCCACGAACATCTGGGTGGAGGAGACCGACACCGCCGCCACCCGCGCCGGGATCGAAGGAGGAGTGAGGTCGGGCGGGCGGGCGCAGGCGGGCGGAGAGGCCGGAGAGCGGTTCCCGGCGGCGTCGAGGGCCAGGACCGTGTAGCAGTAGTCCTGCGACGGGCGGAGCCCGGCCTCCCGCACGAAGGTCTCCTTCGCGCCCACGGGAAACACCTTCGTCCCCCGGTGAACCTCGTAGCCGGTGACGCCGACGTTGTCGGTGGAGGCCGTCCAGCGGAGCTCGACCTCGCGGTCGGAGAGCGCCTTCGCCGCCACCGCCGAGGGGATCGAGGGGGGCGTGAGGTCGGGAGTGGTGGCGCACGCCGAGGGCGAAGGCGCCGAGCAGTTCCCCGAGGCGTCGCAGGCGCGGACCTGGTAGCAGTACCGGGTGGCGGCGCTGAGACCCCGGTCGCGCGCCGCCACGCCCTCGGCGGGAACGGGGGTCCCCTTGCCTTCCGGGTTGCCGGCGCGCACGAGCTCGTAGCGCGCCACCCCGACGTCGTCGGTCGCGGGATCCCAGCTCAGCGCCACCTCGTGCTCGCCCGCGGCGCTCGCCGCCAGGCGGCCGGGGACGGTGGGGGGAGTGGTGTCGGGGATGGTGACGCACGCCGGGCCGGAGGCGGCCGAGCGGTTCCCGGCGCGGTCGAGCGCGTGCACGGTGAAGCACTGCTCCTTCAGGGGCGCGACGCCCCGCACCTCGAGCGAGGTGGCGGTGACGGTGGCGAGCCGGTCGTTGCCTCTCATGACCTCGTAGCCGACCACCCCCACGTCGTCGGTCGAGGGCCCCCAGGTGACGGCGATGTTGTTCCCCGGGCGCACCGCCGCCTTGAGCTGGGGGGGTGGGCTCGGCGGAGTGGTATCGAGCGTCTGGGCGCAGACGGGCTTGGTGCGCTCGGAGAGGTCTCCCTCGGCGTCGTAGGCGCGGAGCGCGTAGCAGAAGGTGGTCCCGTGCCGGAGCCCGCGATCGAGGAGGCGCGTGGCCGGGACCTTCGCGGCGAGGGCGTCGCCCCGGTACACCTCGTACCCGGAAACGGCCCCGTCGGGCGAGGCCTCCCACTGGAGCGCGATCTCCGAGTCCGACTGGGAGGCGGCGCTCACCTTCCGCGGCGGGGCGAGCACGCGGGCCTCGCGCGGCGGGGGAGCCGCGACGGGCGGCGGCGGAGCGGGCTCCGCGGGGCGCGGTGGCTCGACCTGGGGAGCGGGCCTCGGCGCCTCCGCGCGCTCGCAGGCGAAGAGGAGCGACGAGGCGGCGGCGAGCGCCAGGCGAGCAGAGCGGGTGCGGCGGGGCATCGTTCCCCCTTCTCTTCGGTGCTGGGGCAAAGCCTCCCCGGAGAAGAGGTATGCAAATTCCATACGATCGAGCTCGCCCCCTCACATCGGGATAACCGTTTGGATTCACTCGCATATACTGATGGTGCGATCGGAGTCGCTTCACCCATGTGTGTGCCATGCCCCAGAGTGTGGGGGAGGGCGCGATGCGACGCGCCGCGGCGACCGGCGCGCGTCCGATCGGCGAGGAGCCTTGTCCTTCCGAAGGCGGCGCGGAGGGAGGAGTCCCGCCGGCGCTGAAGATTCACTTCGCCTCCCGATCCGCACCGGAGCTTCCGCTCGCGGAGGAGGAGCGCAAGCGCTCGCGATCGCCCGATGGCGAGGGAAACGCGCGATGGCGACCGCCATCGCGTGGGGCGCGCCTCTCGCCAGGCGTTCATGTCGTGCGGTGTAGCCTCACCCTTACAGAAGAGCCCAGCGGGGACTTGTGAGACGGAGCGTAAAGGCTATGGAGAGGCATCCCCCGCGATCTCCGTGTGGGTGGAGGTGAGTCCCCGTGGCGTCCCAATCCAAGTTCGTCTCCCTCTCGGGCAGCGAGAAGGCCCTCCCCATCGGCGCGCGCTTCGTCGGTCCGGTCGCTCCCGCCGAGCAGATCGAGCTCATGCTCCTCCTCCGCCCGCGGTCGAAGCCCCCGGCACCTCGCACCGGAGCGCGGAAACACATGTCGCGAGAGGACTACGCATCGCAGTACGGCGCCGACCCAGCCGACGTCGACCAGGTGGCGAAGTTCCTCCGACAGGCCGGGCTCGCCGTCGTCTCCTCCAGCGCCGCCAAGCGGACGGTGGTCGTGAGCGGCCCCGCCTCCAAGCTCCTCACCGTGATCCACGCCGAGCTCGGGACCTACGAGCACTCCGGGCGCCGCTTCCGGGGGCGCAAGGGCGCCGTGAACCTCCCGAAGGAGCTCGGCGACCTGGTGGTGGGCGTCTTTGGCTTCGACAACCGGCCGGCAGCGAAGCCCCACCTCCGGCTCGCCACGCGCAAGGCGGGGCTCTCCGCATTCACCCCTCTCCAGCTCGGCCAGCTGTACGGGTTTCCCACCGACGCCACCGGGAAGGGGCAGTGCATCGCGCTCGTCGAGCTCGGCGGCGGCTACACGCAGGCGGACCTCGACGCCTACTTCCAGGCGCTCGGGCTCTCGACCCCCAAGGTCGTCTCGGTGAGCGTGCAGGGCGGCAGCAACGCGCCCACCGGGCAGACGGACGGGCCCGATGGAGAGGTGATGCTCGACATCGAGGTGGCGGGCGCGCTCGCCCCCGACGCCAAGGTCGCCGTCTACTTCGCCCCCAACACCGACGCCGGGTTCCTGGACGCGATCCTCACCGCGATCCACGACGGCGCGAACCAGCCGAGCGTGGTCTCCATCAGCTGGGGCGGTGCCGAGGCGAACTGGACCGACCAGTCGCTCCAGGCCTTCGACCAGGCCTTCGTCGCCGCCGGGGCGATGGGGGTGAGCGTCTGCTGCGCCGCCGGCGACGACGGCGCCACCGACGGCGTCGCCGACGGCCGGTTCCACGTCGACTTCCCCGCCTCGAGCCCTCACGTGCTCGCCTGCGGCGGCACCCGCCTCGTCGTCTCGAACGGCGCGCCGAGCGAGACCGCCTGGAACGACCTCGCCGCCGGCGGCGGCGCCACCGGGGGCGGCGTGAGCGACAAGTTCGGCCTGCCGCCCTGGCAGGCGGACGCGAACGTGCCCGCCTCCGCCAACCCCGACCACCGCAAAGGCCGCGGGGTGCCCGACGTGGCCGGCGACGCCGACCCGGCGACCGGCTACAGCGTGCGCGTCGACGGCCAGGACATGGTCATCGGCGGCACGAGCGCCGTCGCCCCGCTCTGGGCGGCGCTCCTGGCGCGCTGCAACGAGAAGCTGGGGGGCTCGGTGGGGTTCGTGAACGCCGAACTCTACGCCAAGGGCGAGAGCGCCTTCCGCGACGTGGTGTCGGGATCGAACGGGCCCGCCGCCTACCAGGCGCGCGCGGGCTGGGACGCCTGCACCGGGCTCGGCACGCCCATCGGGACCCGCATCGTCCAGGAGATCTCGCCGAGCTAGCCGGGCGCGGGAGGCGGCCGGACCGCCGGCGCCTCGGAGCCGCGAATGGGCAGGGTGACGGTGAAGGTCGTCCCGGCTCCGGGGATGCTCCTCACCTCGATGACCCCGCCGTGCCGCGCCACGATCCCCTGGACGATGGAGAGGCCGAGGCCGGCCCCGCGCCCGCCCTGCTTGGTGGTGAAGAAGGGCTCGAACACCCGGCTGCGCACCTCGTCCGTCATCCCCGTCCCGTCGTCCGCCACCGTGGCCACGACCCGGTCGCCGCGGGTGGCGATGCCGAGGGTGACGTTGCCGCCCTCGGGCCGCACCGCCTGGGCGGCGTTGGTGACCAGGTTCACGAACACCTGCAGGAGGCTCGCCCGGCCTCCGCGCACGCGCGGCGCCGGCGCGATCTCCAGGTGCGCCTTCGCCTTCGCCTCCCGCAGCACCGGCTCGCACATCCGCGCCGCCTGCTCGAGGAGCCCCGCCACGTCCACGTCCTCCGGCTTGTCGGTGGAGGGGCGCGCGTAGGCGATGAGGTCGCGCGAGAACCGCTGGATGCGCTCGCCCGCCTCCTGGATGCGCCGGAGCTTCTCCACGTCGTTCGGGTCGAGCCCTCCCAGGCGGTAGCGGCTCAGCAGGCTGTCCGAGTAGGTGACGATGGCGACGAGAGGGTTGTTGAGCTCGTGGACGATGCCGGCGGCGAGCCGCCCGAAGCCGGCCAGGCGCTGGTAGTGCTCGGCCCGCTCCTCCATGGCGCGCAGCGCCGTCAGGTCCTGGCCGATGGCGATCACCCCCTCCACCTCGCCGGTGTGCCCGGTGATGGGGGCGGTGTTCACCACCACCTGCGCCTCTCCGCCGCCGCGGAGCGCGAGGCGGGTCTCGAAGCTCGTGACCGCCTCCCCCTCGATGCTCCGCTCCAGCACCCGCCGCGCCCGCCCCCGCTCCTCCGGCGGCAGGAGCGAGAGGAGCTCCCCTCCGAGCGCCTCCTCGCGGCCGACGCCGGTGAGGCGGGAGAGCGCGCGGTTGAAGACGAGCATCTCCCCCTGCCGGTTCGTCACCACGATGAGGGCGTTGGCGTTCTCGATGAGCTCCTCCAGGTAGGTCTTGAGGAAGGTGAGCTCCTCGATGGAGCGGAGGTTCCGGACGCCGAGGGCCGCCTGGTTCGCGACCTGCAGGAGGAGCGGCTCGTCGGCCTTCGGCTCCCCCGGGCCGCCGGGCGGGTACTCGAGGTTCACGACGCCGAAGAGGCTCCCGCCCACCGCCACCGGGACCGCGATCGCCTTCACGCACCCCTGGAAGACGGGCTCGTCCTCCTCCACCAGCCCCACCCCGCCGGCGCCGAGCGCGGCCTCGGAGAGCCCCTCGCGCCTCACCGCCAGGCGGCGGAGCAGCACCTGCTCCTGGGCGATGGGCTTGAGCCGCCCGCGGGCGTAGAGGGTGGTGAGGGCGAGGCTCTTCGCGTCCACGAGCCGGATGCAGAAGGCGCGCCCGGGGAAGAGCACCTCCAGGGCGCGAGAGAGGGCGCCCGCGATCTCCTCCTCGCCGCGCGACTGGGCGAGCTCGCGAGAGAGCTCGAGGAGCGCCCGGCTCTGGGCGGTGTCGACGTCCTCGGCGTGGAGCGAGAGGACGAGGAGCGCGAGCGGCTTTCCCCCGCCCGCCCGCTCCAGCCCGCGCACGTCGGCGCGGGCGCCCACGCCGCCGAGCCGCGAGCGGAAGGCGGACGACCGGCCGGGGCCGGGAAGCGCCGGCGGCTCGCCCTCCGGGGGCAAGAGCTCGAGGATGGGGCGGCCGGCGCAGGCGGCGGGCTCGAGCCCCACCGCCCGGGCGAAGGCCTGGTTGGCGCGCCGCACTCGCCCCTCCTCGAGGAGTGCCGCCGCGACCGGGGAGATCTCGAAGGCGGCGACGAGGTCCTCGGGGGCGAGCGCCGCCGCGCCGCCCTTCGGCCGGGCGGGCCTCCGCGGAGCCCCCTTCCGCCCCGACGCCCCGCCCGGCCTCCGCTCGCCTTTCCGCATCGCGCCCCTCCTCGAGGAGATCGGGCCGTTAGCGCCCGGGCCGGGCGCGGAAAGCCGCCTGCGCCGCCTCCAGGACCTCCTTGAGCGGCACCCCGCGCTCCCGGGCAAGGGCGAGGCAGTCGTCGTGCTCCGGGTGCGCGCCCACCACCTTCCCGGCCCGGCGCGCCACCTTCACCCGCACCGTCCCGTAGGCCGTCTCGACGGGGACGAGCTCGCGGTCGAGCTCGGCGCGGTCGACGGGGTGGTAGCGGACGCCGAGCGAGGTGGTCTCGTCGAGGAGCACCCGGGCGACCGCGTCCCGGAGCTCGCCGGGCGCGAGCGCCGCCACCTGGAACCCCGGTCGCCCCTTCTTCATGGTGAGGGGCGCCGCCCAGGCGTCGAGCGCGCCGGCGGCGAGCGCCGCCTCGATGGCCCGCGCCACCAGCTGCCCGGAGCAGTCGTCGAGGTTCGCCTCGAGCACCCACAGATCGCGAGCCGCCCCCGCCTCGCGGCCCAGGGTGAGGCGGAGCACGTTGGGCCGGTCGGGCCAGCGCGCCGTCCCGACGCCGTAGCCGACGCGCTCGGGCACGAGCGCCGGAAGGGCTCCCTCCCGCACCTCGGCGAGCTCGGCCAGGATGGCGGCGCCGGTGGGAGTGACGGCCTCCCCAGGGGGGCCTCCCGGCCGGACCGGGACGCCCCGCAGGATCTCGAGCACCGCCGGGGGCGGCACCGGCAGCCGGCCGTGGGCGGTCCCGACGAACCCCTGTCCCAGCTCGGGCGCGGGGGAGACGAGGCGCGGCCAGCCGAGGAGGTCGAGCACCACCGCCGCCCCGCAGATGTCGACGATGGAGTCGAGCGCGCCCACCTCGTGGAAGTGCACCTCCTCGAGAGCGACGCCGTGGACCTTCGCCTCCGCCCGGCCGATCCGCTCGAAGACCGCGCGCGCCGCCTGGCGGGCGCGCGGCGCGAGCCCGCTTCGGTCGACGAGGGCCAGGATCTCGGCGAGGTGGCGCTCCCTCGGGCTGCCCCCCTCGCCCACCACCTCGACGTGGGTGCCGCGGACGCCTCCCGCCTCGGCCCTGGAGGCGACGAGCCGGAAGCCGGAGAGGGGAAGCGACCGGAGCGACCGCTCGAGCGCGGCCTGGTCCACGCCCAGGTCGAGCGCCGCGGCGAGGAACATGTCACCGGCGACGCCGCCGATGGGCTCGAGGAGGAGGACGTTCGCCATGAGCGCTCTTTAGCGCGCCCCGCGCTCCGGGTCACCTCCGGGCGATGAGCCCGGCCACGAACCCGGCCCCGAAGCCGTTGTCGACGTTCACCACGCTCACGTTTGGGGCGCACGAGTTCAGCATGGTGAAGAGCGGCGCCAGGCCGCCCAGGTTGGCGCCGTAGCCCACCGAGGTGGGGAGCGCCACCACCGGCTTGCCCACGAGCCCGCCCACCACGCTCGGGAGAGCCCCCTCCATCCCCGCCGCCACCACCACCGCCACCGCCCGCTCCAGGTCCTCCCGGCGGGCGAGCAGGCGGTGGAGCCCCGCCACCCCGACGTCGTAGATGCGGATGACGTCCACTCCCATCACGTCCAGGGTGACGGCCGCCTCCTCGCAGGCCGGGACGTCGCTCGTGCCGGCACAGCAGACCGCCACCGGACCGCGGGTGGGGAGCGACATCCGGCCGCGCGAGAGGGTGCGCGAGACCGGGTCGTAGCGCGAGCCGCGCACCGCACGCCTCGCCGCCCGCGCCTTGTCGGGCGCGAGCCGCGTCACCAGGAGCGGGCCGCGCGAGGCGAGCTTCTTCGAGATGGCCGCCACCTGGGCGGCCGTCTTGCGCTCGGCGAGCACCACCTCGGGCATCCCGACCCGCAGCGTGCGGTGGTGGTCGAGGGTCGCGAACCCGCCGAGCTCCTCGTAGGGGGCGCCCTTCAGCGCGGACACCGCCTCGTCCACCGTGGCCCCGCCGCGCGCCACCCGCGCGAGCAGGAGCCGCAGGCGCCGCTCGTCCATCACCTCGCCTCCATCGCCGCCAGGATGAGCGGCACCCGCTCCCCGTCCGGGAGGAAGAGGAGCATCGCCTCCAGCCCACCGCAGCGGAAGCGGGGAGCGAAGGCCGGCCCCGAGAGGGTCGGGGCGAGGTCGTCCAGGCACTCCGCCGCCGATCCGCGGGTGAGGCGGGGGACTCCGTGGACGAGCCTCCCGTGCAGGTGCTTCGCGAGCGCCGACACGAACGCCGAGCCGGCGATGTTGGCCGCCTCGACCACCGCGCTCTCCCCCACGGCGTCGAGGGATCCGGCAGCGGCGGAGGGGGCGAGGGCGGAGGCGATCCGCTCCGCGTCCGGGGCCCCGACGAGGAGGACGAGGCGGCCCCGGAGCGGGGCGGCGAGGTCCATCGCCACCGCCACCAGGCTCGGGCCGAGCGCGCCCGCCAGGGCGGCGAGCGCCAGCCGGTCCGGGGCGGCGAGCGCCTCCACCCGGTCGACCCGGGACTCGAGCCCCATGAGCATCCCCACCGCCCGCGCCGACTGGGCCCCTCCCTCGGCGGCGAGCAGCCGCAGGGCCTCGAGCTCCCGCTGCGCCACCGGGGAGGTCACGCGGCGACGAGCCTCGGGACGTCGAGGACGAACACCGGCCTGCCGGAGCCGAGCACGGTGACGGCGGAGAGCCCGGGGACGAGGGAGAGGGGACGGTGCAGGGGCTTCAGCACCGCCTCCTCCTGGCCGAGGAGCTGGTCGACGGCGAGCCCCACCCGGCCCTCCCCGCCCTCGGTGACCACCACCGAGCGCTTGCCGGTGGCGCGTCCAGGGGAGAGGCCGATGAGCGTGGCGAGGTCGTGGACGGGAAGGTGGGTGCCGCCGAACCCCAGGAGGGGCGCCCCGCCGGAGCGCTCCAGCTTCTCCAGCTCCACCTCGGCGGCGCCGTGGACCTTGGAGACCGGCAGGGCGAGGATCTCGTCCGCCACCCGGACGAGCAGCACCGGCTGCACCGCCACCGTGAGCGGCAGGCGCATGGCGATGCGGGTGCCCTGGCCGCGCCGGCTCTCGATCTGGAGCGACCCGCCGGCCGCCTCCACCGCGCGCTTCACCGCGTCCATCCCCACGCCGCGCCCGGAGACGTCGGTGACGGCCCGGGCGGTGGACACGCCGGGCAGGCAGGCGAGCTCGAGGGCCTCGGCGTCGGAGAGAGCAGCCGCCTGCTCGCGAGAGAGTGCTCCCCGCTCC
>Ga0335081_10005460_pt1 | contig 20111 bp, 8 predicted proteins | sample Lox_Sample_35_FD_206713 | JGI IMG/M metagenome (GOLD analysis project Ga0335081, IMG submission 206713) | Soil microbial communities from Loxahatchee National Wildlife Refuge, Florida, United States - Lox_Sample_3.5 | ecosystem: Environmental > Terrestrial > Soil > Wetlands | place: USA: Florida... | reverse complement strand
GCATTCGACGCTCTCCAGAGATGGCGAATCCAGCCTGGTAAGATGGCCTTCTACAAGGGCCCCTACTTCGGCGTCGTCGAGTCTCCGCAAGCCGGCAGGAACGCACTAAACCGTTTCACCGTCGCCGTTGTGTCAACACTTCCGGGCGGAGCCGAATTCCACTGGTAAGAGTGCAGGCTAGCGCCGGTCCCAATCCAAGTGCAAGCGCTGCTCGCCGTTGGTCGCGTCGAGCACGATCTTGTAGACCTCACCACGTTCATTGCGTGAGAGAAACATAGACCCGCGTAAGCGGACGCTATCGTCGGTTGCGACATCGGCTTTGATCGAACCCGGGTCGAAATCAATCACGGAGCCATTAAACGCGAGCGGCCGTCCGCTATTGGTGCGGAACGAAACCAGGATACGGCCGCCGCGATCGATGTCGACGCTGGCGTCGGAGAGTTGCTGCTCGCCATAGCCGGTTGTCATGGAGATGCCGTGCCCCCGCCCGCCGAAATGGAAGACGTTGTTCCAAGCCAGCGCGCCGCGCCGGTCATCGCGGTCGTCGGGGTGGTCGAAGCGCCGCTCTGGCTCGCCGGTGATCGTCCACGACAAGCGGAAATGGTAGCGGCTCTCGCCCGATTCTGAATCGCGAATGCGAACGATGGCTTGGAAATCGGTCTGCCGCGACGGCTCTGCGACCAGGCGCATTTCTCCGCGGCCATCGACGCCTTCGAAGCGGAAGCCTTCGATCGGCCGGTTTGGCAGCGGCTCATTGCACTCCGAGCCATCGTCGCGGCCGTCGCGTCCCGAGGTCGTGCGAATATATACCAAATCCCCGCGCACGGCAACCTCGACCTCGCCGTCAATGCGCAGGCGGATGTCGCACTGCCCTTTACCGCGAGGGACGTCCGTGCGCGTCATCTTTCGCACGCGGAATTGCGTATTGGCCCAAATGGGCAGGATGGCGAACAGCGTCAGCCACACGATTCCCAGATGTCGGAGTCTCATTAGCTCCAGCATAGCTCCTCGTGGACACTTGGTAAAATAAGGCTAGCACCTCCCTTATGTCCACTCCCAGTGAGCGTGGCCGCGCGCTCAAAGAGATCCTGGAACAACGTGTCCTTGTGCTTGATGGCGCAATGGGCACCATGCTCCAGCAGCAACATCTCAGCGCGGCTGATTTCGGCGGCGCGGCGCTGGAGGGTTGCAACGAGAATCTCGTCCGCACCCGGCCGGACATCGTGCTGGCAGTGCACCGCGCATATCTCGCGGCGGGATCGGACGTGATCGAAACCAATTCGTTCGGCGGAACCCGCCTGGTGCTGGCGGAGTACGGGCTCGCCCCGGACACGCACGAACTGAACCGGCTGTCCGCGCGGCTGGCTCGTCAGGCGGCCGACGAATTCTCTTCCGCCCGGAAACCGCGCTTCGTCGCAGGAGCGATGGGGCCCACCACGAAAGCCATTAGCGTTACGGGCGGAGTTACGTTCCCCGAATTGATTGAAAATTTCTACGAGCAGGCGAAGGCATTGCTCGATGGCGGCGCGGATCTGCTGCTGGTGGAAACCTGCCAGGACACCCGCAATGTGAAAGCGGCGCTGCTGGCAATTGACCGTCTGCAACGCGAGTTGGCGACTCGGGTTCCCGTGATGGTATCGGGCACGATTGAGCCCATGGGCACTATGCTCGCCGGCCAAACCGCGGAGGCGTTCTGTGCGTCGATCGCGGATGCCGAGCTGCTGTCCATCGGGCTGAACTGCGCCACCGGCCCGGAGCTGATGACGGACCATCTGCGCACCATCAGCGAGATGTCGCCAGTCTGGGTCTCGTGCCATCCCAACGCGGGGCTGCCCAACGAGGAGGGCAAGTACCTGGAGACTCCCGACAGTCTTGCCGCGCAACTCGAGCGCTTCGTGGACAACGGCTGGCTCAACATCGTCGGCGGATGTTGCGGCACGACGGATGCCCATCTCAAAGTGATCTGCCAGATGGTCGAAGGCAAGCGGCCGCGAACCTTACCGAATCAGGCTCATCGCGCTTATTACTCGGGCCTGGAGTTGGTCGAGGCGGATGAGGCGAATCGGCCCTTGATCGTCGGTGAGCGCACCAACGTGATTGGCTCGCAGTTGTTTAAGAAGCTGGTGGCCGACGAGCAATGGGAAGAAGCCACGGAGATCGCCCGCTGGCAGGTGAAGAATGGCGCGCACATCATCGACGTCTGTCTGCAAAGCACCGACCGCGATGAACTCGGCGATATCCCGCCGTTCTACGACAAGCTGATCCGCAAAATCAAGGCGCCCGTCATGATAGACACCACCGACCATCGGGCCTTGGAATTGGCGCTCACTTACTGCCAGGGTAAGAGCGTCATTAACTCGATCAACCTGGAAGACGGCGAAGAGAAGTTCGAACGCGTGTGCCCCATTGCCAGGCGGTATGGCGCGGCGCTGGTGGTGGGCTGCATAGATGAAGACAAAGAGCAGGCCCAGGCGTTCACGCGCGAACGCAAGCTCGAAGTGGCCAAGCGGTCTTATCAGTTACTTACCGGGAAGTACGGGATCGCGCCCGAGAACATCATCATCGATCCTTTGGTGTTTCCTTGCGCGACCGGCGACGTGAACTATGTGGGAGGAGCGGTCGAAACCATTGAAGCGATCCGCCTGATCAAGAATGATCTGCCATACGTCAAAACCACTCTGGGCATTTCCAATATTTCGTTCGGACTGCCCGCGGCGGCGCGCGAAGTGGTCAACTCAGTATTTCTCTATCACGCGACGAAAGCGGGGTTGGATCTGGCCATCGTCAACTCGCAGAAGCTGGAACGCTTTGCCTCCATCCCCGAAGCAGAGCGCCGTCTGGCAGAGAACCTCCTGTTCAATTCGCCGGTAGTAGATGCGGCGGAGGAGTCTTTGCGCACGGCGCCCGACGACTGGCGCCAGCAAACCCTGCGGCAGAAAACGGTGTTGAACCAGTTCCACATCGGAGCGATTTCCGAACACTTCCGCAAGACGGGAAGACGCGAGAAAAAGCAAGCGGAAGATTTGCCGCTGGATCAGAGGCTCGCCAACTATATCATCGAGGGCACCAAAGACGGCTTGGTCGCGGATCTCGATCGAAAACGCGCTGACGGCGTCGCCCCCCTGGATATTATTAACGGCCCTCTGATGAGCGGCATGGCAGAGGTGGGCCGGTTGTTCAACAACAATGAATTGATCGTAGCCGAAGTATTGCAATCGGCCGAAGCCATGAAGGCTGCAGTGAGCCACCTCGAGCAATTCATGGACAAAGCCGAAACCGCTACCAAGGGCACCGTACTACTGGCCACGGTGAAGGGTGACGTCCATGATATTGGCAAGAACCTGGTGGAGATCATCCTGTCCAATAACGGCTACAAGGTGATCAACCTCGGCATTCGCGTCCCGCCTGAAGCGTTGATCGGGGCCTATTTTGAGCACAGGCCCGACGCAATCGGCCTCTCTGGCCTGCTGGTGAAGAGTACGCATCAAATGGTGGTCACCGCGGGTGATTTCAAAACCGCCGGCATCCGCGTTCCCCTACTGGTAGGCGGCGCAGCTCTCTCCGAGAAGTTCACGCGCACACGGATTGCAACCGCTTACGGCGAAGCGGCGTGCTATGCAAAGGACGCCATGGCCGGGCTGAGTTTGATGGACCGGATCATGGACCCCGCGGTTCGCGATACCTTTCTGGCAGCTCACCGCGGGGATGTCGCCGCCGCTCCGGTGGAACAACAAGCCGCCGCCACACCGGCTACTACCAAACGAAGTTCCAAAGTGCGGTGTGAAATCCCGATACCGCCAGCACCTTACCTGGATCGTAAGATTCGCGAGTTCCCGCACTTAGCTGAGGTTTGGAGTTACATCAATCCCTACATGCTCTATGGGCGGCATCTGGGCTATAAAGGTAACTTCGAAAAGCACTTGGCAGAGCACGAGCCGAAGACACTGCAGTTATTCCATAAGGTAGAGGAATTGAAGCACGAAGCCGCGCGGTTCATGAAGGTGAAAGCGGCGTGGCAGTATTTCCCGTCGGCGCGCGATGGTAACTCTATTCATCTATACGGTCCGCGCGACACAGCGCCCATCCACACCTTCTCATTCGGACGACAACAACGCGAGGATGGGCTATGTCTCAGTGACTATATCCTGGACGCCGATAACGGACGCGATCACCTGGCGATGTTCGTGGTTACGGCCGGCGCGGGAATTCGCGACAAATCGGAGGAATGGAAGCGGGCGGGTGAGTTTTTCAACGCCCACGCCCTCCAGGCGCTCGCGCTGGAAACTGCGGAAGCATGCGCCGAATGGCTGCATCGCCGGATTCGTGAGGATTGGGGCTTCCCCGATCCGCCATCCATGACCATGCACGATCGGTTCACTTCCAAGTACCGGGGAAAGCGGTATAGCTTTGGTTATCCCGCCTGCCCCAGGCTGGAAGACCAGGTGGGGATTTGGAAGCTTCTACACCCGGAAGATATCGGGGTCGAACTTACCGAAGGTATGATGATGGACCCTGAAGCCAGTGTAAGTGCTCTGGTTTTTCATCACCCGGACTGTGCCTATTTCTCTGCCAGTGAAAGCGAATTGGTTTCGCCGCAGGCTGAATAACTCAAGTCACATCCACGCATGATAACTTTAGTTGGCATCTAACGATAATATTATTTGATTACGGCCAGCTACTCCCACTTAAATACTTGACAATCATTGCGTTGGAATCCGGATAATTACTATTACAGAATGTTGAATCTGTAATATGGCGCAGGCCCCCCGCAGATCTGCCTGGTCTCAGCGAATCGATAGTCGCGCTTTTCGGTATTTGCGGGTAGAGGAATCTGACGACCCCTTCGCCGACTCACCTCTTCGCAAGGCTCCCTATTTCCTGGTAGCCATCTTCCTGTTTGTCCTCCACCTCGGTTTGTCCTGGCTGGGGTTTCTGTTGATCAAGGAAGGTTCGTCGGTGACGCCCGTGTGGCCGGAAGCCGGACTGGATCTGGTGGCGTTGCTGTTGTTCGGCACACGGTATTGGCCGGTGATCCTGGGGGCCTACCTTTTGATTGGCGCGGAGCGCCCGGGAATGACGCTGTTTTCGGCGTCGGCATTGGCCTTCGGCAACCTGTTGCGCGCTCTCGTTGCGGTTTGGTTCTTCCGCCAGTTTTCCCGGATGAGGAAGTCCCTGGGGCATTTCGTGGACCTGGCGGCTACGCTCGTTGCGGCCTTGATTCCGCCCGCGTTGGGGGCCGGCTTAGGCACGTGGTTGCTCATTGTGGCGGGCCGCTTTCCGGCCTCTGAAGCGCACGTAGTGGCAAGCCGCTGGTGGATCTCGGATGCTCTCGGCACTCTCACCGTCACGCCCGTCTTGGTCTTGCTGGCAAGGTGGGTTGCCGAACCGAAAAGAGCCGTTAACCGCGTAAGGGGTCTCGAAACAGTTGGCTTCGCGGCCTTTGTCGCAGTCGCGTGCTACTTCATTTTCTTTGGGTCGTCTACTTCCTATTTGCTGTTCCTGGTGTTCGCGTTTATCTTAATTGCCGCTGCCTGGCTCGGTACCGGCGCGGCCCGGTTGTCGGCTTTAGTGATTACCGCGGCGGCCGTGTGGGCCACGCACTTAGGCTATGGAGCTTTTTTCGGCGGCACCGTTGCTGAGAATCTCCTGAACCTCGACTTGTTTCTAGCCGCCGTATCTCTGACCGGAATGGCCGTTGGGGCTTTTCGCGCATACGGGAGCCTGGCGTTGCCCGGTTGTATGCTTCTGGCGGGGTGGGCGATCAGCGGAATGCTGTATGCTTCCATGGACCGAAACCGGACTCAATACGACGAGGCTCAGGTGGTCTCGGCTGCCAGCACGATCGAAAGTAGAATCTCCAGCCGGCTGACCATCTACGAAGACGCCCTACGAGGCGCAGCCGGATTCGCAGCCTCCGTGCCCAGCGTGGACCGCGCGGGGTGGCATAGTTATGTCGAGCACTTGGGATTGTTCGACCGCTATCCAGGAACACGGGCTATCACCTTCGTAGCCCCCGTTCCCGATTCTCAGTTGGAACCGTTCGTCGCTGCCCAACGCCGCAGTGACGCTCCCGACTTCACTGTTCGCGCAAAACGCCCGGATGGCAACGGTGAGCGAACCCTTCCGGAGCATTACCTGGTGGTCTGCGCCGAACCTCGCGCCGTCGCCGGCCGGGTGATGGGTGTGGATTTGGCGTCGCAGCCGGATGGCAAGATAGCGGCGGAGCGGGCGCGCGATTCGGGTGCGCCGACTCTCGTCAAGAGCATCGTAGTGCGTGAGGATGGTAGTTCGGCAAAGGGGTTGTTGCTCCTGCTCCCGGTTTACCGGTCCGGGGCCCCGGTTGCCACCGCGCAAGAACGCCACTCCGGCTTCATCGGCTGGGCGACCGTTGCTTTCGACGCCGACACTTTCTTCGAATCCGCTCTCGTTGGATCGAAAGGCCTGTTTACTCTCGCTGTGTACGATCAGGCGATGGCGCCAGGCAACCTGATCTTTGCTTCCGGTCCCGCTCCACCGAAAGCTCACTCCTTCGAGCGCGTTACGAAGCTCGAATTGGCGGGCGACACCTGGTTACTGGGCTGGCGCAAAACGCCGGAGTTCCCGCTACTGAGCAAAACACCTTCGGCTTGGACCGCTGGTTCCACCGGTCTGCTGTCGCTTCTTCTCGCGGGACTGGTGATGAGTTTGCAGTCTACCGGGCGGCGCGCCTCTGAACTCGCCGCCGAACGCACCAAGGAATTGGCGCGAGCCTTGCGCCAGGCAGACGCCGCCAATCGGGCCAAATCGCAATTCCTGGCCAATATGAGCCACGAGATCCGCACTCCCATGAACGGTATTTTGGGCATGACGGAACTGGCGTTAGACACCGATCTCAGGCCGGAACAGCGCGAGTATCTGGGTCTGGTCCGGCAGTCGGCCGATTCGCTGCTGACGGTGATCAACGATATCCTCGACTTCTCCAAGATCGAAGCTGGCAAACTCGAACTCGATCCCACGGAATTCCAGTTGCGCGAGTTGGTCGAAGTAACCGCCAAGATGCTCGCGGTTCGCGCGCATCAGAAGGGTTTGGAGTTGGTTTGCGACATCGCACGCAATGTTCCCGATTCTGTGATCGGCGATGCACCTCGAATCCGTCAAATCCTGGTGAACCTGATCGCGAACGCTGTGAAATTTACCGAACGTGGTGAAGTGATCCTGACCGTGGAGAGCCGCCCCCTCGATTGGCTCACAAACAAGAAAGGCGTGGAACTGACCTTCTCGGTCAAGGATACCGGCATTGGGATTCCGCCCGAAAATCAGCAAAAGATTTTCCAGGCGTTTGCGCAGGCAGATGGTTCCATGACGCGTCGTTTTGGTGGTACCGGCCTGGGCCTGACGATCTCGCTTCGGTTGGCTGAATTGATGGGCGGGACCATCGGCGTCGACAGCAAGCCTGGACAGGGTAGTACATTCCGGCTCACCATACCGGTCGGTAAGAGCGATGGACGCTCGGTGGAAATCCCGTTGGAAACAACCGAGCTCGAAGGGGTGTCTGCATTAGTCGTGGACGACAATGCCACCAACCGCCGCATTCTCGGCGAGACCCTTTCGCGATGGGGCATGCGGCCGATCCTGGCCGGCAGCGGCGCTGACGCCATTCGCATTCTCGATGCGATGGCCCACTGCCCGCTGGTCCTGTCCGATGTCCACATGCCCGGCATGGATGGATTCGAACTGGCCGAATACACCAAGCTTCACGCCGGCACCGTGACGGTCATTTTGCTCACGTCGGGGAGTGGGCTCGGCGATATGGAGCGCTCCCGGCGTTCGGGAGTTGCCGCGTGTCTCACCAAGCCCGTTTCGCAGCGCGAGTTGCAAGCTACCATTCTTCGCGTGCTGGGCGCCAAACAGGCCCGTTCCAGTGACACTCCGCAACCTGCGCCCACCGCCGAAGGGAACGGTGACGTAACCACCACTACTTCCGGAGAGCCGCTTCGCATCCTGCTCGCCGAAGACAACATCGTCAATCAGAAGGTTGTGATGCGTGTGCTGGAGCGCGAAGGCCACCGCGTGGTGGTTGCCGGGAACGGCCGCGAGGCGCTGGCCGCGCTCGAGCGGGAAGTCTTCCACCTGGTCCTCATGGATGTGCAAATGCCCGAGATGGACGGCTTTGAGACGGCCTCTGCCATCCGTGCGCGTGAGCGGTTCACGGGCGCGCGGCTCCCCATTCTGGCGATGACCGCGCACGCCATGAGCGGCGATCGGGAGCGCTGTCTGGCGGCGGGGATGGATGGCTACATCGCCAAGCCGGTGCACAAGATCGAGCTGCTGGAAGCGATCAGCCGTTGTACCGGAGATGCCGCGGGCGGCCACGATGGCAATGGTCAGCCGGCCGCCGCAATCTGAATCGGTTGGGTCACGTCCCGCAGCGGGTTGGCATCGGAGAACAGCCGGTCTCTCATATGTGCAAAGCGCCGATCCGAGCGAAGCGAATCCATCTTGGGGTCGATATCTAAAATCGGAAGGGCCGCGGAGTTCTCTTCGAAGGCACGGTCGAGTTCCCCAAAAGCGCCATCGCGGTTCCCGAGAGCTTCCACGAGCAGCGCCATATAGTACGCGTCCACGTAGTCGGTCGCGCGGCTCTGCTGTAATTGCGCATACAGAGCGGCAGCCTCTTTTCGACGGCCCAGCTTGGCCAGGCAGGTAGCCTCCGCAACACGCACCCAGGCAAGGTCCGGCGATAGAGCCGACGCCACACGATACTCACGGAGCGCTTCTTCCGCCTTCCCAACATACTCGAGGGCCTGCGCATAAAAGAGCCGCGCCAGGGGCAAATAGGGATGTAGCTCCAGGGCTTGCTGGCCGTAAGTCACGGCTTGATCGAATTCCCGCCGGCAGAAATAGAGGTTAATCTCAACCGGCGCCACAATCGGCCACAGGGCATCGGCTCCGCGTGCCTCGGCAATGACATCAAGTGCTTCATCCAGCCGCCCTAGCGAGGCGTAGAGCATTGCCAGACAAATGTCGACTGCTGCATGCCTCGCGCTCTCGCGGCGGGCCCGCAAGAGTTCCGCCTCGGCTTCCACCGGTTTGCGCTCGAACATATGCAGCCCGTGGCCGCGATCGGACCGCAGCTCCGGAGTGATCCCCCCCAGAGAAACAGCTCTGCGATAGACAGACAGAAACGCGCGGTACATCTCTCGGGGAGGCTGCATGCCGCAGGTACCCAAGACCAAATACATGCGGCACATTCCTTCCAAAGGCCGGGGATCGGTGTTATCTCGCGAGGCAGCCTTTTGGAAGCAATCGATCGCTTTCTCAAATCCTTCACGCGTGCAACGGTTATGAAAATGCCAACCTTTGCGAATCCAGTCTTCGCATTCCGGTGCTTCCAGGCGATATCCCAGTTTTGGACGGTGTGTGATCCACGAGCCATACTCATCGAGCGCCTTTCTCACCTCCGCCACGGTCACCGCAACTGTATGCCGCGAAACCTGGGTACCCTGCCAGGCTTCCTGGATCATCTGCTCGTAGCAGACACTCCGGCCGGTATTGCTGAGTAACACGCGTAAAGCCTGCACCGCTTGGCGGCGCAGTTCGATCTCCACTCCGTCACGCAGCAGCCGGCCGTTTGAAACTTCCAGCTGAAAAGGCCCAAATGTAAGTTCTTGCACCAGCCCCCCTAGAAACCAGCGTCCAGATTTGACGCTCTTTTGACTCCCAATGCGCGCAGTCTATCATATAATCGCCCTGATTGGCTTCGGTGGGATGCGCTGGAAGTGTGCAGTAAGGGAGTATTCTGCCCGAGGGAACCAATCGTCAGAGGAAACGTCCAAACAGGGATTGAGAATCTGCCGCGTTTGCAGCCTTTGGAGGAGAACTCATGAGTTTCGGTAAGCCGCTTTTTTCCCGCGCAGGCGTCGTTTTAACAATTGCCCTGCTGATTGCTTTTGCCCCGGCGGCCCTGGCCCAATCGGCCGGAACAGCTGGTCTGAGCGGTACAGTCACGGATGCCAGCGGAGCTGCTGTGCCAAACGTCGCGGTGACTTTGACCAACAGTGATACGAACCAGGCTCGAACCACGACTACTGGTACCGACGGCGTCTATAAGTTTTCGTTGATTCCCCCTGGTACTTATAAAATCCACTTCGCAGCTACGGGATTTAAAGCGGCGGAAGTTTCCGGCATCACGCTGAACGTGACCGAAGCTCCGATCCTCGATCGCACCCTCGAGATTGGTCAGCAGACCGAGCAGGTGACCGTCGAAGCTACGGCCGGGCTTCTGCAATCGGCATCTTCTACGCTCGGGACCACCGTGGGCACACAGACGGTCACCGAGTTGCCGCTGGCCAACCGCAATTACACCCAGATCATCGGACTATCGGCCGGCACCAGCGTGGGCGTGAATAACGCTGCCTCCTTCGGTAAGGGCACTCTCGACATCGCTGTTAATGGAAATACGCCCGGACAGAACAACTTTCAAATGGATGGCGTGGCCATTCAAAGCATGGCTGGCAACGGAAGCGCGAACGACGGCGGCATCTATGTGGGTATCGCCGTTCCAAACCCGGACGCCATTCAGGAATTCAAGATTCAGACGTCGACTTATGACGCCACTTATGGCCGCAACCCCGGCGCGAACGTAAATGTGGTGACCAAGTCCGGCACTAACAGTTGGCACGGCACCGCCTTCGAGTTCTTCCGTAACGCAGACCTGAATGCCAATGACTTCTTTTACAATCGGGATACCTGCCGTACGCAGTACGCCGGCCAATCCTGCCCGAAGCAGGTGTTTAACCAGAATCAGTTCGGCGGCGTCCTTGGCGGGCCGATCAAGAAGGACAAGCTCTTCATATTTGGCAGTTATCAGGGCACGCGAACGCGAGACGGCATCGCCACAGCGCAAGGCGCGCCCGGCAGTTCGAACATCTCTTTGTACCCGATCGTTCCTGCCGGTGACCGCACTTCGCCGGCGTTCGTGCAGCAGTTGATCGCCGCAAACTGCCAGCTGCCGTCGTTCGGACCTCCTGGCCCCAACGGCGTTCTGCCCTGCGCATCCACCTCGGTCAGCCCGGTGGTGCTCAACATGCTTCAGGTGAAAAACGCCGACGGCAGCTATTACTTCCCCACTCACACCTCTTTTGGCGACCCGATCAGTTTCAGCCAACCCGCGCCGTTCTCGGAAAACCAGGAATTGGTGAATGCCGACTATCTGCCGAATGCGAAGAACACTCTGGCGATGCGTTTCTTCTATAGTTCGGACCCCCGCACTTTCAATTTCAATACTCCGATCGGCGGCGCCCTCCCCGGAGCGCCGATGCCGGTGCAGTACTCCAACACGAATGCGGTTTTGAAACTCACGACCCTGGTGACGAATTCCCTGGTTAACGAAGCCAGAGGCTCTTTCCAGCGCCTCTTCTCGCAAGCATCGGATGCGCTCCCGTCTGGCTGGACGCCGCAAAACCTCGGTATCACCCCGATTGTGCCCAGCCAAACGCAGGGCCCGGCCATTTCGTTCTTGATTAACGGCTTTGGTGTAGGCGGATTCTTGGAGCCGCAGTTCAGTCCTACCAACCAGGTTCAGGGCGCCGATCAGATCTCGTGGTCGCACGGCCGGCACACTGTGCGCGCTGGTTTCGAATTGGAGAAGACCCAGTGGAACCTGGATTTCGCGGGGTTAGAGCGCGGATGGCTGTTCATCGGCAGTTTCACGAATCTGCTGGCAGCCAATAACCCGGGAAATATCTTCCAATGCTTGTTTTGTGTCTCGAGCGGTCCTCCCGCCGCCGGAGGCATCATTCACGCGTATCGTGAGTCGAATCTGAATTCCTATGTCCAGGATGACTGGAAGGTCAGTACCAAGCTGACTCTCAACCTGGGCGTGCGCTGGGAATACGACGGTACCTTCGGGGAGAAGTACGGCAACCTCACGAACACTTGGATCAGCCAATTGGCGCCGAATTCGCAAGTGCCAACCGCACCGATCGGTGCGCCGGCTAATTACGCGGGATGGGTCACCGCCGGCAACTACCTGGAGCACTACCCGCAGCCGCCGGCGGGTGTGCTCGTGAACACCAGCGGTACTGGAGCCTTGCAGAAACGCCCGCCACTCTCTGATTTCGGTCCGCGCTTCGGTTTTGCCTATCAAGCTCAAAGCAAACTGGTCATCCGCGGCGGCGTAGGGCTCTTTTATGATCGCATCGGCGCCGATCGCTTCGTCCACGCGGTCGAGCAAGGCAATCCTTACGCGACCACGCTCGACTATAGCGGTTCGGCGGCAGCGCCCTTTACCATCCAGAACCCGTTCCCCAATCTTCCGCTGGGACAGTTCGTACAGCGCTGGGCGAATCCGGCGACGCTTACTACATCCGAATTGAGCGTTCCCTACATCGAGCAGGTTTCGCATGTGCCGTTGGTCAGGCAGTACAACGTCGACGTCCAATACGAGTTTGCCCCGAATTGGGTTTTGGAAGTGGGGTATGTGGGTTCGAGCGGCATTAACCTACTCGATTACAATCACAACATCAACACCGCCGATCTCGCGTCTGCCAGCAATCCGATCAATGGATTAACGACGACTACCGTGCAGAACGTCGCGTTCCGCGTTCCGTACGTTGGCTACGCTCCGGCAGGCCTTCAGGCTACCGGCTACGACGGATCTTCGAATTACAACAGCTTGCAGATCACGGTGCGCAAGCAGTTCTCGCACGGCCTGACACTGCAGGGCTCTTACACCTGGAGTAAGTCGCTGGCCGACGTCCTGGTGGATTCCGCGAACAGCAACAATGCGAGTAACTTGGCGCAACAGTATGGCCCCACTTACTATAACCGGCCCCAGCGCGTCATCATCAACTACAGTTGGCTGATTCCCAGCGGCAGTCTGAAAGGCGCCGCGCACGCCGTTCTTGGCGGATGGACCATCTCCGGTGTGACCACCATTCAGGATGGTGTTCCATTCACGTTCGTCGATGGTGGCGCCGGCACAGCATATGGCACCAATGGCACCGGAACCACCTCCGGGTTCGGCCGTGCGCAAATCTGCCCGGGCATGACTTACTCCGGCATCGCCACTCCGGGCGGAATCGAATCCCGGCTCGGCGGGTATAGTGGCGGCCCTGGTTACTTCAATGCCAGCGCCTTCTGCCCCGCTCCGGCGATTATGCCCGATGGTGTTACGGTAACTACCCAGGCCGCCTGCCCGACCTGCGCAACCCTGTTCGGCAACTCCGGAGTTGGTATCCTGCCAGGACCGGGCCAGTTCAACTTCGATTCCACCTTGTCTAAGCAGTTCAAGATTACGGAGCGCTACAGCGTCCAGTTCCGCGCCGAGTTCTTCAATCTGTTGAACCATGCGCAGTTCAACGGCATCTCCCCCGGATCGGGCACCGGCGGCACGACCTCGTTCCTGCCGCAGCCTTTCAACGCTGGAGGTAGCACCATTACCGAAACGAGCGTGAATCCGCGTGTGATTCAGCTAGGCTTGAAGTTCGTCTTTTAGGCTGTAACCTCATCTTCGCGAGCCGGGCCGCCGATAACTTAATTCCGGCGGCCTGATCCTGATTCAATCGAATCTTGTCTTGGCCTCTCATTCGACGTCTTTCGTGGATTAGTTGGACGTCGATCGCAAGCCCACAAACCCCTTGGTTTCCCCACAAAAGGCTATTGACTTTTTTCCGCTTGTGATATAATTCCGACCCAGATGCCTCGGGGTGAGTGTGCGTATGCGAACGCAGTTTGTACTTTCTGACTGCGCCCCGTAATTCCCTTAGAGAGGAAATATAGACCATGAAGTCCCAGAGAATTCCGATAGCATTGCCTATTCTGACCATCCTGCTCATGCTTGCGCCGTCGCTGTTTGCGCAATCCGCGGGAACTGGAGCGCTGACTGGAACCGTTATGGATCCTTCGTCTGCCGTGGTGCCGAATGTGACCGTCACCCTCACTAACAACGAGACAGGGCAGGTTCGCACGGTGACGACTGGCGCCGATGGCACCTATCGGTTCTCACTGATTCAACCAGGCACGTATAAGGTGCGATTCAGCGCCATGGGTTTCAAGGTCGCGGAGGTCCCTTCGGTGACCGTCAATGTGGCGGAGACGCCGGTGCTGAACCAATCGTTGTCCGTCGGGCAACAGTCCGAGGCCATCGAGGTGCAAGCAGAAGCGGCCGCGCTGCAAACCGCGGATTCGACACTGGGACGAGTTGTCGATAGTGCCACCTTGAGCAACCAGCCGCTGGCTACGCGCAATTTCACAGCGATCATGGGCCTCGAAGCCGGCGCTATGAGCAATTTGGGCAATGCGACCTCTCTGGGCAAGGCAACGGGTGACGTTGCCGTCAATGGGGCCGGCCTGGATCAGAACAACATCCAGATGGACGGTTCCACCATCGTCAATGCCTTTGGCGCGGGGAATAATGGCGATTTTGGCATCTACGTCGGCGTTCCAATCCCCAATCCGGACACGATTCAGGAATTCAAGATTCAAACATCGACTTACGATGCCAGTTACGGCCGCAATCCGGGCGCGAACGTAAACATCGTTACCAAGTCCGGCACCAACCAATTGCACGGATCGCTCTTTGAGTTCTTCCGCAACCCTCATTTGAACGCCAACGATTTCTTCTATAACCGGGACAACGCCGCCAGCCGGACTACAAAGCAGGTTTTGAAGCAGAATCAGTTTGGCGGAACCGTGGGCGGCCCGATTAAGAAAGATAAGCTATTCTTCTTTGGCAGCTACCAGGGAACGCGACAGCGAAACGGAATTGCCCTAGGCGGAAGCTCGAACCCGATCCTTCCCCCGATTCCCGCCGGTGACCGCTCGGCCCCGGGATTCCAGGCCGCTTTAGGTGCGGCCATGTGCCCTGCCAATCATCCGGGGAATCCATCGTATCTGACCGGGTTCGGAATCTTTGCACCAGCTACACAAGTAGCCTGTGACGGTTCGAATATTAGTGCCACGGCCCTTAAGATCCTGCAGGTGAAGCTACCCAGCGGGGGTTACTACATTCCCGGTTCAACCACGGGTGGCTTCCAGCAAGTCAATTACAGCATCCCGTCGATTTATACCGGCGATCAGTACCTGGCGAACGCCGACTGGCTGATCAACAGCAAAAACACTCTCGCGATGCGGTATTTCTTTACCGAAGATCCTCAGACCACGCCGTTTACCATTAGCAACATTCCTGGCTCGCCCGGTACCACCTACTATGCCAATACCATTTCGCGGGCCAAGCTCACCACGCTCATTGGAACGAGCATGGTCAACGAAGCCAAGGCTTCTTTAGAGCGCAACATCGCCAACGGATACGACAGTGCGCCCTACACCAACCAGCAGGTGGGAATTACGCCGATCGTCCCTCAGGAGACGCTTCCGCCCGTGATGGTTCTCATCGGATCGGTGAACATTGGTGGAACCCTGTCGCCGTTCTACGGGCCGGCGAACCAGGTCCAGTTTGGTGATCAGATCTCCTGGTCACACGGAAAGCACACCATTCGCGCAGGCTATGAATATGAGTTCCTGCAGTGGAACCTCTCGTTTGCGTCCTTGCTGCGTGGCTTCCTGTTTTCCCCGGGCTTCAATGATTTTCTGGTGGGCCTGCCGGGCGGTTTCGGACCGGGAACCATGAATGACCCCATATTCGGTACCTGGCTGCAGTGCCTGTTCTGCGTCCGCAGCGGGCCCAACGGGATTATCCACGGATACCGCGAGCACAACATGAACTGGTTCGTTCAGGATGATTGGAAGGTGAATTCACGCCTGACAGTGAATCTTGGCTTGCGGTGGGAGTACGACGGAGTTTTTGGTGACCATTATGGCAACCTGACCAACGTCTGGCCCAGCCTGTTGGCCACCGTCCCGAACCCGCCCACGTCGCCCCAGGCTTCCGGGGCAGGCTTGATCGGTTACGTGGTGCCCTCTAATTTCAAATCGCACTATCCGCAGCCTCCATCCGGAGTCGATGTGCTCTCCTCTCAATTCCCGAGCAAGAATGGCGTACCCCTGGATGCCTTCGGACCGCGTATCGGATTCGCGTGGCAGCCCGTTGAGAACGGAAAACTGGTAGTGCGCGGCGGCTTCGGTATCTTCTACGACCGCGTGGGCAGCAGCAAGTTCGTGCATTCCGTGGAGCAGGGTGTTCCGTACGCGCTCACCTTGGACTACAGCGGCGGCGCCGCGCTGCCGTACAGTCTGTCGAATCCTTTCCCGTCTACTCCGCTGGGTTTCGTGCCCCGATGGTTCGATCCTGCCACGGGAGCAAACTCAGCTCTCAACACGCCCTTCTACCAGACCGTTCACACGCCCCTCTCCCGCCAGTTTAATTTGGGCCTTCAATACCAACTCGGACAGCGGTGGGTGCTGGAGGCGGCGTTTGTAGGGTCGAGCGGCATCAACCAGGCCGACTACAATCACAACATCAACCTCGCGCAGGTGGCCAGCCCAGGTAATCCCATCAACGGCCAGACCACCAACACAACGACGAACGCCGTCTACCGTGTGCCGTACCTCGGCTATCAGTCGATCGGCCTGCAAGCCACAGCCTATGACCTGGTCTACAACTACGACAGCCTGCAATTGACGTTGCGCAAGCAATTCTCGCACGGGTTTACCATGCAGGCAGCCTACACCTATAGTAAAGACCTGACCAATATCAGCGGTGACGGACAAGCCAATATCAATAACGCGGATTCCACCGGTAGCCAATACGCCCCCGCCTATTTCTCGCATCCGCATCGCGTTGTCGTGAGCTATAGCTACGATCTGCCGCTCGGTAATCCCAAAGGCGCCTTGGGCAAGTTGGCGAATGGATGGAACGTGTCCGGGAACACGATCGTGCAGGCAGGTTCGCCGTTGACCATTTTCGATACTGCGGGCGGTACCGCATACTACGGAGCGGCCAACCCAGGCAGTTCGGAAGGTGGCAGTTCCACGGCTCAACTGTGCCCGGGCGTGACTTACTCCCAGATCGCCACTTCGGGCAGCGTCGAATCGCGGTTGGGTGGCAACAGCGGCGGACCTGGTTATATCAACAAGAGCGCATTCTGCAACCCCATCGCGATTGGCCCGGATGGAGCAACGACCTTCGGCAACTCCGGAATTGGAATCATCCGCGGCCCCGATCAGGTGAACTTCGACGTTTCCATCATCAAGAACACGAATCTTACCGAGCGGCAGAGGCTCCAATTCCGCACGGAGTTCTTTAACATCGCCAACCACCCGGCCTTTGGCTTTGCCCCTGGCTCCTGCCCGGGTACTGGGTGTCAAACGGCGCGGAACAACGCAAACTTGTTTGGGATCATTAATTCCACTGTGGCGAATCCCCGCCTGATTCAATTTGCGCTCAAGTGGTATTTCTAATGGAGCGGCCGGCAACGGCCCGCCCAAACGGCTAGTTGTGTGACCGGTTCCGAGCTGGTAGACCAGAGGGCATGGCTCTCAAAATCGGAATCCTCGGATCCGGCAACGTCGGCGGCGCATTGAGTCGCGCTTGGGCTGCGAAAGGTCACGACATCAAGTTCGGCAAGCGCGGATCTTCCAATCGGGAAGCCGCGCTCTCCGCGCAGGTTGTGGTTCTGACCGTTCCCTGGCCCGCGGCGCAGGAAGCCATAAGGGATTGCGGCGACCTTACCGGAACAATTCTGGTCGACTGCACCAACCCGCTTGCACCCGACCTGAAGGGACTCACCATCGGCCTGACGACTTCCGCCGGTGAACAAGTCGCCGCGTGGGCGGCGGGCGCGAAGGTAGTGAAGGCGTTCAATACGATTGGCGCCGGCAACATGGGCAACGCCGATTTCAAAGGTGTCCCAGCCGATGGGTTCTATTGCGGCGATGATCCATCCGCCAAAACCGCAGTTGCCGACCTGATCCGCGATGCTGGAATGAATCCTGTTGATGTCGGTCCGCTACGCAACGCCCGCCTTCTCGAACCGCTGGCAATGCTCTGGATCGACCTGGCCGTCAATCAGAAGCAGGGCGGTAATCACGCCTTCAAGCTGCTGCGGCGGTAAAGCAAAACGGTAACAAAGTTACCGATTTCGAACGAAGAGTCAATAAGTTACAACGGAAATCGGTAAGTTCGTTACCGTTTTGGTGGGGCCATGCCTTCCGGCCGCCGCCTTTCCAGGCGGCGTCCGCCACGGAGCGGCCCCGAAGGCCCGCGCCACTTATGACAGCCCCATCACCTTTCCCGTCTTCACGTCCAGATCGATCTCGTAGTACCCCGGCCGCGTCGGCAGTCCGGGCATCGTGCTCATGGTGCCGAGCAGCGGATACAGAAATCCCGCGCCGACGCTCGCGCGAATATCGCGCACCGGCACCACAAATCCCACCGGCGCGCCTTTCAGGTTCGGATCGTGACTCAAGCTCAGATGTGTCTTCGCCATGCAGATGGGTAGACGATCGAAGCCAACGCGCGTGTACAATTCGATCTTCTTCTCAGCCTCCGCGGAATACTCCACACCCGAGCCCCCGTACATTCCTCGTACGATGGCCTCGATCTTATCCTTGATTCCCATCTCCAGCGGATATAGGAACTGGAACTTGGTCGGCTTTTCGCATGCGGCCACCACGGCCTTGGCCAGGTTCACGGCGCCTGCACCGCCCTCGGCCCAATGATTGGTCATCACCGCGTCTTCCGCCCCCGCGGCAATCGCGGCTTTGCGCACGGCTTCGATCTCGGCTGGCGTGTCATTGCTGAAACGGTTGATTGCGACCACTACCGATATGCCGAAGTGTTTCGCATTCTGAATCATCCGTATCAGGTTGCTGCAGCCGGCCGTCAGCAGTTCCAGATTCTCATTCGTGTACTCGTGCGATAGAGGCTGCCCGGCTACTACCTTCGGCCCGCCGCCGTGCATCTTCAGAGCGCGGATGGTAGCCACCAACACCACGCAATGCGGCGTCAGGCCGCTGTAGCGGCACTTGATGTTGAAGAACTTCTCCATCCCCATGTCGGCGCCGAAACCAGCTTCGGTCAGCACGTAGCCATCCTTGCCCACCAGCTTGAGCGCGATCTGATCGGCCACGATGGAAGAATTGCCGTGCGCGATGTTCGCGAACGGGCCGGCGTGGACGAACGCCGGTGTCCCCTCTATGGTCTGCATCAGATTGGGCAGCAATGCGTCTTTCATGAGCACGGTCAACGCGCCGCCCACGCCGAGGTCGTCCGCGGTGATCGGCGTACCCTCGCGATTGGTCCCGATCACCATCCGGCCCAGGCGCTCGCGCATATCGCTCAGATCGGTTGCCAGCGCCAGGATCGCCATGATCTCGCTGGCTACCGCCATATCGAAACCAGTGCTGCGCGTGAACCCCTTTTCCTCCGCGCCTTGGCCGATGGTGATCTGGCGCAGCATGCGGTCGTTGGTATCCATCACGCGCCGCCACGTGATGCTGTCCGGATCGATGTTCAAGCGCGCGAACCGGCTGCGCTCTTCCGGCGTCAGAGAATTCGGGTCGCTCTTATCAATCCCCAGGTTTTTCAGCCGGCGCAGCATCACCGGTGTGAACCGGCGGCTGCCATCTTTCTTGGCGGGGCAGAGCCGATCGAACAGCGCCTCATCCTTGGGCGTGGTCTGCTCGTGAAACATGCGCGTGTCGATGGCCGCCGCTAACAAGTTATTGGCAGCCGTGATCGCGTGGATGTCGCCGGTCAAATGGAGATTGAATTCCTCCATGGGAATGATCTGGCTGTAGCCGCCGCCGGCCGCGCCGCCCTTGATGCCGAAGGTCGGCCCCTGGCTGGGTTGGCGGATGCAAGTGAACACCTTCTTGCCCAGGTGCGCTCCCAGCGCCTGGCTCAGCCCTACCGTCGTCGTGGTCTTGCCTTCGCCCAAAGGCGTCGGCGTGATCGCCGTCACCACGATGTACTTGCCGTTGGGCACGGCCTTGAGCCGCTCGCGGATCGAAAGGTGCACCTTCGCTTTGGTCTTCCCGTACAGTTCCAGCTCCTCGGGAAGGATGCCGGCATCGGCGGCGATCCGGTCGATCGGCAGCGGCGCCAGCGATTGAGCGATTTCAATATCGCTCGGGACGTTCTTCTGAATGTTCGTAAGTTTGCGCGGTGTGGCTGTCATAGGATTTTCGAAAAGGTCAGGCGCGATCAACTAGGGAGGTGTCCGATTTTT
>Ga0335081_10005459_pt1 | contig 20112 bp, 18 predicted proteins | sample Lox_Sample_35_FD_206713 | JGI IMG/M metagenome (GOLD analysis project Ga0335081, IMG submission 206713) | Soil microbial communities from Loxahatchee National Wildlife Refuge, Florida, United States - Lox_Sample_3.5 | ecosystem: Environmental > Terrestrial > Soil > Wetlands | place: USA... | reverse complement strand
TTTCTCCCGAGTTCATGAACCGCCTTGATAAAGTGGTGGTCTTCAACACTCTCCGGCCGGAGCACCTGGAACAGGTTCTGGAGCTGGAGTTGGCGAAGGTGCAGCAGCGGATCATGCATGCTGCGGGCCAGAGTCATTTCACCTTTCGCTGCTCTCCCGAGGTCAAGCAGTGGTTGCTCCGAGAAGGGACCGATCCCAAGTACGGCGCGCGCCATCTGAAGCGCGTCATTGAGCGCCATATGGTCTATGCGCTCGCGAACCTTGTTGCTACAAACCAGGTGTTCACCGGCGATTGCATCGACATCAGTCTGCAACCCGATGGCACCCTGGCATTCACCAAAATCGCGGCCGTTGCCACCGTCGCGGCTGCTGGCTAGGGGGCTAGCCATGAAAGCAATCCTATTTGTCGACGACAACGAAGTGTTGTGCCGGTTGACGTGTGACATCCTGCGGTTGGAAGGCTATCACGCCGTTCCCGCGTATAACGCCGCGGAGGCACTGAAAGTCTTCGATAAGGAGAATTTCGATATCGTGGTCACGGACCTGCGCATGCAAGGCATGAACGGCCTGGAGCTGGCCCGGGAAATCCACAGTAAAAACCCGCAGCTTCCCGTGATCCTGGTGACCGCGTACGGACCGATCGAAGGAGACGACGTTAGGGCATGTCTCGCCAAGGAGAATCTGTTCCCAACCCTTCTGGAAAAGATTCGTCTGTGCCTGTCCGAAGCTGAAGCAGAAGCTGATGTGCAGAAGGTTTGATGAAACGGCACATCAAGATCGCTGCTGTGCTTTACGCGGCCCGGGGCGGGTTAGACATCGTTGCTGCCTTGATCATGTTCGCCATGTTAGGGGGTGTGCCGGATTTCTCTACGGGAAAGACAACCACCAAGCGGCGACGATCGTCTTGCTTGGCGGCATTGTATTGCTTGCTGTCGTGAGTGCTTCCGTCCCGCCGATCGTCGCCGGAATCGGCCTTCTCAAGTTTCGGTCTTGGGGACCCGCGAGGAGCAAAACAAATGAGCGGCTTCAAACCCCAACAGATTCTGTGTTTGGTCGACTTAAGCCCAGCGTCCAGGGTTGTGCTCTGCTGGGCGCGGTTGTTTGCGCAAGCGTTTGCGTCGCGCATCGAGATATTGCACGCGTCCGAGCCGCCGCAGTTTCTGATCGAAGGCCAAGAGCAGACCCAACTTGAGTTGACCAGGACCGAGCTGCACGGCGCCGTGGGCAGGTTGGCACAAGAGATTCTGGGAAACCGGATGCCCTATCACATCGTAGTGGAGGAAGGGCATCCGGTGCAGGTGGTCATGACGCGACTGGCGCGTTACATGCCCGACCTGATCGTGATGGGCAGCCATGGGCACGACGGCATGGCACGCGTCTTGCTGGGCTCCGTGGCAGAGAACGTGGTGCGCGTGGCACGGTGTCCGATGCTGATCGTCAAGGGCGCGGAGCCCGCCGATGCGTGGTTGAAGCTGATTATGTGCCCCGTGGACTTCGGTGAATTGGCGGCGGATTCCCTGCAAGTAGCCGCGGTCCTGGCCGCGGTCATGCGATCGAAACTGGAGATTGTGACTGCGGTGGACAAGCCCGAGATCGCCGGCGGCGCAACACAAGAACGATTGCACGCGTGGGTACCCGAGGGTCTTCGGCGCATGTGTGATATAAGCGAAACGGTGTTGCGCGGGGATGCCGCCGAGCGGATCATCGAACGCTTGCGCGCCGAGCAGGCAGAATTGGTGGTGCTGGGAGCCGAACACCGTCGCTTCCTCGACTTTACGACCCTTGGACGAACCACCGAGCGGGTGATGCGCTTCAGCCCGGGTAGTTTGCTTCTGGTCCCGCGCCTGCAACCAGGGGCAATCGAGGTGGAACCCGGCACAGTGGCCAGTTGATCGCGCAATCATGAAGCTCGACGCCCGGTTCTGACCGTGCATGGCTAGGTTCCGGCGCGGGAGTAGACAAGCCAGTCGTCCCGGGTCAAGTTGGTACAACCACCCGCCCCCACCGATTCGTCGGCCTGGGTCATCGCGATTTGGCAGCCCCGGGGTCAGGCGGCCCTTTTGGTCGTAGGCGCGCCCCTCATCTCCACCGCCGGCGTGCAGATCTTCTCAAGGGCATCGAACAGTTCAGCCGGCGATATGACCCGCCGGCGGACCAGGTCGGCGAGCGACACGATGCCCCTCAGGTTTCCGGCCTCATCCACCACCGGGATGCGGCGCACCTGGTGTTCGCGCATCCGCCGCAGTGCGGCGCCGACTTCTTCGTCGACATGACAGGTGAGCGGGTCACGCGTCATGCATTCTTGAACCCACACGTGCGCCGGGTCGCGGCCGCGCACCAGCACCGCCATGCACAGATCGCGGTCGGTTACCACCCCCACCAGCTTGTGGTTGAAGGCATCCTCGGTGACCGGCAGGATGCCTGTGTCCTTCTGCTGCATGAGGAGGGCGGCCGTCTGCGCCGAACTCGAGGGCGCGCAGAAGGCAGGATTCTTGGTCATCACTTCTTCGATCGTCATGGTGCACCTCCTGTGTGCCTCCATGGCTGGGTGCTCCGCGCGCTTTCGGTTGCGTCCGGAAGCTACGCTAGCTCGCCGAGGGCAGTGAGCACGCGATCGCGCGCGTCCGCATGCCAGTTCATCATCTCGTTATAGCTGTGACAGAGGAGCGAAAAGGCCGCGCAGGCGAACTCCATCTGCACGCCGTGTGCGGCGGTGGACCAACTGATGTGCGATCCTGCAACAGTCTTGCGATGTCCATCCAACGTGTGACCGTGCTTGTGTTCGAGGTGATCGCGGAGCATGGAAACGATGGTGTCGGTGTTGAAAACCATCTCGCAGGGATGATGACGCTCCGCGACCGATTGCTTGAGCAAGACCGCCACGTACGTCAGGTCCTTCTGGTGTTCCGTCCCAATGTGCTCGAGGCGAAGCGAAGCTGCCTTCCACACTTCGGCGAAGGAATGCTTGCCGTGCCCGGGCAGCTCGCCAGGTCTGCCGCACAGGCACTCAAGGGCGGCAAAGGTGGTGAGCAGGCGATCGGTTGCCCAAACGAGACGCTGCTCCGCTGCATTGAAATAGAAACCAGCGACCCAGTCGTCAAACACAGAACTGCCGGAGGCGGGCGGCGCGAAAGCGTGCTCCGCCACGATGGCGGCGAGGTTTTCCCGCACGTGCGTATGGTACTCGTACTTGCGGCTCTCGCGCCGGGAATAGCCGTGGCGCTCGGCAGCCAGCAGGGAATAGACCGCTCCCATCAGCAGCTCAAAAGGCGCAACCCAACTACTGTCGCTGAACCTGGGAGATTGCAGATCGGCGAGGGATTCACGCACCAGCTTCATGTTCGACATTGGCCACCTCCTGCTGCTATTCCTTTTCCAACAACATGGTCAGAAGCGCCATGCGGACGTACAGTCCGTTGATGGCCTGCCGGAAATACAGCGCCCGCGGATCGCTATCCACGGTCCTGTCCAGCTCGACCGTCCGCGGCAGCGGGTGCAGAATCATCGCCGCCGGTTTCATGCGCCGCAGCACCGTAGAGTCAATCGCATACTTCCGCAGGCTGGGAAGATCAGTGACGCGCTCCGGCCGGATGCGCGTCTGGTACACCATATCCACCTCGCCCACCACGCGGTCGATGTCGGGCTCCAGTTCGTAGTGCACGCTGTGCCGGTCCAGGTATTCAAGAATGTCCGATTTCATCTGCATTTGCGGCGGAGCGACAAAGAAGATCTTTACACGATCGAACTTGGCGAGCAGATAGGTCAGCGAGCGTGCCGTGCGGCCCTTGTCCAGTTCGCCGATGAGGGCCACGCTCAAGCCATTCAACGGGCGCTGGCGGTAAATGGTGTACAGGTCGAGCAGCGCCTGCGTGGGATGCTGGCCGCCTTCGCCATCGCCAGCGTTGATCACAGGAACGGGAGAGACCTCCGCCGCACGCCGCGCGCCGCCTTCCTGGTGATGGCGGATGACGATCACGTCGGCATAGCCGGCGAGGATGCGGATCGAATCTTCGACCTGCTCGCCCTCCATAGCCGAGGAGAACACTCGCGCCTGCTCGGTGGAGAGCACCCTTCCACCCAGCCGGTACATGGCTGCCTCGAAGGCGAAGCGGGTGCGCGTCGAGGGCTCATAGAACAGTGTGGCCATGATCTTGTGTTGATAATCGAGCGAGCCTCCGCGCGCCACCACGCGTTCCATCCCTCGCGAGCGCTCAAACAACTCCATAAGCAGCGGGACCGTAAACTGCTGCGACTCGATTACGTGCTTCAGCCCCCGCATGCTTGTCGTGTTGCGCACGCCTCGTGGTTCGATCAATGTGTCGATGTCCGCCATTTACTGCCCTCCAACGTGAACTTCGCACGGCTCTTGTAGCTCGACTGTGACTGCAGTACCGGGAACAATCCGGGTGCCGGCCCGCCCGGCGATCGCGTCGCACAGGTGGTCATAAGATGTGATTACCGCTTCTTCTCCCCCGCCGCGCAGGAAGCGCAACACCGACTCGACCTTAGGACCCATGTTGCCGGGCGGAAAGTGCCCTGCCCTGTAATACGCTTCAAGTTCCGCAGCCGTGACCTGTCTGAGGGGCCGCTGCGTTGGGCACTTGTAGTCCAAGTACACAAAGTCTTCGTCGGTTGAGATGGCGAAAATGTCCGCACCCAGCCCCGAAGCCAGGAGGGCCGAAGTGCGGTCTTTGTCGATCACAGCTTCGACGCCATGCAGGACGCCGCGAGAGCGGGTCACCGGAATGCCCCCGCCTCCGGCCGCGATCACCAGGGCACCATCGTTTACGAGGTTGCGGATTGCCTCCAGTTCGACGATCTCCATGGGCTCGGGAGAGGGGACGACCCGGCGATATCCGCGCCCAGCGTCTTCCATGAGCTGCCACCCGAGCATCCGTCTGCGCTCATCCGCCTGCTCGCGAGAATAGAAGGGGCCAACCGGCTTGGCGGGCCCCTGCGTTGCCGGGTCATCGGACGAAATGACAACCTGCGTCAACACGGTCACAACCGGCACGTGCAAGCCGGCCCACGCCAACTCGTTCTCCAGCGATTGTTGCAGCAGGTAACCGATCTCGCCCTGGGTCGAAGCGTCGCATACGTCCAGCGTCTGCCCAGGGACCTGGTTGGCCGCGCTTTCTGAGCGCAGCAACGCCGCGCCCACCTGCGGGCCGTTGCCGTGCGTGATCACCAGCCTGCATCCCCCGCCAACGAGCCCGACCACGGCAGCCGCAGTTCGTTGCGCATTTCCGAATTGCTCGCTGATAGTCCCTTTCTCCCCGGCCCGGATCAGGGAGTTGCCACCCACGGCGATGAGGATGGTCTTTGGCACATAACACCCGCAGTTAATGACCCCTTGCTCACAGCGGCATCACTTCATCCTCAACTGCATGCAGCGGCTCAACTCTTGCCGCCGCGATCAGTTCCAGCAGGATGGCCTTCTGCGCGTGCAGTCGGTTTTCCGCTTGCTGGAACACGAACGAGCGCTCCGCATCGATCACGCCTGCGGTCACCTCCTCGCCCCTGTGCGCCGGCAGGCAATGCAGGAAGATGGCATCCGGCTTGGCGCGAGCGAACAGTGCCGTGTTGACCTGGTAGGGGAGGAAAACGTGTTTGCGCTGCGCCGCCTCGGCTTCGTGACCCATGCTCGTCCACACGTCGGTGTAGACGACATCCGCGTCCCGGACAGCCTCGACGGCGTCGTTGGTCAGAGTGCAGCTTCCGCCGCTAGAAGCACACTGCCGGCACGCCCATCGCACCGCATCGGGATTCGGCTCGTACCCCGGCGGTGTGGCAACACCTACGTGCGCTCCCAGCAGCGCCCCGGCAAACATCAACGAATGAGCCACGTTATTACCGTCACCAACGAATGCGACTCTCAGCCCCCTCAGCCGTCCCTTCAGTTCAAGCACGGTCAGGAAGTCCGCCAGCGCCTGGCAGGGATGACTGAAATCGGTCAGCCCATTGATGACCGGGATGGCGGCGTGCTCAGCCATTTCCACCACGATCTCGTGAGCGAAGGTGCGGATCATGATGGCCTGCACCATGCGCTCGAGGTTCTTAGCGACGTCATACACCGACTCGCGCCGGCCCAGCTTGACCTCCTCCGGCGACAGATAGAGGGCATGCCCGCCGAGCTGCTCCATACCGACATCGAAGGTCACGCGCGTGCGCAGTGACGGTTTCCCGAAGATCATGGCCAGCGTTTTGCCGTGCAACACGCCGGCATAGGCCCCGGGATCGGCCTTCACATGGCAGGCGAGATCCAGCAGGTGCCGGATCTGCTCCGGCGACAGATCGCGGATCGACACCAAGTCGTTCACGGTTGGGCCTCCATCAACGCCGGTTGATGGGTTGTGGTGAATTCCTGCAGGATGTCTGCCAGGCCCGGCCGCGTAAGCTCCTCGATCTCGTAGCTGATGCGGGCGCACGGCTTGTTCACGCTGATGATGCGCGCCAGGTCCACGGGCGTCGCGACTATCACCAGATCACATGGAACCCGGTTGATGGTCTGCTCCAGTTCGTGCCGCTGCATGTCGCTGTAACCCATGGCGGGCAGAAGGGCAGTCAAGTGCGGGTAGCGTTCGTACACTCCGCGGATTGAGCCCACCGCATAGGGACGCGGGTCAACCAGTTCAGCAGCGCCGCATTGACGCGCCGCCACAACGCCAGCCCCGTAGGGCATCTCGCCATGGGTCAGGGTCGGACCGTCCTCCACCACCAACACGCGGCGTCCCTTGATGCTTTGCGGGTTGGCGGCCTTGACTCGGCAGGCGGTTTCCGCCACGCACGCCAGCGGATTGTGCAGGCGGATGTTTCGCCGCACGCTCTCAAGATCATGAAGCCCGGCGGTGTCCACTTTGTTGATCACCATCACATGGGCGCACCGCAAGTTCACTTCGCCGGGGTAATAGGCCAGTTCGTGCCCGGCCCGGTGCGGGTCAGCGACTACGATCTGCAAGTCGGAGTGGTAGAAGGGCGTGTCGTTGTTGCCGCCGTCCCAAAGGATGACGTCGCCCTCGCGCTCCGCCTCGCGCAGGATGCCCTCGTAGTCCACGCCGGCGTAGACGGTCGTGCCCTCGGAGAGGTGCGGCTCGTATTCTTCGCGCTCCTCGATGGTGCACTTGTGCTTATCGAGATCGCTCATGCCGGCGAACCGCTGCACGGCCTCGGAGGCGAGGTCGCCGTAGGGCATGGGATGACGGACCACCACTGGCTTCCAGCCCAACTCCCTCAGCTCGGTGATGACTCTGCGCGACACCGGGCTCTTGCCACAGCCGGTGCGCACGGCACAAACAGAGATCACCGGTACGCATGCCTTGAGCTGCGTGTGACTGGCTCCTAGCAGCCAAAAATCCGCCCCGGCGGCGACCGCACGCGAGGCCAAGTGCATCAGGTTCAGGTGCGAGATGTCACTGTAGGAGAACACCACGACATCTATCTCGCGCTCGCGGATGATCCTCTCCATCTCCTGTTCTTCCAGGATGGGAATGCCATCCGGGTAGAACGGCCCCGCCAGTTCGGGTGGATAACGGCGGTTGGCGATGTCGGGGATCTGGGCTGCGGTGAAGGCCACAACCTGGTACTCATGGTTGTGTCGGAAGACAACGTTGAAGTTATGAAAGTCCCGGCCTGCGGCACCGAGAATAAGGACGCGCTTCATACCACGCCTCCTTAAAAACCGGCTGCTTTATAGTCCTCCTCGACCGTTCTGGCGGGCAGTGAAGTGGATCACCACCCTAGGTGACATCCTGGAAATGGAGCGATTGGGGCAGCATTCGTCAAGCCGCTCCCTCCGCCGATGCTTCCCGTTCTACCCTCTGCAACAGAGATTCCAGGGTTCTCGCCTTTTTCTTCGGATCCATTCGAAAGTCGTGGTCTTCGGTCTTTTAGATCTCCTCCCGAAGATCGCTGTGGGTCTGCTGGAGGAGTTCGAGCAAGAATTCGCGCTCTTCTCGGCTGAGCAGCAACGGCATACTTGTCACCTCCTCGCAACGCTTTTAAATTAACGCAATCATCTTCTGCGTTGCCATGACACGGGTCACGCACTGCTGTGGGAAGAACCTCGCGGTTGCCTGCTCTCCTCACAACACTCGGTGACCGTCGTCATGGCGGGTTCGGATCCGATGGGACTATGGTTACGTGTGAGAGTACCGTCGAGCCTGCGACAAGCGGCTTCCTGGCAACTCCCTAGAAGGAGGTTTGTATGCCGATTAGCAAGCAGGACGCGCTCGACTATCATGCTGGGGCCCGTCCCGGAAAAATTGAAGTCACTCCCACAAAACCTTGCCAGACGCAGCACGATCTGAGCCTGGCCTACACTCCAGGCGTGGCGGAGCCTTGCCTGGAGATCCAGAAGGACCCTCACGATGCATTCAAGTACACCAACCGCGGCAACCTAGTAGCCGTAGTCTCCAATGGGACCGCGGTTTTGGGCCTGGGGAACATCGGGGCGCTGGCCGGCAAACCGGTCATGGAGGGCAAAGGCGTCCTCTTTAAGCGCTTCGCCGATGTGGATGTCTTTGACCTGGAAGTGGACACCACCAATCCCGACGAAGTGATCCGGGTTTGCCAATTGCTCGAACCCACCTTCGGCGGCATCAATCTGGAAGACATTAAGGCGCCGGAGTGCTTCTATATCGAGGAGAAGCTGAAGGCGACGATGAAGATCCCCGTGTTCCACGATGACCAGCACGGGACCGCTATTATCACGGGCGCGGCGTTGCTCAACGCGCTCGAACTGGTCGGCAAGGACATTCATAACCTTAAGGTCGTATTCAACGGCGCCGGGGCTTCGGGCATCGCCTGCGCCGAGCATTATGTCCATCTGGGCGTGAAGCGCGAGAACATCACCCTGGTAGATACCAAGGGTGTCATCTACGAAGGGCGATGGGAAGGCATGAATCCATACAAGGCGCGCTTCGCCCGCAAGACCAACCTGCGCAAGCTGGCGGAAGCGGTCGTCGGGTGCGACGTTCTGGTCGGTCTATCCGTGAAAGGGGCCTTCACCCAGGACATGATCCGTTCTATGGCCGACAAACCGGTGGTGTTCGCCATGGCCAACCCCGACCCGGAGATAACCTACGAAGACGCCACGGCCGTACGCAAGGACCTTATCATGGCGACCGGCCGCTCCGACTACCCCAACCAGGTGAACAACGTTCTGGGCTTCCCGTTCATCTTCCGCGGAGCCCTGGACGTTCACGCCACCGCTATCAATGAAGAAATGAAGGTCGCGGCGACGAAAGCGCTGGCCGAGTTGGCCAAGCAGGCTGTTCCCGATTCAGTCTGCCGTGCCTACGATGTCGAGCAGCTCGAGTTCGGTCCCGACTACATCATCCCCAAACCCTTCGACCAGCGGGTGCTGGTGTGGGAAGCCTCGGCCGTGGCGCAAGCCGCCATGAATTCCGGCGTGGCGCAGGAGCCGTTGAACATCAAGCAGTATCGTGAGGAACTAGGGCGGCGCGCGCAAGAAATAGCTGCGCGTGTTCCCGTGCGCCTGCGACCTCTTGAAGTTTTTGCAGCGGATTAGGGCCCGAGGCCCACGGGTGGCGCGTCGGATCAGGGAAGGGATCGCGCCGCTCGTTCTTTCTCCGCGGCTTGGGCGTTGAACGTGCGTCCGTAAAACGCCGGAGTGATCATTACCCTCTGTACCTTCAACCCTGCTTAAGGCAGAAAGAACAGACATCGTAACATTGGTTCGAGTACATCGTCGTGCTGGCTCAATTCATTGTGTTGGCAATTCGGAAGGAGGAGCAACAAGTTCGACATTTTGCGCCCACCCGTCATTTCGCTTGCACCATGGCGATGCGCGTCTCGGATCCTGTCGTACCGACAGCGATCACTTTAGTCATTCCGGGACGATCAATGGCAATAACCTTCTGGCCGTTCACGTCTGTGACTGCGGCGTCGGGATAGTGTTGCTGGTAGTAGCCGACTACGGCGGAGACAGAATCGGAAGTGGTGTAAACCTCGGACGCTACGGGCACGCCGATGTCAGGAAGGTTGGCGTTGTCGACTTGAATCGGCACCGAGCCAGGATAGCGGTCCGAGTCGGAGAAAACATCCGATTGGACAGGCGGGGGCCCCTGCGGCAGCGATTGCTGCACCTGTGGCAGTTGTTTGTGCTGATCCCGCTGTTGCAGTGGCAGCTGCTGCTGTGGCTCGCGCTGTGGTTGCGTGGCCGGATTGGGGAAAGCCCCTGCAATGGCTTGCGCGGGCGGGTTCCGGGCCCCGTTCGTGGGAGTCGACAGCGATTGTCCCGGCACAACGGATGTTGCTCTTCCGGGTCCGGGGCTCCTCCAGGTCCTGATGACCAACCCTGCGGTGACTACAAAGACCAAGCCGAGAACGGCAGCAATCAAACGCATCTCCCGGCGGCGGCGACGTAAGTCGGCAGTCAGGGCCGCAACGACATCGGGGGCCACGGGCGCCCCACAGGCGACGCAAAATCGTCTTCCTTCCGCCAGCTTTCCGCAGTGGGAGCAATATGCCATTTCCGCCTAAGGATACCCCCTGCCTGAGAGCGATCAGGCCGCAAAGTTCCATCAAGCGGTTACCAGAGGTCAGTAACCGGCTGCATTTCGATCCAGCTCTGGCCAAGCACGAAGCACTTCACGCGCCGCGAGATAGCCTTGCCGTCAGCGTGGACCGGAGACAGAGAAACTCCGAGCCGACGCGGCGCCTTCTCCGCGCAACCGTATTCGAGACCGCCTCGTTTCCGTGACGATCCCAAACCCTCTCACGAGAGGTCGCAGATGATTTTGCGGTACTCAGCTTCGGTGAAAGCCTTGAGAGTTTGAGTGGTCACATCGCCCTGTGTGCCAACCGAGAGCATGAACTGCGCAACGGTTTCATCATTGGGAAATTCAGAGATCAACAGGAGCGTCATGCCTTCCCATGGTTAAATACCAGCCGTGAATCTTTCCTCCTGCCTTCTCGGCGGCTTTCCTGGCAGCGTCGAGTCGTTTTGGGCTTTCCTTATTTGTCGTGATTCCCTTCTGGCTATAGCGGACCGGCGTCGCGCATGGTCGCTCCGAGAGGCAGACCCACGGCCTGTTAATTCGATGCACGCGAGTTGTGGTGTTCGCTTCGATCATTGCCACTGGCGCGCCAATGCAAGGTTCATGCAATGAGGCTGGCGTCTTCGTCATATGCTGCCTCTCTGCCCCGACTGTCCGCGCGGGGCTGCACCTCAACCGTGTAGTCCTTTCCTTCCCATCGGTTATCGTCGAGCCACAAGAATGTGAAACGAATTGGCGCTCTCCGTTCAGGCAGTGGGAGGTCAAGAAATTCGATACCCACCGCGGTGGATCTCGACCGTGTATCGGTCGCGTGCTGCCATTCGTCGCTTGTCCAGCGTAGCAAGAAAGGAGAGTTTGCCTGTATGCGAAGGCGGGTGCCGGCAGTAACCGTTGGTACCTGACGGTTGGATTTCCAAACCTCGATCGGCCGGCGTTCCACGCCGCTGCGCACATAGCGCTCGAATGCAGCTTCGATCAAATCTAAAGATCTTGCCGTCAGCAGCGGAGCGCTGCAGTTTAAGGTATTCTGCGTGTGCCCACAGCAGAGGCATGGCTGCGCCAGTACCTCCGCCGAAACGAAAATGCTTGGACGGCAGGGCCGGTCCATCCCAGACCTGCTCAGGAATCAGCCCAATCCCTTGGGAGAATTTCTCAAGCGCGCTGAGATACGGACCAGCATCACGGCCACGAGCAAGCTCGTAGTGGCCGCGCTCTCCGGTGAGCAACGGCCATGCACGTCCTCTCCCCCAATATTTATAAGATCCGCCATCCTCTCGTTCGCCGTACCCGTCATGATTGTAGCGGCGCCAGCAAGGGCCGAACGGTGTGTCGACCTTGAGCACGGCGTCGACCACGCGGAGTGAGTCCTTGATGATCGCGTCGTCCGCGCTGCGAATTCCATAGCGAACCAGTTCAAGGAAACCGGCGTCCACGATCTCTTTGGCGGGAAACCGAAACCGATCACCGGGCGGCTGGTTTGCCAGGATCAATGTTCCACAATTCGGGTCCTCATCGGCACAGTGAGCGATATCGGCCGGGTTGATGCGGATGTAGTGACGGCTTATTCCGGGTACCAGCGTCCCTTGTGTGGTCACCGTCCAACGTTCGATGTGCGATTCAAGGAAATCAGCATAATCGCGAACGAATTCGGCCGTCGCCTGGTCACCCCGGTCAGCGAAGAACTCGGCGGCGCATATCAGTGCAGTGATGTGGACCGCCAGCGTTGACGGCGAATAGCCACTCGCTTCCTCCCAGCGGTCTTGCGCCGTGACCGGACCCTCGCGGATGAGGAAACCACAGGCACGGCGAACCATCTCGTAAGGATCAAAGTTGGCCAGTGCGCCGTGCTTCCACAGTCGCCACGCCAGGATAACCGGGAATGCCACCTCATCCAGCTGCACGCCCTGCCAGTACGGCCGCCCATCAATCCAGAAGTTCTGATAGAAACCGCCGTCCTCGCGCTGCGATACGGCAAGATAGATCAGTGAGCGCAAAGGCGTGCTCAAATCGCCGACGGCCAGCAGGGCCGACACGGACTTCACCATGTCCCGTGTCCATACCAGGTGGTAGCCGCCAAGTTCCTCGTCGCTCTTTTCTTCGCCCCAGGGAATACTGAGCGACGCGATCATCGCGCCGGGGTACGCCTTGTCCTCATGCGCGAGCAGGAGATTGACGCTGCGCTCGAACAGCTTGGAATTGCCGCATCCTGCGGCCAGCGCAAACCGCCTGGAGGTTCGCTGCCATTGGCGGATGAAGGTCTCGCGTATCTGCTCGAAGGGGATGCTCAACGACTGCGCAAGACTACTGAGCGCATCGTGCCTGGTGGTGCCGAATGCCAAACCGACCGTGAATTCAGTGCCGCGGGAAAGGTCGAGACCGCCAGTCAGAGCGATGTTGCCGTCCAGGGCCGCCTGGTATTGCCAGTCCAGGCAATAATCGTGAGCCAGGTCGGTCCAGCCGTCGTTCACACCAACATAACCGCAGGAACACTCTGTAAACGGAGCAGTCGCGCCGAGCACGAGCCACGTGTTCCCCTTGTGCGCAACCAGTACTTTGTGTCCCCTTTTTTCCAACACCTCTCCATTGTTATGCCAGCCTCCGATCTCAAGGTGCGGCGCACAAAGAATGTACATCCGCAGCTTCGCCAACAATTCCGGGGGTGCCTCCAGCCGGGCGCGGACGAGAAGGCAGTTCTGATGCGGGTCGCCAAGGACAGTTTTGTGGATGCTGTAGCGGCCTTCCTTCTCTCGTTTGATGACCTCAAAGCCGAGCGCCGCTTCTGAAATGCAATCGATCTGTCCGACAAAGTTCCTGCGCTCGTCGTGGAAAAAACTCTCGCCGTCGGTGACCAAGAATTGCAGGTCCCGCACCTGTGGTGAATCGATTGTGGGGTAATAAACTTCCGTGACACACCCATAGTCGAGCGTGTACCAGACGCGACTGGAGGTTGAATAGGCTGTTCCAACGGCTACCTTGGCTCCTCGGGTCCACCGAGGTTCAATTCCCGGTCCGCCTGGCGCGAGGCGTGGAACAGTGGAGGTAACCACAAGGGGCGTTTGATGAGCTTCGGAGCGATTTAGTTGCAAAAGAGACTGTGCTGGGAATGTCGCATTTGTGCGGTGCAGATCCCTGCAGGCGATATCTTCGTGATTTACACTGACAGCATTACCGAGGCAGCGGGCAAAGGCGGAGAAGAGTTCGGCGAGCGGCAGCTGATTGACGTCATTCGCAACGAGAGTTTTGCTCCGGTGCCTTCCAATGCTGTCTTTTAGTGCGGTTCAGAAATCGAGCGGAAGCAAGCAAGCGGACGACCTCACGTTAGCGGTGGCTCGTGGCCGCTAGCTCGCGACGTACAATGAGCCACCACACGACGGGAGGGCACAATGGCCAAGCCGGCCTGTGCTCACGAAGGAAGAATTGGATGATCCCCGCTTCCTACAAACCGAAAAGAAAGTTCATGCAGCTGGCCATCGCGGAAGCCAAGCGCGCCCGGGACCGAGGAGACTATCCCATCGGCGCGGTTATCACACGCCTGGCGGGCAGGCGCGAAGTGGTCATTGCCAGCGCCGGCAACCGGGTGAAAACTTCAGGGTCAAGCATCAAGCACGTGGAGTTGGAAACGCTCAAATACGTATCCAGCGGTTATGGCCGCTATCTTCCCGACTTCGTGCTCTACTCCACGCACGAGCCCTGCGCCATGTGTGCCGGCGCCTGCGTGTGGGCTCGAATTGGAGCGGTCGTCTACGGCGTCTCGCAAGAAGACATTGCCGCTTATGGCCGCAAACGCGGGACGGAAGACTACAAGTGGCGAGCTTGCCTCATTCCCTGCCGGCTTGTCCTTGAGAGGGGCAATCACCGCATTCCCGTCACCGGAGGTTTTCTGCGAGATGAATGTAGCAAACTATTCAGTTACACGGCTGGACAGAAGGAAGCGCAGGGACGCTAGAGCCGCTGGAGTGGGGGCGGACGATTCGAGCATCCGTGGCCGAAAGAAGGCGCGCCAGTGGTAGACTGCGCCTATGGCTGCCAGGGAGAAAACGAAGAAACGCAAGCAGACGAAGTCGAAGAGAGCCGCCGGAACGAAAATGACGCCGATGAAGAAGTCGGCTAAGAAAGAGCCGGCTGTGAAGAGCGGAACTCCCAAGGCGTCGGCGAAGAAGAGGTCCGCCAAGAGAAAGGTGAGGATCAGAACCAAGCACAGCGGCCGGAAGGCGATCAACACGAACGCGATGGCATTCCCGCGAGAGAGCCGAGGGCCACTTTCGGGTGGGCAGTCTGGAGAGCTGCAAGGGCTATCCAGCGTCGAAGGCCCGGATTCGGAGAGCGTCGGAGAATTGATCGAGGAGGGAAACGCATTCGAGGCCGACGTCGTGACGGGCGTGGAAGACGCCGAGGATGCTGCTGAGAGAGAAGTCCACACCCACGAAGTGCCGGAGGACGATGTTCCCGACGAATATCTGGACCAAGAGTAACGCACCCTGGGGATGTTAAGAGGATGATAGAGGTGAAGTATGATATCTTTCCCGGAATGCTGCGTTCCTCGGGTAGGGCGCACGGTCCGTTCGGAAGATTGTCCACGTTCAGAACATGCGAGCGGAATAAGGACTTATGACAACGCTGCAGGAATTCAGATGTGAAGTCTGTGGAATCGTGACCGGCGACCCCATCCACTGGTTCGTGATTCGATGTGGAGATGCCCAGCTCACCGCGCACCGATGGAATTCCGAGGCGGCCAACGCGGCCGGAGCGCGACATTACTGCGGCGAAGCTCACGCCGAGGTATACATCAGCCGCTGGTTTGACTCAGTGTGCACACCGCCGAGGCCAGATTTCAATAGGGCCTCGCCGGCGAAGTGATGTCGTATGCGCGACGAGTGCAATTAATTTCAATCGACGAGCTGAGTCGCTCGCTTCCTGTGTTCCCGATGCTGGCGGATGGTCGCCTCCGCTTCCTTGGTTAAGAGACCACAACCATTGGAACCAGCAAAATTAAAGCAAAGAAAAACGGATTAGGCCACCGCAACGCAGCCGAGGCGGCTACAGATTTGGTTGTCGCCCGGAAGGGTTGGTATGAGAGCTCTTCTCGGCAAGCGCCGCTTTGATCCGTTCGGGGGTGAAGGGCACCTCGCGGATGCGCGCCCCAGTCGCGTCGAAAATCGCGTTGCCGATCGCCGCCGCCACCACGGTGATCGCCGTCTCACCCGCGCCCGTCGCGGGTACCGCAGTGCGGTTGATCAGCACGCTTTCTACCGCCGGCACTTGGAATCCAAGTGGCAGGCTGTCGTACGTCCCCCAATCAATCGAAGTGACGTTTTGATCGTTCCACGTTACCTCTTCACCAAGCGCGCGGCTCATCCCCTGCAGTGTGCCGCCTTCGATCTGGTTCTTGAGGCCGTCCGGGTTCGAGATCGGCCCGCAGTCCTGCGCGACGACGAAGCGCTTCACCCTAACCTTGCCGTTGGCGCGATCAACCTCAACATCGGCCACCGTCGCCACGTAGCCGTTATCGCCGCTGTACGCGACACAGGCGATCCCTCGGCCAGAGGCGCCCGCCGTCGGCTTCGGGGACGGCCGTGCCTCCCACCCGGCCGCTTTCGCTGCCTGCTTCACAACCTCGATGAGCCGCTCGTCCCGGAGATGACGGAGCCGATAGGCAACCGGATCGGCTTTCACGTGCGCGGCCGCTTCGTCGATGAACGATTCGTGCGCGAACGTGTTCTGCAGGCGGGACGGCGCCCGCAGCGGTCCGGTAAAAAACGGCGAGGGAACGGTGTGCGTGAGCACCCGCTCGCTAGGAACCTTCCCTGCCCCGCCGCAGCTTCCGCCAGCGCAGCCGGCCACGTACGACGGCGCGGCGTTGCTGCGGTTCTGAAATACCGGAGCTTCGCCGGCCGGTTGCGCCATCACGCGGTCGGGCTCGAAACCGGCCAGGAACCCGGTGATGACGTTCCCCGGCTTGTCGTACCCAGGCCGACCACCGAGCGACGGCCACCAGGCTTCGTAATTCCATGCGACGATCGTCCCATCCTGATCGACGCCGATCTGTTGATCGATCACGTACGCGTAGCCGTAGCTCTCCGACAAGAATTCGTCCTTGCGCGTTAGCTGCACACGCACCGGCCGACCGGTCGCGTGCGAGAGGAGCGCCGCATCGTACGACACCGTGTCAGCGGCATTCAGGCCGTAGCACCCGGAGCCGCGCGTGAAGATGACGCGGACACTCTCGAGCGGCAACCCGAGCAGCATGGCAACGCCGTTTCGGGTTGGATATGCCGATTGTGTTGGCGACCAGAGGGTCGCCTTCCCGTCGCGCACGTCGGCGACGGCGCACGATGCGCCCATTGACGCGTGAGCCTGGTAGGGATGCAGGTACGTCGCCTTGATGACCGACACCGCCTGCGCGAGCTTCGTGTCGACATCCTTCGAGTTGACGACAGATGCGTCGCGCCACGGCTTCAAGGTTCGCAGCCGATGGTAGAACTCGCCCTGTGCGGGAAGATTTCCACCGCCGTTCCACCGCACCTTCAAATGCTCCGCGGCCTGCACCGCCTGCCATTGCCGTTCGGCGACAACACCGACGAAATTCTTGCGGCGGACGACCATCACGACGCCGGGAATGTGGCTAACGGAACTCTCGTTGACGTCAACTAGCGTCGCGCCGATCCGGGGTGGCCGCACGACCCGGCCGTGCAACATGCCGGGAACGTGCACGTTATGAACGTATTCAAGCTGCCCGGTGGCCATTGCTGCCATGTCAAGGCGCATCACCGCCGTGCCCAGCACTTCCCACTCGCTCGCGGTTTTGCGCTTCGCCGTTGTGCTGAGTGGCAGGTTGAACTTGCGGCCGGTGACGAGTTCGCCGTAGGTCACGCGCTTCGTCTTGTCGGACGCCGCCGTGATCGTGCCGTCGGCGATAGTGAAATCGGCCGCAGGCACACCCAACCTTGTCGCCGCGAGCCCGAGCAGCGCCTCGCGCGCCGTCGCCGCCGCCTGGGCGAGGTTGCGATCATTGAAATTGACCGGCGTCGACTGGCTGCCAGATGTCGTCCCCTGGTCCGGGCAGAGGTCGGTGTCGCACTGGATCAGCCGCACGCGCGAGAGAGGTACCGACAGTTCCTCAGCAACCAGCTGCGACTGCGCGGTCAGCATTCCCTGACCGAGTTCGCACTTGCCGGTGTACGCGGTGACGGTGCCGTCGGCAGCAATCGCAATCCACGAATCGAGCTGCCGTGGATCGACGTGCGAGGCGTGCGTGTCAAACGGCCCTTGACCGAAGCCCAGGGGCTCGAGGATGGACGCGCTACTGTAGCTGACGATGAGCGCGCCAGCGGCCTGTAGGAATTCGCGGCGTGAGATCGCAGTCATGCTGTCTTCTCCCGCGCGTAGCGCCGGACGGCACGCAGCATGCGCGTATGCACGAAGCATCGGCAGAGCACACCTGAGAGCGCCTGCTGGATGTCGATGTCGGACGGATTCGGATTCTTGTCGACGAGGGCCTTTGCCTCCAGAATGACTCCACTGAGGCAGAAACCACACTGCGCAGCTTGCTCGTCGATGAATGCCTGCTGGATCGGGTGCGGCCTGTCGATAGATCCGATTCCCTCAAGCGTCGTGATCTCGGCGCCTATCATCGTGCCGACCGGCGTGACGCACGACCGGACGGTGCGCCCCTGCACAATCACCGTGCACGCTCCGCACTGGCCTAGGCCGCAGCCGAACTTAGGCCCGCGAAGCTGGAGATCGTCACTTAGGACGTATAGCAGCGGCGTCGCTGGATCGACGTCAACCGTATGTGCATGACCGTTGACGGTCAGGTTGATCGAGTTCATGAGGCCCCCGAAACATTTGACGATGTGAGGATTGAGGATGTGAACTCCTCAACTCCTGAGGCTTCGGCTGTAGTCATTCGGTTTCTGTTCAAGCAATGCCGATAACGTGTGGCGTTGTTCCAAACTGTTGGCGTGATAGGCCGGTCGGACGTGGACGCGAATGTTAGTCCGCACCGCCTGGCAAGTCAATCGAGGTCCGGGACCCCAGCGCCCGAGCGGGCTTATGCGATTTTGTTTGTTGATGATCAACCCCAATCCCATGCGCTATCATCCAGCATTCAGTCCATGCTCCTGACCTTCGACCATGGCCTCATCCGTGAACTGCGGCTCGACCGCCCTCCGGCTAACGCGCTTTCGTGCGAGCTGATTATCGCGCTCCGAGAGGCGATCCAAGCCGCACCACAAAGCGGCAGCCGAGCGCTGGTTCTGTCCGGGGCGCCGGGCAGATTTTCAGGGGGACTGGATGTGCCGCTCTTGCTCGCCTGCGACCGAGCCGCCATCGCCGCGCTATGGCGCGAATTCTACGCTCTGCTGAAGGCTCTGGCTGGTTCGCCGATTCCCATCGCTGCTGCCATTACGGGCCACGCCCCTGCTGGCGGAACTGTGCTTCCATTATTCTGCGATTGGCGAGTCATGGCCGACGGAGATTTCAAGGTTGGTCTAAACGAAGTGCAGGTCGGGCTTGTTTTGCCGCCCGTGATCCTGGCGGCGCTGCGCCGGCTGGTTGGTCCGCGACAAGCTGAGCGCCTGGCGGTTGGTGGGCTGCTGATTTCGCCTCATGAAGCTCTCGTTGTCGGCCTGGTCGACGAACTGGCTTCGCTAGATCAAGTAATCGACCGCGCACTCCATTGGTGTCAGGCGCTGCTCGCCCTGCCTGCTGAAGCGATGACTGCCACCCGTCGTGAAGCCCGAGCTGATTTGGTCGCATACTTTGAGCGGAACGAGGAGCCTGAATTGCAACGTGTCACTGCAAGCTGGTGGGCTCCCGAGACGCAGAGCGCATTGCACGCCCTCACGGCGAAACTGGGCAAGAAAACAACAGCGAGCAGCTAGTGGCTGGCCGCAACCCAGGAAACACTGACGCCCAAGCGGGGGGAAGCGTCCCGTGAACACCTGCCTGCTACGCGTGCAGGACGCCATCGCCGAAGCCACTCGCGGCATGGAGGCAACCCGGTCGATGCGGCACCCAGAGGGGAAATGGTCCGCCGCCGGAATCCTCGGAGCATTTGGGCCGCACCTACCAAACAACAGTCCCATATCTCCAGAAATGTCTGGACGCGGGCCAGGCCACCGCCGGCCCCCCTACCTCTGCGCAGCGCCCGGACCCTGCCTGCAGCGTGGGCGGCGTCGATAGGAAGGGAGGCGTTTTGAGCGGCTTTGTGGTTGATGCGTCGGTGGCTCTCGCCTGGTGTTTTCCCGATGAGGCGAGCGAATGTGCCGACGGGGTGCTGGTGGCCCTTGAAGGGCATGCTACCGGGCAAGGAAGGCTGCGTGAGAGCGGCAGTCAGGCCACCAGCTTGCACCCGGCGAATTCGCTACCAGCCCTCCAAGCGGGACTCCAATTCTGCTAGAGACACCACACGCGGATAAGGCGTGTGCCGGTAGGCGCCGGCAAGGTCCATCAGAACCGCGCGCATGTTGACTCCCTGCGCACCCAGGAAATCAATGGAGTAAATGTCCCCCACGTACAGGCTCTGTTGCGGCGTGGCGCCCAGTGATGCCATTGCGCATTCGAAGATGCGCGGGTCGGGCTTTTCAAAACC
>Ga0335081_10005458_pt1 | contig 20112 bp, 20 predicted proteins | sample Lox_Sample_35_FD_206713 | JGI IMG/M metagenome (GOLD analysis project Ga0335081, IMG submission 206713) | Soil microbial communities from Loxahatchee National Wildlife Refuge, Florida, United States - Lox_Sample_3.5 | ecosystem: Environmental > Terrestrial > Soil > Wetlands | place: USA... | reverse complement strand
TTGGCTGTGATACGAGAAACTTAACCGCTGAATATGGTCGAAGAGAAAATCTCTCAGTCGCCGCGTGATTCCTTCGGCAGTGTAAGCCGCTAATCGTCCGGAAAGATACGAGAACGTTCCTTCAATTGCCGCCGAGAAAACAAATCCCGCGCCGATCAGTGCCAGCGTTTTGTTCAACGTGCCGGCGATATAGATTTGCTGAGTCAAAACCTTGTCGGCGAAATAACCGAGCAAAAGATAGGTGCAGGTTTTCGCTGTGGCTGAGACGGCTAATGCGGCAGTCGCGCCAATATACGGTAAGCGGAAGTCGCTCATCATGCGCCATATTCCGGCGATCCGATTCTTTGCAAGCGCATTGCGAAAGTCAAAGTATTTCGATGAGGGTGTGATAGTAGTCATGTCAAAGTTCCTTAAAAAAGCGACAAAAAAGCCACGGTGCGGAGCGCAACCGTGGCTGTCATCGAGACGAGAACAGTTTGACCTATAGACGGTCAGCAGGCGCACTCCGAGAAGGTAAATTATAGTTCGAAACTTTTCGAGCAGAAATCGTATAAATCAATGTGCTCACGAAGTGCGTCTCCTTTCTTTGAGAATTAATTTGCAGTGAAAGTTTATCATGGGTATTGAAAAGGTGTCAAGGAATTTTTGAGATTCAATTTGGATGATCAGCAATAGGGCAGAGGCATGTTCTTAAAGCGTTCACTTTTAGGCAATTATGCGTTCTTGACTATCATTGTCTGTGCATTGCGCAAGGTAACCACTCCTAAGGCTGCAGCAATTAGGGCGGCGATACCACCCAAAGCCAGACCCCAGCGCGCGCCGGCCGCTTCCGCGAACCAGCCTACAATCGGTCCGCCAATAGTAGTAGAACCTAGAAACGCTATTGACCAAAAGGACATGACACGTCCGCGCATTTGTGGCGAACTCTCCAGTTGCAACATGCTGTTGCCGATTGAAGAGAAATTGATCGATGTGATTCCAACAAATACTAAAGCTAGACCTGTGAGCAATAAACTGGGCATGAATGCGGCCGCCAAAACCGCTAATCCAAACAACAGAGAAGCAATGATTACTTTATTCGGATCAATGCCTTTGCGGCTTGCAAAAGAAATTCCGCCGAAGGCCGCGCCGAATCCCATCGAACCAGTCAATAGGGCATAACTGCTTGCATTTCCATGGAATGTGAATTGAGCGATGAGCGGCAGGCTGACTTGAAATTCGTATGTAAATGTACCAATGAGAGCCATCATCAAAAGAGTGGAGCCGATAAGGGGAGTGGAAATCACATATTTGAATCCTTCCTGTATCTGTCCTTTGGCGCGTGGCACCGGCGGTGTGATAATCAACTCGCTGGCGCGCATCATCATGATCATAATCACTACTGCAATATAAGAAACTCCATTGATCATAAAGCAGGGAGCAAGCCCAAAGACTGCGATCAACACCGCGGCGAGAGCGGGTCCAATGATGCGAGCTAAATTGACCAGCGTCGAATACAACGTAACCGCGTTTCTGAGATTATCTGATCCAACCAATTCAATATAGAAAGTTTGGCGAGTAGGGTTATCAAAAACATTGACCATACCCAAACAAAAAGCCAGAATATAAACCATCCACACTTGCACAAAGTTTGTTGCCACTAGCGTGCCGAGAATTAATGCAAGGATTCCAGAGATGGATTGCGTGAAATATAAAATTCTTCGTTTGGAAAATCGATCGGCAATCACTCCACCATACGGACCTAATACCAGTATGGGAACGTATTGCAACGCGCTGGTGATGCCTAAGGCAGTACCAGAATTGGTAAGCTTGAGTACCAGCCAAGCTTGCGCAACCGACTGCATAAAAGTTCCGGAAGTGGAAATAATCTGCCCGATGTAATATAAACGATAATTGCGAACATATAGCGATGAAAAAGTATCATAACTATGTTCTCGCAGATAAGTGAATAGTTGTCCCATTGGATCAAATGATTATACTATCCTGAATTGTAAGCACTTGGATATTGTCTTGACGATTGTTTATTAAGTTCTTTTTCGCTTCGCGTCCAGAATCACATTAGCTTGTTTTCTTTTGTTCGAAGATTTCGTAATAGCCCTTATCCAATTCATCGTCGGATAAATGGGCGTAGCGTTGCGTGACTTGAATGTTGCTGTGACGCGCTAACTCTTGAGCAAGTTTGAGATTCCCTGAACCGCGCAAAACAGTTGTGACAAAGTAATGTCGAAATGAATGCGGAGTGATTTTGCCTTGTGCTTCTTTGCCCAAAGCTAGTTTGACGCGTTCTTTGACAATGTTGCGACCGGTCGCAGTGGTTATCGGTTTTATCTTTTTGCCCGCACCTTTATCGTGGCGCGCGAAGAGGGGCAGGGAAGGCAAGGGTCTGCCGGAGCCGCCATCCAACGCCGCGCGAAGCAAAAGATAATCTTTGAGGGCTTTCATGGATCGAGTCGAGAATCGCACAACAGCTTGTTTATCGCCTTTGCCGATGACCACGGCGCGGCCTTCATTCCAATCCACATCGCCGCGCCGAAGCTTGCAAGCCTCATGGACGCGCAATCCAGTGTCGGCGAGAGTCAATAAAAAAGCGCGATCACGCAGTGCGCGTAGATGTTCTGTTTCATCAGCATTGGAAATGGATGAAGGATCGCTCACAAATTCCAACACACGTTCAATATCTTCGGCGGGGAATTGCGGAAGGCGAATGCCAGGGCGGCGCGCGCGTTGTTTGATCAGCAGAGCCAGCCGCGGCAAATTGACATCCGCCAATTGCTCTGCGGCGAGGAAATTATAGAAGCCAGCCACAGCCTGCAAATAGACTTGCTCGGAGGCGGGCGAATAATCCTTGAGTTGATTGGCGAGCCATGCAATAGCATCCTCTTTGAGCAATGTGATAGAGGTGGTTTCGGGATCGAGCTTATGTTTTTTAAGAACCTGATGGAAGAGGTTGAGCGCGTTGGTATATGTGCGTGCAGTGTGCGGACTGCGGGCCAACTTGACCGTATCTGTATATTGTGCAATTACAGAAGTAATGGTAGTAGAGGAAGTCATAAGTAGGATTATACGCAAGACTTTCATGCTTTTGATAATAATACTTATCAAAAACAATTTGATTATAAAAGAAATTCGTGATTTGTCAAGCCTGCCCTATTTATTCCAATGACGAACTCTAGATCAGCACCTGCGATAAGCAGGAAACACACACAGGGCAATATCGAATCTATCTTCACGTTTCTTCCTCTCAATCTCCCCCACCCCACTCCTTTGATTAAAGTCTGGTCCATATAAAAACTTCAAGGAGGAATGCCATTCGGCATTCCTCCTTGATTATATTAGTAAACCGCTTTCTAAAAAACTTTCTTATTACGGTAATGTGCAGGTACCGACATGCGAGACCGCACCGCCGCCTGCCTGGTTGACCGTGTCGCCGGTGCCATTGTCAATCAGCACCGCGCCAGTGATGGTGGCGGTTCCTACCGTGTCGAGGTCAATGCCATAATCTGCGTTGTTCACGAACTGGCCACAGGTCAATTTGAAAATACCGGCCGTGTTCACGTATAGACCATCGCCGGCGTAATCGCTGCCCGTGACGCCCTGATTACCATCGGCGATCACCTGCGGCATTGTGACTGTGTTCTTACTGAGGACATCGATGCCGTCGCCAGCATTATCGTTGAAGGAACCAAAACCGCTCAGAACGACGGATCCCGAACCGGTACAACGGCCGCTTACCAAGACACAATTATTCAGCAGTACGCCTGCGCCATTTATAGTGCCATTGGCCGTCACATTATTGACTGTGATACTGCCATTGCTGACCACAACCAATCCGGCACCGGCTAGGGCAACCGAGCTGTCATCATAATATTGACCGTAGTTGTCATTGAAGGTGTTGGTGCCTTTCAAAACGACGGATTTGGGCGTTCCATAGCCGTTATTGCTGTTTCTTAAATAGACACCGACGCCATTTTTGTTTCCGTCAGCAGACAGGCTGAGTGTATTCACCGTAATCGTGCCAGTGGCTATCACAAACAAGCCACTATAATTGTTGTCTTCAAAGGAATCATTGCCGGTGAGAGTGACATTGGAAATTACGCCGCCGTTATTGATTCCATCGTCGAGTATCGCACCATCATAGCCATTGTAATTAGCGCTGATGGTGCTCAAGGTGATTGTACCGTGGGTGTTGACTACCAGCCCGCTTTCCACATTGGAGTTGAAGGCATTGTAGTTGGTCAGCGTGACTGCAGCGGCGGTCGGAGCGTAGCTATTATCCAGATACGCACCATTACCGAAGTTATTAATGGCATGGAGGTTGCTGGCTTTGATCGCGCCGAAACTTTGAATGGACAGGCCTTCACTCGAATTTTGCGCAAAAATATTAGTGCCTGATAGCGTCACAGTGCCTTTGGAATCTAGTCCAGTCCAATAACTGACATTGTCATTTTCAATATAAGCTCCCAAGTGACCATCTCCACTTGCATTCAGATCATTCGTCAAGATATTACCATAGCTAAATATTCTCAATCCATCCCATCCGTTACCATTAAAGGTGTTGATACCTGTCAATGTCACCGTCTGTGGTGCCGCCAAACAACCGGCAATACTTCCGTCATCGTAATATACACAATTATCTACAAAAAGGCCATCCCCGTTCGTATTCAAATCGGCCGTGACATTATTGACTTTGATTGCGCCGCCGCTGGTGATATCCAAACCATCATCATAATTGTTATTGAAAGTATTCGTTCCATTTACCGTGATAGCAGTGGAAGGACCGTTGGACAGGGCAGCGCCAACCCACTCCCACCCGGTAGGCGGCGCACCTTTGACCCCATTGTCCGTTGCAGTCAGATTGTTGGTTGTAATAGTGCCATTAGAATAAACATCCAACCCATCTTCGTAGTTATTGGTAAAGGTATTGGCGCCGGTGATCGTGATCGTGCCAGCAGAACCTCCGAAATCGTTTTCTAACTGGACTCCGCCACTGTACCAATAGTTACTTATATTGTAATAGCCTCCGCTGGCTCCATCATAACCTGCACTGTTTCCGTCCGCATGCAACCCGCCGGCAGAGATGTTGCCATTCGAATACACAGCCAGTCCATTAAAGTAATTATTGTTAAATGTGTTCGTGCCGGATATGGTGACTGTAGCAGTAGTAGTACATGGGTACGGAGATGTACTTGATTGGTTACAGTTGTCCAAGTAAGCACCCCACGCTGTTGCGTTCCCATTTGCAGTCACTGTGCTTATTACAATCGCACCATTGCTATGAACGATCATGCCCGCATAATTGTTGGAATTGAATTGGCCATAGCTGACAGTGACCGTGCCCTTGCCATTCCTATTATCGAGAAAAAGGCCGTCGCTCGCGTTGCTGTTGGAATCAACCCGTGTCACCGTGATGTTGCCGGTAGTGTGGACAGCTAGTCCATCACTGCTTGTGCCGCTAATGGCGATATCGCTTACTGTGACGTTATTGTTCCAGTTCTCGATATCGATCGGAACTGTGAAATGGGATGGGTTGCTCTGATCAATCGTACTCAGGCCGGATCCCTTCCAACCACCCTTCAACGTCAATGCAAAATTTGCCCATGCGCTGACGTTGCCACTATCCAGGCTTGAACCATCAATGTAGATCTCGGAACCTGAGTTATCATATACACTTTGACTTGGGGCAGAGCTTAGAATCCAAATCGTCGAAGCAGCTACAGTAGGTTTGAAGTTAGCGGCTTGATTGCTGACATTTTGGATTAGATCATACAAGTTGTCGGCAGTTTGTGTACAGCCGCCGACGTTCGGCGTCGGCGCGGCGATGCTGGATGGACACCAGACCGGGTCGCCGCTGTTGAGAATATCCTGCGCGGCTTGCGAGCCGAGCGGCAATTTATCCCCGTTCGAATCCACGATCACAACCTTCGTCCCGCTTGGGACTTGTGAAAGCGAATTGGATGATGAGCCCTTGTTGGTTGTTCTTCCCCCGCTGGCTGGACCCGTCGTAGTCGGCGTTGTGCCGCTATCCGCCAAAACAGGAACCGTCGCGATGGCGCTGAGGGCCAGCACCAATAGGACAGTCAATATAAATGTAGTGTGTTGAAGTCTCTTATTCATCCGTGCATTCTCCTAGCTTAATGGTGTATTGACAATTAGAGTATAGTGACCCCAATCTCCCGCTACAAGTGTCCTTTGCATAGACGAATGTCACATATTTGGAGAATCAAGCAATAGAATGACCCGCTGTCACTTGAGCAGCTTCCCGCCTCGCTGCATTATCAAGGAAGCAAAAATAAAAAGAGAGGCGACCTTCGGTCGTCTCTCAATCGAGTTTATCTACTATTTTTCCTCAAGCGCTGTGCTTGCCGCTTTGCCACAGCCACTTTCGCGGCGGCTTCGGCTTTTTCGCGGCTGTTCAAGCTGAGGAGGATCAGCCAATACACCGTCAGGAATACGATCACGATGAATGTAAGTGCATATAACAATTTCGTCATCCATAACGCTGAGTCGGTTCCACCAAACAAACCATGCAAGGTTGCGCCGAGATAGCCGACCAAACTCAGAGCATGAATGGAACGAAAGGCTTGCGTCCCGATCGTCTTGCGCATGTAGAACGTCATGGTGACCAACAGGAACAGATAGAAGCCGATGATGCCCATTCCCACCCAAAGGGGACGATACGCATCGATAAACGGAATCAAAGCCTGTGGAACGCTGAACGGAAGGAAGCGATCGAACAACAAAACGATCACATGCAAAAAGATAAAACCTATTCCCAGCAAGGACAGGAATTCATGAAAATCATATGTGAATGTTCCTTCGACCGCTGGCGAAAGAATTTTATTGGCGATTGCCAAGCCCCACGCCATCGAAAGCCACAGCAAAAAGTAACCGGTCAGCCCGGCCGCGCGCGTCACATACCACCACATCTGCACACTATCGAGTGCAAACAATGAATTCAGGGCTTGTGAAACGGACGAGCCTGCCGGCGTTTGCAGGATTAATACAAATGCCATCATCAGCGCAGTAAAGAATAATAACAAGGCAACTAAAAATAATCCCCGGATGACTCTATCCACGACGGATTCTTCTTGGGATTTATTGTTGGATAAATTCGTGCTCATGAATGTACTCCTGACTATTTGGCGAACCATGCAAGTTTCCCTCGCGGTCCACCACAAGATAAACAAAATTATTTTTTGCGGTCAGCTTCTCGACCTCAGCCGGGCCACCGATTAATAAAGCTTTGGCATACACCTCGGCAGTGACTGTGTCATCCGCGATGACGGTGGCACACAGCCAATCGGATTGTGCCGGTTCGCCCGTGCGCGGATCGATTAGATGATGACGAATCGCGTCGCCTTGCTTCCACGCGCGCTTGGCAACAGATGAGGTTGCCACTGCCCCATGATTGACAGTTAATCTAGCAATACTTCGCGACGCATCACGTGGATCTTCCAATTCAACGGGCCAGCCCAAACCGATCGGCGAATGACCGATGAAACGCATGTCCCCGCCGGCATTGACGGCGCATGCATCGGAATAATGACTCAACAATGTCACGGCCCGATCCACGATCCAGCCTTTGGCAATGCCGCCGAAATCCAATTGCATTTTCGCTGGCAAGCGGACTTGGCTGGAGATAAGATCAAGTTCCATTTCACGGAAATCCGCTTTCGGCTCGCGTTTAGATGCGTTGGTTGGAACAATTCCATCTTGTGCGCGGATTTCATCCATGCTGCGATCATATCCGACGCGGATCAAATCTGGCAGCACCGATGGATCGAATAATCCGTTTGTTATATCAAAAAATTTTTGCGCCTTTTGGAGCACATCCATCATCTCTGAGGATGCATTAAACCATTGCCCTGCCGCGCGATTCAATTGCGAAAGTTCGCTATCGTATAAGAAACGACTGAAGCGGCATTCACCTGCTTCAATAGCTTCGCGCGCGGCTAGCATTCCTTCTTGAGCTAACGAACCTTGTGCCGCGATGAGCACATCTGTATTCATGGCTCGAAACTCGATCCATTCCATGGATTAGGAACCACTTGTTGTAAACATGGGCACAGCTTGAAATTGTTGTTGCGGTTGCGCAACGATGGTGAATGGATTCTGTTGTGCTTGCGGTACGGATTGAGTTTGTTGCGAATCCATACCCGGAAGTGGCGCTAAAGTCGGCAGCGGCGTGACCGCGATACCGGCGGCACTAGCGGAATTGGAAGAAGATGATGAGCTAGATGTTGGCTTGAGGGAATGCGCTAACAAAACCCAGCCGCCCAGGAAACTGAAGGTGCTTGCCAGCATGATTAATGTTCGCAGACTAGCTTTGAAGAATCTCATAGGAATAATCCGATCTCACTTAGCGATTGACAAAAACTTGTCCGTCGCTGGTAATGGTAATGATGCCGCGTTGCTGCAGGAAATTCACCAATTGTTGATATTGTTGCAATTGTTGTTGGGCTTGTGTAATCTGTGCATTGGCCTGGGTTAACTGGGTTTGATATTGTTGCTCGCGCTGCTGATATTGCTGGTCGCGCTGTTGGTATTGTGCCACCAAACTCTGCAGTTGCTGGATTTGCTGCTGTTGTTGGATTTGCACCTGGCTCACAACACTGCTTGCATTAACCGTAGTGGAAGCGCCCTGCCCCGGCACATTCGATGCCTGCACGCCGTTCGAATTGGCAAACGCCACGCCGCTGACTGCAAAGATTCCAATGGCAATGCATAATGTGATCAAGATGGCGGCGATAAAGGCGGTTAATTGTTTTTTCATGGTCATTCTCCTTAATATTATTTTCAAGCCAAAGTATAATTAACTAAGATTACAGCCAGATGAACGCAGTGTAAATCGGATGTAAAAGCGTTGTCATCTGCCAATCATCTTGCGGTGCTAAAATAAGAATGTGAGAATCCTGTTGATTGAAGATAATCGCCGTTTAAGTGATGCACTGCGGCGGACTTTGGAAGAAGATGGCTACGTTGTGGATACATCTTACGATGGCGTCGAAGGCGAAGACCTTGCGTTGATAACTTCATACAGCCTCATTATCCTGGATGTGATGCTGCCGAAGCGCGATGGGATCGAGGTTTGCCGGTCATTGCGCGATCAACGCGTTGCCACACCCATTCTGATGCTGACCGCCCGCGACGCGCTCAACGACAGGGTCACCGGACTGGATAGCGGCGCAGACGATTATCTGGTCAAGCCGTTTGAAGTCCCGGAATTACGCGCTCGATTGCGCGCCCTGCTCCGCCGCGAATCGGATAACAAGGGTGGCTCGCTCCAAGTCGGCGACTTGAAGCTGGATCCATCCACCCATTTTGCGTCACGCACTGAAGCGCCTCTCGACCTCACTGCGCGCGAATATTCCTTGCTTGAATATCTCATGCGGAATCAAAATCGGTTGATCACGCGCGAGATGGTCATCCAAAATCTATGGAGCTACGATAAGACCATCACATCGAATGTGGTGGATGTTTACATCCGCCGTCTGCGCCGCAAGGTGGATGATCCGCATGAAGTCAAATTGATCGAGACGATACGCGGAGCCGGCTATCGTCTGCGCGATCCAGAGCGATGATTCGATGAGGTTCCTCAAAACTGCTTGGAACTGGATCGTTGATTTTCTGCATAGCATCCGCTTTCGGATCACTCTGTGGTTCGTCTTTATATTAGCGGTTGTCTTGATTGTGTTCAGTGGTTTTATTTACTTTAATCAAGCCCGTGACCTGAGAGGCGATTCGGTTGGGAACATTCAGGAAAAGTTTGCACGCCTGCTGGGATATTTTCGCAGCGCTGAATGGCAAAATTCAACTATCGGACTTTCGGATGTTCCAAATAATACTCCCCCGCTTCAACAAGGTGATATGCTGGCAATCGTGGATAACAGCGGGCAAATTGTCGAAACCTGGGGGATAAAGCCAACCGATAAACTTGTCAGTGATCTCATTTCAACAGCCAGCCGCCAACCGAATCTCAATGTTTACGAGCAAACCATCTCGGTCACTGATTCGAACGGCCAGGCATCCGATGCTGATTATCTCTTTATTGTTTCTCCGGTGATTCGTGATGGAGCGCCAATTGGTGCCTTGATCATCGGAAGCCCAACTAATCTTAGCGCCGAACTTCAACGATTAAAGGCTTCGCTCATTTTCGGTAGTTTAGTAATGTTATTGATCGCCTTCACCGGCGGCTTGTGGCTTGCTGATCGAGCTATGCACCCGGTCAAAACGATCACGAATACAGCGCGCAGCATCGAAGAAAGCGATTTGAGTCGCCGCATCAATTTGCGCGGACGCGATGAACTCACTGAATTGGCAAATACATTCGATAACATGCTCTCTCGCCTGCAAATTGCCTTTGATCGCCAGCGGCGTTTTGTCGCGGATGCCAGCCATGAACTCCGCACCCCGCTGACGATCACCAATCTCGAAATCAATCAAGCGCTTGCCAAGAATCGCTCGCCAGCTGATTATCAACGCGCCTTGCAAACCATCAATGCCGAGAATGAAAGAATGACACGCATGGTCAATGATTTGATGACGCTGGCGCGTATGGATTCCGGTCAGGCAATCCTGCAATTTGAAAAATTGGATTTGAGCGACGTGGCGCTCGAAGCCGTGGAGCGAATGTCAACGCTTGCTGAAAGGCAAAGCGTCATGCTCGAAACATCTGAATTGCCTGAATTGATCGTCAATGCCGATCGCCAGTATTTGATTCAAATGATCAGTAACCTTATTGAGAATGCCATTAAATATTCAGGCGTGGGACAAACTATTAAAGTTGAAACATCGTCTGATAAAAAAGGATTCGCTTCGCTTCGTGTTTCCGATACGGGACCGGGCATTCCACCCGAACATTTGCCGCATCTATTCGACCGCTTCTACCGCGTCGACCAAGCGCGGACTCAAGACGATGACGCCTCTGCCCCAACCGGAAGTGGTCTCGGCCTTTCCATAGTGGCATGGATTGTTGAAGCGCACAAGGGCAAAATCAACGTGGAAAGTAAAATAGACTCAGGCACTACTTTTGAAGTAATTCTTCCGCTCGAATCTTGACAACTAGAATATTTGTTCTATAATAGCCAGCATGGATTCGTTTATGCGCTTGGAGATGCTGACCAGCCAGATGGAACTGGAGCCAGCTGAAGAACGCCGCGAGAACCAGGCACCTCCGGTTTGCTTCACTCCGAAACAGCGCGATGCTGTCTTCGTTCATCCCGCGCAGCTCCCCAACGGTCAGAGCATCAAATTGCTGAAGACCCTGCTCACGTCCGCCTGCGAACGGGATTGCTTTTATTGCCCATTCCGTGCGGGACGCGATTTTCGCCGCGCTACATTCAAGCCTCAAGAATTTGCGAACGTTTTCATCGAATTGAATCGCAAAGGAATTGCCGAAGGAACATTTCTAAGTTCCGGCATCGCTGGCGGCGGAATACGAACCCAGGATCAATTGTTGGATACTGCGGACATCCTGCGAAATAAACTTGGCTTTCGCGGTTATGTTCATTTGAAGATCATGCCGGGCGCGGAAAAGACACAGGTCGAACGCGCGATGCAACTTGCCGACCGCGTCTCTGTCAACCTTGAAGCGCCGAACACGAATCGACTCGCGACGCTCGCGCCGCACAAACAATTTATGGCTGAGTTGTTGCAGCCGCTTAAATGGGTGGAGGAGATTCGTAAGAGTCAACCAGCTTATAAAGGCTGGAATGGAAGATGGCCTTCGACTACCACTCAATTCGTGGTGGGCGGCGCAGATGAAAGTGATTTGGAGTTGTTGACCACAACCGCCTGGTTGAACAAAAATGTTCATCTGAAGCGCGCTTATTTTTCAGCCTTCAATCCCATTCGAGATACTCCGCTTGAAAATAAAACTGCCACCGATCCGATGCGCGAACATCGTTTATATCAAGCATCCTTTTTGCTTCGCGATTATGGCTTTGATCTGGAAGATATGCCATTCACGGATAACGGTTTTCTTCCGCTTCATTCCGATCCTAAACTGGCGTGGGCGCAAATGAATTTGAAAGAAAAGCCAATCGAGATCAATCGCGCGGAACGTCAAGATTTGATTCGCGTTCCCGGCATTGGGCCGAAAGGTGCAGAAGCCATCTTGCGCGCACGAAAAATAAACAAGCTCAATGATTTATCTGCATTGCGAAAACTTGGCATTATAGTTGAAAGAAGTTCACCGTTTATTTTACTTAATGGCAAACGTGTGGCTAATCAATTATCTTTATTTTAGAAAGGATAATTCACTTGAAACATAACCGCCACTTCAAAAGTGGCGGTTATGTTTCAACCTTAAAGTTTTCAACAACATCATAAAAAACCTTGTCATTCAACCACTATCGTTATATATTATGAACAATTAATCGTTATCAATCGAAAGGAAGAGAGTATTATGAACACGCCTGCATCACTTGTTATTCGAACGCAAGACAAATACAAAAGTTTAACTACCAAACGTGCTTATAAAAAAGGTGAGATCATTTGCCCCATCCCCACGGACGCACTCTATAACAAGCCCAATCGCTTTACGGTTCAAATCGGGCGCGATCGCCATGTGGAAGTTAAAGAATTATCGTCTATGAATCACTCATGCAATCCAAATACTTTTTTGGACACAACCCGCATGTTAGTCTTTGCCGCGCGTGATGTTGCCGCAGGCGAGGAATTGACTTTCTTCTATCCATCCACGGAATGGGAAATGGCTTCGCCGTTTATTTGTTTATGCGGCGCGGCGAATTGTATTCATGTGGTTGCAGGTGCGCGCTTCCTGCCGCTCTCAACGCTTGAACAACATTTCTTAAATCGCCACATCCGCGATCTGATGATTGAATTGTTGAACAATACCGAACTTCATCTCGTCAATATTGAGCGCGACAGAATTCATCGCGAAATTTCACAAGGCAATCCATCCGCCACGTAACCCTGCGCGCACGGCTTCAGTTCGGTTGGTCACATTTAATTTTGCATAAATAGATGATATGTGAAACTTGACGGTGTGCTCGCTGATGCCAAGCGCGGATGCAATTTGCTTATTGGCCAATCCTTTTGAAAGCAAATTCAACACTTCCGTTTCGCGAGCTGTCAAGGGACTATTGGCAACTGTTTCCTCTTCGGCTGTAAATAATAATGATCGCTCGCCGACGATCAATCCTTGCGATAAAGCATGGATAGAGGCCAACAATTCTTCAGCCGAGGCATCCAATGGAAGGATCCCCCAAGCGCGATTTGAGCGCGTCATTTCCCGGACGTTGAGCGGATCATTGCTTAGGAAGAGGATCGAAGCTGATGAGGACGCGTCCGTCTCCTCGCCGAGAAAAGAAGCGAATGAAGCCGACGTAATAATCACATCGGCTTCATTAATTTCATCAACGATTCTGATTTCATCGTCAGACGACAGAAACGCGAACAAGCCCGCGCGTAATGCTGGCGATGAAGTGAGGAGCAAAACGCGAATCAATTACTTCCTCTCACCTACTGTCACTTGGATAGTTTCGGGCTTGCCGCCGCGCAAGATTTCAACCGCGATAGTTTTTCCAACGATCTCGCCATTGAGTGCAGCGAAGAGATCATCTGGGTCGCCGACAGCCTGACCGCCGATAGCAACGATAATATCGCCAACGAGCATGTTGCTTTTTTCAGCAGGACCTTTCTCTTCGAGCCACATTACAAGCAGACCGTGTTCCTGTTGACGCTTCAGAGCTTGGCGCGCGGAGTCTGAAACATCCACGCTTTGTGTGCGCACACCTAAGTAGCCGCGCTTCACGGTTCCATGTTTGGCAAGCGCATCGGCAATCCGCCACGCTAATCTAACTGGAATGGTCAATGCCATGCCGCGCGTGAGACCGGAAGTATTCAATCCCAAAACCTCGCCCGCTGTGCTGACTAAGGGTCCGCCAGAAAAACCGGGATAGGACGTGGTTTCGGTTTGGATGTATTCTTCCAGCAATCCGCCACGGCCCATACGCGCAGGTCCGCCAATTGCAGTGATGATTCCCCATGATGCTTGCACGCCTTCATTGCTCGGACGACCAAGCGCCAAAACCAGTTGACCCACTTTCGCTGCCGTTTGTGAAACTTTGGCAGGAGTCAATGCCTTTTCTGAAAGGCGCAGAAGCGCAAGATCAGAATTAGGATCGCGGCCAGCAATCGTCACAGGAAAAGATTTATTGTCTGCGACTGCGACGCGCAGATTCTCATCGCGCGTGATCGCGTGATCAGCAGTCAAAACCAAATCGTCGGCGTATGCAATTCCGCTGGCGGGATAGCGATTGCGGGCATCGACCAAAACCGTTCCTGTGCCGCCCCGCTCCACTGCCGCAACAAGCTCATTCGAAAAATCATTAAGGGTTGTCATTGGTTCTCCTTTTGCATCTTATCATGGTTTGAAATGCAAGCGGAGTCTAATGCAATTATCGTTAATGAACATCAGATATTGGAATAGAAAATGACCTACCAATATGGCTAGGTCATTTTCTATTCAATTCCTTGTATGCTCCTACCCAGGGTTTCCCCAATCTATGGTTTTCACTGACTTGCACTTTCGCCAAGTTCTGTGCAATCTGCGCGGAGAGCGTTGCAACCGTTGCCCAATCTTCTTCTAAAACAGAAATCCGCATCTTCTCCGCAATTTGTCCGGCCCAGGCCCATTCCATGCGGAACTTATCGGCCTTGATCCAATAATCGCGCTTTTCCCAAGCCATCACACTGACATCGATTCCGTCGGCGATGACTTGCAAAGCCATCGCAATGAATGCCGCGAGGTCGCGGGTCTGATCCGTTATATCTTTTTGCCGCGCCAACTCTCGCACCGCGAGAACGATGGCTTTGCTTAATTGCGTGCGTTGTTTTCCTGCGGAATCAGGATTGATAACTCGTGGCATGGGGCGGGATTATACCAAAAGAAACTTATGCCCCAAACACTTTTCGCATCGAGCATGGGACGATAAGATTGCTCTATTCCCCTTTTCCGCCAGCCAGCAATAAAAATATAATCCCAACAATCAACGTCGCTAGGAAAACATACCACGGAATCGCAGCTAATAAACTCATCAGAGATTGGAACGCGGCGTTGACCAAATCCGCATCTCCCAGCTGGATCACGCTACTGATCAACAAACAGATAACACTGATAACTACGACAACCACTCCGGTGAAAAGCAAATGTTCCAATTTGACGATCAAACGCGTCGAACCGAACTGGTAGCCGCCTCTTCTGTAGTAGCCCATTTTCGATCTCCTTATAAGGAAAATGACCTGCAGTTGAATTATAGCACAACTGTTCGGAATCGTATACAATATGCCAATATTATTATTTGAAGGAGAGAACAAATGGCAGATGGTAAGACTCACGCGTTGGGAACACAAGCATTGGCGGTTCTTTTATTTTCAGCGGAAGTTATGAATGGAAAACTAAATGGATATTCATTCGTACCTGTGCTGGCTTATTCCGCAGTATTGGCTGGCGGCACGTTGCTCGGCACGGTTCTCACTCCTGATCTCGATGTGAATGCCGGCAGTATCAGCGAGGATGAGGTTCGAGAGATTTCACCCTTCGGAGAAAATCTGTGGTGGATCTATTGGTATCCATATCGAATGATACTTCCGCATCGTTCGCCGTTTAGCCATTGGCCCATTATCGGAACAATTGGCAGATTACTTTACATCAGTATTCCATATTTGATAGGATTAGGTATCACTTATTTTGTGTCTGCCTTGTGGTTCAATGTGTTAGCACAAGATGGCATTTGGTTGATTACGCTTCCTTATTTTCAAGTTGCTGTGCTGGGTTTAGCCGGCGCAGATTTATTGCATTTCTTTATGGACAGAAGAATGTTTCATAAGATCTTCCATCAAAGCCGAGAAATGATAAAACAAGGTTATTAGCTAAAATAAAAATGTCCTATCGCATCGATAGGACATTTTTATTATTCGGCTGAAATTCAATTTTGTTGAGTCATGCATTCATGTAGTTGTTCTTCAGCGATGTGTGAATTAATCATATTTATGTTTGAGGCGGTTGTGGTTCTTGTGGGAAATCTTTCCACAAATAGACAAAGAAGTAAATGGGCATGGCAACGTACGGCAAGAAGAATGTGCCAATTACAAACAATATGCGGTTAGTATCATTTAGAGCTTTGTTCTTTATTTCCTGAATAACATAGAATATTTGTAAGCCCAATTGAACAAGGGAAAAACACATAACCAGAGGATAAAAAATCATCATCACTGGGAACATGTTTCTTATCAGGTCATTGGGATTAGAAACGGCATAAGGGTCCATAAATGGGAAGCCAAAACTAAACATAGCAAAAAAGAAAACCGGCATTATTAGGAAAGGAAAAAGTATAGCAAAAACAGTAAGGCAGCCGATTAGAATCTTTACAGGCTTGCTAATATTCATTTCGATCCTCCTAGACTATGTGCTGTTGAATATGGTTGTTATCTCAGTATACACTTTTGCTTTTAACGTTTCACGTGTCATTTGTCATAAGTTATGCGCCTCGCCCAGCACGGCGCATGTGCAACAGTTCCGCCGCTCCTCGTTTGGCTTCTTTAGTTCTGGTGAGTATAAGCGTAAAGTTAACATTCCCCTTCGTTTATTGACGCACCCCTCACCCTGCTTTATAATTCCGCGGCGTTCCTATCTGGGGACGTGCTGGAATTGGCAGACAGGCATGACTTAGGATCATGTGCCGCAAGGCGTGAGGGTTCAAGTCCCTCCGTCCCCACAACGCAGTTGAATCATATCGAAAGAAGGAACACCGTTTTGAAATTCGAAAAGACCATTCAAGAAGACCATCAAGCGCAGGTCGTTGTTGATGTTGAACCGGATCAACTCGAGGCCGCCAAGCGCCGCGCCGCGCGCAAACTAGCTGAACGCGGCAAAATCCCAGGCTTTCGTCCGGGCAAAGCTCCGTATGAAGTCATCCGACGATATTACAGCGACGAAGCCATTTACGAACAAGCCGTTGACCTTTTGGTGGACGATGTTTATCCAGCAATGCTAAAAGAAGCGGATCTGAATCCCGCCGCGGCGGGCACGCTCGAAAAACTTGATAAGGTAGATGGAACGGATCTTCCGAAATTGACCTTCAAGGTTCCCCTCATGCCAGAAGTAAATCTGGGCGATTACCAATCGGTTCGGCTGCCTTATGAATTCAGCGCGCCCGGCGAAGAGAAACTGGATCAGGCTCTCGAAGAATTACAACAAATGTATGGAACGACCGAAACGGTCGAGCGCGAGATACAAGAAGGCGATTATGTTCTTTTGGATCTGAAATCCGAAAAAGAATCGTTGACGCGCACCGGCTTCGCTACGATGATTCGCAAGGAAGACCGCGAAGTGGAATTCCCATTTATCGGCTTTGCGCGCGAATTACTTGGAATGAAGGCAGGGGATTCAAAAACCATCAGCCACGAATTCACTAAAGATGATAAGGATGAGGCATTGGCCGGTCAAAACGTTGACATAGAAGTGACCGTCAAAACCGTGCGCTCCATGACACTGCCGGAATTGAACGATGACTTCGCTAAAATGGTGGGTCAATACGAAAACCTCGATGCGCTCAAAGACGCCTTGACCAAAGATATCGAAGTCCGCGCTCGCGCCGAATATGATGATGAGTATTACGCTCAGGTCGTGGATAAGATCAAGGAAGGCGCCGCAATCAAATACGCCTCGCAGACTCTCACCCACGAGGCCGAACATGTTGTCGAGGATTTGCGTCAGCGGCTGGCTCAACAGAAACTAGATCTCGAGACTTATTATAAGATGCGCAGTACCGATGCCGCGAAATTCTTTGAAGAGGAAGCCAAGCCGGTCGCAAAGAAACGCCTTGAACGCTCTTTGATCCTTGATGAAATATCTCATCAGGAAAAAATTGAGGTAGATAACGAAGCCCTCGATCAGGAGTTTAACAGCACGCTTGTTGATTTGCAAATGCAGGGCGTCAACATCAACAAAATCCGCGGCGGCAAACAGGGACAACAGCGCGTGGCGGAAGCTGTTGCGATGGAATCTGCCAGCCGCCTGCTGACGCGGCGAACGCTTGAAAGATTGAAAGCCATTGCCACTGGTGAACATAAGCCAGAAGAAACGAAAGTCGAAGAAGAAGTAAAGGCTGAGTCCGAGCTACCTGCTAAGGCGGCGAAAAAGAAGACGGCCAAGTCCACTTCGAAAAGCGCAAGTAAGAGTTCAAAGTCTGGCGCATCAAAGAAGACAAGTGCAAAATCAACTGTAAAGAAATCAACTAGTAAAAAGTGAGGAAGAAAATGAATATTCCAAATATAAATAATGTTGTTCCAATGGTGGTAGAAACATCGGGCCGCGGCGAGCGGGCGTATGATATTTACTCTTTGCTCCTCAAAGAGCGCATCATTTTTCTTGGCACGCCGATCGACGATCAGGTTGCAAATGTGATCGTGGCGCAGTTGTTGTTCCTCAACCATGAAGATCCTGAAAAGGAAATTCAAATGTATATCAACTCGCCCGGCGGTCAGGTTTATGCGGGCTTCGCGATTTACGATACAATGAAGAGCATTTCGAATCCGATCAGTACTATGGCTGTGGGAGTCACCGCTTCATTCGGAACCGTAATATTGACTGCCGGTACCAAGGGCCGACGCTACGCCCTGCCCCATGCAACCATTCATATGCACCAGCCATTGGGCGGCGCGCAAGGTCAAGCCACCGATATTGAAATTGCCGCAAGACAAATTTTGAAACAAAAAGCATTACTGAACGAAATCCTTGCCAACCAAACGGGCCAGCCGCTTGAAGTGATCGAGCGCGATACGGATCGGGATTTTTATCTCGATGCCAAAGCCGCAGTGGAATACGGTCTGGTAGATCAGGTTCTCGAAGCGCCTGAAAAGCAAAAAGCAAAAGCATAATCTGCTTAACAAAAAACAACGAGCGGGCTTCTTGGGTGAAACATTTCCGCCAAAAAACCCGCTCGTATTGCGTTTATAATGATTCTGAACTACCGAACCATAATGGTTTAGTGCTTCAGAACCAAAATTCAACGAATGTTGCATCTATCTACTTTCTCAATTGTAGCTTGTGATATCAAAACTCAGGCTTGGGGAATTGCGGTTGCATCCAAGTTTCCAGCGGTCGGTGCAGTGGTGCCCTGGGCACGCGCAAATGCAGGCGCAGTTGCAACTCAAGCGTTTGCCAACACATCTTATGGCCCGCGTGGACTCGAGATGATGGCAAGTGGGCTTTCAGCCGAGGAAACTTTATCGAAACTCCTTGTGCACGATCATGAACGTGAACAACGTCAGGTTGGTTTGGTGGATGCGAAAGGCGGCTCAGCAACCTTGACAGGAAAATCCTGCGTGGACTGGGCTGGCGGAGTTAATGGTCCCAGCTATGCCATTCAAGGGAACATCCTGACCGGCGCGGAGGTGATCAATCGTATGGAACATGCCTTCCTGGATGCCAAAGGTGAATTGCCAGAGCGCCTCTTCGCTGCGCTGGAAGCGGGTCATCGCGCTGGAGGCGACCGCCGCGGAAAACAATCCGCTGCGCTGTATGTCGCCAAACCCAAAGCAGGCTACGGTGGAAACAACGATCGCTGGATGGATTACCGCGTCGACGATCATCTCAATCCCATCGCGCGGCTTGGCGAACTCTTGGAATTGCATCATTTATATTTTGATAAGAGTCCAAAATCAGAACGCGTAAAGTTGGAAGGCAAAGCCGTTAAAGAAATACAAAGGATCATGAAGGGACTAGGGTATTACACGCCTGTCAGCGGCGAATATGACGATGCGACTCGGCAGGCGTTCGAGGCTTTCATTGGGAATGAGAATTTTGAAGCGCGCGCTGATCCTAGGGCCGGCTGGATGGATGGTCCAATACTGGAATACTTATTGAAGAAATTCAAGTAAACAAAATGCTTGATAAACTTTCTCCTCCCGTTCGCGGGCTGATTCTCGATATGGACGGCGTCTTATGGAAAGACGACACGCCAGTCGGTGATTTGCACGCCACATTTGAGCGCATCTCTGCGCGCGGGCTCAAAGTTGCGCTTGCTACAAATAACGCTACGAAAACGGTTGAAGAATATCTCGAGAAACTGTGCGGCTTTGGCG
>Ga0335081_10005457_pt1 | contig 20114 bp, 18 predicted proteins | sample Lox_Sample_35_FD_206713 | JGI IMG/M metagenome (GOLD analysis project Ga0335081, IMG submission 206713) | Soil microbial communities from Loxahatchee National Wildlife Refuge, Florida, United States - Lox_Sample_3.5 | ecosystem: Environmental > Terrestrial > Soil > Wetlands | place: USA... | reverse complement strand
TGCTTTTCTTCACACCCTTCCCGTCCATGCTTTACACGCCCATCGGCATTTACATGGGCAAAATTACCGGGACGGACGTGCTGCGCGGCCTGGTCGTGCAACTGGCCTGGGTGCTGGCCGGCTACGCGCTGGCGCGGTTCGCCTGGCGGCGCGGCATCAAAAAGTACGCCGCGTTTGGCGGCTAAACTAGAATCTTATCCGCGGATAAGCCGCACAAAGCCGTGTGGCGACCAGCCGCAATTTGCGTCTGAAAGACTGAAACAAAAGTCACGGACTCAATCGCGCATGGTTCGGACCCCGATTCGCCGCGCCCTGACGGCCAGGGCCTTGGCTTTGCGTTCGCCGAACTTGCGCACCGAAAATACTCTGCGCCTGACCAGATGCGGCCGGGGACTCCAGTTGGCCTGCCAGTAAACCCGCCGCGGATCGCCGCGCCGCCGGACGATGACCCGGCGCACGCCGATGATGCCGGTTTTGCCTTTGCGCCGGAGCAACTCCGCCCAGGCTTTCCGGGTCATCGGCCGGTATTTCTTTTCCAATCCCCGGAAATGTTTTTGCGCGGCGCGGAACGCCCGCCGCTTGCCGCCGTACGATTTGTCCGCAAAAAATGCCGAATGAATGATTCCCTTCCGTTGCAGGCGCACAAAGAAGCCGTGGTTGTGTTTCTCCGGCTGGTCAATGCGGGCGATGCCGCGACGCGATTTGTTTCTAAAACGAATCATAAATCAATGCTCTCAAACCATGCTTCTGTAGCGTATTCCCCGCCCCCGTGCCAAGACATTTTATGAGGGCTGGCGCCTGGGATCCCGGCTCCGGGGCCTGGCGTCTGGCGTCTGGGCTTTGGGATTTCGAGTCTCGTGTTTGATATTCGCTGGATCGTCTTCGCCCACTTCGGCCCGCTCGGGAGTTGGCTTACGCTGCGTCTGATGTTACGTTTGCGGCGGTCCAATGAATTTGAAACGGTATCTCACCATTTACGCCGCGTTGTGGAAGACTTCCGTTACGCGCGAGATGTCATTCAAAGGCAATTTCGTCCTGTGGATTCTCGTCGAACTGGCCTGGTTCGGATTGCAACTGTGTTTTGTGGGCGTCATTTTCAGCCAGACGAGAACCGTCGGCACCTGGACGGTGTGGCAGGTCGTGCTGCTCACCGGCACGAGCAATTTCATCCAGGAAATCTACCAGGCGTTCTTCCTCGTGAACTGCACGAACCTCTCCGAGCTGGTCCGCACGGGCAGAATGGATTTCCTGTTGTTGCTGCCGGTCAACACGCGGTTCCTCGTCTCGACGCGGCAGGTGGACCTGCCCTCGTTTGCCAACGCCGCGTTCGCCCTTTGCGTGATGGCGTTCGCGGCGCACAAGCTCGGCCTGCACCCGACCGCCGCGCAAGTGCTCGGCTTTGGCGGGTTGTGCGTCGTGGGATTGCTGGTGCATTATTCGCTGATGTTCATGCTCGCCTCGGTGAGTTTTTGGACGGTGCGCGCGCAGGGCATCGTCTGGGGCTACTACAATCTGTTCAACATCGCGCGGATGCCGGACGAGGCGTTTCGCGGCGTGTTCAAGGCTGTGTTCACCTTTGCCCTGCCCGTGCTGCTCGTGTCGAATGTTCCCGTCCGCGTGTTGGCTGACAAATTAACCTCGCCGGTTGCCTTGTCGGCGTTGTTCGGACTGGGAATCGTCTGGGCGTTGATTTCGGAATGGTTCTGGCGTTTCTCCATCCGCCGCTACACCAGCGCCAGCACGTAGGATAGACCCCCGTGGCGGCTTTCGGCAGAAAGCCGCACTTTCTCAAATTCTCCGTTTTGTCCGGCGGTCCGCCGACCGCCGCACCGAATGAGCACACCAAAATTAAAATTGCCTTCGCCTTGGCCGGTTTTTATTTTGCGCGGATGAGAAGAATCGAGCGATTGCTGTTTCCCGCCATTGCAACGTTCACCGTTTTAATCGCGACGGAATCCTTTGCGCAACGAACGAACGAAGCAGTCCTGACGGTTTCATCTGCCTCAGGCACCAATGCAGTCATTCAAAATACCGCCACCCATCCCGTGCCGCGGGATTCCGGGTGGATCAAACGTCACGAAGGTTTTGTGCAGGAAGCGCAGAAGGATGGCATTGACATTGTGTTCATGGGCGATTCCATCACCGACGGCTGGCGCGGGCACGGTTTGAATGTCTGGAACGAATTCTACGCGCCGCGTCACGCGGCCAACTTTGGCATTGGTGGCGACCGCACCCAGCACGTCCTCTGGCGCATCGAGCACGGTGAATTGGACGGCATCCATCCCAAGGTCGTTGTGCTCATGATCGGCACCAATAACACCGGCCTGGAAGACAACCACAAGATGCCGCGCAACACCGTGCCGGAGGTGGCGGAAGGCGTCCAGGCCATCGTCAACGACATCCGCGCCCGGCTGCCGGACAGCAAAATCCTGTTGCTGGCCATTTTCCCGCGCGGCACGTTGGCCGACCCGCAGCGCGCCCAGGTCGCCCTGATCAACACCCTCATCGCCAAACTCGATGACGGCCAGATGGTGAAGTTCCTCGATATCGGCTCAAAGTTTCTGGAGTTCGACGGCACGCTGCCCCGGAGCGTCATGCCGGACCTGCTGCATCCCAACGCCAAAGGCTACCAAATCTGGGCTGAGGCCATGGAACCGACGCTGGACAAGCTCTTGAAATAAAAAGGGCGCGGACAAATGCCCGCACCCACCCTCCCTGGCTTTTTGCTTGAGCAATTAGAACCAGAAACGGATACCGACGCCACCGGTGATTTCTCCGCGAACGGCTGGCGTTAAATCCAAGGCCGGCCCCACTTCCGCGAAAATATCCAGCGGCACGCTGTCGAACAGATAAGATACGCCGACCGGCACGCGAATGCCGAACTGGTCCTCGTCACCACTGTTGCGGAATCGCAACAGGCCGCCCACGCCAAAATAGACCGGCAGCTTGCCTTGCGACACGGGAATCAGGTCGAAGTTGTGCCACAACACGTCGCTTTGCATATAAAAATCCGTGTGGTCATGGGTGGACCAGCCAAACGCGCCATCAATGGCCACGGCATCGCTGAAGAAATACTTGAGCGACGGGCCGATGGGTTCGCCAAAGGTGAGGCCGACACCGAACTTGCCCGCCATGTCGCTGACGAAACTGTTCGGGGCGGCCAAGGTCGCGTTGGTGGCTATCAAGTTTGTATCGTCCGCACGCGCGCAAACTCCGCACGCGGCAGCCAGTGCGACAACTATCAAAGTTTTTTTCATAAGTGTTGCCAGTTTAACGCCCTGGTTTCCCGGCAGCAACCCGTAAGTGATCACGGTTTGCCGGCAGTCAGATGGTTGGCATTGTTCGAACCGGAAACAGCCGGAGTGTTGGCCTGGCTCAGATTCGTCGAAGTGGCTGAGTTGGTGTTAGGCGGCGCGCTGGGCGGATTATCCGCTGGTGGCGGATTGCTTTCCGACTGGCGCTGGCAGCCGACAACGAGCGCCGCCGCCAGAGCAACCGCCGTCAGGTATGGGATTTTATTTTTCATGGTTTGTGGATGATAGCCGCCAGTCGGCGCGTCGCTATGGGACGCGGCACCGGACCGGCCGGCGGGTTTGGGATTGATGTGTTCATGGAGTTCTCAATCCGAAAACGAATTATCAGATCGGGGGCAAACCGGACGCTTATGTTGGTCGTTGAGGCGAGAGCGCCCGGTTCGCCGTTTGAATGCACACAACCCGTCGTGAGTTGTTTTGTCCGCTGTGCATTCATTTATTCTCCGGGTTTGCGGCATTGTGTGCCAGTAACGTTTCGGGTTCTTGAACCGATGAGTCAGCCGGCTACGGGCATCCGGGGCGGGACATAATGAAACTCCGAAGGCCGTCCCGCCACGCGGGCCAGACGGATTTCGTCCGGTTCCGCCAAAAGGTCGCGGATGGTGAGGAAAAGTTTTGACAGATCGAGCGGTTTTTCAAGCAAGGCCCCGATGCCCGCCGCCATCGCGGTAAAACTCTGGTTGGGGCGGGCCGTAATCACGATGATCGGCAGCATCGGATTTTCCGCCGCGAGCCGCTCGTACGTCTCCCAGCCGTCCATGCCCGGCATGTTCAAATCCAGCAATACCAGGTCAACCTCCGCCTCGCGGGCGACTTGAATGGACTCACCGCCGTCAATCGCCAGCAGCACTTCGTAACCTTCCCCGGTCAGCAGCATGCCCAGCATTTTCCTGACGGCAGGGTCGTCATCCACCAACAGGATTTTTCTCTTTGCCCCGTGCGAGGTTTTTACTTGGGTATGGGGCAACGGCGATTTGAGCAGGGCATTCATAACACACTCGCTTTCATCAGGTCTGTTGAGTCGTTTGTTCCACGGAGCATCCACCTTGCTGTTGTTTTGATGCCCCCGTGTCCGTCAGTTCTGTCTTAGCGCAAAACATGCCAACCGCCCCAGCACCATCCAGCCGTTGATTTCCGTGCGTTGCTTCCACTCACAATCGGGTGCGGTCTTTGGCCGGTGGAAGCTCTCATTGCAGGGTTGCTCGCTTCCAAGCCAGTGGCGGGCCGAAATTTATTTTCGAGCTTTTCGGAATCGAGTGTATAATACGCTCCAAGGGGGGACCGGCGGACGGAATTTTTTCATGAACCCGGGCATTAAATTGAGGCTCGCAATTTTCATCACGGCCGTCGTGCTGCTGTTGGTGCTGATCGGGTGGACCGCCTACAGTTCATGGGGGCAGATTGGCGAATTGCATGAAAGACTCACCGCCATGCAGTGGAAAAGTTTTCAAGCTTCCGACTATTTGCAACAAACGATTCTGGGCATGAACACCCTCATCCTGCGCTACGCCGCCTATCGGGAAAACGAAGATTGGACGAACTTTCTGGCGGCCAGCCGGGAATTGGATCATTGGATAAATCAACAGCAACCCATCTCGTCCCGGGAAAAAGAACGGCCCTATCTTGATCAAATCCAGGCCGCTTACCGGGATTACCTGACCGCGGCGACGGCCATCAACACCCGCATCTACACCAGCCATCAGTCCATCACTCGCGTCGTGGAATTTACCGATTTCGAAAAACAGTCCAAGCGCATCCTGGACCTCGGCTTTCAACTGGCGGCGACCCATCAGGCGTATTTTGATTCGCTGCAGGCGCAAATTGGCCGGTCTATTAACATTCTGCAAACCACGTTGCTCGGTTTGCTGGTGGTGTTGCTGGCCACCGGCGGCTGGCTGGCCATGGTGGTTTACCGCGACATGATTGCACCTTTGCAGGTGCAGTTGGTGGAAAGCCGTCACCTGGCAGAAAGGCAGGAGAAGCTGGCGTCACTGGGCATGTTGGCTGCCGGGGTCGCGCACGAAATCCGCAATCCCCTGACCGCCATCAAAGCCTGGCTTTACATGCAGCAAAAGCACCTGGCCCCGGGTACGCCCGAATTTGAGGATGCCACCCTCATTGGCGGCGAAATTGACCGGCTGGAGCGGATTGTCAAAGACTTTCTGTTGTTCGCCCGGCCGGCCGACCCGGAGCTGGTCACGGTCCCGGCGGAACAACCCCTGCGCGAAGTGCAGACCCTGATGGAGCCGGAACTCAAAAAATCGCGGATCAAACTCGCGCTGGATGACATCGCATCAGCGCGGGTTCGCATCGACCCCGGGCAAATCCGGCAGGTCCTGATTAACTTGATCCAGAACGCCGCCGACAGCATCGGCAAAAACGGGACCATCACGCTGCGGGCGCGCCTTGACGAGAAACGCCTTTCCGACCGGCCAACCGCTGTCGTCATTCTCGAGGTCAACGACACGGGCAAAGGCATTCCGCCGGAGGTGGGAAAACGGCTGTTCGACCCGTTTTTCACCACGAAGGAATCGGGAACAGGTCTGGGCCTGCCGATTGCCGCGCGCATCGTCGAAAAACATCAGGGTGCGCTTCAGTATCAAACCCAGGTTGGCCGCGGCACGACTTTCGGCATCATTCTCCCGCGCGCCTGACCTTGGCGCCGCCGCCGTTTTATTCGTTGTGCGGAATTTTGATGGTGCTCCCGCCGATAAATTCCCGGACGAGCGCGTCTCCGGGAATCAGGTCGCCGGTGGAGAGCTGTTGCTCGGTGAAGCCTTCCACCGATTCGAGCAAGGCCTTGATGCGATCGTAGCGGATGCGCGCGTCAAGAAACCCGGCATACGGCCCGAACGCTTCCGGCGGTGGCAGTAATTTGCCGGCGCCGATGAAAAACGGTTTGAGGGCGGGCAAATCGAACGGGAACCCGCCGTTAACCACGTGATCGGCCAGGCCCATCAATGGGATAATGCTGAACAATTCGCCGTAGCGCACGTAATGCCAGTGCAAAATGGTGCCCAGCGGATTGTGATTGCGATGGCGCGCGTCGCGCAGCATCCGCCGGATGAGCCGCACGTCGGCAAATTGCACGAGCCGCGGCGATGGCCCGCCGGCCGAGCCGCAGCCACCGGGCGAAGGCGGGTCGCCCTCGTAAAGCATGTTCAAAGTTTCCAGGTAAAGCCGGAACTGCGCCGTCGCGTCAATGCCCTCGGTGATGGGCGGATAAAATCCGTGCAGACAATCCAGCAATAATATCTGGTCCGGCTCCAGTCTGACCGGTTTCGTGCCGGTGCGCCGCCCTTCCTTGAAACTGTAAACCGGCTTTTCAATCGGCCGCCCGTCGAGCAGCGCGCGAAGGTGCTGGTTCAACAACTGGATGTCGAGCGCTTCGGGCGCTTCGTAATTCCGGTCGTTGATCCAGTCCGTCGGATGTTCGACCAGCGACCAGAAATAATCATCGAGGTTCAACATCAAAAATCGCAGACCCTGTTTTTTAAGCCGTTGCGTGAGCTTGACGGTGGTCGTCGTCTTGCCGGACGAGCTTGGGCCGCTCACCCAGATCATCCGCAAGTGGTTGCCGGCGTTCAAGCGCGCCGCCACCTTTTGCGCCGCCTCATCCAACGATGCCTCGTAATTTGCGAGCGACGCGTCAATGACTTCTTTGATACGCCCGCTGCGGACCGTGTCGTTAAGGCCGGCCATAGTGTCCACGCCATGCTTTCGGTTCCATTCGAGGATTTGCGCCATCCGCTCCTGGGGAAAACCGTTTCCACAAAATTTTTCCGGCGTCAGCGCGCCCTCGCGCAACCAATGCCGTCCCCAGCGATAACACTCGTAGGCGTCAGCCGTATTGGGGAAACCGTGGCTGCGCAACGCGTGCAACACTTCATCCTGAATCGCCTCAACCGTGGGCGGAAAATTCGATATCAGATGGTGCGGGTCGGAATTGAGGCAGACAATCGCCACGTCCGCCAGAAAGGCGGCGATGTCTTCGTCGGAACCGTGCGCGCTGAAAATTTTGTCGTTCACGCCCGGAAGAAAATCCGCGCGGAAACCGCCGATGGATTGGGCCGCGCGCAACATCGCCGTGCGGATGCGGCCCGGGTCGAACTTCACGAGCGCGCGGTTCCGCTTCTGGACTTTGACAATGAGATTCTGGACGGGCATCGGCGCGAACTATAACGCAGCCGCACGCAGGAACAATTTCTTTTCGATGGCGACGCTTTGTTGCGCGCTGACGCCGAAGTAAACCGGTTTTCCGGCGGGGAGGCAGGATTTCAATTCGCGGCTTTGACACAGACTTTCGGGCCCGGTTCAGGGCTTCAGGCCGGGAGCTTGTGCCCCAGGCAGTTGTGCCCATTTACCTCGAAAAACCCCCATATTCCCGCAAAAAACCATTAATTCCGTTTGCCAATTGCCAAAGTGTGATGCTAAATTGTTATGGTAGAACTGAAACTGGATTCGCAATCATGGTTTCTGGCTTTCCGGCAAAAAAGATTTTGGTGGTGGACGACAATCCGGTCGTTCTGAAAGCGTTGACGGCGGCGCTCGAACCCAACGGGTATATTGTACTTACCGCGCGTGACGGCGCCGAAGTCTTCAACATTGTACGCCGGGAAAAGCCGGACCTGCTCCTGCTCGACATTTTCTTTCCACCCGACCTCATTGAGAGCGGCAATACCTGGGACGCATTTCTTATCATGCGCTGGCTCCAACGCATGGACGAAGCCAGGGACACACCCGTGATTGTCGTTTCCGTGGCTGACCCGGAGAAATATCGAGACCGTTGTCTGGCCGCCGGCGCCCGGGCGTTTCTGCACAAACCGGTGGACTCGCGCGAATTGCTGGATACCGTTCAACTGATTCTCGACCGTCGCGCAGAAGCCAATACACCCGAACCGGCGGCAAGTTTCGATCTTTGAGCCGTGGCCCGGACTTCCCACCGGGGCATTGGCGCGCGGCGAAAATCAGAACGACGCGAAATCATCGCCGGCCAGTTTTACAGCGAACGATTTTCGGCGGGGACGATTGCGCTGACCTTTTTGCGCGCGCGGCTGCCTGGACTGCCCGTTGCGCCCAGGCGACCAGTTCCGGCGCATTTTCCAGCACATCCGGCGGCACTTCGTGAAAACTCATGGTCACGACGCGCCCTTTCGATTCGTAAGTGAACGGACCCATGCCGCGCGCCTCGTAGTCTGCTTGTGACTGCGCATCTGTTTTGAAGAACAACCGGCCTTCGTCGAGTATCCCGAAGAAACGTTCGCCCCGGTATAATCCGTGCGCGCCGAACATTGCGCGCGCCCGTACCTCCGGCAAGGCGCTCAACTGGTCGAGGACAAATTCTTTGAATGATTCATCCGCCATGGTCCATTGCTGTTTAACACCATGAGGCGATGAAAGCCAGTGCCGTTCGCGTCATCGCGACCTGTTGCCGGGTGGGGACATATCGTTCATCCGGAAGCTCGAATTCACAGCTCAGGCTGAATCGCCTGCGCAATGAGATCGGGCCGATTGAATTCCAAGAACGTCTGGGAACAAATTCGCCGGTTCGCTCTCTCAATTTGGAAAACGGTGATCGCCGAAATACGCGCTGCGGGTTTCCGCAGCGCGGAAGAGAAATACGCAAACGAAACAAAAAAAAGAGCAAAATGATAACGACAATTCGCAAACAGCAACAATTGGTTCGGCGGTTCATCGGGCTGGGGGCCCTGTCACTGGCCCTCCCGGCGTTCTTGAATTCGGCCAGCCTTCACGCACAAGGTTATTCGATCAGCAACCTGGTGTCTGATGTCCCGGGTGTGGCGGCGAACACCGACGCCAACCTGGTAAATGCCTGGGGATTGGCCGTACTCCCCGGGAACATGTTGGTCGTCAACGCCAACGAAAACAGCCTGGCCGGCTTATACCTGACCGATGGAACGCTCACCGGGGATTACCTCGCGGTGAATTCGGCGCCCAGCGGTTTGTTTTGGAATCCATTCGGGGGATTTCGGGTGTCCGATGGCACTAAAACCCGCTCCAGCAGCCTGATTTTTGTGACGGAGGCCGGAACCATTCTGGGGTGGAACCAGGATTTTGCCTCGCCCACGGCCGTCGTGGCCGTGGATAATTCGGCTTTCGACGCCGTTTACAAAGGAGTGACGCGGATCGGTGATCTCCTGTTTGCCGCCAATTTCAAGGGCGGCGTCGTGGATGTCTATGATTCTCACTGGAACTGGGTGATGGCGTTTACCGATTCGCACGTGGACCCCGGTTTTGCGCCGTTCAACGTGGCCAACATTGACGGCCTGCTTTACGTGAGCTTCGCCAAAAGACTCCCGCCGGATTTTGAAGATGACGAGGGTGGACCCGGCAACGGTTTTGTGGATGTGTTCACTTCCGGCGGGCGGTTCGTGCGCCGGCTCGTGTCCCACGGACCGCTGAATTCCCCGTGGGCCATGGTCCAGGCGCCGGACCATTTCGGCCAGTTCAGTCATGCGCTGCTGGTCGGCAATTTCGCCGGCGGCGACATCAATGCCTTTGACATCCGCACCGGCACATTTCTCGGGAGCCTGTCCGATGCGGGCGGCAATCCCATCACGATTGACGGGCTTTGGGGATTGGATTTCAGTTTCACCAGGGCGAACGGCAAATTCGTTCCGACGCTCTTCTTCAGCGCCGGGCCGGATGGCGAGAACCATGGCGTCGTCGGCCGCATCACGTCGAACAGTTACTGAACCATTCTGCCTGGTTGGTTGAAGCTGCAAACCGGAAACGGCGTTCCTCCGACGCCGTTTCCACTTTTTAATCGGCAAGCAACGCCAACGTGACCCCGCCACACAGGCCCTCCGAATTATTTACCGATTCCAAGTCGAGCGGCCTCCATCAATCGCTTCCGTCATCTTCAACTAACAGCCGCGCGAAATAAAAACAGCCGCCAGCCACGAGCGCCGAAGTTATCATGATCAGGACGGCTTGAATACCGGGTCGTTTCAGATCGTCCGACCACTCCTCAATCAAAAGACCCGACTTGCCGTAAAGCTGCCCCATCTGCCGTTGTTCGGCGCGCTTGAATCCTTGCATCGAAGGGTTGTCGTTCAAATTCGCCGAACGCGTGCCTAGCCAATAAACCACGCCGGCGCCGGCCATTCCGAGCACCAGCACAAGCGCGCCCGTCATCCTGAGTCGCGCGCTCTTTCTGGACGATGAAACCGGCCCGGGTGTTTTTTCAATCACGAGGCCAATTTAGCAGACAAACACACAAGTGAAACGGAAAGTTGCGTCGGAGGCCCGAAGCTGCGGAGCGCTTCGGGCCGTGCGGCAAGAAGTCACGTCGCGGTATTGAAAACGAATTCAGCGGAACCCTGGCAACGCGCGATTTAATTTTTTGCCACGGCCCTGGCCATGGCCGCCGTCAATTCACCGCCGCGCAAATCATGACCGATGATTTTGCCATTGCCATCCAGCAGAAAAGTGGCCGGGATGCTTTCGATTCCGTATTTCACGGCCAGTTTGTTGCCCCAGCCCTGGCCGTCGAAGAATTGTGGCCAGGTCATTTGTTGTTGTTTCGTGTAGTCCAGCAGCTTCTGCCCGTCACTGTCCAGGCTGACCCCGATAATCTCGAAACCTTGATTGTGATATCTCTGGTAGGTGGCAACGACCTTGGGCATGTCCCCGCGGCACGGACCGCACCACGTGGCCCAGAAATCAATCAGTACCACTTTGCCTTTGCAACCGGCAATGGACAGTGGCTGGCCGGTGACATCGTTTTCACTGAGGTCGGGGAAGGTCGCGCCGTTAACCAGGCTTTTTCGAACCTCCAGCGCCGCCTTCTCGCGTTCGGCCTGTGGTTGCAGCTTGGCAAGCAAATTCTTTTCGGCCCGGAATGGCGGGATTTTGAAAATATGCTGTATCGCAGCGAATAGGCCGAACGAGCATTGGTTTCGGATTGAGAATGGAAAAAATTTCATTCGCGACGTTTACGCGAGTACCGTCCTGATTGCTCAGTTTGGCTTCTCGGTTCTTCCTTCGGCTGAAAATCGTTCAACGTCCTCGTCCGAATGAAAACCACCTTGCCAGGCGCGATTTCTTTGTTGGAAGCGCAATCGGGCGTTTGGCGTCGAGATGCGCCAGCGCATAAACGAGCTGAAAATTCAGCGCCGGGGCCAGATGTTTCTCGGCCAGTTCCAGAAAATCCCGCCAGCCGTCGTAAGCCAGGCTCATCGTCAACGGGGCTTTCATGCCCATTCGGAAAATCACCTTGTTGTCATCCGGCTTGATTTGAAAGCCGGCAATATCCTTCCACTCGAACCGGGTCTGGCGGCCAAAGAGATTGGACTTCATCAGCTCCTCGTCATTGACAATCACGAATTCGCGGAACGCTTGTAGCGGCGCAAAAAACGCCACGGCGACGATGCCGAGCCAGCCGATTTTCAATCCTAAAACCACCAGCGGCGATTTGTCCGCCGTCACGCTCGGAACAAAGAACAGGAGGCCGGCGATGGAAAGCAGAAACAGGGAAAAAAGGCATGCCACGCCCCGGCAGGCGGCGTTGTAGCTCATCCGCGTGCCGCGGTAATAATGGTCAATTGTCCCGCGCGGCTTCGCCCGCTTGCGATACCAGCGGTTCAATTGCTTGATAATCGCTTGGGCAGCGCCGGGGTCAGCGTACATGTGAGCTATTTAACGCAAAGACGCAAAGGTGCAAAGGAGCAAATAAGCGATATAGCTGGATTCATTGTGTCAGAAAAATGCCGCGGAACGGCAACGGAAATTACTCGATGTAGCGTCGAGTCTCTGACTCGAAAGTCGTAGGGTCGAGTCTCTGACTCGATGAGGTAATGTCGAGCCTCTGGCTCGATGGTTGCGCGGGACGCTCAACACTACACCGAACGTCCACACGCCGACTCTTTCCGGGCTTCCTTCGCCCAAGTGTCTTTCAACGTAATCGTCCGATTGAAAATGAGGCGTGGGGCGTTGGGCGCGAGGCTTGAATCCTTGTCCAACGCAAAATACGCCAAGCGCTCGAACTGGTAACGGAGTTCCGGCTTCGCGTCGTTCAGGCTTGGTTCGCATTTCGCCATCACCACTTCGAGGCTGTGCGGGTTGAGCACAGACTTGAAATCGCGCTTCGTCGCGCCGGAGCTTTCAGCGGAAGCGGAGCCATCTTTCTCCGGCTCGGCTTCGGTAAACAACCGGTCGTAAAGCCGGCATTCGGCGTCAATCGCATGCGCCGCGCTCACCCAATGAATTGTTCCCTTCACTTTTCGATTCGCCGTCGGGCCGCCACTCTTGCTGTCGAGGTCGGCCGTGCAACGGAGTTCGACGATTTTGCCCGAAGCGTCTTTTACCACTTCGGTGCATTTGATAATGTAGGCGTATTTCAGCCGGACTTCGCCGCCGGGTCGTAATCGAAAGAATTTCGGCGGGGGTGTTTCCATGAAATCGTCGCGCTCGATAAATAATTCCCGGCTGAACGGGACCTTGCGTGTGCCGGCATTCGGATCCTCGGGATTGTTGACCGCGTCCAGTTCCTCGGTTTTGCTTTCGGGATAATTCGTCAGGACGACTTTGATGGGCCGCAACACGGCAAGCCGGCGCAACGCGCGTTTGTTCAGGTCCTCGCGGATGGCATATTCGAGCACGGCCACGTCGGTGATGCCGTTGTATTTGGTGATGCCGATGTTGTAGGCAAAGGCCCTGAGGGCCTCCGGGGTTACCCCGCGGCGCCGGATTCCGCTGATCGTCGGCATGCGCGGGTCGTCCCAGCCGCTGACGAGTTTTTCATTCACGAGCTGCATGAGCTTGCGTTTGCTCATGACGGTGTAACCGAGGCTGAGCCGGGCGAATTCGTATTGATGCGGCAACGGACGCGGCAGGTCGAGGTTTTCCAGAATCCAATCGTACAACGGGCGATGCACCTCAAATTCCAGCGTGCAGATACTGTGCGTGATGCCTTCGATGTAGTCACTCAGGCAATGGGCAAAATCGTACATCGGGTAGATGCACCATTTGTCCCCGGTGTGATGATGTTCGGCGTGGCGGATGCGGTAGATGAGGGGGTCGCGCATCCAGATGTTCGGAGACGCCACGTCAATTTTGGCGCGCAGCGTGCGTTTGCCGTCAGGGAACTCGCCGTTCTTCATGCGCGTGAACAGGTCCAGATTCTCTTCCACGCTGCGGTTGCGATACGGACTTTCCCTGGCTTGACGGCGATACTCGTCGGTTTCGTCCGGTGTCAAATCGCAGACATACGCCCTGCCCTTTTTGACGAGCATGACGGCGTATTCGTAAATCTGGTCGAAATAGTCCGAGGCGTAAAATGGTTCCAAACGTGCTGCCGACATCTTGTCGGCAGATCCACCTTCATTTGAACGAGTACCGGATGAAATGTAAGTTTCACCTTCCGGCAAGATGCCGGAAGCACATTGAACGATCGCGGGGAGATAAAAATCCGGCTTGCCATTGCTGGTGATCGTGTCCGGTGTTTTGCCTTTGGGTTTAAGCCCCAGCTTGCCGTCCGCCCATCCGCTAATGAGCCAGTTCACGTCTTCGGTGATGGAATCCACGTACTCGACGTCTTCTTTGGTCGGGTTGGTGTCGTCCATGCGCAGGTTGCAGATGCCGCCGAACTCGTGGGCGATGCCGAAATTCAGGCAGATGCTTTTGGCGTGGCCGATGTGGAGGTAACCGTTCGGTTCAGGCGGAAACCGCGTGTGAATCTGCGGATATTTTTTCTCGGCGACGTGCCTGGCAACGATGTCACGGATAAAATCCGAAGGCGTTGGAGCGGCGGCGGCTTTGTTTTCCAAACTCATAAATCGCACGCAGGCTAGCAAATGCACGCTGCCTTGTCCAACCGCTGAAAAATTCGGCAGTGTCCCCGTTTGGCAGGGATGACTTGCGGGTCGTCCGTGGCCGCGCAGGTTACCCCGAAGGCTTTCGGGGCAGGGCGCGGCCCCACCATCCGAACAGTTCAAAGTGGCCCGCCGCCTCGAGCCGATGAGACCCACGCCCTTGCGAGCCGAAAATTCAGGCAGGGCCGTCTCGCCGAGACGACCGAAACTACCCGCGGACCGTTCGGCGCACCGTCCCGACCCTACTCGAATTTTGTTTGACCGGCGCGGCGCGGAATCTACTTTGACCGCATGGAGCATTCGCCCGGTTTCCTCAAACTCGTCGCGGACGCCAAAACGCGCGTCCGTGAAGTTTCGATTGAACAGACCCGCGCCCGCCTCGCGCAAAGTCCCAAGGCGGTTTTGCTGGACGTGCGCGAAGACCGCGAATGGCAGAAAGGCCATGCCGTCGAGGCCAGACATCTGGGCAAGGGAATTCTGGAGCGCGATCTGGAGAAAATGTTTCCCGACCCGAACACGGAAATCATCATGTATTGCGGCGGTGGATACCGGTCAGCGCTCACGTGCGATGCAGCGCAAAAAATGGGCTACCGCAACGTCCAATCACTCATCGGGGGCTACAAAGGCATGGTGGCCGTCGGCTGGCCGATGAAGAGCGGGGATTAAACCAGACGCAAATGAATTTCGTGAAGGTCGCGGAGCGACGAGTTGATGGTAGCCGTGGTTTTCAAACCACAGAAATCCGTCGCGAATGGTTCCCGTCGCGCAGCGACGGTTGAAACCAACCTGCCGGGCCGAGTTCAAGCGTCGCTCCGCGACGCAAACCGATCGCGGCAACCCGCCCCGTGGGATAAATCCCACGGCTACCCTCACGTCTCGCTCCGCGAGAGAATGCCTAAAATCGAGTACCGCCCAAATTCGAACCTGCGCTCACGTGCGATGCGGCGCAAAAATGGGCTACCGCAACGGCCACTCGCTCATCACGGCTACAAAGGTATGGTGGCCGCCGGTTGGCCGATGAAAAGCGGGGATTAAACGGTGAATTTTCGAAGGCACTGCGAGTTGGGACAACTCGCGCTCAGGCAGATGCACACTGGCGGCGTTTGGCCGTGCGACTAAACTCCCGATAACCACCGGTGATATTTCCATGCTTACATATCTTGTCTCGATGTGCTCGCTCTCGCTGCCAAAAAGTTCGCGATAAAAATAAAGGGAAGGAATGCGCTGGCAACAACACCGGCAACCGCTGGCAATAGAATGTCCTTCGAGCCGTGTTTGTGGATACCGAGCAATGCGATAACGCCTGAAACTAAACCCGCAATGATAAGCAGGAGAGCAATCAACTCAAGAATCACTCGTGCACCGAATTGTCCGCCGACTAAGACGAGGGCATAAGCGATAAATGGGAATTCCCAACTGAACTTGGCTGCTCGATGTGCAAACGTTGTGAGCTGTGGTGGTGTCGTGTTTATAGATGTTTAGCGTGGCATACCCTATTATTGAACCGCGAAACTGCGATTGGTTTTTTCCACGGCCACCACCGGGGCTGAAACCTGGCGGCGGTGGAAGCAGACCCGGTTCAGCGCGTTCGTTACGGACACGACTTTTTCGTAGGTGCACTCACCCATGAGGCAGATTTGAATCCAGTTTTTCCGGCGCAAATAACCGCTGTTGTAACTTAACAAATAACCGGCTTCCTGCATGGCTTCGCCGATTTTTACCGAGTTCATCTCCGGCAGCAGCGCAATCGTAACGACTGCCGGCGAAGTTTTCGCGCCGTTGCCAATCAAAGTGAAGCCGGTTTCCGCCAGCCGCGAGCGCAGCCATGCCGACCATTCGGCCGTTTCCGCAAAGCGCTTTTCCCAATTCACCCGTTTCACCGCCGCGTGCAGCGCGTGAAGCAGATTCGACGAAAACGTGAATGGCGTGCCAGCCTCCTCCGCGTAATAGCCGAGGTCCAGATAGCGCGGCAGCCTGGCCGGCGCAGGCGCGATTTCGTGGTTGTAGAAAACCATCGAGACGCCCGGATAGGCGCGCAGGCCCTTGCCGCTGGAGCAGGATGCCAGATAAACGTTGCTCAAATCCACCGGCATCGTGCCGACAGCGCTGATGGCGTCGAGACACAGTTTCACGTTGTGCCGGGTGCACAGAGCTTTCAGTTGTTCGACCTCGGCCAGAATGCCCGTTGACGTTTCGCAATAGGTGCACCAGAGCCAGGTTGGCCGCACGAGCCGGGCGGAAAGCTTTCGTCTCACGGCGGCCAAATCCGGCGGTTGGCCCCAATCGCCGGCGAGCGTCTCGAATTTCAGCTTGAACCGTCGCGCGTGGTCCACGAGGCGTTCGCCAAATTCGCCGTTGGTCAAAATCAATCCGCGGCCTTTGAGCAGCGATAATTGCCCGGCGATGACGTCGTTGGCCAAAGTGCCGGAACCGACAAACAACTGGACGTTTCTGGCGCGAACCAGTTCGCTAAGAATCTGCCGGGCACCCTGAAAATCCTTTTTGAAACTTTCGCCGCGGTGGGATTCGGGCGCCTGTTCGAAGGCGCGGCGCACTTCGCGCCGGATGGCCACCGGGCCGGGCAGGAAATTCACCGCGCTGGGATGAAACGAGCGCGCGGGCGACGAACGCAGGAATTCGCGCGCCGTCACCTCGAAGGTTTCCAGCGTGACATACATCGGCTGGAACTGGGCCTCGCCGCTGCCGACGAGCGGGCCGAACGGCACGAACCCGAGGTGCTGATACAACCGCTGCTGCCGCGTGGTGCCGGAAATAATGGCGAGGTCGTAGCCTTTTTCGACGCCGTGCTGCCAGAGCAGCGCGAGAATGCCCTGCAACACCTGGCCGCCGCGCGCGCCGCGGAATTTCTTCTCGATGGCCAGCAGCCGGATTTCGCACACCGTCCGGCCCGCCGGCAAAAAGGCGTCGAGGTTCGGCAGTTTCTGGTCGAGCGAAAATGGCCGATGGCCGCGCACGGCGAGCATCCCGGCGAGTTTCTGGTTGCTCAGGCAGATGAGATAGGTGTTTTCGGCGTGGAATTTGTCCACGAGCCGCTGGGTCGGCGAGGCTTTGTGTTGCGGGATTTCCTCGACGAAGGTCTTGTAATTGAGCCGATGGATCTGCTCGAATTCCCAATCTTCGCTCGCGAACTTGAACACCAACGGGTCTTGTGCGCTCATAATTTTGTGTGTTCAGCTTTGGATGCCATTGCGCGCCGTGCCAGCAGCGCAGCCATTTCTTCCGCTAAATTCCGCCGATGCGCAAACAAAATAATTGCCGTCACCAGGGTCATCAGGGTCGCCGTGAATCCGGCGCGATGGAACCACCCATCCGCCAGCGGCAGACAGACGTAAGCGAACATGGCGGGAAAGAGGCTTTTGCGCGTGACGAGAAAGCCAGCCAGAAACACAACCAGAATTGTTACCGCCACCCGGTAATCAAACATCAGCAATGCCGCGAACGAGGTGGCTATGCCTTTGCCGCCCCGGAAATGCAGTTGCGCCGGCCAAACATGCCCGGTGACCACAGCCAGCACCGCCAGCGCCATGATCAGGCGGTTGTGGTCGGTGAATTCCGCGGCGAACCAGACCGCGAGCGCGCCCTTGGACATATCACCCAACATGGTCAACAGATAACCGGATTTGCCCAGAACACGACCCACGTTGCGCGCGCCGACGCTGCCGCTCTCGATTTCACGGAGATCACGACCCGTCCGGGCGCGAACGAGGTAATAGCCGGTGGCGAAACAGCCGAGCGCATAAGCGCAAAGCGCACAGCCGGTTACCCGGAGCCAGTGTGCGGACTGCAATTGTTCGATCCACATCATGCAGGCACTCGCTTTTTAATGAACCTGCCGCCAGCTTAATCCAAACCGTGCGCGGGTGTGAATCAAAAATTTCAATTGCCGCGCCTTTTTTTCGATGCCCGGAAGCGCGTCTGCGAGGCTTGTTGCGCAGATTTAAGGAGCGCGGACCGCCTGGTCCGCGTAAGACTGCAGCCTGCAAATTGGCTGGATTTTCCGTCCGGGTTGGGACACGCGGGCTCAGCAGTCCCGCTCCCGGCATCACTTTGGCTCGACAGCCAATGAGATTTACGGCAGATTCTCTCCGCCAGGGCCCATGGAATGTGGACTTACGAACCCCGCCAGGGCCGGAAGGCAGCAACGGTAGTCTGCTCGACATCTGCCGTGGTCACCCTGGCATTTTCATTTACGATTTATGATTTACGATTTACGATTGCAAAAAAAGCCGCCCAACGGGCAAATCATAAATCATCAATTATAAATCATAAATGGCTTACGAAGTCATAGCCCGGAAATACCGGCCCCAGCATTTCGCCGAGGTCATCGGCCAGGACCATGTGGTCCAGACCCTCACCCATGCCATCGAGCAAAAACGCATCGCACACGCCTATCTGTTTTGCGGCCCGCGCGGCACCGGCAAAACGACCATCGCCCGCATTTTCGCCAAATGCCTGAACTGCGAGGGCGGCCCGAAAATCGCCTTCGACGACAAGGACCCGCGCTGCATCGAAATCGCCGAAGGCCGGTCGCTCGACGTGCTGGAGATTGACGGCGCCAGCAACAATGGCGTCGAGCAGGTCCGCGAACTGCGCGAAACCTGCAAATACGCGCCGGCCAATTCGCAGTTTAAAATTTACATCATTGACGAAGTCCACATGCTTTCGACGGCAGCGTTCAACGCGCTCCTCAAAACCCTGGAAGAGCCGCCGGCGCACGTGAAATTCATGTTCGCCACGACCGACCCGGAAAAAGTTCTGCCGACCATCCTCTCGCGTTGCCAGCGGTTCGATTTGCGCCGGATTCCAAACGCGCTCATCACCAAACACCTCGCGTCCATCGCCAAGAAGGAGAAAGTGAAAATTGACGACGCCGCGTTGCACGCCATCGCCCGCGGCGCGGATGGCGCCATGCGCGACGCTGAATCCACGCTCGACCAGCTTATCAGCTTTTGCGGGGATAAAATCGAGGAAGCAGACGTCCTGACGATGTTCGGGCTCGCCGCCCAAAGCCAGGTTCTGGAGTTGAGCCAGGCTATCCTGACCGGCGAAATTCAAACGACGCTGACCGAACTGAACGCGCTGGCGCAAAAGGGCAAGGACCTCGGACGGTTACTGGCCGATTTGCTGAATCATTTTCGCAACCTGCTCATCTTTCAGGTCTCGCGCGGTGACACAAATTTGCTCGAAGTCTCCGAGATCGAAACGGCGGCGCTCAAGGACCAAGCTTCGCTGGCCAACACCGAATCACTCACGCGCATTTTGGAAGTGCTGACGGATTCCGAACTGCGCCTGCGCGACGCGGCGTCCAGGAAAATCCTGCTGGAAGTCACCTTGCTCAAGGCCATCGAGGCGCGCAACGCCATCAACCTGGATTCGGTCCTGAAACAATTGAACTCGTTGCGTGGCGGCGGAAGTGGCCCGGGCCTGCCGGCTGGCTCTACAACCGTAAAATCTTCGGTCCCCGCGCCTGCAACCAAACCGGTTCCTAAAATCCACGCGGCCCACCAGGAAATTGCCGCTCCCGTCGAAGCCGCTCCCATTTCCGCCGAGCTGGCCGGGTTGTGGGCAAAGCTGGTTGAGGCCGTGGGCCGTGTCAGCCCGTTCACCCGCAGTTATCTCGTGGATGCCAATCCGGTTTCGTTTGAGAAAAACGTCCTGACCATCGGCTTCGATCCTGAATTTGAAGACCACCTTGGTCTCGTGGACAACGCGCGGAACCACACGTTGCTCCAGACCAAGCTCGCCGAACTTGGTCACGCGAACGCGCAAATTAAATTTGTCAAAACCGGGACATCGGCCGTCTGCACGCCACAAACGTTGCCAGCGGCGCCCGCCGCTTTAGCCGCATCGCAGCGAACTAAAGGCGGCGCCTCCGCGTCTTCCGAGTCCGGTGCGAAAGCAAGACCGGTCCCCGTGGCATTCGACAAAAACGACTTCAAGAACG
>Ga0335081_10005454_pt1 | contig 20117 bp, 17 predicted proteins | sample Lox_Sample_35_FD_206713 | JGI IMG/M metagenome (GOLD analysis project Ga0335081, IMG submission 206713) | Soil microbial communities from Loxahatchee National Wildlife Refuge, Florida, United States - Lox_Sample_3.5 | ecosystem: Environmental > Terrestrial > Soil > Wetlands | place: USA... | reverse complement strand
GTTCCGAAGATGGACTGAGATAAGGGAAAGCGGGCAACTGCAAAGCCCTTTTGCGGCTCCCTCCGGCCTCCCGTTGGTCGGCACCGAGCTGCACGACAACTTCGGAGTAGACAAAACATCATAGGAGGAAATATGAACCGACAACTTACTCCGCCACGGATGGCCACGGTCTCAGGATACACTGACGAAATGTCCCGATTCGCTCCCGAGTACGTCAGCTACGTCCTCAACGAAAACTTTGAAGACGCCAAGTCGCTCTTCCTTGGGCCGCTGATGTCGATTCACTACGCCCACCTGGTGATGCTGGCGTCGCAGGGGATCGTCACTCAGGAAGACGCCCACGCCATTCGAGTGGCGCTCGATTCGGTGTCGCAGGACGCGGTCCGGAAAACACCCTTCGACAGTCGGTACGAAGACCTCTTCTATTACGTGGAGCGCCTGGTTGTGCGAGGCTGCGGCGAGGACGCCGCGGGCCGCTTGCATACGGCCCGCAGCCGCAACGACATCGACATGACCATGTACCGGATGCGGCAGCGCGAATTTGTGCTCGACCTCCTCCAGGCCAGCCTGGAACTGCGCGCCGTCCTTGTGGACCTGGCCGGCCGCCACCGCGAGACCATCTTCGCCGCCCACACGCACACCCAGCGGGCGCAACCGACCACCATCGCGCACTACCTGCTGGCAGTGGTCGAGCAACTCGAACGGGATGCGCCGCGTTTGATGGGCGCCTACGAGCGTACGAACCGGAATCCGCTGGGGGCGTGCGCCATCACCGGAACGGGATTCCCGATCGATCGCCAGCTCACTTCCGACCTGCTCGGCTTCCCCGGCCCCACGGGCAACACGTACGGAAGCATCGCCACCGTGGATTACCTGCTGGAGAGCGTATCGGCGGCGGAGGTGCTGCTGGCTGGCCTCGGCCGTTTCGTGCAGGATCAGCTATTGTGGGGCACGGCGGAGTTCAACTACCTGCGGCTGGGCGACGGCTTCGTGCAATCCAGCAGCATCATGCCGCAGAAGCGGAATCCGGTAGCGCTCGAACACGCGCGCGCCATCGGCAGCAAGGCGCTGGGCCAGGCGCTGGCGATCGTCACCAGCGTGCACAACACCCCCTTCGGCGACATCGTGGATACCGAGGACGACCTGCAGCCGCTGGTGTTCGCGATGTTCCGCGACGCCATCCGCACGGTCCGGCTGGTGGCGGCGGCGATGCGGACCGCGGAATTCGACGCGCCTCGCCTGGAAGCACGGGCCGGGGACGGCTGGACCACCCTCACTGAACTGGCGGACACCTTGGTCCGGGATCACGGCCTGCCTTTTCACGCCGCGCACGCGATTGCGGGACGATTGGTTGCCGCACGCGCCGAACAGGCGAGCCGCTCCCTGGCGGAACTGCTGGCGGAGGTGTCCGACGACCTCACAGGAACGCCGATCCGGTATTCCGAGCATGATCTCGCGGCGATTCTCAGCCCCCGCCATTTCGTCAACGTGCGCCGCACGTGGGGTGGTCCCGCGCCCGAAGAAACCGCGCGAGCGGCCCACGCCGCCCAGGAGAGTCTGCAACGCGACGAGACTTGGCAGCACGCCGCGGCAGAGAAGCTGCGCGCCGCCGAAAAGAGGCTCGCGGAGCGCAGCGCGGCGCTGTAGAAGTATTTCAGCGGCGACGAAATTCGTCTCGGTTTTTCCCTTATTATCCGCGCCTCCGCCCCTCCGCGGTGAGTTTCTGCCCCCCTACCAGTCCGCGCGGATCCCCAGTTGCACCAGCCGCCCTTCCAGCACGGTAGACGTCGGCGCGAGCGACGGCTGGGCCGTGATTATTCCCAGCGCGTTCACTGTAGCCTTGTTGTTGATGGTGGTTACGTTTTTCGTGTTGAAGAGATTGTTAAACTCCACTAGAATTCTCGGCACGATGCGGTCCTTGATGCGGAATAGCGCCCGCGTATAGCGCATATCCACCTGGTAGATGTTGCCCGTCCGCAGTGTGTCACGCCCCACGTACGCCGGCCGCTGCACCGCGGATCCGACCGGATCGTTGTTGAGGTTCAGATTGGAAATCTCGTTTTGCTCGTCGCCGACTCCGAGATTGGCCAGGATGGTCAATTCATTGTCGTTGGCCAGCCGTTTCGCAAAGCCGTTGGCGAGGTTGAACGTCGGCGTGATCACCGCGCTCATGTTGAACGCCTGCGGCCGGTTTACCCAGGCGTTCCCGCGGTCCCACGCGCGGCTGTACGGGTTCTCGATCACGGCGCTCTGTTCGAAGCTGTTCGCGTCCGGCGCGTCGCTGATGGAGTGAGACCAAGTGTAATTCGCGCTGATTTCGTAGCCCTTCGCGGAACGATGGGTGTAGCTGACCACCATGGCGTTGTAATCGGAAACCGCCCCCACGTCTTGCAGCGTGATGCCGTTGAACTGTGGATAGAGCCGCGTGTTCGCATTGATTGCCTGGGAAAAAATGGGCCGCCCGTCGGCCAGCGTGCCGGTCGGATTGATCAGGTTCATGTCGCGCTCGTACCCCAGGTCGCGCGCGCCTGTATTGACATACCCCAGGATGATCTTGTCGTTCTGCGAAAGCTGCCGCTCGATCTGCACGCTGGTGTTGATGGTGTAGGGATTCTTGAAATTCGGCGTCACCGCGAAGATGCTCGGGATGGCCGGCAGCGTGGCGCCGGACAGAAAATTGAAGACGTTGGGGAACGCCGGCGCGTTGGGAGTGTTCGGCTGGAACGTGTCGGTAAACGCCCTCGTCGACCCGTCATTGACAAATGCGTTGTACCAAAGGTTGGTCGGGGGCGCTTCGTAGAACAGCCCGGAGCTGGCGCGCAGCACGGTCTTCGGCGTGAACTGCCACGCGATCCCCAGGCGCGGCGCCCAGTCGCGATTCGGAGTCGTGAAATGCTGCGTCCAGGCGAACGGCGCGTTGGCTTCGCCCGCCGGCGCCTGGAACCGGTCCCAGCGCAGGCCGTAGATCACGGTCAGGTTCGGCCGCAACTGCCAGGTATCCTGCGCGTAGAAGTCATAGAAGTACGACTTGTACGACGCGCCGGGAACGCCCAGAACCGTCGCGAACGTGGAATAGGCGAAGGGATTCGCTCCGCTCTTCGCCGCCAGGTAGTTGGCGATACTCGAGAACGTGTACTGGCTGTAAACGTCGCCAATCTGGTTGTCGTTGTTCATCTGCCAGGCGAATCCGACCTTGATGGTATGGGCGCCCTCTATCTTCGTGAAGTTGTCGCTGAAGCTGGGAATTTTCTCGCCATACCGGTCGCCCGCCGCCGTCGTGCCGCCGAAGTTCGCGATTCCGGTAATGGTGATCTCCGGGCCGGTTCCCGTGATCGGATCGGCCACGTGGTGCTCGTTGCGATACGGTTCCGAAGCGCGGAATTCGTTCAATGCCGTCGGCGAGAATGTCGAGAGCAGTTGGATGCCGCCCACGTGCGCGCGGTCGTGGAAGTCCACGCCTACGCTCAGCGCGTTCAGGCCGCCGTTGGCGGTATTGAACGGATATTCGTTGCGGAAATAATCGTAACGGAAAAAAACCTGGTGTTTCGGGTTGATCTGCCAGTCCACGCGCAGGTTCAGGAACTGGACGTGCTGCACGGTCGGCGCGGTCGCGAGCTGTGAGGACGGAATCCCGATCTGCGCCGCCGCGTTCGGGTCGATCGTCACCGGAACCGGCGTTCCTCTCAGCAGGTGTTCATAGGCGCCAAAGATAAATATCTTGTCCTTCTTGATCGGGCCGCCCGCGTTCATCGCCCAGTCGTGCAGATCGATGCTGGTATTCGGCTTGGTCGAAGCCAGCAGAATCGTGCGCGCGGACCAATCCGGCGGGCGGCCGATGAAAGAAAACTCCCCATGAAGCTGGTTGGACCCGGAGTTGGTGATGACGTTGAAAATGTCCCCCGCCGTGCCCCCAAATTCCGGCGCGAAGCTGTTCGAGACCGTCTGCACCTCCCGCACATAAACATCGGATATGGCGAACAGGCGCAGCCCGTAGCGGTCGCTCTCGGTGTCCACCATGCCGTCCATCTGGTAGTTGATTCGGTCCAGCAGCCCGTTGGTGTTCAACGTCCGCGGAATGCCCAGCTCGGGATTCGGGTGCCCGCTCAAGCCCGGCTGAAAGATCACGAAATTGTATGGGTTCCGCGAGGTCAGCGGCAGGTTGTCGATCTCCGCCTGGTCGATGGTCCGGCCCGTCGATATTCGGGAGGGTTCCAGCACCGGCGCGCCGCCCGTCACCTCCACGGTCGTGGACACGGCGCCTACCTTGAGTTCCATGTCCATTACCGCTTCCGTGCCGGCGTCGAGCAGAATGCCCGTGTGCCGCTGCGTCTCAAAACCGGATTTCTGGACGGTCAGCGTGTAAGAACCGAGCGGCAGGTTGGGAATGACAAAATATCCTTCCCCGCCGGTCGAAGTGGATCGCGCGAAGCCGGTCGCGGAGTTCACAACGTCGACCTTGGCCTCCGGGACGGATGCGCCTCCCGGATCGGTCACATGGCCGCGAATGCTGCCATTAATCGCCTGGGTCTGGGCAAAACCCGCGCCCGCCAGCAAAAGGGACACTATCGCTCTCTGAAGCAGTCTCATCGGACACAACTCCTTTTTTTCGGGATCCCCCCGAGTTGTGTCCAGTATACATCGACTCGCCCGCACCGCTCGCTTAACCTTCCACGTTCATCGGGCTCGCCAGCAAGCGACGGGGGGGACGCACGGTCTGCCGCGACTTCCGGAGCGCCCCCTATCCACCCACGGCTCGCGGTCTCGGGTCAGTATGTGGTTGCCGGAAAGGCCGGCGTTGCGCTATTCTGGAAACTCAATCACTCTGTAAGGATTTAAGTCAGCAGAAAATGGCCAACACTTATTCCGCGCTGAAGCGGGTGCGTCATGCCGCACGGCGCACGGAAATCAATCGCCAGAACAAGACCCGGTTGCGGAGCGGGATCCGCGCCATGCGTCGCGCGCTGGCCGGCAAGGACGTCAAAGCTGCTACGGAGCTGCTTCCCAGGACGTTTTCACTGATCGACCGGTCAGCTAAGCTGGGACTGATCAAGAAAAACACCGCCGCGCGGTACAAGTCCAACCTGCACTTGAGGGTCAAAGCGCTTCAGGCGTAGCCGGGCAGGCGGGCATGCCTGCGCGACTCACGCGGTCAGCTTCAACACGAACTGCTCCATGATGACGCGGTCGTCCGGGCGGGCGTCGCGGAGTCCTCGGTCGGCCTCGAAGATCAGCTTCAGAGCGCCCTCCAGTTGGGGCTTGGCGAATTTGGAAAGCGTCTGGTAGACCTGATCGGCGCGCGAACCCCACATCGGCACGCCCATGCGCGCGAAGTGCCCCTGGATTTGCTGCGCGCTCTTGAGACCGGCTTCACGAGCGGCCAGCGCGAGACGGAATTGACTCGATAGGAAAGCCAGGGCGAGCGGCAGGTATTCGCCCTCCCGCGTAAGCGTGTCGAGGATCGCGAGGGCGCGCGCCCGGTCGCGGCGGCCGAGCGCGTTGACCAGGGCGAAGATGGTGGTGGCGCGGGCGTCGGGCACCAGCGAGGCGATATCCTCGACGCCGATAGAGCGGGCTCCAGCGTAGAGCGCCAGTTTCTCGATCTCAACGGCGATGCGGGCCATGTCGGCGCCGAGCGCTTCCACCAGCAGATCGAGCGCCGCCGGATCGATGCGGAAACCGGCGCGGCGCGCCAGCGACTCGGCCTCGGCCCGCGCCTCGTGCGAGGCAAATCGCCGCAGTTCGACGACATCGGGAACCGCGGCATAGAACTTGCGGACGCGATCCTGCTTGCGCTTGTCGTCACTCTCGAAATCGAAGCGAATCGCTTCGAAGACCATGGCAACCCCGGGCGTGGGATCTTTCAGGTACGCGGCGAGCGCCGCGCCATCCGATGATGAACCGGCTGATTCCGATTCTTCCTCGTCAGAGCGGCCGCGGGGCAGCGCCGCCTCGGCGTTGACCACCCAAATGAGGCGCTCGGAAGCGAAGAGCGAAAGGGCGCGAGCGTCATCCAAAATCCCGGCGAGAGAAAACTCGGCCAGGTCGTGCTGGGCGACGGTCCCTTCGGGAAAAGCGATTGTGCACGCCTCTTTGATTCGGCGGCGTTCGTAGGCTTCGGGACCGAGGAGCAACACGGCGGGCGGGATGTCGCGTTTCTTGAGGCGGGCGAGGAACTGAGAGGGAGTCATCGAGAGCTTTGTTTGACCGCCGAGGCGCCGAGACGCCGAGAAGAAACCAAAAAGGCAAAGTGGCGCCGTTGTGGGAGCTTGCCTGTTCGTGAGGTCCGACAAGCGGGACACCGGGCAGAGTCCTTATGTTCTCGTCGCCTTGGCGCCTCGGCGGTGAAGAACCAATGACACAACGCCATCAGAACGCCTCCAGGATCGCCGTCACGACACTGCGGGCCACGTCCTGGCTGAGGCGTTTCATGGCCGTGCCGCTTTCATCGAAGTAGGCTTTGGGGTCGGTCGACACCTCGTAGCGCTCGCGGAATTCAAAACCTGTGCGCGAGAACAGGGTCTTGCCTGTGTGGCGGTCGAACAGATTGAGTTGCAGGGTCACGATCAGCTCGCCCCCGGTCATGCGGCCGGTAATGATATCGCTGGTGATGCCGACTTCCTCGAGCTTGGACACGGTTCCCCTCAGGACAGCGTCGGCCTGGTTCGGGTCGGTCACGATGGTGTAGTGCGTCCGCGAGTGAAACTCACGGGCGATAGCGGCAGGCAGCAACTGAGCGATCTGGTAGCGGACCGAGGCGTTACCGAAGGCGGGGATGGCGATGGTCTTGACGTCCTTCGGGATGAGCTCGCCTTTGCCGCCGACGTGATAGCCACAGGCCGCCGCCAGAAACGCTACGGCCAACGGCAGGCTGAGTGAAGCGGCGCGCGGGTTCGTCACAGGAGTTGCCGCGCCACCGCGACGGCGTTGTCCGCGGCAAGCCTCAGGTTGTCGGCCACGATCCAGAACCAGCAGGCGTCCCGGTGGTTTCGGTCCGGTGAGATGGCGCCGACGGCGATCCCGCTCTGGCCGGCCTGGCCGACATTCGTGGGCGGCTCGAACTCACCGCCGCGAACTTCAATGGAGCCGGAGAGCAGGCCGTTCTCGAGAGCGTCGACGTCCGGACGGTCCTCGAATCTGACCCAGGCGCTGAAGCTGTAGCCATGGAAGACCGGCGCTTGAATCAAGCGGAGCGAAGGCATGGGGGCGCTTTCGCCTTCGCCGGGCAGCGCCAGCAAGCTTGCCAGGTGGTTCTCAATCCGCAACTCGGAATGCTCCAGGGAGACAGGAGCCTCCTCGCCGTACCTGGCCAGCAGGTTGAAGCCGACCTGGGCGTCAAAGACAGCCTTGGGGAGGCTCTTGAAGGACAGCAGGCTGACGGTCTGGTTCTGCAGTTCTTCCACGCCGGGCGCCCCGTGTTCGCTCACGGGGGCGAGAACCTGAATGACCGAAGACCGGATGGGCTCCTGCGCATGCAGGCGGCGCAGGAAGAGCGCCAGAGCGATGGCGGCGGGGTGGGCGATGACGTGGACCGCAGCGCCGGCTTCGTCTTCCGCGACCAGCGGAGCGCGCAGGCGGGCGTCGGGGCGCTCCTCAGCGGCGCCCGTGAGGTCGATGACCGCGGGTCCAGGCTCGCGGTCGAGGAGCGCGAGCGCTTTCCGGCTGGATTCCGGACAGCCCGCGAGAAAGATGGCGCGCGCGCCGGAAATGCTGTCGGCATCCAGGCCAGCCACGATTGCGGGCTCATCACCCACGCGTGTGAGGGTTCCGGGTTCATCACCAGCATCGCCGATCAAGCGCATGTGGAGCGGTGTGCCGGCGGTGGCGACGATATCACGAATTTCTCGTCCGAGCAGGGATTCCGAGCCAATGAGGGCAAAAGTGGTCATAGAATGCGAGGACCCGGGGCGCGCCGGAATCGGCGGCGAATGATGCCGCCGAGTCGGATCAGGATTCCGCTGGAGACGTAGGCGGCCGCGGTACAGAGAAGCACCGGTTGGGGCCAGTTCCAGACCAGGTAGATGAACCCTCCCAGCAGGATGATGAGCAACGGCGTGTAAGGCCTGCTCAGATTGATGCCTTTAAAGCTGTGATACCGCCAGGTGCTGACCATCAGCAAGGCGAGCATAGCCAATAGCGCCAGCCAAACGATGGAGAGCGGCCACCATGCGATGGGCTCGCCGTCCGAAGCGAAGACGATGGCGGCAACCACTCCGGCGGCCGCCGGAATGGGAAGGCCGACGAAATATTTGCGGTCCGGGCGCCCGGGATTCTTCGGTATAGGGTTCTTTTGGATATTGAACCGCGCCAGGCGCGCCGCGCCGCACAACAGGAAGAGGAACGCTACGAAATAGCCGGCCCGCGTGATATGGTCACTGACCCTCGGGCCGATGGAGGAATCGATGAACTGCACGCCCCAGGCGAAGGCCAACACGGCGGGAGCCATGCCGAAGCTGACGACATCGGCAAGGGAATCCATTTCGCGGCCGAATTCGCTGGTGGTGTTGGTCATGCGGGCAATGCGGCCATCCAGCCCGTCGAGAACAAAGGCCGCGGCGATGGCCTTGGCGGCGATGGTGAAGTGCTCCGGCGCGCCGGGGCCGTGCGACGCGGCGAGCATGGCGCCACGGAACGACCGCAGGATGGAGATGTATCCGAGAAAGATATTGCCCGCGGTGAACAGAGTGGGAATGGCATAGGCGGCCCGGCGCGGGCGGCGGTCGGGCGACTTGGGATCGATCAGCCGCTCTCTAAGCCCCATGAGGCGGCTCCCGATCGCTGCGGCGCGCCAGGATGCTGGCGCCGGCAGCGACGCGCATGCCGGGTTGAACCAGGATCTCCCACTCGGGGCCGAAAAGGACGTCGACTCGGGAGCCGAACTTGATGAGGCCGACCCGTTCGCCGGCGGAAACGGCATCGCCGGCGTGCTTGCGGAAAACGATGCGGCGCGCGATCAATCCCGCGATCTGCTTGAAGACCACCGATGTGCCATCGCCGTCGACCGTCACCACGTTCTGTTCATTCACCTCGGAGCATTCCTCGCGGTTCGCGACGTGGAATTTTCCCTGATGATAGTGGACGTCGCGGATGGCGCCGCCGATGGGGGAACGGTTGACGTGGACGTCGAAAATGTTGAGGAAGATGCTCACGCGGCGGAGCGTAGCGCTCTCGGCTTTGACCGCAACCACCCTGCCATCGGCGGGGGCGACAGCCACAGGACCAGCCGGGACGGCGCGCTCGGGGTCGCGAAAGAAATACAGGCAAAACAGCGCCAGGATCCAGGCCGGGAGGGCGAACGCGATTCCGGCCAGCCAGGCGACCAACCCGCCTGCGGCGGCGAAGGCGGCTGCGTAGTAAATGCCGTCGAGTACGATCACTACGAGCCATTCTCCCATAGGTGTGGGCGGCCGCCGATGTTCCACGGGACGTGGGTGGACAGAGTGGACAGAAACCACAGGAGCGCGCGGCGCACCCGGTCCCCCTCTCGATACGGTCTTCGAGATCGGGACGCCGGAACGCGCCGAAACCGTCATCCGCGCCAAGCTCGAACGGGGCGGGCGACTCATGGGATACATCGGCCCAACGGATCTCCGCTATGGTGAGACTCCCAGTCACGTTGCCTGTTGAAATGGAGTACGCAGGCGGCTCAGTTCGAGACCGCGGCGAGGTACTTCTCGGGTTGCCCGTCGAAGGCGCGCTTGCAATGAGGACAACAGAAGTAGAACGTGCTGCCCTGATAATCTGACTTGTGCTTAGCCCGGCTTGCATCGACCACCATACCGCATACGGGGTCTTTCGGAGCGGCATCCCGCGGCGGCGCAGTCTGCGTGGGCACGGTTGCCGGACGCGGAGTGCTCCGCGCGACTCGTACGATCTCGGCGAGGATGCTGACGGCGATCTCTTCCGGTGAAACGGCCCCGATTTCCATACCCGCCGGCGCCTGCACGCGGCTTAAGCGCTCGGACGGCAGTCCCTTCTTGCGCAACTCATCGAAGAGTTTTTCGGCCTTGATTTTGCTGGCGACGAAAGCAACATATGGCGACTCGACGCCCAGTGCCAGTTCCAGCGCTTCTTCGTCGCATTCTCCTTGCGTTGAAACTACGACGTAGGTTTGCGGCGTGAGACGTACCGGACGGAGGTCCAGCTCCGGGTGGATCGTATCCGCGCCGGGAAAGTGCTGCTCGTTCGCGCCCGGAGCAACGGCGGTAACCGCGTAGTCGATGGCTTTAGCGAGTTTGGCGAGCGATTGCGCCACCGCCGAGCGGCCAATAATCAGCAGATGCGGTTTCGGCAACACCGGTTCGATGAAGATGTCCAAGGTTCCCCCGCTGTGACAGGTCATAGTGTAATCCACGATCCCCGCTTCAGAATCTGGATCGCGATCCGGGCTGATGCGAACCAGCCTGGGATTGCCGTCCTCCAGTGCCTTCAGCGCCTCTTTCACTACCACCGGTTGCGCACAGCCGCCGCCGATCCAGCCCCACATCGTGCCATCCGGACGGATGATCGCCTTGTCTCCCGGCTTGCCCGAAATAGGCGCTTCAAAGCGAACCACCAGGGCGACGGCGAACGATTCACCCCGCGACCGCATTTCGCCGGCTTTCTTCAGGAACTCATCGAACATCGTTCACCTCAAATGTCTTTCCAACGCCAGAAGGCTTTCCAGGGAATGCGCCGGAGCAAACACGTCCACGTGTGGCAGCGCGGCGGCCATGCCGCGCGTGAGCGGCTGGTATCCGTCGAGACCTAACAGTGGATTGAGCCATACCAGCTTTCTCACGCGGCGCTTGATCGCCTGCAGCTCCGACGCAAGAAGCGCCGGCTCGCCGGTATCCCACCCGTCGCTCAAGACTACGAAGAACGCATCCCGCGCCAGCGATCTGCGGCTATGGCGGCGGTTGAATTCGCGAAGCGATTCGCCGATCCTGGTGCCGCCCGCCCAGCCGGCCGGACACCGCGACAGCACTTCCAGCGCGCCCGGCAACTGGCGGGATCGCAGTTCGCTCGTGATCTCCACCACGCGGGTGCTGAATATGAATGTGTCCGCACGCCGGAAATGCTTTTGCAGCGCATGTGCGAACCGCAGCAGGAAAAGGCTGTAGAGGTTCATGGACCCGCTCACGTCCAGGAACAATACCAGCCTGGCTTGTTCCCGCTTTCTCTGCTTATGGCTCAGGTCGAACGGTTCCCCGCCCCGGCCAATGCTCCGGCGGATGGTGCGGCGCATATCCAGGCGGCCGCTCGGACCCGCGATCCGAAGCCGCCTCGACAATCGCACGCTGGCGCGTTTTAGCAGGCGCTGCGCCAGCTTCTCCAGAGCAGCCTGGTCGGCCGGAGGCACTTGAGAAAAGTCCATGGTGGTGAGCCGTTCCTCTGGGCCGGCGCCGGAAACGCCGCTGGTCTTACTGTCTTCGCGGGCATGCGAATGCCCCTCGGAGCCGGCCGCCATCCAGAAGCCGCGTTTACTTGGTTGCCAATGCTGGTGGTGCGGCCGGTGGCCATCCTGCTCATTTTCGCGGACGGCCTCCGCGTCGGGCTCGCCGGCGCGGAATGCTGCAAAGAGGCCGTCAAATAGCTCCCACTCTTCTTTCGAGGAGCAGAGCACGGCGCGCAAACAGAATGGAAAGGTCTCCTCCGCCGTATCGGGCAGGGCGCGCACCGCCTCCATGGCTGCCACGGTCTCCGTTACACCCGCGGATAGCCCATGCGCGCGGGCATACCGGCAAAACGCCACAATCCACGCCGCTCGACGATCAGGCAGTTCGTGTTGCATTTGGGCTAACCCAGGCGGGAGAGTATTTGCTCGATCCCCTCTGCTTTGATCTTAGCGCTGTCTTCCGCGGACTTCGCCAGGCAGCCCAACGTCTCTTCGGCCGCGTCCGCGTCCAGCCTGGTCTTGCCGAGCGACTGCAGGGCCTGGACGCAGTCCAGCGTCTCCGCCACGCCAGGTGGTTTGGCGAGATTCATCCGGCGGACGGTCTGCACAAACCGCACCACCTGCGTCCCAAGGCCCGCATCCATTCCGGGCGCTCGCGCGGCTACGATCTTCATCTCCCTTTCTAGATCCGGGTAATCGATCCAATGGTACAAGCACCTCCTGCGGAGGGCGTCGCTCAGATCACGCGTGCGGTTCGACGTAAGAATGACGTACGGCCGGTATCGCGCGCGAATCGTGCCCAGCTCGGGAATGCTGATCTGAAAATCGGACAACAACTCCAGCAAGAAAGCCTCGAACGCTTCATCGGAGCGGTCCACTTCGTCGATGAGCAACACTGGCGCGGCATGCTCCGCGCGAATCGAGCGCAGCAGCGGCCGCTCCAACAGGAAATCCGGCGCGAAAATGTGGCGCACTCTCTCCTCCGGGGTACGCTCGGCTTGCTCATGGATCTTGATGGCGAGCAACTGCTTCTGGTAGTTCCATTCATACAGCGCGGAACTGGCGTCCAACCCCTCGTAACACTGCAAGCGGATCAATTCGGCGCCCAGGTATTCGGCCAGCGTCTTGGCGACCTCGGTCTTGCCGACCCCGGCGTTCCCCTCGATCAGTAGCGGCTTGCCCAACTTGACCAGCAGATAGACCGCTGTGGCCAGAGCCCGGTCCAGTACGTATCCGCGCGCCTCGAACCCTTGAATCACGTCTTCGATATTAGAGATGTCCCCAGGTACTAGAGACACAGCGACGCAGGACCTCCGAAGATCCGCCGGAAGAAACGACGAATTGCGGCCCCGAGCGCCTTGAGGAATATGGCAGGCGCGTTGACCGGTTCGGGTGCGGGTTGCGCGGGGGCGGTCTGCGCGGGCGTGGCAGCGGGCGCGCCGGCAGTTTCCGCGTCAATAGGCGCGGGGGCCGCTTCCGCGGCCTGTTGAAGCTGCTGCTGAAAGCGCTTCGTGAACTCGCCGAACATGACGTCGGAGACATCGTTGATGATGCGGCCGCCGAACTGCGCCAGGATCCCGACTACGCTGACCTCGGCAACCGTGGCTACTTCCGTGCCGCCATCCGGCAGACTGCGCAGCCTGCCGGTCATCTTCATGGAGGCGCTTCCACGGCCCTTCACATCCTGCCCTTTGCCAATCAACTCCATCTCGTGCGTCGCGGCATCGAGGCGCTCGAAGCGAACATCGCCTTTGTAATTAGTCACTGCGGGACCCACTTTGACGCTGACCGAGCCCTTGAATGTCCGATCGTCCACAGCCTCCGTGATCTGCGCCCCAGGGACGCAGCTCGCGACGTTTCGCGGATCGCTCAAGAGGGTCCAAACCTTATCGATAGGCTCTCGAACTTGGAACGTCTTCTCGATGCGGACGGCCATCGGTTAGAGCCCTCTTTCGAAAACTGGGGCCAGGCGAGAGGGCTCAGCAGGGGCTGAAGCCCACTGATGGTTGCGTTCATCGGCACGCCTGAAGCCATGCCCTGATACAAGGCCAATGCGGCAACCTACACTCTCGCCAATGAGGCCCTGTGTCATGAGGCGACCGTCCAGAAAAACCAATCGATGTGGGGCAGGCAATCGTGCCTGCAGCCGGCTTTTAGCCGGCTCGGCCCGTTAATAAGCGGGTCGGCAGCCAGAATTGGCTGCCCCACCGAACTATCTTCATGCGGCCGCGCCACTAGTGCCGTTCCAACTATTCCAGCCGAACTTCCACCAGCCTTCGAAATCCGGAATCCTGGGCCCCGAGACCGTGCTGTGCTTGGCGAAATAAGTTGGAACGCCACTAGCCCGCAATGCCCTTCTGCTTCAAAATTTGCCACACCTTCCACGGCGTGACCGGCATGTCGATGTGCCTCACTCCCAGGTGTGCCAGCGCATCCACCACGGCGTTCACAAAAGCCGCCGGCGATCCAACGTTCGGCGATTCGCCCACTCCCTTCGCACCGAACGGGTGGTGCGGCGAGGGCGTGCATGTTTTGTCGGTCTCCCAATGCGGCGTCTCGACCGCCGTAGGCACCAGGTAGTCCATGAAATTGCCGCCCTGCACGTTGCCGCTTTCGTCATAGGCGATAAGCTGCATGAAGGCGATGCCCAGGCCTTCCGTCAGCCCTCCGTGAATCTGGCCTTCTACGATCATCGGGTTGATGATGTTGCCGCAATCGTCCACGGCAACAAATCGCCGGACTTTGATTTCGCCGGTTCCTTTGTCGATGTCCACCACGCAGATGTACGTCCCGAACGGAAAGGTCAAATTGGGCGGATCGTAGTAGTGCACCGCTTCCAGGCCGGCTTCGAGGCCCGGCGGAACGTCGGTATAAGCCGCGAACGCGATCTCCTGGATGGTTTTCGCTTTGCCCGGTGCGCCCTTCACCGAAAACTTTCCCGGCTCCCATTCCAGGTCTTCTTCGCTCGCCTCCAGCAGGTAGGCCGCGATCTTCTTCGCCTTATCGCGAATCTTGCGCGCCGCCATCGCGCCTGCCGCGCCGGCGGTTGGCGTGCTGCGGCTGGCATAGGTCCCCAGGCCGTACGGCGCGGTATCGGTGTCCCCTTCTTCCACGGTAATGTCCGCCACGGGAATACCCAATTCCTGCGCAACAATCTGGCCGAACGCCGTTTCGTGGCCTTGTCCTTGCGACTTGGTCCCGAACCGGGCGATCGCTTTGCCGGTCGGGTGAACGCGAATTTCACAACTGTCGAACATCTTGATACCCGCGATGTCGAACGTATGCGCGGGCCCGGCGCCCACAATCTCGGTAAAGCTGGAAATTCCGATCCCCATCAATTCGCCCTTAGCCCGTTTCTCGGCCTGCTCCTTCCGGAGCTCGCGGTAGCCGATCATCTCCAAGGCCCGGTTCATGGCGGCCGCGTAATCGCCGCTGTCGTAGCTCCAGCCGAGCGGAGATTGATACGGGAACCGGTCCGAGGGGATGAAGTTCTTCAGCCGCAGTTCGGCAGGGTCGGTTTTCAGGTCGTGGGCGAGCACGTCCATGGCCCGTTCGATCAGGTAAGCCGCCTCGGTGACCCGGAACGAGCAGCGGTAAGCGATTCCGCCGGGTGCTTTGTTTGTGTACACGCCGTCTACTTCGCAGAAGGCCTTCTGGAAATCGTAAGAGCCGGTGCAAATGCTGAACAGGCCGGCGGGGAATTTGCTGGGCTGCGCCGCCGCGTTGAACGCGCCGTGATCCGCGAGCGTCTTCACGCGCAGCGCCTTCACCTTGCCATCCCGCCCGGCCGCGATTTCCGCGGTCATATGGTAATCGCGAGCGAACCCGGTGGATTGCAGGTTCTCGGAGCGGGTCTCGATCCACTTTACCGGCCGGCCCAGCTTGAGCGACGCCACCACCGCGCAAACGTAGCCGGGATAGATCGGAACCTTGTTGCCGAAACCGCCGCCGATGTCGGGCGAAATGACGCGGATGTTGTTCTCCGGGATTCCGCCCACGATCGCGAACAACGTGCGGTGCGCGTGCGGCGCCTGGGAAGTGAGCCAGATGGTGAGCCTGCCCGTGGCTGTATTGAAATCGGCGACGCAGCCGCAGGTCTCGAGCGGCGCCGGGTGGCAACGCTGGAAAACGGCGTCCACGTGCGCCTTCACCTCGGCCCGCTGGAACGCCTGCTCGGTTTCCCCACGGTCGCCCACCTCCCAGTGAAAGATGTGGTTCGACTTCTCCTCGCGGTCCTCGCGCAGAATGGGAGAGCTCGGATCAAGCGACCGGTGCGGGTCGACGAGCACGGGCAACTCCTCGTAATCCACCTCCACCAGTTCAGCGCCATCGGCCGCGGTGTAGCGGTCCTCGGCCACCACGAACGCCACTTCCTGCGCCTGAAACAGCACCTTGCCCGTGGCCAGCACCATCTGCTTGTCGTGGAACAGCGTCGGCATCCAGGCCAGGCCGGCTTTTGCCAGATCGTCGCCGGTAATCACCGCCAACACTCCCGGCAGCGCCATGGCGTTCGCGATGTTCACGCCCTTGATCCGCGCGTGGGCGAACGGGCTGCGCACCACGTGCCCGTAAACCATGCCGGGCAGATGGACGTCGTCCACAAAATTACCCCTGCCCTGGATGAGCCGCAGATCTTCCTTGCGCTTGACGGAATGCCCGATGCCGCCGATTTCGGGTGAGGTCTTCGCGATCATGCTGCCGCCCCTTTCTGCTGCATCTTGGCAGCGGCATTCTGGATGGCCTTGACAATGTTCTGATACCCCGTGCAGCGGCACAGGTTGCCGGAAATCCCCCAGCGAATCTCGTCCTCGCTGGGCGAAGGATTCTGCTGCAGCAAGGCGTGGGCGGAAAGAATCATGCCAGGAGTACAAAAGCCGCACTGCAAGCCATGTTCTTCGTGAAATCCCTGTTGAAGCGGATGAAGCTGCCCGTCGCGCATCATGCCTTCGATGGTGAGAATCTCGTGGCCGTCCGCCTGCACCGCAAAATAGGTGCAGGACTTGATGGGTCGGCCATCCAGGATTACGGTGCACGCGCCGCAATTACTGGTATCGCAACCCATATGCGTGCCGGTCAGCCCCACAACATCCCGGATGAAGTGAGCCAGCAGGAGTCTCGGCTCGATCTCGGCCTCTTTCTTCTGGCCATTCACTTTCACATGAACCTTTTGCGTCTTGGCCATAGCCGTTACCTCCGCGCCCTTTCCAACGCACGCACGAGCGCGCGCCGCGTCAGTTCTTTCACCAATCCCCGCTTGTACTCTTCCGGACCGCGCAAGTCTGAGCTCGGTTGCGATTCGGCCGCGGCAAGTTGTGCCGCCTGGTCAATCACGGCGTTATCCAATTTCTTGCCGCGGAGAGCCGTTTCCGCGTTCTTCGCGCGCAGCGGCGTGGGGCCGACGTTGGTCAAACCGATTCCCACTCGCTGGCAGGCGCCGCTGCCGTCCACCGTCACCTGTGCGGCCACACCGGCCGTCGCGAAATCACCGACCTTTCGTTCCAGCTTGAAGTAAGCGCCGCCGCTCGAGGGCGGTGGAATCGGGATGCGAATCTCCGTGAGGATTTCGGCCGGTTCCAGCGCCGTTGTGAAGATCGATACGAAGAAACTGTCGATGGGGATAACCCTAGTGCCCTTCGAACCGGTGGCCACCACCTCGGCCCCGAGCGCAATCATGGTGGCCGGATGGTCGTTGGCGGGGTCGCCGTGCGCCAGGTTGCCACCGGCCGTCGCCAGGTTGCGCACCAGGGGATCGGCGATCACCCGGGCGGTGTCGTGAATGATTGGATACTTGGCGCGAATCAGCGCCGATGCCTCGAGCTCGGCTTCGCGAACCAGTCCGCCGATTTTGAGATAGCCGCCGTCTTCCCGGATTCCGCCCAGCCCCGGAACGGCGTTGATGTCGATCAGCCAGGCCGGCCGCGCCAGCCGGAGCTTCATCATGGGAATGAGGCTCTGCCCGCCGCTTAACACTTTGGCGTCGTCGCCGTGCTGCTGGAGCAGAGCGATGGCCTCGGAAATGGTCGAGGGTTTTACATATTCAAACTGCGGGGGGATCATCGGCAGCCTCCACTTTCGCTAAATCAACTTGTGCGCCCTGAGTGCTGGGGGGGATTATAGAATAGATCTGGCCCGGATGTCGATGGATATTCTGAAACTGTCGAGTGAGCTGGCCGCCGAGGGGAAACCGTTCGCCATCGCCACGGTCGTGCGGGTTGAAGGTTCGTCCTCGGCGAGGGTCGGCTCCAAGGCGATCATCGATCGCGACGGGAAAATCGTGACGGGCTGGGTCGGAGGGGGCTGCGCCGAAGGCGCGGTGCGCCACGAAGCCCGGCAGTGCATCGAGAAAGAGCGCCCGCAACTGATCACCCTGGATATGACCGACGAAATCCTGGGCGTCGGAATGCCGTGCGGCGGAGTCATGGACGTCTACATCGAACCGGTGGTGCCGAAGCCGCAGTTGCTGCTCATCGGCCACGGCGCCATCGCGGAAGCCCTGTCGCGGCTGGGCGCGCTGCTGGGTTTCTCGGTTACCGTGAGCGATCCCGGCGCTAACCGCAAATCATTCCCGGACGCGGATCGTCTGCTCATCGACGATTTCGACCTCAGCGGCGCCGCCGTCGGCCCGCGTACCTTTATCGTGCTGGCCACGCAGCACAAGGGCGATCACCTGTGGCTGGAGAAAGCGCTCGCCACCGAAGCCGCTTACATCGCCATGATCTCCAGCCATCATCGCGCCCGCCTGGTGCTCGACTACCTGGCCGCCTTGGGAACGGCGCAGGAACAACTGGACAGGGTCCGCGCTCCCGCAGGTTTTGATTTAGGTGCAGCCACGCCGGAGGAAATAGCCCTGAGCATCATGAGCGAGATCGTGGCTCTGCGGCGCGGCCGGCCGATTGGCCAGGCGCCGGCTCGCGATGCCGAACCGCAAACCGCGGAACCGGCCGGCGCCAAGGTGATCAGCCAGTGCGACCCTGACGACGCTCCGCCACGATTTCCGCCATCACGCTGAGAGCGATCTCTTCTGGCCCCTCGGCGCCAATGGCGATCCCGGCGGGAGCTCGCAGCGCAGCCAGGTTCTCCGGCGTCACGCCTCTCGCCCTTAGGCTCGCCACAATTTCCTGCGCCCTTTTCTTATTGGACACGAGCGCGACGTAGTCAGCCTTGGCAAGCAGCGCTTGCTCGACTGCCTCTTCGTCGAACCGGCCGCGGCTCGCCACCGCCACGTAGGTTCCCGCAGCCGCGGGCAACCGCGAGAAGTCCAGAGTATGGAGCACGCCGTCCGCTCCGGTCTGCGCGGCGGTCAGGAAAGGGTCCACCACGATGACCGTGAAGTGCAGCAACCCGCCGAGCTTGACAAGAGCCAACGCGACCCCTTCCTGCCCCACGACCACCAGTTGGGGCCGATCGGCGAGCGGCTCCCTGCCCTCCCACTCAACCGCTTCGCGCGCATGAGCCTCCTGAACCATTTCGACATCCGCCGGCGTGTCGACATCCAAAAGAATCCCCGCGTCATCAACCGGCACCTTGAGAATGTTCTCCGTGTGGCTCCCGAAGATGGCGCGGCAACCGATGTCGCCGGTAAGCCCCGCAAGCTCCGCGAACACGGAGCGATCCAGAAGCACCGGATTGCCGCGAAACCCGCGGTACAGCGGGATAACGATCTGCGGCCGCCCCTGCTGGTGCTGCTCGATAAGCTTGTCAACAGTGGACGGTTGCAGGAACGGTTGATCGGCCAGGACTACCAACGCAGCTTTAGCACCTGGACCGACCGCCTCGAGCCCCGCCCGTAACGACGTTCCCATGCCTTCCTGGTAAGCCTCGTTGATAACCACCTTGGCCCGATCGAGCTCCACCTCCCGGCGGATGGCATCTGCCGAAGCCCCAAGTACCACGACGATTTCCCGGACTTGGGTCTTGCGTAAGGTTTCCAGCGCAATTCCCAGCAGCGTCTCGCCCCCCATGCGCAGCAGTTGCTTGGGAGTGCCCATGCGTGTGGACATTCCAGCCGCCAGGACAATTGCCGAGATGCCGGGGCGCCGATTCTCTTCCATGGGAGTCTGAGGCCAGACTAGAAAGAATCCTCGCTGCAAGTCAAGGAATCAACTCGGCACCATTTGCCGCCGCCGGCTCCAGGTTGCGGCTGCTCTCGCCTCGCGTCACCGTCGCGTCGACTTCGCGTTCGCCACTTTCGGCGTATCCACCGCTGCCCCCGCCGTAATCACCACGGGCGGCGGCGCAATGGAGGCGTCCACCATCTGCATCATAGCGTAGGTCGGCAGGCCCTCCGCATCCTTGACGAAAGTCAGCCGGGAAACAGTCTTGTCGAAGTCCACGCGAACCAGGTCGCCCATATGCACCTGGCCCGTCGCCATCAGGTTGGATAGCGAAGATACCAGGTTGCGGTCGATGGCGCGCTTCAAGTGCCGCGCGCCATACTTGAGGTCGGTGCCTTCCTGCAGCAAGTAATCCTTGGCAGCGTCGGTCAGACAGAACACAAACGGCGCACTCGCGGGCGAGTTGAAGATGCGCTGCTGCACGGTGTTCAGTTCGAGCGACAGGATCTTGCGCAGCTCCACCGTTCCCAGAGCGTGGAACACCACCACCTTGTCGATGCGGTTAATGAACTCCGGCGTGAATTTGCGGCGTGCGGCTTCCGTGCCGGCATTGGCCACCTTGTCGTCGAGCGCCGCGTCCACCGCTCCCGCCGCGCGCTGCCGCTGTAGTTCCCCCGCCGCAAATCCCA
>Ga0335081_10005453_pt1 | contig 20118 bp, 18 predicted proteins | sample Lox_Sample_35_FD_206713 | JGI IMG/M metagenome (GOLD analysis project Ga0335081, IMG submission 206713) | Soil microbial communities from Loxahatchee National Wildlife Refuge, Florida, United States - Lox_Sample_3.5 | ecosystem: Environmental > Terrestrial > Soil > Wetlands | place: USA... | reverse complement strand
CATGCCGCCGGCGCGCTGCGCCAGGAATTGGTCGAAATCCGCCTGTTGCGCCGAGACCTGCGGCGTCGGCGGTCGATGTTCGTCCAGCCAAGCCTGCGCCTCCGGGAAGCGCTTCCAACCGGGCAAATTCGCGGCCAGATTCACCTCGCGCCAGGTTGGATGACGCGGCGGCTTCTGAAACTCGGCAAAATGCGAGAAAAAGCGATCGACGAAATTGGCGATGCGCTGATAGCGATCGGTGCCTTTCGGCCAATTATAGCAGATCATCACCGCGCCATACGCAATGGTATCGACGCTCCGCCCGGCGGGGATGATGCCCGGGTAATCCTTGTCGGTTAAGGTCGCCGGCAGATAGTCCTGCTGCAGGCGCTGGTCGTATGGGACCGGCAGCAGGCGAATGCCGTCGGCTGCATGCAATTTCGCGATGGCGGGTGCCGGCTTGGCGCCAAACTGGACCGTCGCCGCGATCTCGCCGGTCTTCATTTTCTCGTAGGCGTCGGCCTGCCCCATATTGACCTCGACCGGCTTGACGCCGAGCCGTTCGAAGACGTCGCCGGCGGATACTTCCGTAGCGCTCCCCATGTCGCTGAAATTGACCTTCTTGCCGTTGAGCTGGTCCAGCGAAGTGATGCCCGAATCGGCCCGCACCAGCACGTGCATGTCGTCGTCCGAGAGCTTGGTGATGTAGTCGATCTTATCGGCAATGTCGCCGAGCTCGCCCGAGCGGCGGAATTTTCCCAGCACGCTCGTGACTGTAATGCCGAGATCGATGCCCTTGAGGTAGCGCACGTCGCGCACATTCTGCGCGCCGCCCTTGCCGATGACGGGCAGGACGCGGAAATTATTGCCGTCGTCGAGCACTGCCGACAAATCATAGGCGAGGGTGAGCCAAGCGGCGTTGATGTTGCCCGATACGATGGCAATCGTGTTGGCGTTGATCTGCGCGCCGAGTGAGCCGAGGTCGGGCTTGTCCGGGATGGGCGCATTGCCGTCGACGCCATGCCTCTTTTGCGCAAGGCTCGGCGACATACCGACGACTGCGGCCATGGCCGCAATCAACAAAACAACGCTGAGCTGTTTGAATCCGAGAAATTTCGATCCGGATGACCGCCGCAGATATGCCCGCATATCCACCCCCTGCGCGGCAGGCTTACGCTACGCAACCACTCACAAATAAACGTAGCGACAACCCCTCAAAGCCGTTGGCCGCAAATCATCGATCCGATCGCCTACGCTCTATGCCGACATTGATTTTGCCGCATCGCGCCACGAATAGACGCAAGTCATTACAGCTGAATCCGGCAACTGCGTGATCGAACTATGATCATTTGCGACCAGCCCGGGCCGTGAAGTGGTCACATTTTCATGCGGCCATTGGCGGTGGTGGAGCCGCCCGCAACGGGTGGACGAAAGAGTAGGGGTGCGTCATGAATTTTGCCAAGCCATTTGGATCGACCGAAATCGAAAAGTCGACCGAGACCGAAGTCGAAGGAAATATTCGCGAGCTGACGCGCGGCGGCGCTGCACTTCGCCAGGCCGACAACAGCGACGGCGAAATGACCGCGAATAACCTCAGCACTCTGCTGCGGCGCGTTTCTGGAAGCTCGACCCGCCAGATCGATAATTTGATCGGCGAATTGCGGACGCTGCGCGAGAAGCTGCAGTCGGACGGCGACCGCGTTCAGCGCGACATCGTCGAATACGCGGCCTTGAGCCAATCAGTGATGCAATTGACGAGAATTGTGGCCGACAGCGTTAAAAATCTGCCGGAAGAACAGAAGACCGCCGGATAGCGCGGGGAGGAGCGGCCGACCTCGGGGAGGATTCCCAAGGCAATGGGAATTCGCTAAACCTCGGCCGCAGTCCTAGTCATTTGATTCGTGCCGGATCGATCGGTCCGGCCTATGCTTTGTGACGCCGTAAGCGTACAGCCGGGGAAGCGCGTGAACGCACCGGAAATGCTGCGGTAACTTTTTGTTAACCATTCTTATCACAGCATTACCGGGATTAAGTGATCGGGAGAGATCACGCATGAACATCATCACGATGGCGTCACGGAAGGGCGGGGCGGGCAAGAGCACGCTGACCGCCCAACTGGCGGCGTTCTGCCACCATCAGGCCGGTCGACGATGCATTGTCATCGACGCTGATCCGCAAGGCTCGCTCACGCTGTGGCATTCGCTGCGCGCCGACGGCAAGCCGCCCTTGCGCAGCGCCGCGCGCGGCGTCGACCGTGCGCTCGCTACGGCGATGGTCGAAGGCTGCGAATGGGCATTTATCGATACCGCCGCCAGCATGTGGGTGGTGGCGCTGGAAGCGATCCGCGCGGCGACTTTCGTGCTGATCCCGGCGCGCCCCGGCTTCTTCGATCTCAACGCCGTGCGCGAGACGGTCGCTACCGCCCGCGAACGCAACAAGCCCTATGCGGTCGTGCTCAATGCCGCCCCGGTGAAGCGCGAGGACAAGGAGGCTCCTGCGGTGGCGCAATCACGGACGTTCTTCGATAGCCTCGGCATCCCGGTTTGGTCGGGCCAAATCAGTCAGCGCACCGGCTACGTGTTGACGCTCGCCGCCGGCGCCAGCGTCTGCGAGGTCGCGCCCGAATCTTTGGCCAGCACCGAGATTGCGCGGTTATGGTCGGCGGTCGAACGCTCCGTCGCGGCGATCAACGAAACGCGCTCCGGCGCCGCCGCAGCCCGGGGCCAGGCGGCCTAGTTCGTTTAGTTCTTTCGGTCGTCAATTCGTCGCCGCATGCGGCTGCGCGACGACGGTCAGGGCATGCCGGAATGCGGCGTTGAGCCGTTTCGTCTCGGTCTCGGCAAGGCGCTGCAAGGCCGGCGCCATGCCGTTCAATCGATCCGGATGGTTCTGCTTGACGAGCCGCTTGTAGGCCTCCTTGACCTCCTCAATCGTGGCCGTCGGCGACAGGCCGAGCACCGTAAACCATGTTGCCTCCGCGGTCGTTTCGGTCACATCCGCCGCCGCTGCGGCCTCTGTATTGGCGTCGGCGCAATCCATTCGCTCAATATCACTGTGATCAGAGCGCGCCAGTTCCTTGAAGGTGCAGAACTCGCAACCGTATTCGCGACGCAGCCCGATCCATCGCGCCGAATAGAACAGCGGCGCTGCTGCGGCGGCAAAGCCCGTGGCGACGGCGTTGGCGTAGAAAATCCGCGCGTCGAATGGGTACCATGCCAACGCTTTCCTCGCGCCGGTCGCCACCTCGGCGGCCCATGCCGATTGCTCGGGGGCGTGCAAGAGAACGAGCAGTAGTGCAAATCCCATGACATGCGCGGCCAAGCCGCGGCCCAGAGCGGACTTGGAGCTGATCAAGTGCACCCACGATCTCAGCCGCTGCAGTGGGCGGCGCTTGAGCCGAACGATGGTCTCGCGCAAGACCTGGGCGTGGGCTCGCAGATCCTCGATTTCGTCGGTGTCGCGATCGATGCCGTCATGGCGGCGAAGCAAGCCGAACCAGAAACCTCTTGAACCTCTTGCCGGCTCGTTTCCGTTTTCGAGCGCTTCGATCTGACGACGGACCCGCTCGTACAGCCGGACGGCGCGATCCAATTCCAGCGCCTCGGACTTGCGCAGCGAGAACTCCGGGCGCGTGTGGCGCACCGCCAACGCCTGCCGGACGTAGCCGAACAGCAACCCAGGCAATACCGGCCACAACGCGAGCAGAGCCGCGTTGACCAGCGCCAGTGAAAATTCTTGGCCGCTTCCCAGCTCAACCATGGCACGCGACGCCGACTACACAACGCTTACGCTGACGGTCGCGGGCGTTCAGATCGCCCCTCTTTGGTGCCAGGCTAAAACCGCTTCCTGGCAGAACACGGGCGTCACCCGGTCAAAAATGTGCGTCGTTTGCCCTTGATGTGAACGCCGTTGCGCGCACGGCCATATTTAAGATCTAAACTCGACCGTATCGTCTCGATGATGGCCGGTGAGTAGCAGCGAGTACGGATGCCATGCGCGAGAGGTTCATCGCCTATGTGGTCTGCCCCAAGTGCGGGCAGAAAGGGGCGGCGGTTTGGGAAGAGAATGAGGAACCGGTGTATCAACGGGGCGACTGGGGCACCACCTTGACGCGCGTCTCGGAAGGGTTCCGTGCCGGTCCAGGCGGAAAGATATTCTGCGCCGTCTGCCAAATTGAGGTCGGCGTCGGGCCCAATCGGATGGGCTGACCATCCCGAAGCATCTATCGCGGCCGGGCTGTGACGCGCGTTGCACGCCTCCGCGAACATCACGTAGTCTAGCGCTCCAAGCTCAACTTCGGGGTGCGGACAAGGGAGGGCCAGCCATGCAATTGCCTCGCCGACGATTCTTGCAATTGATGCCGGGAGGCGCAGTCGCGCCGCTATTTCCGGGCCTTGCATTTGCGTTGGATTATCCGACGCGGCCGATCCACCTGGTTGTCGGATTCCCGCCCGGACTGGCCCCGGATATTATTGCGCGCGTGGTCGCGCAGCCGCTGACGCAACGGCTCGGACAGAATGTCGTCATCGACAACCGGCCCGGCGCCGGCAGCAATATCGCCGCCGATGCCGTCGTCCACGCGCCGTCCGATGGCTATACGCTGCTCTATGTGACGCTCGGCAACGCCATCAATGCGAGTTTCTATAAACACCTTGATTTCGATATCACCAAGGATATCGCGCCGGTCGCCGGCACGGTTCGGTCGCCAAGCGTGCTTGTCGTCAGCCCGTCGGTTCCGGCACAGACGCTTCCCGAGTTTATCGCCTACGCCAAGACCAATCCCGGCAAGATCAATTTTGCGTCCGGCGGCGTCGGTACCGCGCCGCATCTGGCTGGCGAATTGTTCAACCAGATGGCCGGCGTCAAACTGGTGCATGTGCCCTATACCTCAAGCTACATGCCCGACTTGCTCGCCGGACGCGTGGAAGCCACCTTCGCTCCGATCGCGACATCGATCGCCAATGTCAAAGCCGGCAAGCTCCGCGCCCTTGCGGTGACCGCCTCGACGCGCTCGGACGTGCTGCCGAATGTCCCGACCGTGAGCGAATTTGTCCAGGGTTACGAGGCGAGCGTCTGGCACGGAGTCGGCGCGCCGCGCGGCACGGCGCCGGATATCATCGGCAAGCTCAACCGGCAGATCAGCGCCGTGATTGTCGACCCCGCAGTGAAGAGCCGGCTCGACGGCCTCGGCGCCGTGCCGATGCCGATGACACCCGGTGAATTCGGAAAATTTGTCGCCGCGGAAGTCAAAAAATGGGCAAACGTCGTGAAGCTCGCGGGCCTCAAGCCGGAGTAATTTGCCGCGGGCGCCGATGAGGCAGTCCGAACTTAAGTTCAGTAGCCGCGATAGGGCTTACAGACGCCGTCTTGCACCGTGTAGTGGGGCGGACAGCCGTTCCAGGTCCGCCATCCGCCAGCTGCCGGGCCGCGGTAGGGCCGGCAAGCGCCGCCTTGGACAGTGTAGCCGGGCGGACAGCCATTATAGGTCCCGTAGCCATAATAATAAGGCGGCGGTGGCCGATAATAATATTGCGCCAGCGCAGGAGCCATTGCCGCCGTGAACGTCACGCCGATAATGGCAAGGACGAAGGTCGCGATGCCCCGCATGATGATGCCGCTCCTGATCTGCGCAAAAGCCAAGGCAAAAATGCAACCCAGTTTAGGCTGCATCGCCGGAATCGAGCAAGGTGCAGCCCGGACCGGGACGAACGCGGAGACGCACGCGAAAAAGCATCGGCCGCCGAGCCAGTTGAACGTAAACCTTTGTGGCAGGCGCCCCAACAATACCTCAGATTGCGACACAATCGGTCACGCTGCGGCCGCGGCGATTTGATTGGAAATTCCAGACCAATAGGGTTGGGGAGCCGCGCATCATGCGTCGCTGGGGAATTGGCATCATCCTCGCCGGACTTTTGGCGATGAGTGCATCCGGGTTTGCCCCGGCGGCCCGGGCGGCCGATTCTCACGGTGCAGGCCCGGCTATTACGATTTCCGGCAATCGGCATGTCGGCGCCGACATGATCCGGTCCTATTTTCATCCGGCACCTGACGGAAATCTTGACGCGACGGCGCTCGACGCCGGCCTCAAGCGGCTTTATGCAACCGGCCTGTTCAAGGATGTGAAGATTTCCCGCGCCGGCGATCGCATCCTGGTGAAGGTCATCGAAAATCCGACCATCGGCATCGTCAGTTTCGAAGGCAATAAGAAGGTCAAGGACGCCGACCTGAAGAAGGCGATTCAATCCAAGGCCAACGGTCCGCTGTCGCGCGAACTCGTGCAAGGCGACGTCGTAAATATCATCGCGTTGTACCGTCAGCACGGCTATTATGATGTGCACGTTGTTCCGGAGACGATCGCTACCCGAGCTTCCGGCGGCAACACTGCTTCCAGTTCCGCAAGGCTCGACCGGGTCAATCTCGTCTTCGACATCAAAGAAGGCGACAAGCTCGCGGTGCGGCAAATCCGTTTCGTCGGCAATGCGGCATTTTCGACAACGAAGCTCAAGGCGGCGGTCAAGACCGGCACGACCAATCTGTTGAGCTTCCTGCTCGACAACGACATCTATGACGCGGACCGCATCGAAAGCGACCGCGACCTCCTTCGCCGCTTCTATCGCGACCATGGCTATGCCGACGTCGAGGTATCGTCGACGGCAGGCTATGACGCGGCTCAGAAGGGCGTCGTTCTGACCTTCAAGGTCGATGAAGGTCCGCAGTACCGGCTCGGCAAGGTCAAGATCGAATCGGTCGTCAGCGGCGCGGACCCGGCGGTGGTGCGCGGCGCTTTGCGTATGCAGGCCGGGGATGTTTATGACGCCGATGCGGTGCATAAGTCCGTTGAGGACATGACCATGGCGCTGGCCAAATCCGGCCAGCCGTTTGCCAGCGTCGTTGCAGGAATGACGCGCGAGCCCGGCCGCCTCATCGACTTGACCTACACCGTCGAGCAGGGCAAGCGGCTTTACGTCGAGCGCATCGATATTCACGGCAACATCAAGACGCGCGACGACGTGATCCGGCGCGAATTCAATTTCGGCGAAGGCGACCCTTATAACCCGGCGCTCGTTGACCGCGGTGAACGTCGGCTCAAGGCGCTCGGCTATTTCAAATCGGTGAAAATCGCCGAACAGCCGGGCTCGGCGCCGGATCGGGTCGTGCTCGATGTCGCCCTGCAGGAGCAGCAAACCGGCAATTTCTTTATTTCCGGGGGCTATTCGACCACCGAGGGCATGCTGGCCCAGGTCTCGATCAGCGACACCAATTTCTTCGGCACCGGCGACACCGCCAAGGCATCGGTCACCTACGGCCAATATGCCAGAGGCTTCAATCTTGCCTTCAGCGACCCGTGGTTCATGGGTCAACGCGTCGGCGTCGGCGCCGATGTTTTCGCGAACCAGACCTTTGCCAACAGCAATCAGGCGTTCAATACCCTGATGTATGGCGCAAAATTTTCCACCGCCGCGCCGCTCAATGAAAATCTCGGCGTCAGCTGGAACTACTCGATCTACAATCAAGGCCTCAGCCTCGATCCGTCGCTCGGCACCGCATCGCTGCCGATCCAACAGGCGGCGCAGGCCGGCTCCTATTGGGTTTCGTCGATCGGCAACGGCGTGGCCTATTCGACGCTCGACGATCCGAAAAATCCGACGACCGGCATTCGCGCGCAAACCAACAATGAGTTCGCCGGACTGGGCGGTGCGGCGAATTTCGCCAAGACCACCGAAGACGTGCGGCTATATCACCCGATTGCCGGCGATCTCGTTGGCATGGTGCGGGCGCAAGGCGGCTATGTCACGCCGTGGGGCGGCCAGCAATTGCCGCTGCTCGATGGCTTTTTCGGCGGTCCGCAACTGGTCCGTGGCTTCGCGCCCTATGGCTTCGGCCCGCGCGACGTCACCCCTGGCACGACCATGGATAATCTCGGCGGCAATACCTATTGGACCACCACGGCGGAGCTGCAGTCGCCGATGCCGTTCGTGACCCCGGACGCGCACCTGAAAGTCGCGCTGTTCTCCGACACCGGCAGTCTGTGGGCCACCAGCGCGTCAGGCATATCCAAGCTCGCGTCGCTGTCGCCGTCGCAGCAGATTGCCAATTCCCGCGCATTGCGCGCCTCGGTTGGGGCGAGCCTGATCTGGGATTCGCCGTTCGGCGCGCTTCGGGTCGATTACGCTTACCCGGTCGCCAAGCAGTCCTACGACGTCACCCAGCGCCTGCAGTTCACCGCGGGCGGATTTTAAAGCGCGTGCGAAGTGAGCGTCCGCCAATCAGGTGAAGTGCAGATTGGCGGCCTTGATCACGCCTTTGTATTTGGCGATCTCGGTTTCGATCTGATGCGTGAATTCCGCCGGCGTCGCGACGCCGGGACCGACAGCCAAGGCTTTGAGCTTTGCTGCGACCCCCGGATCGGCGATGGCCGTGCTGAACGCCTTTTGCAGCCGGCTGACGATCGCCGGCGGCGTCGCGATCGGCGCGAAGGTGCCGCTCCACAAATGCGTGTCGACCGACGGAAAGCCGGCTTCCGCCATGCTGGGCACGTCGGGCAGTTCCGGCATGCGCTTGTTGCCGCTCACCGCAAGTGCCTTTAGCTTTTTCGCCCTCACCTGCGGCAAGGTCGGCGGCGGATCGATCGTCGCCATCATTGATTGCCCTTCGATGACGCTTAACACCATTTCTCCGCTGCTCTTATACGGCACCATCACGCCGGGCATGCCGGATGCCAATTTCAACTCCTCCATCGGAATGGTGAAGGCCGGCGACGTGCTCGGATAATTCGCTTTGTCGGGGTGCTCTTTGGCGTACTGAACGAGCTCCTTGACGCTTTCGACCGGGGTATTCGCGGCAACGACGAAGATTTCCGGAAATTGCCCGATCATGGCAAGCGGAACGAACGATTTTATCGGATCATATTTGAGGTCGGGATAAATGGCGGCGGCCATCGACATCGGTCCGACCGGGCTCGCCAGCAGCGTGTAGCCGTCGGCCGGTTGATTGGCCGCGTATTCCGCCGCCAGCCGCGCCGAGGCTCCCGGCTTGTTTTCGACGACAATTTGTTGACCGAGGATTTCCGAAAGCTTGCCCCCGACCAGGCGGGCGAGGATGTCGGTGCCGCCGCCGGGGCCGAATCCTACGATGAGCCGGATCGGCCTGGTCGGATAGTCGGTTTGGGCGCGAACCGCCGCTATCGTTGAACTCAAGGCCAACGGCGTGACCAACGCCGATTTCAGAAACGTGCGTCTAACGATGCTCATCGCCTTACTCCCTCCCTCAATGCGCCTTATGGGTGCGGCGCTTTGCTTGACCTTGCGAGGCCAATCAAATTTTAGCACAGGCGGTGCGCTTGCGCCGCGCCTGCGGCAAAGAGGCATTTTGCAGCGGTGCGGCAGGATTTTCGTCAATGTGACGAGCGCGTTGGCCGGGAGTCGGACCCGTTCGACGAAAATCAGTTTGGAAGCGATGCTGCGATGCTGCTGCCGGATGGACGTCAGTTGAATTTCAGCCCAGCCGCCTTCGCCAGTTTGATGTTCTGGATGATTTCCTTGGCGATCATGGTGTCGATCTCCCGCGGCGTCATCGGCATCGGTTCGACGCCCTGCGCCTTGAGCTTTTCCTGTACCGCAGGAAGCGCGAGCGCCTTTTGCACCTCATCATGCAGCCGGTTGATGATCGGCCGCGGCGTTTTCGCCGGCGCCAGCACCCCGTTCCAGAACACGTAGTCGGAATCGGCAAAGCCAAGCTCGATCGTCGTCGGAACATCGGGCAGGGCCGGCGAACGCTTCGTCATGCTCACGGCGAGCGGCAATAACCGGCCGTCTTTGATGAAGGGAATCGCCGCCGAGATGCCGATGAAGCAGAAATCGACCCGGCCGGTCATCACTTCGGTGAGCGCCGCCGGCCCGCCGCTGAACGGCACGTGCGTCGCCTTGATGCCGGCCGACAGCAGGAAGCGCTCGGCGGCCCAGTGGGTTGCGCTGCCGACGCCGGCCGAGGAAAAGGTCATGTGACCGTCCTGGTCCTGCGCGACCAGATCTTTGGCGCTCTTGATGCCTTTCGACGGCGCTACCAGCAGCACGTTGGGCACCACGCCGAACATGGCGACGCCGGCGAAGTCCTTGGCGGGATCGTAGGAAAGGTGCGGATAGGCGGCTGGCGCCGCGGAATGGGCCGAGGCGTTGATCAGCAGCGTGTAGCCGTCCGGCGCGGCTTTGGCGACCTCGGCCGAACCAATGGTGCCGCCGGCGCCGCCCCTATTCTCCACGACGATGGTCTGGTTCAATTGCTTCGACAGCGGGTCGAGCACGACACGGCCGATCACGTCGATCGTGCTGCCGGGCGCAAAGGGCACGACGGCGCGGATGATCCTGTCCTTCGGCCAGTCATCCGCCCAGGCGGCGCGCGTCAGCGCCGGCGCGGCAAACACCCCGGAAGCGAGCGCCAGGAAACGGCGGCGATTGGTCGTGCTCATTTGGTCTTTCCTCCCCAGCGTTACCGGCGCCTGGTTGCGGCGCATGCTCCAGCGGCCGGCCATGATGCCCATACCATTCGGTGCAGGGGAAGGGCAGGGTACGGAAAACCCGTTGCCGCAACGTCGCACCGACAAGCCTAAGCGCTTACCACAGCGGCGCAAACCGGGTGGCGACGATCTGCTCGTAAGAAACGTCCGCGCTGAGAATTTGCTCCTGACGCGCGAATTCAGTCATGCCCGTGACGAACTCGCGGGTGAGGCCGGCCTCATAGTACGGCAGATCGCGGCGGATGAGGTCGACGATCAGCGCGGCTTCGGACGGCGGAAACAGCTTGTTGCCGACTTTGGCGGCGCGCGTGACGTCCGCCTTCAGCGCAGCTTGCGTCTTGACGATCGCACGAACCGCTGCGGCGACTGTCTCCGGCGAACGCGAAAACAGCGTGTCAGCCGCGGCGATGGTCGCCGCCGTATAATTGAAGCACGCTTTCGGCCCGTCGCCGCGGCGCACGTCGAGTACCACGGTGCCGATGCCGCGGCGAACGGCCACTTCGGCGCCCATCCCGTTCGCCCAGAAACCATCGATCTTGCGTTCTTCCAGCGCTCTCGCCGCGGTGACGCCGAAATTGACGCCGGCCTCGAGCGAGCCCGGCACGGGGGCGATCTTGACCCGATCGCGATCGAGATCGATCCCGGCCGCCACCAGCAGGCGGTGCAAGCCTTTGTCGACCCACGGCGCGGCCCCGATGCTGCGGCCCTTGACCACGGAAGCATCGCCGCGCGTCGCGCGCAAATCGGCATGCATCACCAGAAACCAATACATGCCCTGCGCCTGGGCGCAGATCAGCTTCACGCCGCGAAAATTCGGAAACGCAGCCAGCGCCGAATGCGCCGAGCCGCCGACGAAATCGACCGCGCCGTCGCGCAACGCCGCATAAGCCTTGTCGACCGGGAAAATCAATTCCAGCTCGACGTCGAGGCCCTCGGCCTTGAAGAAGCCGAGCTCGACCGCGGCCTCGGCCGGGAAATACGAGTTTGAGATCATGTCGGGCACGGCGAGCTTCATGGGCATTTAGGTCGACCTCGACTGCGCGTCCCCACCAAGTAGAGACGCATTGCTATCCCCGAATCTTTTCGTCTGAAGTCCCGCTTGCGGAGGGATGAGCGGATTTCTACCTCTTGCCATCCAACAGCCAGCCGAATTTTTCCTGCGCCTTGCGGGCGACCTCCGGGCTCGGCGTGTTGGTCGGCGGGAACTTGTCGCGCCAGTGGAAGGGCCGGCAGGCATCGATCACCGCGACCGAATGGGTCATGTCGCCCGCGGCGCGCTTCCAGGGCGGCAGCACGGGATCGGCCGGCGAATCCCAGGAGCCGTTGATGAATTGGATCGACTGCGCCGGGTCGGTGCGCGTCAGCATCGCCCACAAAAGATGGTCGAGATTGGTGACGTCGACGTCCTCGTCCACCACCACGATGTATTTCGATGCATAGGCCGATGCACCGCATTGCGCCGCGATGTGACCGGCCTGCACCGCGTGGCCCGGGTAGCGCTGCGTAATCGATACGGCATGGAACAGCCGCGCGCCGCCGATCTCGTGACACCATACCTGATGCACGCCGGGCACTCCGGCATTGGTCATGTTCTGTTTGATCGTTGCCGAGCGAAGCACCGCGCGATAGCGCGCCATTTCATCGGGACCGCCGCCCATCGGCGGCACACCGAGCAGGATCGGATCGTTGCGGTGATAGATCGCCTTGACGTCGAGCACCGTGGTCGGCTTGGCGCCGCCGGCATAGTGGCCGGTCCATTCGCCGAACGGGCCTTCGACCTCGCGGCGATCGGGCGTGACAAAACCTTCGAGCACGATCTCGGCATTGGCCGGAAACGGCAGCCCGGTGATCTTGCCTCGCACCATCTTCATCGGCCGGCCGCGCAAGCCGCCGACGATATCAAGCTCGAACGTGCCGTAGGGCGCTTCGAGCCCGCCATAAAAGAAGCTCAGGGGATCGCCGCCGAGCACCATCGCCACCGGCATCGGTTCGCCGCGCTTGAAATATTTCGCGCGGTGGATGTCGCCGTGATGCCCGGCCGCGATCAGAAGTCCGACCGAGGCGCGGTCGTGTAGCTGCGCGCGATAGGCGCCGGCATTGAGCCAGTTCTCCTCCGGATCGCGGGTGATGCTGTAGGTGCCGGTGCCGATGTAACGGCCGCCGTCCTTTTCGTGCCAGATCGGCGCCGGAAACTTGGTGACGTCGACGTCGTCGCCCATCATTATATTTTCCAGCACCGGACCGTCCTCGACGATTTCGTGCGGAATGATCTTCTGTTCCTTCAAGTAGGCTTCGCGGTAGGAATCGCTGAGTTCCCATTTCGACAGATGGTCGGGAAAACCGAGCGTCATATTGCGGCGGGTGCCGGCGAACACGTTCAGAAGCACGCGAAAGCCCTTTGGGCAGCCCGGGATATCGTCAAACACCACGCAGGGGCCGTTTTCGGCGCGCAGCACCGCCTCGGCGGCGAGCCCGATATCCTCCTGCCAGCTGGCGCCGGAGATATTGCGCACTTCGCCGAGCCGCTCGGCGAACGACAACCATTCGCGCAGATCGTCGTAGGCGATTGTGGCTCCGGCGTTGCTGTGCTGGTCCATCGGTTCCTCCCGAACGGCGGTCAGGATGGCCGCTGCCGCAAGCAAGCGCAAGACGATCGCGGAGCGACACAAACAAAAGCCCCCAGGGTTGAGCCCCGGGGGCTTTGCGCCGCGCCGTTACCAGCGATGCCAGCGGCGCCAATAGGGATGGCCATACCAGCCCCAGCGCGGCCCCCAAGCCCACCTTGGCCCATATCCCCAGTAGCGCGGGCCGGGTCGCCACCAGCAGCGGTATGGGCCGCAAACCCAAGCCGCCTTTTGCACCGTGATGGCATTCGATGTGGAGAGATTCGCCGCCGGCATGGCGATGGTTGTTCCCGTCAGGGCGCAGCCGACCGCTGCGACTGCTAACGCGGTTTTCAGGGCGTTCATCAAAACCTCCTTTCAGTTCCCGGTAGATAATTTTCTGAACGCAGCCGCTGTTGCTCCGAGTCGGTGCGGCAAAACGCCCGCTGAGCCTCAACGGTTCCGGAAATGAGCGCCGTAAAAATGCGGCCCGCCGAGGAACGGCGTCAGGTGCCATACGTTCATGCCAAAGAGCAATGTGTGGAGGGAACCATGGCGAACAATCCGCGACAGGCTGAACGTGACACCAGTGAAACGAGTCATGCGACCCGCCGGGCCGCAGAGCAGACCGTGCAAGCCGCATCGGAAGCCACCGAGCGGACGGCGCGTGCCGGCGCAGAGGCAGTCCGGCGCAACGCCGAGAACATGAGCGAAAACTGGCGCAACGGTACCGATGTGGCAAACCGGATCGCCGAACGTTCGATGGATCAATTTTCCAAAATGTTCGGGTTCGGCAGCGATACCGCGCGACGGACCTTGCAGCGCTCGTCCGGCAACCTGCAGGCTCTGATCGAGAGCACCACCATCATGGCTGGCGGTATGCAGAACGTGTCCGGAGAATGGATGCGATTCGCCCAGTCGCGTTTCGAGGATAATCTCGACCACTTCGACGAGTTGATGGGCTGCCGGACTCTCCAGGACTGTTTCGCGCTGCAAACCGAGATGGTCCGCGACAATTTCGAGGCGCTGCTGCAGAGTGTTCGGCGGGCGTCCGAACTGTCGACGCGGCTTGCCGACGACGCGATGCAAAAGATCGGCGACACCACGTTGGCGCCGTTGTAACGAGCGCAGCACGAGCTCGAAAGAGGTCGGTGGCTAGGCGATGGCCGCATCGCTTGGCCGTGGAGAGACGCGTTGACAAGATGGCACTGGTTTTGTCGATAATGCCCGCCACAAGGCGGGCAATTTTTAATTGCATACGCCATCGGTTATCAGGGGGAGCGCCACGCCATGAACCGTCCACAGCAGGGATTTCCGCCCATTCTCGATCGCCGCGGGCCGCCGCAGGTGCGCCGCTTCGACGAGCAACGCTGGCTCATCGACAATATCATCCGGGCCAACGGCATCGATTGGGATCAGCCGCGATCGCTCTATATTCATTTGCCGTGCGGCATCGAGGCCAATGCCGACTTCGCCGGAATCCGCGAGCGGGTGAAGAAGATGGCCGATATCGGGCCGGCGTTCGCCGCCGTGGCGCGGCGGCGCGAGGCCAAGGCGAACGCCGCGGCGTTGGCGGACCACACAGTGACGGCGCGCGATAATTTCTTCATGGCGGCGGTGCATTGGGGCGCCGCGCAATGGCCTTACGACGAAAACGACGAAACCAACATCACCTACAACAACAAGAAGCGGGAGTGCTACGCCAAATATGCAACGCTCGCCGATCACCATGTCGAAGCGGTGTGGGTGCCGTTCAAGGATAAGGCAATCCCGGCCTGGCTGCATCTGCCGCCGGGCTACGCCGGCGGCAAGCTGCCGGTGGTGATCGCGGTTCCCGGGATGGACAGCTACAAGGAAATTCAGGTGGCGCTGTATGGCGATAAGTATCTCAACCGCGGCATGGCGGTTCTGGCGATCGACGGACCCGGCCAGTACGAAGCGCCGATGATCGGGCTTTATTTCACGATGGAGAATTGGATGGCGGCCGGCCCGGCATTGGCCGACTGGATCGCCGCGCGACCGGAACTCGATTCGGCGCGGATCGGTGTCGCCGGTACGAGCTTCGGCTCGCTGTTCGGCACGGTGCTGACCGCCAGTGAGCCGCGCATCAAGGCCTGTGCGGTGATGTCGGTGTGCCACGAACCGGGCTGTCGCACCATCTTTCAGGAAGCCTCGCCGACATTCAAGAAACGCTTCATGTATATGTCGGGCATCACCGACGAAGACGAGTTCGACGAATTCCGCAAGAAAATCACCTGGAAGGGCCACGCCGACAAGATTCGCGCGCCGTATCTCTGCGTCGCCGGAGAAGCCGAGGAATTGAGCCCGCTGCAACATTCGGACGCGCTGATGGCGGCGCTCAAAGGGCCGAAGCAGATGGTGGTTTATCAGGAGTCCCGTCACTCGGTCGGCAACGTACCGGCGGCCAACCTTGGCCCGTTCCCTGCGATCCTGCTCGCCGATTGGCTGGCGGACCGGCTGGCCGGCAAGCCGTTTATGAGCGAACGCTGGTACGTCACCGGTTCCGGCGAGATCAACAAGACCGCCTATTGATTGACATCGCCGGGCGACGGCAGTCCGCCCGCGTCCGGCTCATTTGCTTCCCGGACGAAAGCTGGATCAGGGCGCTTCAATCGATCGCAAATAAGCGATGAAGGCGCGGGCATCCTGCCGCGTGAAACGAAACGTCGGCATGTCGGGATGACCGGACGTCACGCCTTCACGCAGCCGCGTCATGAAAGCGTCGACATCGACGCGGCGATCGAGGTCACGAAAAGGCGGCGCACCGATGTGCGGGCTTTGATCTCTACGGCCGACCGCGTGGCAGCGCGCGCACATCCGCTCGGCGATCGCATGGCCCCGCCTTTGCAACGCGGTAAGTTCATCGGCGCGTCCGCGGCCCATCGAGCTCGTCATGAGCAGGACGAGGACGGAAAACCACAGTGCCGCTGCTGGGCGCATTCAATGTCGTTTCATCGGTTCAAGAACCTTCAGCGGACGCTCGTCGCGATCAAGAGTCAATGACGCATCTGCCACAAGGGCCGCGGCTTGGCAAAAAATGGCCAGATGCTTGATCCAGTATAAGACGGGAGCCCGGGCCTTTACCTTCTGGCACGATACCTTTTTACGCTCGGCTAGGCTTGGTTGACGATCCTGCTCGCGTGCCCGTGAGCGCATCTGTTGCCGCAGCCAAAGGTCGTCGTCCTTGTTCCCGTTATTCAGTCGTCCCGCTGCCAAACCGCAAGGCGAGAAGCGGCAATTTTTGGGCAACTGGCTTCTCCAGGCGGGCCAACAAACTCATCGAACGCCGCGAATTGCAGCGCATGGGCGCCCTCAAATAGCCGATGCGCGCGGCGCTCGCGCCGCGTCGCGACTTTGCGCGATCCGCCACGGCAGCTCGGCGGCGGCAAAAGCCGCGGCCGCGAGCGCGACGACGATGAGCGCACGCGCCGGCCAGGGGCCGAGCGCGGCGATAAAGGGCGGAATCTTCGCCGCCGGCAGATTTCCGAGATAGCCGTAGTCGGCGCCAAGCCACAGATCCAGCGGCAGCACGAGCGCCAGATAGGCGGCGCCGGCGATGCAGGCGCGGCCGCAATCGCGCCAATCCGGACGAAAGCCGAGGACGGCGAGATCGAAGACGGCATAGCCGAGAATGATGGTGTGCTGCGCCCAGAACCACCAGAAGATCGGGTTCGCCGGACCGTATTGCAGCGCCGGCTGGATGAAGGCCTGCGTGGTGAGCGCGAAGGCCCAGAAATAAAGCGTCGCGCGCAGCGGGCGCCAGAGCGTGAATAGCGCAAGCGGCGCGATGACGCCGTTGATGTCGCAGATCTGCAGCGGCAGGCCGGTCGCGACGTCGATGCCGTTGCGATTCCACCAGATGTTATAGGCGAGCCAATAGGCGATGCCGAAAACACCGAGGACGCGCCGTAGACGCAAGAGCCGCCGCTCGTCCAGGCTCCGGCCGGCCGCCACCAGGCCGGCGATCGCGGCAAGGCAGCCGCCGACCGCGACCAAGTGCAGCCCGCCGTAAGGCGCGAATCCGTTCCAGCCGTCGGCAGCCACGCCACGCGTCTTAGCCGCGGCCGCCGACACTATTATGTCACGCCGCGATCGCCTCGAGCCGCCGCTTGGTCACCGGGGGGCCGAAGGCGCCGATGACCACGAACACGACGGCCATGGCGCCGGCGATGAAGCTGAACACGCCGGTGGTGCCGTAATGGCCGAGGAAGAAGGCGATGACGAAGCCGGAGAAGATCGCGGAGAACCGGCTCCACGAATAGACGAAGCCCACCGCCTGGGCGCGGATGCGGGTCGGATAGAGCTCGGCCTGATAGGCGTGGAACGAGAACGACATCCAGTTATTGCATAGCGTGATGAGGAGCCCGAACACGATCACCCCGACCGCGCTGGTCTGCTGCGCGAACAGAAGCCCGAACACCGCGATGCCGGCCGCCGCCCAGGCGATCTGCCATTTGCGCTCGAACTGGTCGGCAAAGAACATGCCGACCAGCGGCCCGATGGGCGCCGCCACCGCGATGATGAAGGTATAGGTGAGCGATTTGGTTACGCCGATGCCTTGCGCGATGAGCAGCGTCGGCACCCAGCTGGAGAAGCCGTAATAGCCCACGGTCTGGAACAGATTGTAGATCACCAGCATGATGGTGCGGCCGCGATAGGCGTCGTTCCACATCTCCATCCAGGCGCCGGGCTTGCGCTCGGCTTCGCCGGCGACGATTTCGGGCGGCGCCAGCGTGACGCCGTCGGCGGTGATTTTCTTTTCCAGATCGCTGACGATGGCGTCGGCTTCGGCGACGCGGCCGTACTGCTCCAGCCAGCGCGGCGATTCCGGCAGGCGGCGGCGGATCCACCAGATGACGAAGGCGCCGATCGAACCGATGATCACCACCCAGCGCCAGCCGTCGAGGCCGAAGATGGTCTGCGGCACCAGTTGCCAGGCGATGAAGGCGACGATCGGCACCGCCGTGAACATGACGGCCTGGTTGTAGGCGAAGGCCGGCCCGCGCTCGGTCTTCGGCACCAGCTCGGACAGATAAGTGTCGACATTGACGAGCTCGACGCCGAGCCCGATCGAGGCAATGAGCCGCCACAGATTGACGGTCTCCGGCGTGTGCTGAAATGCCATGATGAAAGCGCCGACCGAGTACCACAGCAGCGCGAAGGTGAAGATCGAGCGGCGGCCGAAGCGGTCGGACAGCCGGGAGAAGACCAGCGTGCCGATGAACAGGCCGAGGAACAGCGCGGCGACGAAGCTGGCGAAGCCCTGCAGGTCGAACAGCCCGGCCGTGGTCGGCTTGAAGATGCCGGCCTTGAACAGCCCGATGGCGATATAGGCGGTGAAGAACAGATCGTAGAATTCGAACCAGCCGCCGAGCGACAGCAGCGTGACCAGGCGCCGCGTGTGGCGCGACGGCGGCAGCCGGTCGAGCCGTGCCGCGATCGTGATGGTTCCTCCCGCCGGTGTTCCTTGCGCCATGTCATCCCCCCTTTGTTTCGCCGGTGCGTCGCTGCGGCGCCCGGTTTTGGTCGAATCATTATTTCCGCAAGCTCATGATATAGGCTGCGACCTGCTTGACCTGATAGGCCGCCAGATCGGGATTGGGCATGCCCTTCGGATTGTCCAGGCCGCGATGCGCCGTGGTGATGAATTTTTCCAGCGCGTCCGCGGTCAGCCCCGGGCGCTGCGCGATCGATTGAAACGGCGGCCCGGGCGGGTTGAGCATCGGCTTCGCTGCCTGATCGGGCGCCGCGATATGACAGATCGAGCAGACGCGGACGGCGAGGTAATGGCCCTTGCCGATCTCGTCGGCGGCGTTGCCGGTTTGGCTGAAAGCCGGCGGCGCGATCAGGCAAATCAGGCCAAGAAGCGCAAAAGCAGTCGCTGCGGTGCGCATGGAATTCAAATCCGTTCGGCTCGAACGGTAACATTGCCGTCCATGGCCGATCAACCGTGTGGCCCGGCGTTTGCCGTACTTTCCCCTTGCCCCGCGGGCGGGCGAGGGGAATTTCGCTGACGGGCCTTTGTTCCCAAGGGGCCGTGCTATAGGACCGCACGAATGGTGACCGCTTGGATCGTGATCATGGATGTTTTCGAAGCCGTCGATTCCCGCATGTCCTGCCGCTGGTTTCTCGACAAGCCGGTCGAGCCGGCCATCGTGCGCGACCTGATCGCCCGCGCCGCGCGCGCGGCGTCCGGCGGCAATCTGCAGCCCTGGCAGGTCTATGCGCTCACCGGCGCGCCGCTTGCCGCGCTCAAGCAGAAGGTCAGAGCCTTCATCGCCGGCCGCGACGCGCGCCACATCGACGCCGAATATCCGATTTACCCGAAAGAGATGTGGGAGCCGTACAAGGGGCGGCGCGATTATCATGGCGTGCAGCTTTACGGCGCGCTCGCCATCGACCGCGGCGACGCCGCGGCGCGGCTTGCCCAATACGAGCGCAATCTCGAATTCTTCAACGCGCCGGTCGCCCTTTTCATCGCCATCGATCGCCGGCTCGGCCCCGGCCAATGGGCCGATCTCGGCGGCTATATCCATGCGCTGATGTATCTCGCCCGCGGCTGCGGGCTCGACACCTGCCCGCAGGAATCCTGGGCGCGCATGCACGCCGTGGTGCGGCCGTTCGTCGGCATGCCCGACGAACAGATGCTGTTCTGCGCGGTCGCACTCGGCTACGGCGATCATGGTCATCCCGCCAACGCTTTCCGCGCGCCGCGCGCCGAGCTTGATGAGTTCTGCAAGTTCATCGGGTTTGAGTGAATTTGTCCTGTCCCGCGTGGCCGTTCTCCCCGCGCGCGGGGAGAGGTGATCGCAGACGCGCTCTCGTTCCCGCAAACGCCTTCGCCCGCGGGGTAGTCCGATCTCAGCCACGTGAAGCGCGAAGCGGGAGCAAAAAGGGTGACGAGGGGTGGTTGGCCTCGCCGGGTCTCTTCGCTGTCTCGCTTCGCCAATAAAAGAAAGGACGCGGAACGCCGGAAAGGACGCTGAGTCACAACCTCCGCAC